>Ga0073899_10001416_pt1 | contig 21946 bp, 16 predicted proteins | sample KloWWTmetaKNB5Ph_FD_88975 | JGI IMG/M metagenome (GOLD analysis project Ga0073899, IMG submission 88975) | Active sludge microbial communities from Klosterneuburg, Austria, studying microevolution and ecology of nitrifiers - Klosterneuburg... | ecosystem: Engineered > WWTP > Aerobic digester >... | reverse complement strand
CCATCTGTGTGATGTGTGTCATGTGGACTCCCTCCTTCTCGTGGTGGGTGCGCACGGTGGCTTCCGTCGAACCCATGGTACCGAATGCGGGGGAGTCCATCCCATTAGAAAAAGTCCGCCAGCGGCGTTCTCAACATCCGTGAAGCGTGAATCGTGAAGCGTATCTCGTGAGGATCCTCAACCGGGCTGTCACGAGCCACGAAGGACGTTTCACGAACGACGGGTCAAGAGGACGGCCATTTTGCGCATCCCGTAGCGTGTACTGACGCGGGACGGCACGTGGAGCCCAGCGTGCGCGATGATGCAAAAAGTGAGTTTTTCCGCAACCTGCTAGATTTAACAGTCAGCTCCGCTCACTTCTCTTGACCTGCGCCACGCGATTTCTCCCTCAACAAATCTGCCTCCATTCGGTGGACTCGCGCGCGAAAACGAAATTCGCTGGCCATCGAACTGTGCGACTCCGCTGCCATTTTCATTCCATCGCGCCGGAAGCCCTTAGTGTCCATCAACTGAGTAATAGCTGAGGCCTTCTCCTCGTACCGCTTGGCTTCCGCTTCATGATGCTGAGCATCCTTGTCGTACTGCGCAGCGAGATCGAGGTGCTCCTGTACCGCCTCCTTTTCCACGTCCCCGCCCGCCAGCGCCTCAGAGGGCCCGTTGGTACGAGACACATCTGCGTGCTGCCACAGTGCGGGTAAGCCGATGGAGCCGACCACGAGCATCCCCGCCAAACCGAAAGCCATTCGCATGCCTGTATTCATAGGTTTACCTCCTCCTTTGTCCTAACCCGGACTATTCATGAATCCCTGCTCCGGCGTCCGATCCTCTCGCCCGGCGGGGTTTTTCTCGTTCGGTCTCCTCGACAGACTGCAAGTACGCCTGCGTCGGCCTTACGGGCGAGAAACCCCGGCGGGCTTCAGTCTCAAACGCCTCGCGACGGCATTCATGAATAGTCCGGGCTAAGTGGTGACAGCGGCGGCAGACCCGCACTCCCGCGCCCTCGGAGATCATGGGCCGGCCGGCGTTGAAGAATGACCGATCCCGTTGGATCATAGAGGGCGCCGGCGACAGATCTCCAGCATGAGTCACCCCAGTGCCACCGGGTGTGGCTGGAACATGCCGTCCTCTTACCACGACCGAGAGTTCTTCGGTGCCAGGATGGAGAGGCCAACGAAAAGCCATCCCTGAAAGAAGCTCGGAACAAGATACCGATGATGCGGCGGCTATAGAAAAGCATCTCAGGAACACTCCACTCAGCGAGAGCATCTAGAGGCGACATTTTAGTAAAATGTAGTCCATGCCTAAATGCGATGGAGCTACCGTGCCACTCTCGGTAATAGTCGGGATCACTGGCGTTATTTTCATCCTCGATGTTCTGTCGCTGCTCCCGCTCCCCTGGGCGGTGTTGTATCTCATTCCGCTGGCGTTGATGTTCGCAGCTCCGAACCGCAACGCACCTGTATTGTTTGCGGCCAGCGCCACGGGCCTGGTCTTGATTGGCCACGCCCTGACGTTCGCATTCCATTCGGCTGTCCCGCCTCGGTTCGGGGGAGGAAACAGCGTCTTTGCAGTGGCGGCATTATGGGCCGGCCTTTTCGTGTTGCGATCCCTTCAGCGTTGTCCTTTCCCGTCCGCGATGACGGACGCCCGGCATGAGGAGGAACAGCGGCGACTCCGCCACCTTTTCGGCGAACGGGTCAAGGAGCTGGCCGCCCTGCATCGAACCGTGCGCCTCCTGCAAGATAGCGCCAAACCCATCGAGGAAGCCCTCGGTCAAATCGTCGCGCTCCTCCCCCCGGCCTGGCAATATCCGGAAAATACCGCAGCCCGGATTCGGTTTGGGGACATCATCGTCACGACGCCGTCCTTTATCGAGTCACCATGGAAACAAACCGCTTCCTGGGCCACCACGGACGGAACGAAGGGAATCATCGAGGTCATCTACCATGAAGCGCGGCCCGGGGAAACCGAAGGGCCTTTTCTCGCTGAAGAGCGCGATTTGATAAATTCACTGGCCGACAGTCTCTCGTCCTATCTCAACCGCCGACATGCGGAACAGGCGCTTCATGCAGCCAATGAACGTTTGCAAGCCCTCTCGCAACAACTGATGGAAGTGCAGGAAAACGAGCGTCGCCGTCTGGCACTTGATCTACATGACGAAATCGGTCAGTCTCTGACCGTCGTAAAAATGAATCTGCAGAGGTTGCAACGCACCGACAATGCCTCGGACATTGCGGTGCTCCTGCAAGACTGTTCAACCGTCATCGACCAAACTTTGCAGTATGCCCGCAACCTCTCCCTTGAGTTGCGCCCCTCTTTGCTGGATGATCTTGGACTGGTGCCGGCCGTACGTTGGTATCTGAGCCGTCAAGCCGAGCGCGCCGGTTGGAAGCTGCAGGTACAGGCGGACGAAGCTCTGTCGCCACCGCAACATGTCGCGGTCGCGTGTTTTCGGGTGCTTCAAGAGGCGGTCACCAATATCATGCGCCACTCGAAGGCCACGGTGGTGACCGTGTCGTTGTCGCAACAGAAGAGGGATCTCCTGCTTGTCATCCGCGACGATGGAATTGGATTCGACGTCAGGAAGACATTCGACGACGCAACCAGCGGCCATAGCATGGGCCTGCTTGGAATGCAGGAACGCGTTCGTGTTTTGAACGGCACCCTCTCCATCGACTCGCATCCAGGGCAGGGGAGCGAAGTCCGGATACGCATCCCCTTGCCTCCGATTCCGTCATCCAGCCGGACCGAGGCTTCCCAATCGTTATGAATAGCATCCGGGTTCTGCTGGCAGATGATCATCGTCTCATGCGGGCCGGCCTTCGTGCCCTTCTGAAGAGCCTCGACCTGGTCCAGGTCGTCGCCGAAGCGGGAACCGGTCACGAGGCTATCCAACTTGCGGAACAGCACCAGCCGGATATTGTGATCATGGATATTGGTATGCCGGAACTGAACGGCCTGGAGGCGACGGCCAGACTGAAGAAACTTACTCCGGCACCTCGAATCATTATCCTCTCGATGCACGCCAATGAGGAATATGTTAAGCGGGCACTCCAAACGGGAGCAGCAGGCTATCTTCTCAAGGGTGCGGAACCGGCGGAGTTGGAACTGGCAATCAAAGCGGTCATGCGAGGAGAGACCTATCTTACCTCAGCCATTTCAAAGCAGGTGGTCCAAAACTATTTGTATCCAGAGAGGAGGAAAACGAGCCCAATCCAAGAACTGACTCCACGCCAACGTGAGATACTACAACTGGTCGCCGAGGGGCACTCTTCCAAGGACATCGCCCTAAAGCTCAATCTGAGCGTGAAAACCGTCGATACCCATCGAACGGAACTGATGCAACGTCTGGATATTCATGATATTGCCGGTCTGGTGAGATATGCGATCCGGATTGGGCTCATTAGCGCGGATTCGTAACCTCCGATTCATGCAGGACGCCTCATTCCCTCCTACCGGTTCAATTCTCCGATAAAGTCGATAGATTCAAGGTCGTTTCCCAGGTAATTACCTGATACCTGTCATCATGCCTGTCTGGCATGATGACAACAGAAAGGAAGGAGGTGCCCCGTGAAACGAACGATGCCTCTCGCACTCGCAACAATGATAGCTGTCGCCGGACTGGCCCTCGCAACGACCGGATGCTCGGCTTTTGCGCAGAAGGATATGCCGGTAGACGTCGCCGACCGAATCGCCCGTGAAAAAGGCACGGCAGACGACCATATGGCCGCCGCGATGTTATACTTACAAAAGGCCAAGCAAGTTCAGACCCAAGCAGAGCAGTATCAGGCCGTGGCTTCGACGATTAAGCCGCTTGAAGACCCTAAAGGAATTCGTCGGAGCGGATTGATCACAGCGGCTCAGACACGGCGGAACGATGCAGCTGAGCTGCAGCAACTATACGCCGCGCATTACGATAAGGCTCAGACCCTCTTAGGCAAACAGCAACCGCAATAACGCGCGGCAGGCGACCAGGAGCATCCGCCTTCATTGGGTGGATGCTCTTGGTATAGCCCACCCGCCCTTGGATCCATCCCATACTTCAGGCCCCTCTCTTCGCTCCCGCTCGATTCTACAGCGACCGACAGAAACGCTCATTGCCTTGGTTTGCGAGCCCCTATCCGCCACGTCTCCCCCCTTGCTTGCTTCGTTGACGCGCTACGGCACTCCTGAGGAGGCACCGCGTTGACAAGGATCACCATACAAAGATGGAACTGCGGATTGACAGCAAGTGACTTTCTTTGTATACATGTAAGCGGGTGACGGAAAACAAGGACGTTTTCCTGTCATAGTGAGTGGACAACGAGGTCCTCCGGTCGTGCTGACCAGAGGGCTTTTTTTTGACTAAATGACTACTGGAGGCGATGACGCCTCGGTCGGGCCAGTGCCCGGCAGATGGACAAAGACGTCCTCAGGTCCTGTCGGACCAGAGGACGTTTTTTTTGCCTCCAGTCGATTGACGCCGGCTACAATTTTGCGGAGGCGCCTCATGTATGCCAAGCCGACAATGAACAATCCTGCGGCCCTATTGCTCGGACTCGCCGGCCTCCTCGCAGGATGCGGGGCCCTGACACCCCCCTTGGCGGTGGACGCTCTGCCCGTGAATTCGAAAGCCTATGATCTTCCCTCCGACATGGATCCCAATGTGATGACCCGCATGGTCGAAAATTCATTTTGGCATGTGCTGAAGACTCCTCCCACCATCACTGAAGGAGCGATGCCCGCTTCCCTCCCCCTCACCCCGTCCGGCTTTTACGTCGAGGATAAGATGCTCGCCCTTGATCGCCTGGGCTCGGTACATTTCCCCCAAGCTGTCTGCCCTCACTCCCTGGCAACGATCGAGGGACTACACGGCGGCTCCCAGGCCGTCTACCGCTATACAGCCTGCATGGAACCGTACCAGGACGGAGTTCGTCTCTACCTGGTTGAAACGAAGGCTGCTTTCGGCTTCACCGATACCGCCGCATCTTCATCGGCCTCGTTTTCCGATCTGCTGACGCGCCTGGCCGCCAGCGTGATCGAGGCCATGCCCCATGCAAGGGTTGCGTCGGCTGATCCCGGCAGCGATGTGGACTCTACTTCGAAGGGAGCGCACAGCGGTGATCGAAGTGTGGCTCAAGACTCACCAGCGAAATCGCGATCGCTCGGAACCTCTCCGTCTCATAAGATCGAAACGGAAATCAACGGCATCTCACCGCTGATCTGCCTCACTCCCGATCGAAACGAAATCGTGGTGCGATCTCTTCCTGGCGAGGGACGTATAGTCGGAACAGTGACATCGGGATTGGCCATCGGAGATAATTCGCCGCTCGATGGGGCCTACATTCATGTGAGAACCGACCAGGGGCTAGTAGGATGGGCACAGAGGAGTGACTTACATTGGAGCTCCTGCCCGATCGGGTGAGAGCTGCATCCGACGGGGTTTTGTAGCGCGCCAATCGTCGGGCGTGAGCGTTTAGCGGTGCCGCTTCACTTGTGCTACACTCCGCCCCGATTATGGTATGCACATACGGTCAGTTAATAAGGGAATTCCTGCGCGGTCTCTCACTCCTCACGGTTTCGCTCTGCCTCGCAAGCGCGGCATGTCGTGCGACTCCCACGACCACCACAACGCTTTTTGAGGACACGCGCGGATCTGTGTTTTTGCAGGATGTGTCTGATCGATCCTTCCGCGCCAGTCACCCGATCAGGCTGGAACCCTCCCTTCTCGTCCGCATATTGGAGGGCGTCTCAGTCCAGGAACGTCAGCGAGCTCTGCAAACGGTTCTCGCTGGATCAGCGCCAGCCCTTTCCGTCTTCTCAGAAGAAGACATTCAATTCCTGGTTCCACTTATTACAAAAGCGCTCGTCTCTGCTCAGGCAAATCAGTTGATTGGATTCTCGGTCACCCGACGTCGTCCTGAGCAGTCTCCGTTAGGTTCTCCCACCACAGAGACGACCTCGGGAGCCCTCTACGTCCATGGCACATCGTTGTACTTTTCCCTGTCACAATATCGATCGGCACCGGCCAGGACAGATACGGACAGCATCGCGCACCGTCGTCTTCCGGACTCCTCGGGCCTATCCGAGCATGTACTCCTGTTCAGCCCCAGTTTTGCCCAAGGCTCCGACACCGTTCATCGATCAATCGGCGGTGGTCGCACCGAAAAAGTGCTCGTCATCAATTATCCGCTGCTGGAACAGCCATCGCCATCCACAACAGAACCTAGAGCTGCCCCACCTGCACAAGAATCCTTGAATGAACCATCTCGACGGGATGGGCCGGTTGTCCACCCACCTGTAATTCCAGTGCAGACCTTGAACTCAACCGAGCAGCGAGATGTCGAGATTCACACGCTGAAAGATCTCATCGTGAAGAAGGATTTAGAGTTGGAGACGCTCAGGAAGGAACTGCGATCGATCCGAAAACAACTCGATAGCCAGGCCACCAGACAAGACAGTCAAAAGCGGAAAACCGCACCTTCTTTGAAACCACAGCATACAACCCCGTAAACATCACGCCTGGCTTTCAATGGTCCGCACAATCATGCCGGACACCAGACGAAGAAGGCACCGTTGAAATCAACATGGGCCTGGGGGAAATTGTGTCGATCTCAGATCATGAGCTTATTGCACCGCGACGCCAGACAAAGTACAGAACAGGGATGACGATCAGGGTGAGCACGGTCGAGCTCACCATCCCTCCGATCATCGGTGCGGCGATCCGTTTCATGACATCGGCGCCCGTCCCAGTGGTCCACATAATGGGGAGCAACCCGCCCATAATCGCGGCGACCGTCATCATCTTTGGTCGTACCCGTTGGACCGCTCCTTCCAGAACGGCTTCTCGTAGATCCTGTGCCGTCGTCATGCGACCTTCGCGTACCCGCCGCCCATAGGCCTCATCGAGATAGACGAGCATGACCACGCCCGTCTCTGCCGCGACCCCGGCCAGGGCGATGATGCCCACCCAGACCGCCACGCTCAGGTTGTAGCCCAGATAGTCGAGATACCAGATGGCACCGATCGCGGCGAAGGGGACGGACAGCAAGACGATCAGCGATTTTGCGAGAGAGCTGAAATTGAGATACAGGAGCAAGAGGATCAAGGCCAGGGTCACAGGAACCACGAGCTTCAATCGTTCTTCGGCCCGCACCAGATGCTCGTATTGACCGGTCCAGATCAGCCGATAACCGGAGGGTAGTGTCACTCGATCTCGCACCACACGCTGCGCGTCTTGGACGTAGCCGCGCAGGTCGCGCCCACTGACCGCGACCGAGACCAAACCGGCCAGCGCTCCCGCCTCATCCGCAATCGACGACGGCCCCTGCGTGATGACGAGGTCTGCGATTTGTCCGAGCGGAATCTGCGCGCCGCTCGACGTGGGAATCAGCACCCTCTTGAGCCGGTCCGGATCGTCGCGCAGTTCGCGCTTGTAGCGGACATTGACCGGATACCGCTCCCGCCCCTCGACCGTCGTCGTCACGGTTTCTCCACCAATAGCCGAGGTGATCACCGCTTGCACGTCTCCCACCGTCAGGCCGTAGCGGGCCGCCTCGCGTCGGTTCACGATCAGATCCAGGTAATACCCCTCGTTGAGCCGTTCAGCAAAAGCGCTTTTCGTGCCAGGCACGGTCCCTAAAGCCCGTTCGATCTCTACGCCGATTTTCTCAATCGTCTTCAAGTCCGGCCCCAAGACTTTGATGCCGACCGGACTGCGCACGCCGGTTGTGATCATCTCGGTGCGGGTCTGAATCGGCATCCACCAGATGTTCGGAAATCCTGGAATGCGGAGCTTGGCATCCATCTCATCCAGTAACCGATCCCAGGTCATGCCGGGGCGCCAGTACGCTTCCGGTTTGAGAGTGACCGTGATCTCGGCCATTCCCACGAAGGCCGGATCGGTGGCAGTCGGGGCCTTCCCCATCTTGCCGAACACCCGTTCCACTTCCGGGAAGGTCGTGAGCAGCTGGTCCTGGACCTGTAACACCTTGGCCGATTCAGGAATCGAGAGACCAGGGACGGTGGTCGGCATGTAAAGGATCGTCCCCTCATTCAGCGGCGGCATGAATTCCGCCCCGAGTCGGGAAAAGATCGGTGCCGTGAGTCCCACGACCACCACCGCCAATCCAAGAGTCAGCCACCGGATGCGCAGCGCGCCGGAGAGAATGGGGCGATACAACGTAATCAGCAACCGGTTCAACGGATTCTTGGCTTCCCCTCGGATGCGCCCTCTGATAAGAAGGACCATCAGTACGGGAGCCAAGGTCACCGAGAGAGCTGTGGCAAAGAGCATCGAGAAGGTCTTGGTATAGGCCAAGGGTGTAAACAATCCCCCCTCCTGGGCCTCCAGCGCGAAGATCGGCAGGAATGACACGGCGATCACGAGCAGTGAGAAGAACAGGGGACGGCCGACTTCTTGGGCCGCCGCGATGATGGTTTCGATCCTGCTGGCCGTTGGATTCTGCTCTAACCGCTTATGCGCGTTCTCCACCATGACGATCGCCGCATCCACCATCGCGCCGATGGCAATGGCAACCCCACCGAGCGACATGATACTGGACGTGATGTTCAGATAGGCCATTGGGATGAAGGCGAGCAGGGCTGCGACAGGCAGGATGAGAATCGCCACGAGGGCGCTGCGCAGGTGAAACAGGAATACTATGGCGACCAGGCTGACGATGATGCTTTCCTCCACGAGCTTCTCACGGAGTACGGCAATGGCCCGATGAATGAGATCGGACCGGTCATAGGCGGGAACGATGTGGACGCCCTTCGGCAGGGCCGGCGTGATCTCTGCCAGCCTGGCTTTGATTCGATCGATCACGACGAGCGCGTTCTCTCCGGCCCGCATAATCACGATGCCGCCGACCGTCTGGCCCTTGCCACCCAACTCGGCGATGCCCCGACGCTGGTCTGGCCCGACGTGGACATGGGCAATGTCCCGGATCAAGATGGGTGTCCCACGACCATCTGTCCCGACGGGGATCAGCTCAATATCCTCAACCGATCGCAGGTAGCCTCGCCCGCGAATCACGTATTCCGTGCCCGCCATTTCCAGGACACGGCCGCTCACCTCCGCATTACTGTTCCGGACCGCTTCGGTCACCGTCTTGATCGGTAATCGGTAGGCGGCCAACGTGTTCGGGTCCACTTCGATTTGATACTGCTTGACGAACCCGCCGACCGCCGACACCTCTGCCACGCCGGGCACACTTTCGAGTTGGTAGCGCAGGTACCAATCCTGAAGACTGCGGAGCTGCGCCAGGTCGTGCGCGCCAGACTCATCGACCAACGCATACTGATAGACCCACCCGACACCGGTCGCGTCAGGGCCTAGAGTCGGTGCGACTCCGGAAGGCAACTTCCCGGTTAACTTTTGCATGTATTCCAACACACGACTTCTTGCCCAGTACAAGTCCGTCCGATCTTCGAAGATTACGTACACGTACGAGACCCCATATTCTGAGACCCCCCGCACACGCTTGACCCTCGGCCCAGCGAGCAGGGACGTGACAATTGGGTAGGTGACCTGGTCTTCAATCAACGTGGGGCTGCGCCCCTGCCACTCGGTGTAAATAATCACCTGGACATCCGACAGGTCCGGAATCGCGTCCAACGGAACCTGAAATCCCGCCCATACACCCCAGGCGGCCAGCAAAAGGACGCAGAGGATGACTAGAACAGGATTGCGGGCGCTGGCTTTGATGAGTCGTGCGATCATGATTGATTACATGCCTCCCCCGCCGACCGAAAACTGAAACTTTTCGGCGATCGGTGGTTGGCCCGATACCGTCACGTTGACCGTCACCAGCCAGGTGCCGCCCATGCCGAACTTCACCGTCCCTTCATAGAGCCCATCCTTGGTGTGGGGAGCCGTCGCCCTGGAATCGGTCATGCCCGGCATCGGCATCGTGTAGACGAAGACCACTTGCCCATTGGTCACAGGCTTGCCGGCCTGATCGGTCAGCTTGAGTTTGAGGAGCACCTCGCCGGCCTTGGGTTTTTCCGGAACTGTGCTCAACGAAAGACCGAAACCGCTGACTTGGCGAGTCTCCGCCACGACGATCGCGGGCCCCGGCTCCATGCCCTTCATCCCCTTCATCTCACCCGCCCGCCCTGGGGACGCCGAGACGCCCCTTTCTCCCATGTCACCCATCTCCATTCCCGACATCCCTTCCATGCCCTCCATCTTGCCTTCGTAGGCGCCGCGCATTTGCCAATCGGCCATGCCGATCCAGCCCATCATGGCCTGCATGCTCGACGCCGAGGTCAACTTGCTCTCTGCGTCCAACAAGAAATTGGCCGAGGTGACGATGCGATCTCCTTCCTTGAGTCCTTCCAGCACTTCCACATCATCCTGGCTCCGACGCCCCAATTTGACGGACGCCGGCTCATAACGGCCTTCCCCCCGATCCATGAATACGATCTGGCGTAAGCCGGTGTCCATGACGGCTTCCTTTGGGACGACGAGGGTCTTGCCCTTGTCGCTGTGCAACGTCACAGTTCCATACATGCCCGGTTTTAACCTCAGCCCAGAATTCGGCAACTCCAACCGCACCCGCACCGTGCGAGCTTCGGTATTCAGGGCGGGGTACACATAGGCCACCTTGCCAGGGAACGTTTCCCCCGGATAGGAGGCGAAGGTGACCGTTGCCGGCTGATTGACCTTCGTGGCCGCCACTTCCGATTCGTAGATGTCGGCGGAAATCCACACCGTGGAGAGGTCGGCCAGTTCGTACAAGATGGTGCCAGGTTCCACATATTTTCCAGGCAAGGCCTCCCGTTTCAGGACGATCCCGGAGGCCGGGGCATAGACCGTGAGCACCGGCTCCGCTGTACCTCGACGTTCCAGCATGGCGATTTGCAGATCGGTCACGTCCCACAGGTGCAAGCGCTCCCGCGAACTATCCACGAGGGAACCGGCGTTGGCTTTGACTTCAGCGAGAGGGCTCTCGGCCAGTCGGACCTGCGTTTTTAACGCCAACAGATACTCCTCCTGCGTAGCTAGGAGGTCCGGCGAATAGAGCGTGAAGAGGCGTTCGCCTTTGCGTACGGGGCGACCGATCGAATCGACGAAGACTTCTCGCACCCACCCGGAGGTTTTCACTGTGACCTGAGTCAAGCCACGTTCGTCGTAGCCGACCGTGCCGACCGCGCGAATCTCTTGCCCCAAGGACGCGTAGGTGACCGGGGCACTCCTGACTCCGATCAGCTGTCTCATCACAGCCGGAACCACTACCGCCCCCGATGGCGCTCCGGACATACCTGGCATGGGTTCCATGTCTTTCATGGGCATCGTGCCCTCCATCGGCATCCCTTTCATATCCATCTGCTTCATGTCACCCGTCATCATTCTGTGCGCGGTGAAGAAGCCGACAGCGACTCCGGCAATCACACCGATCGCCACGGCGCCAACCACGACACTGTTTTTGAATATCGGTCGGTTCATGAGGGTTTCTCCTTTTGGTCTGAATTAGCTCTGGCGATCGAGGTCGACCCCAACAACCTGCTCGAGTTCAGCCAGCCGATGCTGTCGGTCCACGAGCGCTTTGAAATACTCAAGCTGAGATCCTCGCCACGCCCGCTGGGTTTCAATCAGATCCAGAAACCCTGCTCTGCCCGCACGATACCCGACGCGCGCCGCGTCCAGGCTCTGCTCGGCCTGTGGCAAGATGGTGGTGCGATACAACGTGGCCACCTGATCAGCCGCCCGGAGCCTGGCCAGGAGGTCTTTGACCTGAAAACGGGTCAGGTTTTCTAAGGTATGGTGCTCCGCCCGTGCGGCCGCGAGCGCCGCCGCGGCCTCCTGCACGCCTGCGTCATACTTCGGCTTGGTCCAAAACGCGAAGGGGATGCTCATCGCCACATAGGCACCGAATCCGTCGTTGGCCTGAAAGTTCTGGAACCGCTGAAACGCCACATTGAAATCCGGGTAGTACTGACGCTGGGCCAGCGCACGGGACTGCTCGTTCCGTTGCACGGCCAGCCCGGCGGCTTTGAGCTCCGGTCTCTCGTGCAGCGCAAGACGGTGGAGATCGTCGAGGGTTTTGTCGAGCGGGATCTGAGACGGCTCTTGAGGGATGCCCAAGGGTGTGGTGGCATCCCGATCCAGAAGCGTATTCAGCATCGCTTCGGCGGTCTCGCGACGCTGTTCCAGGACGGGAAGCTGCTGGAACAGCAGGGACAACTCGATTTGGGCCTTGAGGACGTCGGTCTGGGCTCCCTTGCCCGTACGGAACTTCGCGGTCGTACTCTCTACGAACTGTCCGAGCAGCTCGACTTGTTCATGATGAATCTGGATCGCCTTGTGTGTGAGGAACAGATCGTAGTAGGCCTGCTTGAGACGGGCGACCAACTCCCGTTCCTTCGCGCGCAGCGCCTGCTCGGTCATCTCGGCCGAACGACTCGCCACGTCGCCTTTGAGCGCGAGTTTGCCGGGGAATGGGAGATTCTGAGAAAGACCGAAGATATTGTTCTGTGCCTGCGTGAGGTTGAAGGTCTGCGGGACATTCCACAACTGGACTGACAGGGTGGGATCATCCAGCGACCGCGCCTGCGTAATCCGTTGCGAAGCCGCTTCCCATTGCTTGCGGGCCGCTACCAGCTCGGGATTCCGAGCCAGGACCTCTTGGATCAACTCCGGCAGTACCAGCCTATTGCGCAGCGCAGAGTCGGGATCCTGTGCCCTCGACAGTCCGCTGCTGAAGAACATCACCAACACTGACGCAACCGTCACACACTGACGTCGTCTATTCTGTCTCATAGCAATGACCTCCCAGAGTTCCCACACGTTCGATGCCCTGTCTGCGCTCCGGCTGTACGCGGCCAAGAGAACGAGACGGTAGGCCGGACGCTGAAACCGGGCGTCGAACGGCAGAAGCTATGACAGCGGAGCGATTACGGCTTGCGGGCTGGGAAGATCAGATACGAAGCACGGAAATCTTGAGCAGGAGATCCTGTCGAGGACCGACTGTGGGATGATGGGACAAGCGGCTGCTGTGTGAGGTGAGGATCACGTGAAGAGCTAACGAGGCGGTGTCTTCGGAACAGATCGTCTGACAGTCATTGTTGAGGTGGAGCTTATCGGCAGACTGCACGCCGAGCGTCTTAAACGCATCGCAGAACTGATAGACAGGTTGTTCATCTGGAGTCGAACAGCCATTGCCCATTGTAGCAGCAGTAGCCCCATTCACCGGAAGGAGGCAGGCATAAGCATTGAAGCTCAACGCGAAAAAGAGCACGACGAGTATGCAGGTGAGAACCGAACGGAAGCCATGGGATTGTACTTGCATAATCTCAGTCTATCCCCCTCCATCCCAGCCGTCAACGGTGTTCCTCATACACTGTTGACACCGCCATCTCAGAAGGTGGCTCTTGAGCATCCTGCTAACAATTGCGATACCCGTTCGTGATGGGCATGCGGCGATCTTTTCCCAGCCCACGATGCGTGATCTTGATCCCGATCGGAGCCTGCCGGCGTTTATACTCGCTCCGATCCACCAGGTCCACGACACGCGCCACGGTGTCGCGGTCGAACCCCATCGCGACGATCTCCTCCACGGACCGATCTTCTTCGACATAAGCCTTTAGAACGGGATCGAGGACCGCATAGGGCGGAAGACTGTCCTCGTCTTTCTGCTCCGGCTTCAGTTCGGCTGTGGGCGGCCGATCAAGGGTCCGCTTGGGGATCACTGCCGTCTGGCCTTGCTGATTCCGCAATCTGGCCAACTCATACACCATGGTCTTCGGGACATCCTTGATCACGGCAAACCCGCCGGCCATGTCGCCGTACAGCGTGGCATACCCACGCTCATCTCGCTCTTGTTCCCGGTCGTCAGAACCAGGTGACCGAACTTGTTCGAAAACGCCATGAGGATGTTGCCTCTGATCCTGGCTTGGAGATTCTCTTCAGTCGTATCGACCGGCTTGCCTTGAAACGCCGATGCCAGCGATCGCAGATAGTCTTCGAACATCGGCGTGATCGCGACTGTTTGATAGTCGATCGCCAACCGGCGAGCCAGCTCGTCCACATCTTCACCGCTCTCCCGCGATGTATACGGGGATGGCATGAAGATGCCCAAGACATTGTCCGCGCCGAGCGCGTCAACGGCGATGACAGCTGTCAATGCGGAATCCACTCCACCGCTAAGTCCAATCACCACGCACTTGAAGCCGTTCTTTCTCACATAGTCTCTCACGCCAAGCACCAGCGCCTTATAGACCTCATCAAATTCACCGAGCGGAGCCTCCAGCGAAGGGACGATCCGAGACCGTGTCCTCACCGAAGAAGGCGCCGTAGCCACGATCCGCTCGACCGAGGCCGCGATCCTTCCGCTGAGACTCGTTTTGCGTCCATGAGCCAGTCGCCCGCGTCCCACCGCTTCCACATTGAGATCCGCCACCAGCATGTCCTCCTCAAAGGACTTCGCTCTGGCGATGACGTCGCCGTTCTGGTCGACGATCACACTATTTCCATCAAAGATCAGCTCATCTTGCCCGCCGACCGTATTGGTGTAGGTGACAATGACTCCGTTCTCACGTGCGCGCGTCGCCAGCATTTGCTCGCGAAACCGGCTCTTGCCGATATGAAAAGGAGAGGCGTTGATGTTCACAATAACCTCAGCGCCGGCCGCTGCTTGTGCTCGTGTGGGACCGTCGGGCAGCCAAATGTCCTCGCAGATATTGACGCCAATCGTGACGCCGTTCAGGCCAACCAACGGCAGCCTGCTTCCCGGGTGGAAGTATCGCCCTTCATCAAAGACCCCATAATTTGGAAGGAGCCATTTGCAATAGGTGCCGATGCAACGCCGCTCTGCCAAAATCGCAGCCGCATTATAAAGTTCGTGCCGATCCTCAGAGAGCACCGACGGCAAGCCCGGCTGCGCCTTGGCCATCGAGCCCTGACCGACAAACCCCACTACGGCGACGATCCCGACGCATTCACGGGCAAGTTCGTCCAGTACCCGCTGGTTGTCTTCGACAAACCGCCGTTTCAGTAACAAATCCTCCGGCGGATACCCGGTCACAGCCAATTCCGGAAAAGCCACCACCTCCGCCTTGGCTTTCTTGGCTTCTCTGATCCAGGTCTTGATCAACCGGGCATTGCCGGGAATATCACCGACCGTCGGGTTGATCTGTGCCATGGCGATTCGAAAGACGCGCATAAAGAGCTTTCAGCCTTCAGCTATCGGCCTGCGGCCGGCTGGCGGACGTTTTGAGTATCCCGCTCAAACTCCGGCAAGAAATAGCATCCGAGTCACGGGGAGTCAAACTCCCTTCCCGCATCAGCCTCGTTAATAGCGCCGGATCACCGCTGGGGAAAGTCCCCAGAGTTCGGCTCGAACGACTGCCGCAAGAGACTCCACGACCTCGGTAAGCCCCGCCGCCGATCGAGCCACCAGCTTGATAGCCAGACCTGGAGCAGACGGTTCAGAAACACCCCCGAAGACCTCTCCTGGTCGCCGCCCCAGGAGGTCTACCGTCGCGTCTTTCAATCGCTTCAACATGCCTGACTCGATTCCGTCACCAATGACACACCATGAAGCCACATGGTTCCACTCAGCCGCGAGCTTGCCGACCATTTCCGGAGTGACCTGGAACCGCTCAACTACCGAATCACCAGAAGCAGTTCTCAGGCAAATCTCGTTTTCGACGCCGGCAAACGCCCACCGTTCGCGCATCGCAATCCGGAGGGACGCCATCGCATCCCACAATACGACGGTCGCGCCTGGCGCAAGATCCGCATGGATCGATTGGCGAAAACGAAACCCGGCGAACGGAATCGTCACTTCAGGCAGCCATTCAAGCCGAGCCCCTGAAGCAATCGAGAGACGAACTTCTTGAACGGCCGGCTCGGACACAGTTCGGTACACACGGTTAGCCGATGGGCTGGTCATCAACACACGCGCCCCGGCGTGGAGCTGCGCGTTCACCGTGACGTGATCGCCGCCGGCCAAGCACCTGAGAGATTGACCAGCCAGGTGTAGGCACACCCGCTGTCGTCGAGATACGAAGGAGGAACATAATGCCAGGGACTCGTGCAAGACGAGCGTGTGAGTATCGTGCGTGGGCCCGGTCGCTCGAACTCATAGCTTAGCGCTCCGCACCGACCGACTGTGTCAAGCACAGGGACAGGCACCGCCGCAGACCTCGAAGCCAGTCTCTTGGATTCACCTTTCACGTCTTACCCTTCACGGTCCAGGCTTGCTGCGGCAAGAGCTGTTCAACCCAAGCAGCTACCAGATCGAGCCCCTGGCCTGTCTTGAGATTGGTGAAGAGAACCGGCAAGGCGCCCCGCATCCGTTTGCTGTCCCGATCCATTATGGAGAGATCGGCTCCGACATGCGGCGCGAGATCGATCTTGTTGATGACCAGCAGATCGGATCGTGTGATGCCCGGCCCGCCCTTGCGCGGAATCTTGTCCCCGACCGCCATATCGAGGACATAGATGACCCTATCGACGAGTTCGGGGCGGAATGTCGCGGCTAAGTTGTCGCCTCCGCTTTCGACAAACATCAGCTCAAGCTCGGGATGGCGCTTCAGCAAAGCATCCAACGCTTCCTGATTGTGCGACGCATCTTCGCGAATCGCCGTGTGCGGACAGCCGCCGGTTTCGACCCGGAGAATCCGGTCTTGCGGAAGCGCGCCACGTTGGTGAGGAACTCCGCGTCTTCCCTCGTGAAAATATCATTCGTCACCACCGCCAGGCTCTACCGATCTCGCAGTTTCAAACAGAGAGCCTCGACTAACGCCGTTTTCCCCGACGCCGATGACCGGAATATGGCGCGCCTGCGCTGCCGTCACTCGACTACTGCCACACAGTTGTTCGTCTTCTCGGTGCATAGGAACAAAAGAGCTGATGGCTTATGTCGTCACAAAGGGATGGGGGCGGGTGATGTGGCCGCACGACAGCCAAGTTCCGTCGCCAGAAGTTGATCGAGGACCGTGGTGGGAGGAAGTTCCAGAAAGACGTCCTCGGCCTCTACCTTCACTGGAAACACGCGAATCTCATACTCATCCCCGCTGAGACATTTCCCGGATTCGAGAGAGAACGCTTTCTTGTGCACTGGACAGGCGATCTTTGGCGTGCCGCCCGTCTCCCCGATAATGCCCTGGGATAACACGAATGCCTTTTTGTGCGGACACATCTGCTGGCAAGCATACCACTCGCCGCGGCCGGCAAAATTGAAGACCGCAATCTGGACCTTCCCGTACTTGACGGTGGCCCCCCCGTTGCGAGGAAAGTCGGAAACCGTTCCCACCTTCACCCAGGCACGTTGCGGCTCCTGCGCGTGATCGGCTGCGGTCAGCTGAATATTCCAGAGCGCGCGGAACTGTTCGAGAGACACGGTCTCCACCGGCCAATCGGCCGGCCGGGACTGGCCTCGTTCGCCGATGAATTCGATGGATGCCTCAGTCTCATCGCTATTGACGAATTGGCGAAAGAGTTTCCGCTGTTCTGGATCGCGAACGACTTCCGCCCATTCGCAGGCGTAGGTATTCACGAGATGCCGCATTCGCTCCTCAAGCTCGGCGCAAATACCGAGCGCGTCGTGAATGATGACTTCCTTGACCCGTTCCAGGCCTCCCGCCATTTTCTCGATCCAGACGGAAGTCCGGGCCAGTTTATCGGCGGTCATGATGTAGTACATGATGAACCGGTCGATGTACCTGATCGCCGTCTCCTCGTCGAGGTCGGCGGCCAACAGTTCCGCATGTCGCGGGTGGGCGCCGCCGTTTCCGCAGACATACAGGTTGTAACCCTTTTCCGTCGCCACCAGGCCGAAGTCTTTCCCTTGTGCTTCCGCGCACTCGCGCACGCACCCTGACACCGCGGCTTTGATCTTGTGCGGGGCGCGAATTCCTTTGTAACGGTGCTCCAACCGGATGGCGAACCCGACGGAATCTTGCACCCCGTAGCGGCACCACGTCGAGCCGACGCAGCTCTTCACCGTCCGCAAGGCTTTGCCGTAGGCATGGCCGCTTTCAAAGCCGGCCTGGACGAGTTGTTCCCAGATCTCCGGCAGCCGGTGAACCGGAGCGCCAAACAGGTCGATGCGCTGCGCGCCGGTAATCTTGGTGTACAGGCCGTAGGCCTTCGCGATCTCACCTAGCACGATCAGTTTATCCGGCGTAATCTCGCCGCCCGGCACGCGGGGGACCACCGAGTACAGACCGCCGCGCTGGATGTTGGCGAGGAACCGATCATTGGTATCCTGCAGCGCGCGATGTTCCGGCTTCAGGATGTGCTCGTTCCACAAACCAGCCAAAATCGAGGCCACGGCCGGTTTGCAGACTTCACATCCGAGGCCGTTTCCGCACTGGGCGATGATGTCATCGAAGGATCGCAAGGATTTCGTGTTGATGAGGGCGAGGAGTTCGACCCGGGAATACGGAAAATGCTCGCACAGATGATTGGTGACCGCCATGCCGGCCGCTTTCATCTCCGCGTGCAGCAGATCCGTCACGAGCGGCAGACAGCCGCCGCAGCCGGTCCCGGCTGTGGTCGCCGCCTTGACCTCCCCGAGATCGGTCAAATTCTGTTCGCGGATGGCCCGGCACACGGCGCCCTTGGTCACGTTGTTACAGGAGCATATTTGCGCCGACTCCGGCATGGCCTCCACCCCGCCCAGCCTTGAACCGCCGCTTGACGCGCCGAGAAGCAGTTCGCCCGGCTTGCAAGGAAGCGGGGCGTCGCGTTTGGCCATGGCGGCGAGCAGGCCGTAGTCGGAGGCATCTCCCACCAGGATGCCTCCGAGCAGGCGCGTGCCGTCATGGCTCACAAGCAGTTTTTTATAGACTCCCTCGAAGGGATTTTCCCAGACGATCGGTTTTGCGAACAGCGCGCTGGCGTCGACATTGCCAAAACTTGCGACATCCACGCCCACGAGCTTCAACTTCGCCGACAGATCGCCGCCGGTGAAAGATGCGCGACCACCGGTGAGATTGACAGCCACGGTTTCCGCCATTTGGTAGCCGGGCGCGACCAGCCCATAGATCATGCCTCCATGCCGCGCGACCTCGCCGACGGCGAAAATGGCGCGATCGTTGGTTTCCAGCCGATCGTTCACCAGGATCCCACCGTTCTTGCTGACATTGAGTCCGCAGGCTCGCGCGAGCTCGTCTCGGGGGCAAATCCCGGCCGAGACAATCACCATATCTACGGCAAGTGTTTCACCGTCCTTGAACCGCAAACCCTGGACGATCCCTTTGCCCAGCACTTCTTCGGTCGCTTTGTTGAGATGCACGGAAATGCCGAGGGCCTCGATCTTGCGAACCAATGTGCGTGAGCCGGCGTCGTCGAGCTGCCTGGCCATCAGCCGGGGCGCCAATTCGACCACATGCGTATCTAGGCCGAGGTCATAGGCCGCTTTCGCCGCCTCCAGGCCGAGCAAGCCTCCGCCGATGATCGCCGCCCGCTTGACCGTCGACCCATAGGCAAAAATGCCTTGCAGGTCTTCAATCTTGCGATACATAAAGACGCCCTGGTGGTTGATGCCTGGAATTTTCGGGACGAAGGGATAGGAGCCGGTGGCAATTACGGCATAGTCATAGGCGATCTTCCTCCCCTTGTCGGAATACACCACTTGGGCCTCACGATCGATCCGATTGGCGCGATCGCCGACATGCAATTCCACGCCGTAAGTTTCGTACCATTCCGTCTTTGCCAGCAACAGCTTTTCGGCATCCCGGTGGGCAAAAAATGCGGACAGGCCCACGCGGTCATAAGCCGCCCGCGGTTCTTCGCAAAACGTCACGATCCGATATTGCCGGGCGGTATCGTACTGGACCAATTTTTCGCAAAACCGCTGTCCCACCATCCCGTTGCCGATTACGACAACGTTCTTACGCGCATGCGAACTGGTATGTCCTGCTTGCATGATGCCCTCTCAAGTCGAGAAGATTGAACCGATCGTACGTGTTGAAACCCTATGAAGACCGGGTTGGTTGCACCGAATCGTTCACCGAACCATCCTGTCGTCAGACCCTCTGCCTCAGCAAAACAAAAAAAGCGTCCGGGCTACTGGTCTGTAGCCGCGGACGCCATTGTCCGATTCAATATCCGTGCTGCGTGACTGTAGGGACTTCGTCGTCTCTACGAACTCTTGCACTCTTAACAAATGAAGGGAGATGCCGTCAAGTGGAGGATGGGGTCAGGACCTCGCTGATGCCATACGCTGTTCGCTGCTAAGGCCGAAACAGCCGTGATTCCAACCGATTGTGCCGCATCGCGTAAAGGTCCTGAACCGGGGACCAAGAATGAAGCATTCGTTGACGCGCCGCTTTGTGCCTGACCCGCTTGATCACCTCGATCCAACTGTCCAGTAATCGCTGTCCCTCACGCTGCCCAAACGGCATCAACTTCATCGCCGCCGCGACAAACCCCGTGGCTGTCTGATAGAAAAACGCGGCAATCGTGTCTTCCTTCGACCAACCGGCGGCCCACAGCGCGAGTCCAAAAGGCCGGGGTTGAGAGGCACACCCGGGAGTCCTTTTTCTTGCCCCTGACTTACACCCTAACGTAAGACAGAAAATACCGCTAAGCCATCGACAACACAGGAAGCGGATCAGATTTGAGCGAATGCTCGACGGCTTTAAGGACATAGGTCTCCGGATCGACCTCGATACGCAGCAGCGCATTGTTCAGTCTCATGTCCTGCTTGCCGATTTCGCGGTACTTCTTCACCGCGGCGACACGCTTCCGCATGCGGAACATGCCTTCACCCTACCAGGATGCGGGTGATTCTGATACCGAAACGGCGCATGAGTTGATCATAACGTATGCGCAACAACCGAGTGTTTTCGCAGCCTGCTAAAGCACGGAAATCATCTCCGGCACACCGGGCATGACGTCTTTGCGAGTGAGCACCGTGGCGCCACGAGTCCTGAATTCCGATTCCGACCGTCCGTCGCGAATCTCTTCGAGAATGTCCACCGCGGTCAACGCGCCGCTTCCGGATAGGTTGGCTTCAGCCCCGCCCCTCGAACCCCTTCGCCAAACCGGCCGTCATCTCAGATCAATAAATTTTGCTGCTCGCGTAGCGTCAGATGCATTCTAAACGCTTAACAATCGGCACGCGTCAGCCGACATTTGTGCATCGGAACGATCACCGGTGCAGCCAGGACCTCCTTCGCGTCATAGACGTCATCAGCGCCCACCGGCTTCTTACCCTTGTACATGGTCACCGTCATCGACGTTCGTCGTAAGAGTGCCAGAACATCCGCGCGCTGGGCCAGGTGGAAAAAATCGTACCCCTCGCGTAATGTTAGTTCCGCGCAACGCCGCCGCAAATAGGCATCCAACTGCTCCTGCGACGTGAACGAACTGACGCGGTATTCCACACGATAGACATTCTCCTTGAGCTGCTCCATCTCATCGCGATCGGCCCCGACGAGAGGCGTGTAGTGCCCGGTGGCGCAGGCGGTGTGGAGAGCCATCGCGAGGACGACTCCTATGCCCCGCATGAAGTGCCGCCACCTCGCGTCTCGTTTCGCCATTTTCCGTACTGCGACGAGTCCTCCTCGGAGTTTGACTTCCGTTGGACTCAAGTGGGTCGCGCCCGGTTCTTATCGGCACGATCTTCGATTTCACCGGCCAACAGGATCGCTTCGGCTATCTCTCGCATGGACTTGCGGAGATCCATGCTCTGCCGCTGAATCAACTTGAACGCGTCTTCTTCCGACAGCCGCTTCGACCGCATAAGGTATCCCTTGGCCCGGTCGAGCAACTTACGGACCTGCAAGGCTTCCTGCATTTCAAACGATTTCTCAAGCAACGTGGTGTGCTCAATGGAAATCGCGGCCTGATTGGCAATCGCCTGCATTAGTTTGACATCCTCCACCGTGAAGGTATGCGGCTTGGACGTATACGTATTGATCACGCCGATGGCCTTCTCCCGCACCAGCATCGGCACGCACAGGAGCGAGCAGAGGCCCTCCTTCGCAGCCATGTCCGGATACATAT
>Ga0073899_10001415_pt1 | contig 21956 bp, 18 predicted proteins | sample KloWWTmetaKNB5Ph_FD_88975 | JGI IMG/M metagenome (GOLD analysis project Ga0073899, IMG submission 88975) | Active sludge microbial communities from Klosterneuburg, Austria, studying microevolution and ecology of nitrifiers - Klosterneuburg... | ecosystem: Engineered > WWTP > Aerobic digester >... | reverse complement strand
GGCGATATTTTTCTGCCTTTTTTTAACTCTTTGGATAACCCGCGGGTTGCCGACGCGTTTGAACTTGGTCATGCCGCGCTGCTGGTGATCAATTCGGGTGCACTACTCAGTTACGGGATGCACTTGATCAAACCACACTGGCCCAGAGGGGTTGTGCTGGTTGGAGGTTTTATTGCTGCTCTGGCGGCCAGCGTGCTGTCTTGGCTAATTACTGGCGAATACTCAGAGGCCGCCTTGCGCTATTTGATTTACATTCCAAGCGCGTTTTTGATCGCCTGGGGGTTGCGTATCCGCGCCAGCGGGTTGATTGGGCCGTATGACCACGAAGGGGTGATCAACAATTTGCGCTTTGCCGGAATTGGCTTTCTGCTTTTTGGTTTGTTTGAGGGCCTGTTCGCCCCGCGCAATGCCTTTTTTCCCACAAATACATTGAACGAGGATCTTTTTCTGGGGGTCACCGGTTTTCCCATCTCCCTTGCGCGCGCCCTTTCTGGTGGCATGATTTTGGTTTTCTTCTTTCGCGCTCTGGAGGTCTTTCAGGTCGAGACTTCGCGCATTCAAAAACAACTGGAGCAGGAGCAATCCCTCAACGAAGAACGCCAGCGCATCAGCCGCGATTTGCATGATGGCACCTTGCAAACCATTTACGCCTCTGGGCTGGTGCTGGAGGATGCCCGTCTTTCAATTCAATCTGCCTGCGCCATGCCCACGCCAGATAAGGCGGCGGAGGCCGAGCGCAAAAGCCAGATTGTTGATGCCAGCGCGCAACTGGATTCTGTCAGCGCCATGCTGGGAAAGGTTGTTGAAGATATACGCAAGGCGGTTTACGATCTGCGCAGCGCGCCCAGCGACGACGATCCTTCGCGGGAGCTGATTGAGATTGTTGGCGAATTTAGGATGCGCACTGGCCTGCCCACCGAATGGCACACTTCTGGCTCACCCATCCGCCCAATGTCTGCCGATGAAATCAAGCAGGTGCATCAGATTTTGCGCGAGGCGCTGAGCAATGTGCAACGTCATGCCCACGCTTCGCGGGTGCAGGTGGAAATGCACTATGCCACCCCGCCAGAAAGAGCCTTTCAACTGCGCGTTCAAGATGATGGCGAGGGCGAGATCCCAGCCACTGGGCAGGTTGGCCGCGGCTTGCAAAATATGCGCGAACGCGCCACCTTGCTAAACGGCCAGCTTAGCGTGGCGGGCTTGCCTGGGCGCGGCACGGTTGTGATGCTTGAGTTTGATTGATGTCATTTAAGAAGTCGGACTGCTCAGGTTTGGGCAAGCCAAAAACTTGCCCGGCAGCAGTCCGACTTCTAATCATGCTACACCGTGAGAGTGATTAACCCGTCGTTATCCCGAATTCACGTTGATTAACAAGCTGCCCATTTGTTTGCGGGCGCGTGTCACTCCGCGTCATCCCAATTTGGCCCAACGGTCACCTCGGCTTTTAGGCGCACGCTAAGCGGCACGGCGGTCTCCATCTCCTCGCGCACAAGCTGGCGCATCTCGTCCAGCTCGCCGGGGGCCACATCCAGCACCAGCTCGTCGTGCACTTGCAAGGTGATCCGGCTGGCATAGCCGCCCGCGTTTAACCGCGAATGCAATTTGACCATCGCGATTTTGATCACCTCTGCCGCTGTGCCCTGCACCGGGTGGTTGATGGCGAGCCGCTCGGCGCGGTTGCGTTCGCCAACGCTTTTGCCGCGCATATCATCAAACGGCCGCCTGCGCCCAAACATGGTCTGCACGCTGTGCCGCATGTTCATTTCGCGGCGGGTTCCATCCAGCCAGGCTTTTACCCGGCTAAACCGGCGAAAATATTGGGCGATAAACTGCTCGGCCTGGCGCTCGGTCATGTTTGCGCTGGCCGCCAGCGACCGCGCGCCCATGCCATATGCGATCCCAAAATTCACCCGTTTGGCAAAGCCGCGCTGTTCGGTGGTCACATCGGCCAAAGGCACGCTATAAATGGCCGCCGCGGTGGATTTGTGAATGTCCTCATCGCGCTCAAACGCCTCGCGCAGCATGGGGTCGTTGGCAAGATGCGCCAAAATGCGCAGCTCCACCTGCGAGTAGTCTGCGCTCAACACTTCGCCGCCCGGCTGGGCAATAAACGCTTTGCGCACGCGGCGGCCCATCTCCGAAACGATGGGGATGTTTTGCAAATTTGGGTTGGATGAAGACAGCCGCCCGGTGATGACCACCCCCTGATTAAACGTGGTGTGTACGCGGCCAGTGCGCGGGTTCACCAGCGCGGGCAGGGCATCGGCATACGTGCCTTTGAGTTTGGAGAGTTCGCGGTATTCCAGCACCATCGGCACGATGGGATGCTTGCCGCGCAAGTCTTCCAGCGCCCACGCGCTGGTGGTCACCCGTTCGCCATCCGAGCGGGTTTGCACGGGCAGACCCAGCACGCGGTAAAGCACGTTGGCAAGCTGCTCGGTGCTGCCCACGTTGAAGGGTTTGCCGGCCTGGGCGTAAATTTCCTTCTCCAGCGCGGTCATGCGGCGGCCCAATTCCGCCGAGAGCGCCCCCAGATACGGCGCGTCAATTGCCACGCCGGTCAGCTCCATATCTGCCAGCACCGGCACGAGGGGAAACTCAACCTCGTAAAGCAGCCTTTCCAAATCAAGCACCTTGAGGCGCGGTTGCTGCGCCTGCGCGAGGCGAAAGGTGGCGTCGGCATCGGCGGCGGCATAGCGCGCCGCGATCTCCAGCGGCACATCGCGCATGGTGAACTGGGTTTTGCCCGCGCCGCCATGCCCAATCAATTCGGCAATCTCGGTCATTTGCCAGCCAAACTGCTCCCGCGCCAGCGCCTTTAGCCCCAGGCTGCCGCGCCGCAGCGGTTCCAGCGCAAACTGGGCCAGCAGCGTGTCGTACACCGGCTGGTTGATGGGTAATCCGGCTCGCTTGAGGACGCCCAGGTCAAATTTGGCGTTATGCGCGGCGCGTTTTGCGCCGGGCCGCGCCAGCCCGTCGGCCATCGCCCGCCATGCCCGCGACCCGCGTTTGAGCGACCATTCCCCCGCGTTGGGATGCTCCACCGGCACATACCAGCCCTCGCCTTCATCCATACACACCGAGATGCCCACCAGATCGCAGCTTGCCATATCCAGCCCGGTGGTCTCGGTGTCAAAGGCAAAAAATTCGGCGTTGCCCAGCCGGGTGATGAATTCTGCAAAATCCGCATCGCTGGCGGCCAGCCGCGGGCGCGTGGGCGCGCCGGGGTTGGCCGTCTCCGCGCTCAGCGCCAAATACGGCGCGGGCATCTCGAATAGGTTGAGTTGCAGGTCGTTGCTCACGCCCTCAAATGTAGCACAAATGAGCTAAAACAATGACGAATGGCAAATGACGAATGACAAATTAAATTTTGTTCGGCCAGGAATTTGATGAAGCTCTGGCTTAGAATACCCAAAGCCGATTCGGGAGGAAATATGAAAATAGTCTTGAGCCGATTTTTTGTGGTTTTGTCTGTTTGCTTTATGCTCTTTGGCGCAGGGGCACATTCCCTTTATGCAGATGTTCTATCGCCAAACGGGTTGCAAATTGAGCCAGCCACTTTGCCAGATGGAATGGCTGGAGAACTTTACTACCTGCCTGGCTTGTTTAAAAATCCTACGATCACAGTTACCGGAGGGACGGGGGCTATTTCTCTCACAGTAACCAGCGGTTTTTTGCCGCCCAGTCTTAGAGTAGATAATGTTTACGGGGATGAAACTCATTTTGTGATTGGTTATGAGCCAAGCACCCCCGGCGTGTTTACCTTTACGTTGACCGCGCAAGACCAAAATGGGCAAACCGCAAGCCGCGAGTATTCTGTTCGCATTTCTCCGGCTGCAAATTTGAAAGCCGATGATGTGGTGAGCAGTGGAGATCACACTTGCACAGTCACTTATTACTATGTCAGTAACTTCTCGGGTCGGAAATGGTGTTGGGGATTAAATTCATACGGTCAGCTTGGAAATAATCTTACGGAAAACAACCCATTTCCCGTAAGAGGAGAAGCGACGGGCTATCTGAGTCATGACGGAACATCTGCGACAGGGTATGAGCATACCTGCACGGGCCACTACCATCATGGCGGTGGCGCATGGTCGGATTACTGCGTGGGGCGCAACCAGTTTGGCCAACTTCTAGCCCCATATCATTGGGGTGGCATGATGATGGTGGCGCGGTTGAATCAAACCTGCGGCATATACATTGATGGGTTGGAGTGCTGGGGCTGGAACGCCTACGGACAACTGGGGAATGGCACATACACAAACACAAACGAGTATTCCATCACCCAAGTGGTTGGCCTGACCAGCGGTGTGCAGCACGTAGCGCTGGGAGATTTTCATGCCTGCGCATTGGTGAGCGGCGCGGTCAAATGCTGGGGACGAAACAATCACGGCCAACTTGGCATTGGCCTGAGCGGCGATACAAGCAATGTGCCTTTGTCCGTGATTGGCCTGCCAGATGGCATTACGCAACTCGCGGCGGGCACGGAACACTCTTGTGCAATTACAACCTCCGGTGAGGCATGGTGCTGGGGCAACAACAATCACGGTCAGTTGGGAGATGGCACAACCATTGACCGCGCCTTGCCAGTGCGGGTGCTGGGTCTTGATGGGCGGATGGTGAGCGTGGTCGCAGGCGCGGAACACACCTGCGCGTGGCTAGACACCGGCAAAGTGAAATGCTGGGGCGGCGGCGAACGCGGCCAGCTTGGCAACGGCGCGTGGGCAGACAGTCTTTCGCCGGTGACCGTCTCCTTGCCAAACAGTTTTCATGTGGCGCAGATCACATCGGGAGGGTCGCACATGTGCGCCCGCAGCACAGCTGGCAACGTAAGCTGCTGGGGATGGAATTACGCGGGCCAATTGGGCAATGGCACATTTGAGAATGCCAATGCGCCCATGCCTGTGGTTGGCATGGGCAACAACCAGGATTTTATTTACAACGTATATCTGCCCAACTTGGCGAGGTGACAATACGCGAGTCCAAAATCGCAGTTTCGTGTTGGCTATTTCAACGTCATCAAATACGCCACTAAATCCTCTACTTGCTGGGGGGTGAGGGCTTTGGCGTATTCGCGGCTCATCAGGCCGTCTTGAAAGTTGCCCGCCAAAAAAGCATCTGGGTTCAAAATAGATTCGCGCAGGTATTCCTCGGCGGTTTTGTCTTTTACGGTCACACCAGCGCGAAGGGCAATATGCGCCATGTTCACCCCCACTGGGTAATTGGGCTTCTCGCCGGGGTTCACCGGGTGGCACCGGATGCATGCGAACAGCTCGCCGCGCGACCCTTGCAAAACCACATCGCCGTAATAGATTTTTTTGCCATTCTCCGCGTTGCCCACCAGCGCGGGTTTTCCGCACGCCGCCAACGCCATCAGCAAAACCAGGAAAGCAGCAAAAAAAGAAATTCCTCGCAAGGGCGCAAAAACGCCAGGGAGGGAATTTGTAATTCGCAATGTGTAATTCGTAATTACTTCCCTCCATACGTGATGCGATACACCACCGTTGTGCCAAAATCGGCAATATACAAATTGCCGTCTGGGCCGGTGGTGATGTCAATGGGATACAGAAAGCCATCGGCAAAGCGGGTGGGGATGGCGGTGTAACTGCCATCGGGTTGGCGGGTCAGCGCAATGCGCACCACCTCTCCGCGATTCCAAAGCGAGAGGAAGGCGTTATCCACATACTCCGCCGGGTAGGTTTTGTCCTGATAAAACGCCATGCCGGTTGGCACTGAGTGCGGCGGGAAGGCCACCAGCGGCTCGGTGGGGGTGGCGGTGACGCCCTCGATGGGAAAGCCGTAATACCCGCCCTGTTTGACGGCGTTAAATTTGTCGTTGGGGTCGGTGCCATCCGGCGCGGTGAGCTGATTGTCGCCGGTGAACATATCGCCCCGCGCGTTAAACCCCAGCTTAAACGGGTTGCCAAAACCGCGGGCAAACACTTTCACATCGCCGCCATCCGGGCTGACCGAGAGGATGGACGAGCCGAGCGGGCTGGTTTCTTTCACCCGCTCGGATGTGCCCACGCCAAAATAAATCCGGCCATCTGGCCCCAGCGTGAGCGCGTTGTTTGAATGCGGCTGAAGGATCATGGAGGGCAGGTCTTTTGCCACCGTGCGCCGCGCCTCGGCCACGCCATCGCCGTTGGTGTCACGCAGGGCCTCCACCTTGCCAGAACTTGCCACATATAGCTCATCGTTTAGCCAAAGCAGCCCCACCGCCAGCGTAAAGCCATCCGCAAATTTGGTCATGCGGGTGATGGTGTTTGTGGCCGGGTCTGGCTTGCCGCGCCAAATGTCGCTTTTAATATCCGCGGCATACAGCCAGCCATCGCTGGCAAACGTGATGGCGGTCAGGTTGTCCATTGGCGCGGCATCGGAGGGGCGTAAATAAATTTCTGCGTTAAACCCAGCGGGCAGGTGGATGGCGCGTTTGTCCGCGTCACGCTCCCGCTCGCGCTCTGGCGTGGTGAGATACACCAGCCCATACAGCCCCGCCGCGCTGGCGATGGGCGCGAGAAGCGCGAGCGCGGCCATCGCTCCGGTCGCGTCCCAACAAGTTGGGCGGAGCGGCCGGAGCGCTTTTGAGGCCGCAATCACAATTCCCGCCGCCGCCAGCGCCATCACGCCCAGCGTCCCCAGCGGAATGCGCAGCATGGTGTCGCCAATGCCCACCTGAAACGTGGCGAGGAAGGCCGTCGCCGCGCCCGCCAAAATCCCTTCCAGCGCAAGAATAAGGCCCAAAATTCTGTGTTTGTGAAGAAATAAAGAAACACCGAGTGCCAGAAGCCCCATCCAAAAAAGGATGAGAACGAAGGCAAGAATGTTCGCGAACATGATCGGTTTTATTATCCACCCGCGCCTTGTTAAAATGACCTCCGCGTCATGCACATACATCACCTCTCGCTCACCAACTTCCGGCTGTATGCGCGGCTGGAGCTGGATTTACCCCCCGGCCTCACGATCATCCAGGGCGATAACGCGCAGGGCAAAACGTCTTTGCTGGAGGCGATTTACTACCTGAGCACGGCGCACTCCCCGCACACGCGGGCCGATGCGCAGGTGATTCGCTGGGGCGCGAGCGAGGAGGCGATTTACCCCTTCGCCATGCTCAAGGCCGATGTGCAGCGCCGCGATGGCGCAAAATCCATCCAGGTGAATTTGCAAAAAGGCGAGGGGGCGCGGCTAAAAAAAGACATTCGCATTGACCACGCGCCCAAGCGGGGGGTAGATTTGGTGGGGCAACTGGTCACGGTGTTGTTTTTGCCGGGTGATGTGGACCTGGTGGGCGGCGCGCCCAGCCTGCGCCGCGAATATTTAGATGCGGCGTTATCTCAGGTGGATGCAAATTACGTGCGGGCGCTGGACACATACACTAAGGCGCTGGCTCAGCGCAATGCCTTGCTCAAGCAGGCCGATGAGCGCCGGATTGACCCCGATGAACTGATTATTTGGGATGAGCAGCTTGCGCCCGCAGGCGTGGAAATTGCCACGAAACGCCGCGAGGTGGTGGCGGCGCTCACGCAGCTCGCCCAACCCATCCACCGCGAGCTTTCTAACGCGCTGGAATTTTTGGAAGTGCATTACCAGCCCAATTTTGACCCGGCCATGCCCAGCAAAACCGAGGCGTTTCAAATTGGGCTTGATCTCTCGCGGCCAGCCAGCGGGTTTGGCAAAGCCGAGCTGGTGAAGGCCTACCGCGCCGCGCTGGAAGACCGCCGCAAAGACGAGCTGGCGCGGGGCATGACGCTGGTTGGCCCGCACCGCGATGATTTTCGTTTTGTGGCGAACGGCATTGACTTGGGCGAGTTTGGCAGCCGCGGCCAGCAACGCACGGCCGTGCTTGCGCTCAAAATGGCCGAGGCCGCCTGGCTGAGAGAAAAAATGGGCGAGCCGCCAATCATTTTGTTGGATGAAGTTTTGGCCGAGTTGGATCCGCACCGCCGCCGCGCGCTGCTCCATCGGCTGGGGGCAACCCATCAAACCCTCATCACCGCCACCGACCTGAACCGCTTTGACGCTGATTTTGTGAAGCAAGCGCAAGTGCTGAGCGTGCGGGGCGGGGTGGTTGCTAGTAGTTAGTTGCTGGTTGCTGGTCACTCACTCAGCACTTTGCACTTTGCACTTGCCGCGCGCTTTGCACTATCATCAAGGCCATGAACATTCTTGTTGCCGGCGGTGCCGGATACATTGGCAGTGTGACCTCGCAAATGCTGGTTGAGGCGGGGCACAGCGTGACTGTTTTTGACAACCTGAGCAAGGGCCATCGCGATGCCGTGCCAGCCAAGGCGCAGTTTATTCATGGCGATTTGGCGCAGATTGACGACATTCGTGCCGCGCTGGACGCCAGCAAAGCCGAGGCGGTGTTTCATTTTGCCGCGCTGATTGAGGCAGGCGAGAGCATGAAAATGCCCGCGAAATATCTTCGCGCCAACGTGAGCAACACGCTGAACTTGCTCGACGCGGCGGTTCAAAAAGGCGTATCGCGGTTCGTGTTCTCATCCACCGCCGCCGTGTTTGCCGCCAGCGATGCCCCGCTGAGCGAGACCAGCAAAATTGAGCCAGCCAATTTATACGGCGAGACAAAATTATGGTGGAGCAAATGCTGCGCTGGTTCAACAAGGTTCATGGGTTGCGCGTGGGCGTGCTGCGCTACTTTAACGCGTGCGGCGCGTGGGGCAGGCTGGGCGAGCGGCACTCGCCAGAGACGCATCTCATCCCGCTCACGCTGCTGGCCGCGCAGGGCAAACGCGCCAACATTGGCATTTTTGGCACAGATTACCCCACGCCCGATGGCACGTGCATCCGCGATTACATTCACGTGCGCGACTTGGGCAGCGCCCATTTGCGGATGCTGGATTACCTCGCCAGCCACGAGGCCATCACCTGCAATTTGGGCAATGGCGAAGGGTATTCCGTGCGCCAGGTGATTGACACGGCCAAGCGCGTGACCGGCGTGGACATCCCGGTGGTGGAAGGCCCGCGCCGCGCCGGTGATGCCGCCCGCCTTGTGGCCGCCAGCGATTTGGCCCGCAAGGAGCTGGGCTGGCAGCCGCACATCACCAGCCTGGAAGAGATTGTGCGCAGCGCGTGGGAATTTATGCAGGGATGAAATAAGTTGGCGCCCGGAGCGCGTCCCAATAAACTGGGCGAGCGCTCCGGGCGCTTTTTAAAATGAACCCCGACGAACAGGAAATCCGGCGGCTGGTGGCCCACTGGATGGCAGCCAGCAAGGCGGGTGACACGCAAAAAGTGTTATCGCTGATGGCCGATGATGCCGTGTTTTTGATGCCCGGCCAGCCGCCCATGAGCAAAGCCGGTTTTGAAAATGCCATGCAAGCTCAGGCTGCAGATGACGCCCCCAAAATAGATGGCGTGAGCGACATTCAGGAGATAAAAATTCTGGGTGATTGGGCCTTTATGTGGGCGCGGCTCATGGTGGTTGCCACGCCGCCCAACGGCGCAAAACCCATCACCCGCGCAGGCCACACGCTGACAATTTTGCATAAACACAATGGCAAGTGGGTGATAGCCCGCGATGCCAATATGTTAACTGTTCAAAACAACAAAGAGGCTTTACGATGAAAACAAAAACAATTGAGGTAGCCGGCGTCTCTGCCGCGCCGGGGACAAAAACATCGCGCGTGATTGATCTGACGCTGGCGGGCGTTGCCACAAAAATGCCGCTGTTCGTGATAAACGGCCAGCAAGATGGGCCAGTGGTGGTGATTACCGCCGCCATTCACGGCTCGGAATACGTGGGCACCGCGGCGGCCACCCAACTGGCAAAAACGCTTGACCCCGCGCAGGTGCATGGCGCGGTGGTGATTGTGCCGGTGTGCAGCATGACCGCCTTTGTCAAGCGCGCCATCTACCTGGCCCCGCCCGATGACAAAAACCTCAACCGCTGTTTTCCGGGCAAGGCCGATGGCAGCTTTGCCGAGCAACTGGCGCACTGGATCACCACAAACTTGATCAGCCGCGCAGACATCTACATGGATTTGCACGGCGGCGATATGAACGAGGCGCTGGTGCCGTTTAGCATTGTCAAACGCACCGGCAATGCCGAGCTTGACGCGAAGGCGGTGGAGCTGGCCCGCATATTTGGGCTGCCCAATTTGGTCGTGAGCGAGGTTAAAGGCTCAACCGTGGCCGCCGCCGCCGATGCGGGCGTGCTGGCTGTGCTGACCGAGGTGGGCGGTCAGGGGTTGTGGAGCGCGGCAGAAGTGGAGCAAATGGGCGATGGCTTGCGCCGCGTGATGACGCATTACGGCTGTGCGGCGTTGCCCGCGCCGCCCGCGCCGCCCAGCCGTATTCTGGAGGCGTTCGAGTGGCTGCGTTCCTCGCACGATGGCATGTTTTACCCGTTGTGCCGCGTGGGTGATGAGGTGAAGAAAGGCCAGAAGCTGGGCTATGTGACGGACTACCTGGGCAATCTTGTGCAAGAAGCCATCTCGCCATGCGATGGCGTGGTGCTGTTTCTGGTGACCACGCTGGCGATGAACAACAATGACCCGCTGCTGGCGGTGGGGGCGTAGAAAGAAAAACTTTTACGCTGTGCGATTGAAATCGCGCCTGATGAGCCTTTGGCTGAGCGTTCGCCTGCGCGGACGCGCGGTCATTCACCCATCAGGCGCTTTTTTAATTCGTAATTTGTAATTCGTAATTGAACTCTAGCCCGTGCCAAACTGCCGGTCCCCGGCATCGCCAAGACCGGGCAAAATGTAGCCAATCTCGTTCAGGCGCTCATCCAGCGCAGCAAGATAAATCGGCACATCGGGATGATCCTTTTGCAGCCGGGCCACGCCCTCCGGGGCGCCAATCAACCCCAGAAATTTGATTTGCTTTGCGCCCCACTTTTTGAGGATGTCTACCGTGGCGCTGGCGCTGCCGCCGGTCGCCAGCATTGGGTCCAGCATTAAGCATACCGAGACGGTGGGCGCGATGGGCAGTTTGTTGTAATACTCCACCGGGCGCAGGGTTTTTTCATCGCGGTAAAGCCCAATGTGCCACACCTCGGCGGCGGGCAACATGTCCAGCGCGCCTTCCATCATACCCAGCCCTGCCCGCAAGATGGGGATCAGGCCGATGCGGTCGCGCAGTTTTTGGGCGCGGGTTGTGGCCATTGGCGTTTCCACCATGATTTCCTCGGTGGGCATATCCGCGGTGGCTTCCATCACCAGCATGATGGCAAGCTCGCGCACCACCTGACGAAACTTTTTTGGCTCGGTGGCTTTGTCGCGCAAAATCGCCAGCTTGTGCTGTATCAGCGGGTGTGATGAAACAAAAACATTTGGGGCCATATTTTTCCTGATTCGTAATAATTTTTGATTTCTAATTCTTAATTGTCTCGTCCATCCCATACAACTGGTCAAGGCTCAACTCGGATGAGACGGTCTCGCTAGTGCGCAGGGTGAGCGAGGCGGCGTTCAGGCCAAGCCGGACGCTATCGGCCACGCTCAAGTTATTCAGCACGCCAAACACAATGGCGGCGGTCAGCGCGTCTCCCGCGCCGGTGGTGTCTACAATTTGCACATTGAGCGCGGGAAAATGCCCCCACTCGTGCTCGGTGGCGTAACACGCGCCTTGCTCGGCCTGCGTAATCACCGCCACGCCAACGCCCAGCCCCACCAGCGCCCGCGCCGCGGCAATGGCATCATCGGGCGTGTTGGGCGAGCTGCGGCCCAATATCGCGGCGGCTTCGTCCATGTTGGGGGTGATGATGTCCAGATCGGCCAGATGCTTTTTTAGCCGCACGGCCCGCTGGGTGGAGGTTGGATCCACCACAATTTTTTTGCCGTATTGCCTGGCTGTTTTAATCGCCTCGTCCAGCGCCGCATCGGTCAAGTTCAAATCCAGCACAACCATTTCGCAATCTTCAAACGCGTCCTCGTTCTTGCGCAAATATTCCGGCGTGATGTGGCGCATGATGTCGGTGTCATCCAGCCCCAGCAAAAGATCGCCCGTTTGGTCAAGCGCAGCCAGATACGTGGCGGTGGATTCGCCATCAATCATCAACGCGCGAGAAATATCCATGCCCACTTCTTCGGCGTTGCCGCTCATTTCCTCGCCTGCATAGTCATCGCCAATGGCGGTGAGGAGGCGCGCATCGGCGCCAAGCCGCGCCAAATTCTCGGCAATATTCCGCGCCACGCCCCCGATGCTCATTTTTATTGAGGCGTAATTGGAGGAGTTGGGGATGGGCTGCTCGGTGAGCCTGCCTTTGATATCCAGGATGGATGCGCCGATAACTAAAACATCGCTCATGGTTTCCTCCATTTTTTTAAGCGCTTCGGGCGCCAAAACTCATCTCACATTTGCCAGCATCACCGCCGCCAAAATGGCAATTGCGGCGACCACCGCAAACTCCACCAGAACCGGGCCGGTCACGCGGTCTTGATAATGCTGCTGGGCCAGACCAACCAAAAGATAAAACACGGCCAGCAGCAGCACCGCCGCGCTCCAGTTGGAAATATTCCAGTAATTGAGCGCCCATGTCATTTGCGCGGTGATTAGCGCCACGACAAATGCGTATACCGCGGCCTGCCTCAGCCCAATGATATGCGGCGACATTAAATCTAGCGCAAGGCCAAAAATGATGGCAAATGTGAGCGTGGCCGTGATCACGCTGCGCTCGCGGGTGCCATACACCAAAACCAGCAGCCCAAACGCAATGAGATAGGTGATGGCAGTAAGAGCCAGCCGCGCAACCGCGTAACCGCTGTCTTGCAGCGAGATCACCGAATATTCCGCGAGGACAAGCATGCCCAAAATTGCCGCGCCCACCAGCAGCCCCATCACCCAGACCGGCCACACCGGAATGCGCGTGAGCAGCAGGGCCATGAGCAACGCCATAAACCCGGGCGCGATCCAAAACGGAAAGACAAAAGATACCCCGCCATTTTGCACGTTGGGGTGCGCCCGCAGCACCCAGTCCACGCCCGCGCATACCAGCGCGGGGAGCATCACAATCAGCAAGGATGCGGTTGTGAACGTGATTGAAAGCGCCGACCCCAGAAAGGTGATCGAGAGATTTCGGCTGGGCAGTTCAACCACCTTGAGCGCGACCGGCGTGAGCGCCACCAGCGCCAGCAAAATCATCACCCGTTCGCGCGCAATTTCTTCGGGCTTGCGTTTTGCGGGCGTTGCCTGCGCCTCTTCGGGCATCACCGAAAATGCATCGGGGGGCGGGGAATAGCTCTGGCCAGAGGGCGTTTGTATTGCCACGCGGCAATTTTACACGTTACGCTATCATGCTCGCCATGAGCGAGGCCATCATTCTGGAAGGCGCAATGTCTGTGCGGGCGGCGCTGGCGGGCAACATGCGCCCCCTGCGCGAGGTTCACATTGACCGCACCCGCAACGATTACGAGACGCAACAACTGGCGCGGCTGGCCCGCGAGCGCGGCGCAAAAGTAAAATTTGTGGAGCGCGAGGCGATTGACGCCCTGGCTCAGGGCAGCACACACGGCGGGGTGATGGCGCTCGCGGACGAGCGAAAGTATCAGTCGCTGGAGGCGCTTCTTCCGGGCGAGGACGCCCCATTCATCGTTATGCTGGATGGGGTGGAAGACCCGTTTAACTTTGGGCAGGCTGTGCGGGCCATGTACGCCGCTGGCGCGCATGGGCTTGTGCTGCGGGCGCGCAACTGGACGAGCGCGGCGGGCGTGGTGGCGCGTTCCAGCGCAGGGGCCAGCGAACTCATCCCCATTGCGGTTGTGAACGAGGTGGAGGAGGCCGTTGCGTTTTACAAATCGCGCGGGCTGCGCATCGCCGTCACAGCCAAAGCGCGAGACGCCGTTTCCATTTACCGCGCCGACTTGGCCGCGCCCATGTTTTTGCTCATCGGCGGGGAAAAGCGCGGCATTCAAAAAGCGGTGATGGACGCCGCCGACCTGCGGCTGGAAATTCCGTATGGCCGCAAGTTCAACGCCTCGCTGGGCACAGCCATGGCCGCCAGCGTCATCGCGTTTGAGATGATGCGACAAAGACAAGGGCATTAAGGGCTTTCGTTTTCGATTTTGTAATTTATTGCCCCTCGACCCCATATCGTATGGCTGCTTGAAGCGCATCCAAATTTATATCTTTTATCGTTTTGAACCGGATGCAATACCCGCTCACGCTCGCCTTGCCTAGTTTTTCCCCGTATGTTTTGGCTAAGTAAGTCTTGTCTTTGATATCCATGACATACACGGAGATTCCAGTTTTGTTTGCGCTCAAACCAATTTGATAAAACTCTCTGGTTGTTCCGTCGGCATATTTTATGGTGTACAGCCCATAGCCAATGCCAGGGTTGGCGATAGTTTTGCCTTCGCTGTTTTTGCCATCGGTGAACCACAACTTGCTCTTTGGCAATACTTGCAATATCAGCCTGTGCAACTCTTGCATATCACTCTGTTTTGGTTCAGGCTGGCTGGCAATGTATTTTTCGATTTGTTCTTGTGTGTTCATAGAATATAAAGGCGAAAGGTTGGCGGCAAATTCCTGCTTTTTTCTTCGCTAAGGCTTTTGAGATTTAGCAGTCGGGCTGCTCCGAGCCGCCCGACTGCTTGCGACTACGATGAGACCACATATTGACCACACCACAAACCCCGCGGCGCTCAAAGCCAACCCCGCGCTCACGCTTTGGGGCGCATACACAAACTCAACCGTCTGGGTAGGCGCAAAAAATTGCACCGCCCGAAAAAGTCCATCCGCGCACGCAATCCCCGCCGGTTTGCCATCCACAAACGCCTGCCAGCCGGGGTAACACGCATCGCGCAGCACCAGCGTTTGGGGCAGGGCGCTTTGGCTGATGGGCGACGCGATCCGCACGGTCACGCGCTCCGGCTCATCGCGCGTCATTTGGGCGGCATTGGGTAAATCCACATACGCGCATGTTGGGTCGTAAGGGCGAGGGACTCCCGCGCCCCTGCCAAAACAATCTTGCGCAAAAACACGCACAAACGCCCGCGGCGCGGGGCGCAGATTCTGGTAAATCTTCACATCGCCAGAGTAAACCAATTTCATTTCGTGATCGCCCGTCACCATCTGAGAGAGAAACGAGCCATCGCCCGCGTCTATGCTGGTGACCGCAAAAAGCTGGGCGGGCGTTTCGCTTTGCAGGCTCAGGCGGATGGGTGTCTTGCGAGCCGAGAACTTCACCTCGGCCACGCCATACGCGCGGCCCGTGTTGGCCGCCTCAAATCGCGCGGCTTGCGCCTGCGTTTGCTCATGCGAGCCATCCTCAAACGTCACATCCACATCCAGTGCGGCGGGCGCATCCAGCACAAGGCCCAACGACGTGCTGGCATACGGGGTCAATGTCATCTCGCGCCGCGCGGAAAGGTCGGCGTGAAAGAGCGTGTCGTAATACACGCCATTCACAAAAATGTCGGCGGTTTTGTCGGCGATGAGATACCGCACGGCCATCGCCCTCAGCCATGTGTCATCTGGGACGGACGAGAGAAACTCGCGCAGGCGGCCATCGGCGCTGGGCTTGTTCGTAAACTGCGCCGTAAACCCCGCGTAGGTTTTGAGCGGCAGCAGCCCGCCATCATAGCCATCCACGCCCGGAATGCGGTATAGCAAAGACAAATTGGGCGAAAGAATTTCTTTTTGTTTAGAGGCGATCACGCGGTCATACAGCTCGTCTTTGCTCAGCCACGCCCCGTATAACTCGGTTTGCTCTGGCAGGTCGCCGGGGTCAAAAAACAACGAGGACAACGCCAGCACGCGGCCATTTTGCGCGGGCGGGTTGGCCTGCAAAAACGCGGTGGATGGCCGCAGGCCGGTCACGGCGGCGGGGTCTGCCGCGCGGTTGTATGGCTGAAACTGCGCCGCAATAACCAGCTCGGCGGCGAAGGCGAGAATCAACAAAGACCTCACAGGTTTGCCAAACCTGTGAGGTCTAGCCAGCCACATCAACCCAAAACACACAACCAGCGCCACGCCCCATCCCGCCAAAACAGAGGGCGCGGGCAGGGCGCGGTATTCCGCCTCTGGCGAGAAACGCGCCCCCAAAAACACGCTCAGGGCGATGGCCGCCGCGACCGCCACAAATGCCATCACCCACGCGCGCATGATGCGCGGAGGCAGGCCATCGCGCAATGCCTGCGCCCCCATGCCCACAAGCAGGCTCACCCCCAGCGAGAACACGATCAGCCAACGCGCCTGCGCCCGAAATAAATTGAACCCGGGCGCAAAGCGATACAACACGCCAAACAGCGGGGTGGCCACGCCCAACGCCAGCACAAAACCAAATATCGTTAACACAAACGGCAAATACAACCTCACAGGTCTCTTAAGACTTATGAGGTTTACTGCGCCCAACACCGCCAGCGCAAGACCAAACACGCCAAAATACGAAATGTATTCGGGGAAGAGTGGGTCGCCATACGTTGGCAAAAGGGCGCGGCCAATCACCCAGGGCCGCCACGAGAAAGATGCGCTTTCGTTGAATGGCAGGCCGCCGCTTCGCGCAGACTCGCGGGCGAGTTCCAGAGTTGGCAAAAGCTGGGCGCTTGCCATCAGCGCGGCCAGCAAAACGGCCAGAGCCAGAAAAATAATTGTCATTGCGGAGGCGTGGAGGGGCAACGCGCTTCGCCGAACTTGTTCGGACGCGCCCGGAGCGCTAATCAAAGCCACCACGCCCAGCGTGACCAGACAAATGTAAAGCGATTGGGTGTGCCCCGCAAAAATTTGCAGGGTGATGACGAGCGCAAGCGCCAAAAATCTGCGAGGTCTCGCAGACCTCACAGGTTTGTCCATCACGAGATACGCCTGCAGCGGAAGCCACGCCAACACTTGCAACTGGTTGAGGTGTTCTGCCTGCGCGCCAAGGTAGCCGCCAAGGGCAAACGAGAGGGCCGCAGCCAGCGCGGCGGCGCGGCCAAGACCCATCCCCCGGCGGGCCAAAAGCGCCATCCCCAACCCGGCCATGAGCAAATGCAAAACGATGTTGAGGCTGACCGCCTGCGCGGTTGGCAACCATGAGAGCGCGATGTTGATCGGGTAAAAAAAACCGACCTGCGAGTTGGCCAAAAACGGCGCGCCCATGAACGTGAATGGGTTCCAAAGCGGCAAACGCCCGGCGCGGATGGCCTCGGCGGCGTAGTCTCGCAAGGGGTAAAAGTAAAGCAGCAGGTCGCCGCGGGCGATGACGCCGCCGCCCAGCGTCAGCTTCCAGGTGGCAACGAGGATGAGAATGATGAGGCCAACCCCAACAATTGGCCCTCTTGCTCGTTGATCAAACCGCAATTTTTGGAAGATGATTAAACCTCACGCCAACTCAACTTTTATCGTCATGCGCGGGTTCACCGGACATTTGTCTGGGTGAAATTTGCGCATGGGGGCTAGTTTAGACCAGATGAAAGATGAAGATCGGAGGTCACCCATAAGCTGCCTGCTTCAGGCGCACGGATTCTGAATATTCAATTTGCCAAAGCGCGAAAAATCTTTGTCGGTGGTGCATAATGATGCGCCATGTTCCATCGCTAGCGCGGCCAAATGAGCATCCAAGATCAAGGCGCTCAATCAGCCCGCCGATGTCATCGTAATTCAAGCCTGGCCGAATGCCCAGCGCGCGCGACCTGACCTTGAACTTTGGGCGTTTGGAGCATGGTGAGCCATTTGCCGCTCCAAGCCGGCCCGCGACGTTTGGTTGACGGCTTCTTTCAGGGTCAATCCTTGTTTTTTTTTGCAGTTCCAGCAGGCGATCTGCCACGTCATCGGCCAGAGTCAGAGTTGTGCGCATAAAGCAAAGCATACATCTTGATGCATGACATTTGACATCAAAACATCAAATATTTATCAAACAAAAAACGGGAGGCAGATTTCTCCGTCTCCCGTCTTCGGTCTCCCGTCAGGTTTGGCTATACCGCGCGGTATTCGCCCTCAACCACGCCATCATCTTTTGGCGGTTGGCCTGCGTCGCCCGCAGCGCCATCTGCCGGGCCAGCGCCCGGCCCACCAGCGCCGTATGCGCTCTCGCCCAGCTTCATCGCCGCTTGCTGAAGCGTCTCGGTCACGCGCTTGATGCGGGCCATGTCATCGGTTTTCACCGCGTCGCGCACATCGCGGATCAGGTTTTCCAAATTACCGCGATCCTCGCTCTTCACCTTGTCGCCCATGTCACGCAGGGTCTTCTCCACTTGATAGGCGGTGTTATCGCCCACGTTGCGGGCATCGGCCAGCTCTTTGCGCTTCTGGTCGTTGGCCGCGTTGCGCTGCGCCTCTTGCACCATCTTGTCAATATCCTGTTTGTTCAGATTGGTGCTGGCGGTGATGCTGATCTTCTGCTCGCGGTTGGTCGCCTTGTCTTTGGCGGTCACGTTGATGATGCCGTTGGCGTCAATGTCAAACGTCACCTCCACCTGCGGGATGCCCCGCGGCGCGGGCGGAATGCCCTCCAACCGGAACTGGCCGAGCAGCATATTGTCAGCGGCCATCGGGCGCTCGCCCTGATATACCTTCACATCCACCGCGCTTTGGTTGTCCTCGGCGGTGCTGAAGATTTCACTCTTCTTCACCGGCACGGTGGTGTTGCGCGGAATCAGCGCCGTCATCACGCCGCCCAGCGTTTCCAAACCCAGGCTGAGGGGTGTCACGTCGAGCAAAAGCACATCGCGCACCTCGCCGCCCAACACGCCGCCTTGAATCGCCGCGCCAACAGCCACAACCTCATCTGGGTTCACGCTCTTGTTCGGCTCTTTGCCGCCGGTTAGTTCGCGCACCAGATTTTGCACCATTGGCATGCGGGTAGAACCACCCACCAAAACAATCTCATCCAACTCTTTGATGTTCAGCTTGCTATCTCGCAAAGCGTTCTCCACCGGCCCGCGAATACGCTTGACCAGGCCCTCGCTCAGTTGCTCGAACTTGGCGCGGGTGAGCTTGAGCAGCAAGTGCTTTGGCCCGCTGGCATCGGCGGTGATGTACGGCAGGTTGATTTCGGTCTCCATCATCGAAGACAGCTCAATCTTGGCCTTCTCCGCCGCCTCGCGCAGACGCTGAAGCGCCTGGCGGTCGTTGTGCAAATCCACGCCTTGTTCTTTCTTGAACTCAGCGATCATCCAGTCCATCACAACGGCATCCCAGTCGTCGCCGCCCAGGTGCGTGTCGCCGTTGGTAGATTTGACTTCAATGACGCCATCGCCAACCTCAAGCACGCTCACGTCAAACGTGCCGCCGCCCAGGTCAAACACCAAAATCGTCTCGTTCTTCTTTTTGTCAAGGCCGTACGCCAGCGCCGCGGCGGTCGGCTCGTTGATGATGCGCAAAACTTCGAGACCCGCAATTTGGCCCGCGTCTTTGGTCGCCTGCCGTTGCGCATCGTTAAAATACGCCGGCACCGTGATGACCGCCTGGGTCACCGGCTCGCCCAAATAGGCCTCGGCGTCATTCTTGAGTTTGCCCAAGATCATTGCGCTTATTTCCTGCGGGGTAAATACTTTATTGCCCGCATTAGGAATTTGCACCCGCGCGTCGCCACTGGGGCCGGCCACAACCGCGTACGGAACGCGCTTGCGCTCGGCTTCCACCTCGTTCATGCGGCGGCCCATAAACCGCTTGATGGAGAAAATGGTGTTCTCCGGGTTCACAACGGCCTGCCGTTTGGCCGGCTGGCCCACAATGCGGTCGCCATTTTTGCTAAACGCCACCACGCTGGGCACCAAATTTCCGCCTTCCGCGGTGGGGATTACGGTTGGGCTGCCGCCTTCCAGCACAGCCACCACGCTGTTTGTTGTTCCAAGGTCAATGCCTACAATTTTTCCCATGTTAAAAACCTCCAGAAATACTGCTCTGTTTAATGGCATAAGAGTAACCCTGGGATGTTAGAAAAGTGCTTGCGCCGCGCTAGTGTTGTATTAGAGAAACAAACACGATAAATTGACGTTCCCCGCGCATGATGCGCGCATGTCTTCCAAACGCGGCAATGCCATCGTATTTGTTCCCCTCATTCTGGGGATGGCGCTTTTGCTGGCTGTGCTTGTGTTGGCCCGCTAAAACATGCAAGAAAAATAAAAAACGGCGGCGAGATTTTAACCTCGCCGCCGCGTGTTGTTATTTGGTTGTGAGCAAAACTACTTTGCGGGCTTTGCTTCTACCACCACACCGGCATCATCTGCCTTGGTGCGCATCCGCCAGGGCACGCCCAGCCACTTGAGCAGGAAGTAGTCCGCGCCAATGTAACCAGCAACCTTCCACGCCAGGGTCAGGGGGATGGACAGCGCCATCAGCAGACCGTTGGAGCTGGCGGAACCGGCCATGATGAAGTTCCAGTTCATGAACGCGCCAAAGAACGCGGCGATGCCGACGAATGCGCCGATGATCAGGCCGATGGCGATCAGCATCTCGCCGTAGGCAACCAGCGGGCCGAACCACGTGTAGGCATTGGCGTTCAGCAGACCTTGAATGAAGTCGCGATACCAGTCAAACGCGATCACGGGCTTGCCAGTGGCCGGAATTTTGACGATATTGGTCCAGAAGCCCTGCAACGCCGTGCCTGTCTGCGCCCACGCGGGGTCTTGCACCTTGTGCAGGCCCGCATCCCACCACTGCAGTCCCAGCCACACGCGCAGCACAAGCCACAAAATGCTCGAGCGGGTGTCATTGAACAAGAAGCGGGCGATAGGCGGATCTTCAATAATTCTATTTCGTGCAAACATTTCAAAACCTCCAGAATTTGCCTTTTCAGGCTTGTTTTAATAATTTCCTTAATGGATTTGTGCTTAATTATCTGGTTTAGGCGCGGTAACACAAGCCGTAATTGGAATCGCTTTGACCTAGCCACTTGGCTAGCCCCATAACTGCCCTGCTTGCGGATGTGTCTTTTTGCGCTTCATGCGCATGATTCACCTTTATCCGGGTTCCGAATTCAGAATGGTGAATTCAGAGGTCGGCGTTTTGAATTGATCATGCGTGTTTACATTGCCGATGACCAGGCGCGTGTCCGCGACGCGCTGCGCCTGTTATTGACTCAGGAACACGACCTTCAGGTTGTGGGCGAGGCGGATGACGCGCGCCTGTTGCTGCGCGAGGCAAAAAAACTTCGCCCAGACCTCATCCTTCTGGATTGGGAATTGCCGGGCTTGTCGGAGACCCATCCGTTGGAAAGTTTGCGCAAGGCGGCCCCCGCCGCCAAAGTGATTGCGTTGTCCGGCCAGTCGGATAAAAGCGCCGTTGCGCTGCGCGAGGGCGCTTTTGCTTTTGTCTCCAAAACTGACCCGCCCGAAGTTTTGCTGGCCGCGTTATACTCGGCGCAAAAGCCGCATGACACAAACACAAAGCCAGATTAACGTCTCCGGGCTGCTGGACATCATCATTGATGCCGTCATCGCGGTAGATGGCCGCCAGCGTATTATTTTTTATAACACCGCTGCGCAACAAATTTTTGGATACACCCCCAACGAAGCGCTGGGTCAGCCGCTGACCATGCTCTTGCCCCCGCGTTACGGAGACACGCACGCGAGACATGTGCGCCATTTTGGCGATTCGCCCGAAACCTCGCGGGCGATGGGTGAACGCGCCGTGATCTCTGGCTACCGCAAGGGCGGGCAGGAATTCCCCGCCGAGGCAGCCATTTGCAAACTGGATCAAGATGGGGAGGCCATTTTTGTGGTCATTCTGCGCGACATCACCGAGCGCAAAAAAGCCGAGGAAGAACTGCGCGAACGCGCCGAACAGATGGCGATTGTGAACGAACGCAACCGCCTGGCCCGCGACCTGCACGATGCGGTGACGCAAACGCTGTTCTCGGCCAGTTTGTTGGCCGATGTGATCCCGCGCATTTGGGAGCGCAGCCCAAACGAGGCGCGCAAACAATTGCAAGAGCTGCGCCTGCTGTGCCGCGGGGCGCTGGCCGAGATGCGCACCCTTTTGCTGGAGCTGCGCCCCACCGCCTTGCTGGAGGCCAGAATGAACGATCTTTTGCGCCAGCTTGCGCAAGGCGTCAGCAGCCGCGCCCGCATTCAGGT
>Ga0073899_10001414_pt1 | contig 21958 bp, 21 predicted proteins | sample KloWWTmetaKNB5Ph_FD_88975 | JGI IMG/M metagenome (GOLD analysis project Ga0073899, IMG submission 88975) | Active sludge microbial communities from Klosterneuburg, Austria, studying microevolution and ecology of nitrifiers - Klosterneuburg... | ecosystem: Engineered > WWTP > Aerobic digester >... | reverse complement strand
TAGCCCGACAGCAGGCAGCGGCCGGAATAGGCGATGCACAGCGCGCCATGCACGAACACCTCCAGCTCCATGTCGGGGCAGGCGTCGCGGATCTCGGCGATCTCGTCCAGCGACAGCTCGCGCGACAGGATGATGCGTTTCACCCCGAGCGACTGCCAGAAGCGTACCGAGGCGTAATTGGTGGTGTTGGCCTGCACCGACAGGTGGATGTCCACCTCCGGCCAGCGCTCGCGCACCATCATCATCAGCCCGGGGTCGGCCATGATCAGGGCGTCGGGGCGCATCTCCATCACCGGCGCCATGTCTTCTTCAAAACTGCGGATCTTGGCGTTGTGCGGGTAGATGTTGGCGACGAGATAGAACAGCTTGCCCGCTGCGCGCGCCTCGGCCATGCCGGTGGCGAGCGTATCGAGCTGGCCGAAACTGTTGTTGCGCACTCGCAGCGAATAGCGCGGCTGGCCGGCATAGACGGCATCGGCGCCATAGGCGAAGGCGGTGCGCATCATGTCGAGCGACCCGGCGGGCGCGAGCAACTCGGGGCGGCGTAGAGTTTGAGGCATGTACTTGAATTCTCTGCAGGTTCAGCAAGCGCGCGATTGTAGACGCTAAGCCTCGACGGTGCAGTGACAACTGCCAGGCTCGCGGTGGTGGCAGTGGCAGACAGGGCATGCCACAGACGGCCCCCATCCCTCTGGCCATGCTGGGTGGCCCTCAGCCCTCAGCCCCGGGCCTTGCCTTGCCGACTGGACATCCATTCACCGAGGCCGTGCGCGGCAGCAACGCCGGTTGCAAAGCACGCCGTGAGCAGATAGCCGCCGGTTGGTGCCTCCCAGTCGAGCATTTCGCCGGCGACGAAGACGCCGGGCCATGCGCGCAGCATCAGGTTCTCGTCCACCGCCGCGAAGCGCACCCCTCCCGCGCTGCTGATCGCCTCGTCCAGTGGGCGGGGGGCGACCAGGGTCAGGGGCAGCGCCTTGATGCCCGCAGCAAGCCGGCCCGGATCATCGAAAGCGCTTCTTGGCAGGCACTCGCGCAGCAGCGCGGCCTTGACCCCCTTGATGCCCGCCTGACCCTGCAGGTGACTGGCCATTGAGCGGCTCCCGCGCGGGCGTGCGAGTTCGGCGCTGAGACGCTCCAGACTGCGGCCCGGCGCCAGATCCAGATGCAGCGTGACGCCGCCTTGTGCCGCAATGGTGTCGCGCAGGGCTGCGGACAGGGCATAGATGAGCCCGCCTTCGATGCCGCTTGCCGACACAAGGCACTCGCCGGCGCGCTGGTGATGTTTGCCGCTGGCGTCGATAAAGTGAGCTGCCACTGATTTCAGCGGCTGGCCGCGAAAGCGTTCCAAGAAATGGGCGCTCCAGCCGATGCCGTCTGCGCGGCCAGTTTGGAACTTGTCATCGTCAGGAGCTCCGATGTCGAAGCCACCGATGTCGAAGCCACCGATGTCGAAGCCACCGATGTCGAAGCCACCGATGTCGAAGCCACAATTCGCGGGCCGCAGATCGGCGATATCCACGCCAGCGGCGCGCAGCACAGGCACCCAGGCGCCATCCGAGCCGAGCTTTGCCCAGCTGCCGCCGCCCAGGGCAAGCAGCACGGCATCGGCATCGACCAGGCGTTCACCATCCGGGGTGGAGAAACGCAGGCGCTGGCGGGCCGCGCGCTTGTTCGGGTGCGCGGCCAGGTCTGTGGGGGACGTCGACTGCCCGCCGCTGGATGGATCGGTTCTGGTGGTCGTTGTTTGCGCTGTCGGCGTGGTCGCATCGTCCCAGCCCAGCCAGCTGTGACGCATCTCGAATCGCACGCCAGCTGCACGCAGCCGTGTCAGCCAGGCGCGTAGCAGCGGGGCGGCCTTCATTTCCGTGGGGAAGACGCGGCCCGAGCTGCCGACGAAGGTGTCCACGCCCAGGCCATGGGCCCAGTCCTGCAACGCCTGCGGCCCAAAAGCCTGCAGCATCGGCGTGAGCCGATCGCGCTGCGCCCCGTAGCGCGACAGGAAGGGCTCGAATGGCTCGCTGTGGGTCAGGTTGAGTCCGCCGCGTCCGGCGAGCAGAAACTTGCGTCCGACGGAAGGCATGGCATCGAAGACGGTCACTGCCATGCCGTTCGCGGCCAGCCGCTCTGCCGCCATCAGGCCCGCCGGGCCGCCGCCGATGATGGCGACAGGGGTGGGGGCAGCGGCAGGCGCCGGATGTGGGTTGCTGATCGCGGACACGCGTGTGACTCAGGCGTCTGCGAAGCGGCGGTGGAAGCCTTCGGGTACCGGAGCCTTGCGGCGCTGGGTATAGTCGAAGAACACGATGCCGGTCTTGCCGCGCGCCACCTCACGCCCCGAGGCTTCCTCGTGCATGCACCAGGCCAGATCGCAGCCGAAGGCGTGAAAGTCGTTCACCGCCATTGCGATGTTCAGCGTTTCGCCGTGGAAGGCTTCCGAGCGGTACTGCACGGCTGCGTCGGCGACAATCACTCCCAGCCCCTCCACGTCGAGCTCGGTATAGCCCATCGACTTGAAAAAGCGCACCCGCGCTTCGGACACCAGGCCGATCAGCTGTGCGTTGTCGAGGTGGCGGCCCAGGTTGATGTGCGAGATCAGCAGCGTGATCGCGGTGCGGAAGGGAAAGTGCTCGGGCAGTTCGATGCGAATGCGGGCCATGTCAGGTGTCTGGTGAACGTGAAGGGGCCCGAGCCTAATGGCCCGGGCCCCACTGCGGCAAGTCCGCCGCTGCTTTCAAGGCGGCAGGTTCGTCGCTGCCTTCGCTGCGGCAATGCCGCTACTGGCTTAAGGGTGGCCGGTCAGCTGCTGCTGGAGCGCCCGGTGCTGCGCTCAGACCTGGGGTGGAATGCGTAGCATCTGGCCCGGATAAATCTTGTCCGGGTGTGACAGCATGGGCTTGTTGGCTTCGAAGATCACTGGGTACTTGTTGGCATTGCCGTAGAACTTCTTGGCGATGGCCGACAGGGTGTCGCCGCGCACCACGGTGTGAAATTGCGCTTCGGGCTCGGAGCGGGCGACAGTCATCTTGTCGGCCACCTTCGCCACGCCCGCTACGTTGCCGGCGGCGAGCAGAATCTTCTCCCTGCTGGCCTGGTCGGGCGCGGTGCCAGATACCGTGACCACGGAATTGGCACCGTCGAAGGCGATGGCCAGATCGACAGGCGCGAGTTGCAGGGCGCTGATGTAATTGTGGATGGCCGACGCAGCCCTGGCGTTGGCTGCCGCGGGATCTGCTGTCGGTTCCGCCGCCTTGGCCTCGCCGCTACCGAACAGCTTTTCGCCTGCATCCTTGACGAAATCGAAGAAACCCATTGTTGCCCCCTGTGGTGAGTGTTACGGCAAGGCGCACAGCATAGACGAAGGATGGCTGACGGGTCCAACCTGCGTCGGCAGGCTTGACTCGAGCGACGGATCCAGGGGCGATGCCAAGGGGGGGCGGATATTCGGCTAAAATTCGTGCGTTCAGGCAGAACGCCTCATTCATTCCATAGGAGCGCAGCACATGTTCGATCAGGAAGATAGTGATTTCGGCATCGCCATTGGCGTGGTGTTCGGCATCCTCGCGCTGGTGATTGCCTTGGTGATCGGCCTTGGCGCCTACCAGCTGCGCGGTGCCGGTGCGGTGGCGCCGGTTGTCGCGGCCGAGCTGGTTTTCGTGGATGTGATCGAGGTGGGCGAGCCGCTGGTGAAGGTCTATTTCGATCTGGGCCAGGCGGATCTGCCGCCGGCTGCGGCCGAGCAGATCGCCACGGTGCTCGCTGCGGCTGTTGCAGCGCCGCAGGCCAGTGTGCTGCTGTCGGGTTACCACGATGAAACCGGCGGCGCAGCCGTCAACGCCGAGGTGGCAAGGAATCGAGCGCTGTCGGTGAGGGGGGCGTTGCTCGCTGCCGGGGTTCCGGTCGAGCGCGTGTTGATGCGTCGGCCGGCGGTGACCCTCGGCGGCGACGATGCGGCAGAGGCGCGTCGTGTCGAGGTGCGCGTGCAGTAAGGGCCTTGCCCCTTTCTGGTGCGCATGCACGGCAAGGGTGCGAGCTTGATTCCAAACGCATCGTTGTCAATGTTTTTGCGAGAATCGCGCGCAAAATGCGCGAATCTAACGCACAATAAAAAAGATTCCACGTGACTGCCTCGGGTAACTCCGAGGTAGTCGCGTGCGCGTGTCCATTCTTCCTACAGGCCCACAACCATGAAATATCAGTCTCTCGAGGAGTTCCTGGCGTACGTTGAGCAACGCAACCCCGGTCAGCCCGAATATCTGCAGGCTGTCAGCGAGGTGATGGAGAGCCTGTGGCCCTTCATTTCCGCCAACAAGCGATATGCCGAGCACTCTCTCCTCGATCGCCTGATCGAACCCGAGCGCGTGATCATGTTCCGTGTGTCCTGGGTGGACGACAAGGGCGAGGTGCAGGTCAACCGCGGCTATCGAATTCAGCATAGTTCATCGATCGGCCCTTACAAGGGTGGCTTGCGCTTCCATCCTTCGGTGAATCTGTCGATCCTGAAGTTCCTCGCCTTTGAGCAGACCTTCAAGAACGCGCTCACCACGCTGCCGATGGGTGGTGGCAAGGGCGGTTCCGACTTTGATCCGAAAGGTCGCAGCCCGGGCGAGGTGATGCGTTTCTGCCAGGCCTTCATCAGCGAGCTGTTTCGTCACGTTGGTCCCGATACCGATGTGCCGGCTGGCGACATCGGCGTGGGCGGGCGTGAAGTCGGCTTCATGGTCGGCATGATGAAGAAGCTGTCGAACAATGCCGCCTGTGTGTTTACCGGCAAGGGTTTGCCTTTCGGCGGTTCCCTGATCCGTCCGGAATCGACCGGCTACGGTACGGTCTATTTCGCCCATGCCATGCTCGAGCACGCCGGCCGCGACATCAAGGGCATGCGTGTGTCGGTGTCCGGCTCGGGCAACGTCGCCCAGTACGCCATCGAGAAGCTGCTCGAACTCGGCGCCAAGCCGATCACCTGCTCGGATTCAGGTGGCACCGTGATCGATGAGGACGGCTTCACCACCGAGAAGCTGGCGGTCCTGATGGAAATCAAGAACCACCTCTACGGTCGCGTCTCGGACTATGCGGAGCGCGTCGGCGCCCGTTTCGAGCCGAACGTTCGCCCCTGGCACGTGCCGGTCGAGGTTGCCCTGCCGTGCGCGACTCAGAACGAGCTGGATGCCAACGATGCCGCCACCCTGGTGAAGAACGGCGTGGTTGCCGTGGCCGAAGGCGCGAACATGCCCAGCACCGTCGAAGCCGTGAAGATCTTTGAGCACAACGGCGTGCTGTATGCGCCGGGCAAGGCGTCAAACGCCGGCGGTGTGGCCACATCAGGTCTGGAGATGAGCCAGAATGCGATGCGCATGTCGTGGACGCGCGATGAAGTCGACGCCCGCCTGAAGGAAATCATGCTTGGCATTCACGCCGCCTGTCTGAAGTATGGGAAGCGCGAGGACGGCTCGGTCAGCTATGCCGACGGCGCCAACGTCGCCGGCTTCGTCAAGGTGGCCGACGCCATGCTCGCCCAGGGCGTGGTCTGATCGACTGATCCGTGTGGCGCTACGGCGCCTGACGGATACCCCGAACCCGCCCGTCGTGCCGTGTGCCGACCGGCGGGTTCGTCGTTTACCGGGCGTGCCGACACGTCGGTTAAACTGCCGCCCGACTTCAAGCTTTCAGGACTCTTACCCATGATCCAGGCCAGCATCGTCCCGGTGACGCCCTTTCAGCAGAACTGCAGCATCCTGTGGTGCGAGCGCACGAAGAAGGCGGCGGTGGTCGACCCGGGCGGTGACATCGATCGCATCCTTGCTGCGGTCGCCAAGTTGGGCGTCACGGTGGAGAAGATCCTCATCACCCACGGCCACATCGATCATGCCGGTGGCACCGCAAAGCTGGCGCGCGAGCTTGGAGTGCCGGTCGAGGGGCCGGAAGAGGAAGATCGTTTCTGGATCGATAGCATGCCCCAGCAGAGCAAGATGTTCGGCTTTCCGGACGTCGAGACTTTCGAGCCTGATCGCTGGCTGCACGACGGCGACACCGTCACCGTGGGCGATGAGCACTTCAAGGTCATCCACACGCCCGGCCATACGCCCGGCCACGTCGTCTTCGTGCACGAGGGCGCACGTCTGGCGATCGTCGGTGACGTGCTGTTTGCCGGCTCGATCGGACGCACCGACTTCCCCCGCGGCGACCACCAGACCTTGATCCGCTCGATTCGCGAGAAGCTGTTCCCGCTCGGTGACGACATCACCTTCATCCCGGGTCATGGTCCCACCTCCACCTTTGGTGAGGAGCGCGAGCGCAATCCCTTTGTTGGCGCCTACGGCTGACACACTGCGTGCTCTTCTGCCTCCGGCGCGCGGAATCGTTGTCGGGCTCCGGATTGCGGCGCAATATTCAGCGGATGCAGGCTGAACGGGCAGGTTCCGAATAGAAACAGGGGAGTTTCAGATGAGTCACAAGAAAAACAACGTGGGCCACACGTGGCGCTTTTTCCGTTCGGGCGGCTTCGACCAGGTGCGGATCGAGTCGGTTGAGGATCTGCGCCATCTGGGAGAGCTCGACCAGAAGCTGTGGTCCGTCCTGGCCTGCCCGACCTCAGGGCTGGAGTTCGACACCCGCACGCTGCAACTGCTGGACACCGATGGGGACGGCCGCATTCGCGCGCCCGAAGTGATCGCTGCAGCAAACTGGGTGTGCGCGGTGCTGAAGACGCCGGACGTGCTGTTCCGCGGGGTGGATGGTCTGCCGCTGGATGCGATCGCAACCGATCACCCCGAGGGCGGGAAGCTGGCAGCGACGGCGCGCAAGGTGCTGGCCTACATGGGCAAGCCCGAGGCCGACGCGATCAGCGTGGCCGATATTTCGGACCCTTCCCGCCTGTTCGCCCCCGATCATTACAACGGCGACGGCATCGTGCCCGCCGAACTCACCACGGATGCCGGCCTGGCGAAGACCATCGGCCTCATCATCGAGCACTTCGGCGCAATCGATGATCGCAGCGGCAAGCCCGGGATCGACCAGGACAGGGTGTCGGCCTTCTTTGCAGCCGCGCAGGCTGTGGTCGACTGGCACGACCAGGCCGCCGCCAACCCCGATGCGGTGTTGCCGCTGGGCGAGGGTACGGCTGCAGCGGCTGCCGTTTTTGATGCCGTGCGGGAGAAGGTCGAGGACTACTTCACCCGCTGCCGGCTGGCAGCCTTCGACGAGCGTGCCGCAGCGGCGCTGAATCCGGCCGACACCACCTACGCCGAACTCGCCTTGCAGGCACTGGCGACCGATACCGAGGGGCTTGTTGCGCTGCCGCTGGCCCAGGTCGGCAGCGGGCGCCCGCTGCCTTTGAACGAGGCGCTCAACCCCGCCTGGGAGGCACGCATCGCTGCGCTGCGCGATACGGTCGTGCGCCCCGTGCTGGGCGAGCGCGCCGAATTGACGCAAGCCGAATGGCAGGATATCTCCGCGCGCTTCGACGCCTATCGGGGCTGGTGGGCGGCCCGGCCGGCGACGCCGGTTGCGGCTGCCGCCAGTGACGAGTTGCGCGCGCTGCTTGGCGGATCGACGCAGGCCGAGCTTGACGCCCTGATCCAGCAGGATCTCGCCGCTGAAACCGCGGCGGCCCAGGTCGACGCGCTCGAGCGCCTGGTGCGCTACAACCGCGACCTCGTCACTCTGCTGCGCAACTTCGTCACCCTCAGCGACTTCTATAGCGAGGGCAACAAGGCCATTTTCCAGGCCGGTACGCTCTATCTCGACCAGCGCAGCTGCGAACTCTCCCTGCGCGTGTCCGACATGGGCCGCCATGCTGCGCTCGCGCCCTTGTCCGGTGCCTATCTGGTGTATTGCGACTGCGTGCGCCAGGGCGAGGCGCCGATGACGATCGTCGCCGCGATGACCGGCGGCGATGCCGATGAAATGATGGTGCCGGGGCGCAATGGCGTGTTCTACGACCGTCAGGGGCGGGACTGGAACGCCAGCGTGGTCAAGGTGGTCGAGGCGCCGATCAGCGTACGCCAGGCGTTCTGGTCACCGTACAAGCGCATTGGCCGCATGATTGGTGAGCAGATCCAGAAATTTGCGGCGTCGCGCGACAAGGCGGTCGAGGCCAGGGCCGCGGCCGGGGTTGCCGATGCCGGCGCCAAGGTTGACGCTCCTGCTGCTGCGCCCGTTGCGCAAGCATTCGACATCGCCAAGTTCGCCGGTATCTTCGCCGCCATCGGCCTCGCGCTGGGGGCCCTGGGCACGGCGCTGGCGGCGGTGGTCACCGGCTTTCTGTCGCTGCCGGGCTGGCAGATGCCGCTGGTCGTGGCCGGTATCGTGCTGCTGATTTCCGGGCCGTCGATGCTGCTGGCATGGCTCAAGCTGCGTCAGCGCAATCTGGGGCCGCTGCTTGATGCCAATGGCTGGGCGGTCAATACCCGTGCGCGCATCAACATTCCGTTCGGCGGTGCGCTGACCGGTGTCGCCACGCTGCCAGCCGGCGCCACGCGCTCGATGTCCGACCCCTACGCCGAGAAGGGCACCCCGTGGGGCTCATGGATGCTCCTGCTGATCGTGGTGGTCATCGCGATCGTGTTGTGGCGCCAGGGGATGTACGACAGCTTCCTCGGCTGAGGATTTGCGGGTCTGGGCCGGGTGGCAGAGCCCGTCTCAGACCCGTGCGCGAAATACCGGCAGGCGCCAGCGAAAGCGTATTGCGCCGAGCCGCAGTGACAGCGTAGCCATGCCGCCGATCAGTGCGGCCCAGCCCGGGCTCACGCCATAGGCCATCAGACCCACCAGCAGCAGCGCGCCTGCCCATGAGGCGGTTGCATACAGTTCGCCGCTGAACACCAGCGGCACTTCATTGCATAACACGTCGCGCACGATGCCGCCGAACACGCCGGTGATCACGCCCATCAGGCTCGCCACCAGCCACGGCGCACCCATGGCCAGCGCCGCCTGGGTGCCCGACACGGTAAATAGCGCCAACCCGATTGCATCCGGCAACAGGAACAGGCGCGTCGGCAATGGCACGCGGCGTACCAGCGCAAAGGTCGCCAGCCCGGCGGCCATGGCCGCGATCAGATAGCTCTGGTCGGCGACCCAGAACACCGTGCGATCCAGCAGCAGGTCACGCAGTGAGCCGCCGCCGAGCGAGGCCGCAAGTGCCACCACCACCATGCCAAAAAGGTCGAAGGGCTTGCGCCCGGCGTCGAGCACGCCTGCCGCAGCCTGGGCGGCAACACCAGCGATGCCAACGCCATAGAGAATGGATTCGATACCGTACATGCGGCGGGAGAATAGCATCGCGCACGACGCGAGGTGAGAGTCGGGCGTGATGTTAAAGTCGTTGTCCGCGCGTTGCCCTGCACCCGGCGTCGACCGCGGGATCGATTGAGGAGAACTGCAGATGAGCCTTCCCACCAGCCTTTGCGGCCGTTTCAGTGTGCCGGCGATTGCCGCCCCGATGTTTCTGGTCTCCGGCCCCGAGTTGGTCATCGAGACCTGCAAGGCCGGCGTCGCCGGCACTTTCCCGGCGATGAACGCGCGTCCTGCTGCGCAACTCGACGAATGGCTCACCCGCATCGATGTCGGGCTGTCTGCCTTTCGTGGTGACCATCCCGCCTCGCCTTGCGCCCCGCACGGGGTCAATCTCATCCTCCATGCGTCGAACGTACGCCTGCAGGAAGACATCGAAACCCTGGTTCGCCATCGCGTGCCGATCGTCATCACCAGCCTTGGCAACCCGGCCGAGGTGGTGAAGCATGTGCATGGTTACGGCGGTCTGGTGCTGTCGGATGTGGTGCATGCCCATCACGCGCGTAAGGTGATTGCCGCCGGGGTGGATGGCATCATCGCCGTGGCGGGTGGTGCCGGCGGGCATGCCGGCACACAGAACGTGATCAGTCTGGTGCGCGAGATCCGCGAATTCTGGGGCGGGCTGCTGGTGGCGGCCGGTGCGATCTCGGATGGGGCCGCGATCCGTGCGGTCGAGGTGCTTGGCGCCGACCTTGCCTACATGGGCACGCGCTTCATTGCCACGCTCGAAGCCATGGCGCAGCCGGAATACAAGCAGATGGTGGTCGCCTGCACACCCGCCGACATCGTCTACACCGACGCCATCTCCGGGACCAACGCCAACTTCATGTGGCCCAGCCTCGAGCACGCTGGCTACCGTCGCGAAGAACTTGCCGCCGGCTTCGGCAAGGGCAGGCTGCACGACCTCGCCGAGGAGGCCAAGGCCTGGCGCGATGTCTGGAGCGCAGGCCATGGGGTGGCGTCGATTCATGATGTGCCGAGTGTGGCGGAGCTGGTCGCCCGCCTGGGGCGCGAATATCGTGCCGCCTGCGCGCTACCCTCGAGCGCTGCGCTGCCTCGGGACTGAACTGCGGTTGCCTGATCCGCACTGCCCCGATCTGCTGCGCAGATAGATACGGGCAAAGGCAGTGCGGCAGGCGCAGCGGTCGGTCGAGCTGCCCGGCTGCAGAACGCTTGCCGGGTCGCGCGGCGCTTGCCGACACCGACGCGCAGGGTGGATCAGCTATGCTTCTGCCCCATGCTTTCCCTGCTCCAGGTCCTGTCCAGCGGCATTGCCATCGGTTGCGTTTACGGCCTGGTGGCGCTGTCTTTCGTGCTGATCTACAAGGCTACCGAAACCGTCAGCTTCATGCAGGGTGACCTGTTGATGCTTGGCGGCTTTGCCGGGCTTGCCCTGCACCTGGCCGCGGGTTGGCCGCTGGCGTTCGCAGCCCTGGGCGCGGTGGCTGCCGTTGCCCTGCTGGGTGCGGGCCTCGAACGGCTCGCGCTGCGACGTGCGATCGGCCAGCCGCACCTGGTTGCGGTGCTGCTGACCTTCGGCCTTGGCATGATGCTGCGCGGTGCTGTGGCCTCGGTGCCCGCTGCGGCGCAGGACATGTACCGCCTGCCGTTCGCGACCGACACCATCGCCCTTGGCCCGCTCGTGCTGGCCGCCAGCCACCTTTGGGTGGTGTGCGCCACGGTGGTGTTGATGTTGCTGCTCGCGGCCTTTTTTCACCGTACCCGTGCTGGCCTGGCCTTGCGAGCGTGCTCGGAAGATGCGCGTGTGGCCGCCCTGATGGGCGTGCCGGTGGCGCGCATGCACACGCTGGCGTGGGCATTGGGGGCCGGTCTGGCGGCGGTGGCCGGGCTGTTGCTGGCGCCGATCACCTTCGTTCATCTCAACATGGGGTTCATTGCCTTGAAAGCCTTTCCCGCAGCGGTGCTCGGTGGCTTGACGAGCTTGCCGGGGGCGCTGGCCGGCGGCATTTTCCTTGGTGTGGCGGAAGCCCTGGCGGGTCTGCTGCTGCCCGAAGGCACCAAGGACGTGGTGCCTTACGTACTGCTGATGACGGCACTCTTGTTGTTTCCGCAAGGCCTGGCCGGCGGACGCCCTGGCTTGGGTGGGCGATGAAGGACAGGCCCTGCGCTGCGCTGCGAGCGCGCTTGGCATGGGCCGGCTGGCCGCGACGCTGGCCTGCACTTGTGACCTGGGCGCTGTTGCTGGTGCTTGCGCTCGTCGGCCTCGGCGCCGACTTTGCCTTCGGTCAGGTGACGCTGGTCGCGACCTATGCGATCGCCGGTCTGGGGGTGGTGATCATCGTCGGCCAGGCGGGCCAGATCGTTCTGGGGCAGGGGGCCTTGGTCGCCCTTGGCGCCTATGCTCAGGCCTTGCTGGTGCAGGCCGGCCTGCCAGCCTTGCTGGCACTTCCCCTCGCCGGGGCGGTGGGCGCGGTCGGGGGCGTGCTGGCGAGCCTGCCGGCGGGGCGGCTGGGAGGGCTGTACTTTGGCATGAGCACGCTGGCCTTTGCGCTGATCGTCGAGGAGGCGCTGGTGCGTTGGGAGTCGCTGACGCACGGTGCGGCGGGCATGGTGGTGGCGGGGTTCGGTGTGGCGGGCTGGCGTGCTGACACACCGTTGGCGCAGGCTGTGGTCAGCATCGCCGTGCTGCTGGCAGTGCTGGCGCTGTGCGCCCGCCTGTTGCGTTCGCGCATTGGTCTGGCGTGGCGGGCGGTGCGCGAGGACGAAACGGCAGCCGCTGCCTGCGGCATCGCGCCGGCCGCGGCCAAGCTGCGTGCCTTCGTCGTCGGCGGCAGTCTGTCGGCGCTGGCCGGCGGGTTGTACGCGCACTGGATTGGTTTCATCAGCCCCGAGCAGTTCGGGCTGGTGTTCTCGTTCGAACTGCTGATGCTGGCCTTCATTGGCGGCGCGCGTCAGCTTTCGGGGGCGCTTTGGGGAGCCCTGGTCGTGGTCGCGATCCCGCAGGCGATTGCGGTGTTGCGTGATGCCTTGCCTGGCGACTGGGCGCGGTCAGCGGGCCTGGAACTGGTGCTGTTCGGCGCCGTGATCGTTGGCGTGGTGCTGTTCAGGCCGCAGGGACTGGCGAGCGGGTCCAGGGATTGAAGCGCCCGGGGGTTGAAGGGCCGGGGGAGTGAGACGCCAAGGTATAAAAAATTGGCAGCAGCGCTTGCCCATAATTATGAATTATCAGAGAATTTGTGCCCCAGGTTATGCACCAACGGCCTCCACACCCGTTCAGGAAAGTCCATAAGATGAAACGTCTCTGTCTTCTCGCTTCCACTCTAGCCCTGCTCGTCGGGGTGGTGAGCACACCCCTCCATGCTGCGGATGTTGCTGGCGTCAGCGCGCGTGAGATCGTCGTTGGCCACATCTCCGACCTGTCGGGCCCGATCGCGATGCTCGGCACCCCGGTGCGCGACGGTCTGCTGATGCGTTTTGATGAGGCCAATGCCGCCGGCGGCGTGCTCGGGCGCACCTTGCGTCTGGTGGTGGAGGACGCGGCTTACGACCCCAAGCGCGGCGTGCTGGCGGCGCGCAAGCTGGTGCAGCGCGACCAGGCTTTCGCTTTCATCGCCACGATGGGCACGCCGGTGGTGATGGCGACGATGCCGGTGGTACTCGATGCCGGCCGCCTGCACCTGTTTCCGTTCTCGCCGCACCAGGCGACCTACGCGCCGCTGCACCCGCTCAAGTTTCAGAACTTTGCGCCCTACCAGGACTACATGGAGGCTGCTACGCGGCACATGGTCGAGCGCGGCGACTATCACCGTAGTTGCCTGCTGTACCAGGACGACGACTATGGGCTGGAAGTGATGAAGGGCGTCGAGGCCGGGCTGGGCAAGCTTGGCCGCAAGCTTGTCGAGCGCACCGGCTACAAGCGTGGCGCGACCGACCTGTCGAGCCAGATTGCGCGCCTGCGTGCGGCCGAGTGTGATCTCGTCGTGCTGGCTACGGTGGTCCGCGAGACTGTTGCGGCGATGGCCGAGGCGCGCCGCATCGGCTGGCAGGTGGACATGCTGGTGACGGCCTCGGGCTACTCGGCGCAGACGCATGAACTGGGAGGCGAGGCGGTCGAGGGCCTGTATGGCGTCAGCGTGCTGCCGCACCCTTACGCCGACGGCGCCAATACCCAGCTCGCCGACTGGATCGAGCGCTACCGCGCGCGTTTTGGCGCCGCGCCCAATGTGTGGAGCGTCATGGGCTATACGCTGGCCGACATGTTCGTGCGCACCGCCGAAGCGACCGGCCGCGACTTGACGCCCGAAGCGTTCGCGCGCACGCTCGAGAGCCTCGAATTCACCCGTGATTATTTCGGCAGCCCGTCCTATCGCTTCAGCGCCGACGATCACCTCGGCAACCGCTACGGGCGCCTTGCGCAGATTCGCAACGGGCGCTGGGAGCTGATCTCGGACTATTTGCGCTGAGCTTCGCAGCGGCTCGCGACCTTGGCGTGGCGTTATGCATGCCGACCCCTTTCATCAAGAGATGTCGATGAGCACCGCCCCTCGTACCATCACTGTCGCCTTCACCGGCGCATCCGGCCTGCCCTATGGCGTGCGCCTGGTCGAATGCCTGGTGCGCTCGGGCAACAGGGTATGGCTGCTGTATTCGCAGGTGGCGCAGATCGTCGTCCGGCAGGAAATGGGCTGGAACCTGCCCTCGCGTCCGGCCGAGGTCGAGGTCGAATTGTCAGCACGTTTTGGTGCTGCCCCTGGTCAGTTGCGCGTGTTCGGGCGCGAGGAGTGGTTCGCGCCGCCCGCGTCCGGCTCCAATCCGCCCGATGCCATGGTGGTCTGCCCATGCACAATGGCGACGCTGGCGGCAATTGCCGGTGGTCTGAGCCAGAATCTGATCGAGCGTGCGGCCGACGTGGTCATCAAAGAGGCGCGCAAACTCGTGCTGGTGCCGCGCGAGACACCGTACTCGGCGATCCATCTGGAAAACATGCTCAAGCTCGCGCGCCTGGGGGTCTGCATCCTGCCTCCCAACCCGGGTTTCTACCATCATCCACAGTCGGTGCCCGATCTGGTGGACTTCGTGGTCGCGCGCATCCTCGACCAGCTGGACGTGGCGCATACGCTGATGGCGCGCTGGGGCGAAGCGGCGCCGGGCGAAAGAGAGCTTGCCGATGACTGACGCATCAAGCGCAACACAACGACTGCCGCTGTTTCCGCTCAAAACGGTGCTGTTCCCCGAGGGGGTATTGCCGCTGCGGATTTTCGAGCCGCGTTACATGGACATGGTGACGCGTTGCCTGCGTGAAGGTACGGCTTTTGGCGTGTGCCTGATCGCCGCTGGCGAAGAGGTGGGCGAGACCGCTGTGCCGCACGCGGTCGGCACCGAAGCGCGCATCGAACAGTGGGATATGGAGCAGGTCGGTCTGCTGACCTTGCTGACACGCGGTGGACGCCGCTTCAGCGTGATCGATCATGAGGTCGAACGCGATGGACTGCTCGTGGCCGAAGTGCGCTGGCTCGAAGAGCCGGCGCCGCAACCGGTGCCCCAGGCCCAGTCCGATTTGCTGCCGCTGCTGCGGACCATTGTTGCTGAACTTGGCGACCGTCTGCCTCCCCCCCACCGTTTCGATGATGCGGCCTGGGTTGGGGCGCGCTATGCCGAGCTGTTGCCAATCCCGACGCAGGCCAAGCAGAGTCTGCTCGAGCTCGACGATGTGCTGAGCCGTCTGGAAATCCTGCAACAGTTCCTGCGCGAACACGGCCTGTTGCCCAACGTCGGCTGACCACCGCAACTGTGTGGGCTCAGTCGGAGAACGGTGTCGGAGTGGCTAGGGCCTCCAGGATCTTGCGCACCGGCGTGGGCAGTGCTGCCCCCTCGAGCACCGACAGCGCGAGCCATTGCAGGGCGCCGTTTTCCGCGACAAGGCCATGTGTGGCTGCGGCCGTGTTCAGCAGTACGGGCTGAATCTCCAGCACGAAGTGGGTGAAGGTGTGCGTCACTGGTGTCAGTGCGCTGCTTTCGACACAGTCCACGCCGAAGCACTCGGCTGTCCATGCGCTGACGTCGGCGAGCGTGTCGGCGATGGTGCCGGGGATCTCCGGCAGCGCCAGCAGCCCGCCCCAGATGCCGACCGGCGGCCGGCGTTCGAGCAGCACAGTGCCCTCGCGCATGATCACCGCAAAGCGTGCGCTGCGCCGTGGTACCGCTCGCTTTGGTCGTGCCGTGGGCAACTCGCCCTGTCGGTCATCGCGGCGTGCAACGCAGTCGTCAAAAAACGGGCAGCGTGCACAGGCAGGCTTGCCACGTGTGCATAAGGTGGCGCCAAGGTCCATCTGCGCCTGGATGTAGCGCCCCACTTCGCGTGCCGGCAACAGTGACTCGGCCAGTGCCCAGAGCTGGTTCTCCACGCGCTTTTCGCCGGGAAAGCCCTCCACGCCAAAGATCCGGCAAAGTACGCGCTTGACGTTGCCATCGAGGATGGCTGCGCGTTCGCCAAAGGCAAAGGCCGCGATGGCGGCGGCGGTGGAGCGGCCGATGCCCGGCAGCGTGGCGATGTCGACCGCGCTGCGGGGGAAGCTGCCACCATGGGATTCGATGATGCGTTGCGCGGCGCGATGAAGATTGCGCGCCCGCGCGTAGTAGCCCAGCCCGCTCCACAAGGCCATCACGTCCTCCACCGGTGCCGCGGCCAGGCGATCAAGATCGGGGAAGCGCTCGACAAAGCGCTGGTAATACGGAATCACGGTATCGACCTGCGTTTGCTGCAGCATGATCTCGGACAGCCAGATGCGGTAGGGGTCGTGTCCGCCCTGCCACGGCAGGTCATGCCGGCCATTCTTGCGCTGCCACGCGATCAGACGTTCGGCGAAATCACTCATGTCACGGTTTTTCCTGTGTTTTTCGTGCTCGATCAAGCCGCTGGCTCTCGACGTGCCGAGCTCGTGCAGCCATAATCCGCAGCTTCGTTCGCATACCAACAGGCGCGGATCGAACCGCGACGTTTCGCCCATGACCCAGCAGACGCATTCCGGCGCGGACTTCTCCCGTCGTTTCCGCAACGCCCTCGGCATGTTCGCCACCGGCATCACGGTGGTGACCACACGCACGCCTTCTGGCGAGCCGATCGGGCTGACGGTCAATTCCTTCAATTCGGTATCGCTCGATCCGCCGCTGATCGTATGGAGCCTGGCGTGCGACCTGCCCAGCAAGCCCTTGTTCGAAGCGTGCGAATACTACGCGATCAATGTGCTGGCCGAGGATCAGGCCGATCTGTCGCAGCGCTTTGCCAGTCGCCTGGGTGAGAGATTCGTTGGTCTGGAGATCGATGAAGGGCAGCAGGGCGTGCCGCTGCTCAAGGGCTGCTGTGCGCGTTTTGTCTGCCGCAATGTTCAGCGCCATGAGGGCGGCGACCACATCGTCTTCATCAGTGAGGTGGTCGGGTTTGAGCGCGAGGAGCGTGCGCCGCTGGTGTATTACGCTGGTGCCTATCGGCGTCTGTTGCCTTGAGCGTTTTCGCGGTCTGGTGCAGCCGCTCAGCACGGTCAGCGGTGCCTGCCTCGCTTCGGTGCATCGTCGATCAGCTCTATTGCAAAGGGCAGCGAGGGGTCGAGCGCCAGCGCCAGCAGTGACAGGCGCCGCACTGTGGCCTCGCGTGTCTCTTCCGATTCGGTGCTGCTCTCGCGACAAAATGCGCCCTGTGGGTGAAAGTTCCAGGCGCCCGCCGGGATGATGGCGCAGTCGGCGATCACCCCCTGCGCGATCCGTACCCAGCACAGCAGCACGCCTCGCGCACTGCTGACGCGCGCCAGGCCCACGCCCGGCGTGATCTGAGCGGCGTCGATCATCGGCGGCACGTCGTCGGTCAAGGGATAGCGCATCCGGCTTGCGCAGTCAGCCAGGTCGATGACCTTGGAAAACAGGCGGGCCGACACGCGGTGTCCGCGATCGCGGAGCAGGCGTACCAGGGGAGAAACGGCATGGCGTGCGAGCGGCCCGGTTTCTCCCGGTTCGCCAGCGAAGCTGGGTGTTGCGATGAACGCCGGTGTTGGCCATTCACCCACGGTAGAAGCCCAGGCTGCAGCACTCAGGGTGCCAAGCAGGGGGGCCGGGCGCCCCTGGTCTGGGTGTGACGGCCCCAGATTGATCAGCTCGCGCAGGACCGCACCGAGGATGCCGCCGGTGTCTGCACGGTCGATGAACTCGGCAAGGCTGTGCGGCAGGCGGATGCCATTGAAAAATCCGGCAAGCATCTCCCGCGCCACCAGGTCGAGTACATCGCCACCCAGCTCGAAACACGAGGCGGAATCGGTCTTGGTGATCAGGCGGCGGTGGAATTCGCCATAGCGACTGGTGTGTGCATCCATGCCCAGGGCCAGCGGCCAATCGACCAGCAGCCGGTGCAAATGGTTGTCGGCGGCTTCAGCGGCGAGTTCGCGTTCGGTGGCGAGCTGGCTGTCGCGGTCCCTGGCGCCGAGACCGCTGGCCGCGGCGCAGGCCAGGGCCAGCGCCTGCGCATGCGAGCGGGGGCTGTGCGTGGCGCAACGGCCAAGCGTTTCAATCGCCATCGCGGGCTCAAGGCCGATGACCCGTGCGCTGCCGGAGATGTTGGCCGGCAGGGCTGCCCGGGCCGAGATCACACGCCCTTTGCTGCGATGCGCAGTCAGGTGGATGAGCAATTCGTCGCCGGCCTGCATGTGCTGCTGCATGGTGCCCTCCAGGCCCTGATTCCTTAATGGCGCAAGGATAGCGCGGAAGGCATCAGCCCGAACCTCGTGATGGCGGCATTGCGAGCGTGTCCCTCATGTCGCACTTCACGCACGCATGTTACGAAATGCCCCACAAGCCGCGGGGGTGCTAGAATCCGCCGCGTAGACGGGACTTCTCAAAACTCCACTCACACCAATTGAGGATATGTATGAACAAAGGTGAATTCGTCGAAGCACTGGCCGACCGTCTGGATGTTTCCCGCGCGCAGGCTGATCGTGCGCTGTCCGCTGTGCTCGACATCGTCGCCGAGCAGCTTGGCAAGGGCGAAAAGGTTGCGTTTACCGGCTTCGGTTCGTTCGAGGTGTCCGAGCGTGCCGCCCGCACCGGCCGCAATCCGCAGACTGGGGCCGCGATCGAAATCGCCGCTTCCAGCGTGCCGAAGTTCACCGCCGGCGCTACGCTGAAGGCTGCGGTCAACAAGTAATCCGGATTTTCAGAACGGGGAGGCCACTCCCGACAAGGCGAGTCCGCACTGTTTGTGCGCACTCGCTTTTTATTTTGGATCAAGTACTTTTTGCTGGATTGAGGCGACAGCAGCGGCGAAAGCCGATATACTTCGCCTCGTTGTGCAATGCAGCAGCAGGGCCATGGTAGTTTCTGGCGCGGACAAGGATGCCCGCCGAACTGGCCCGAGGGACTGTAATCACAGCCCCATCGCCCCCGACCTCCCGCCGAACCCCATTCGTTCTTCCGATCGTCTGGCATCGTGACAACCGGTTGGTGCCGATGCGCGGTCTTTGCGGCCTTTGCTTGATTTGGCCGAAAAGTCCAGCCACGCCCATCGCGCGTTTGTCGCCCTTGCGATCCCGTTCCCGTTCCAGCCTTGCTGGCGCGGCGCGGCGCGATGCCATTGAGGCCCTTCAACCGGGCCCGAATTCGTCCGGCCCTCCTATGAAAAGGGCTGGCGCGCAAGACACAGGAAGAACCACATGACTTTCCAGAGCCTCGGCCTCGCCGCTGAACTACTCAAGGCCGTTGAACAGACCGGCTACACCACCCCGACCCCGGTGCAGATGCAGGCGATACCCGCCGCCATCGCCGGTCAGGATCTGCTGGTATCGAGCCACACTGGCAGTGGCAAGACCGCCGCCTTCACCCTGCCTGCGCTGAACCGCATCATCGATCGTCGTCCGGCCCAGGGCAGCGGCCCACGCGTGCTGGTGCTCACCCCAACGCGGGAGCTTGCCCAGCAGGTCGAGAAGGCGGTGCAGACCTATGGTAAGGCAATGCGCTGGCTCAACACCGCCTGCCTCGTTGGCGGTGCGCCGATGTTTGCCCAGATCAAGCAGCTTCAGCGCGGCTGTGACGTCGTCGTCGCCACCCCGGGCCGTCTGCTCGACCACCTGACCCGGCGCAAGGTAAAGCTGTCCGACGTCGAGGTGCTGATTCTCGATGAAGCCGATCGCATGCTCGACATGGGTTTCGCCGAAGACATCGATGCCATCGTGGCCGCGACTCCGGCCAAGCGCCAGACCCTGATGTTCTCGGCGACGCTCGACGGCGTGGTCGGCAGCATGGCTGCCCGCATGACCCGCGACCCGCAGCGCATCGAAATCGAGGTGGCGCAGGAAGACCGCGGCCAGATCGAACAGCGCCTGATGTTCGCGGACGACCTCGGCCACAAGAATCGCCTCCTCGAGGCCCTGCTTGCGGGCGAGGGGCTCAACCAGGCCTTGGTGTTTACCTCTACCAAGCGCAGCGCTGACGAACTGTCGCTGTCGCTGCAGGAAAAGGGCATCGCCGCCGCTGCCCTGCATGGCGACATGCACCAGACCCAGCGCAACCGCACGCTCGACCGCCTGCGCCAGGGCCGCATTGGCGTGCTGGTCGCGACTGACGTCGCGGCACGCGGCATCGACGTCGCCGGCATCAGCCACGTCATCAACTTCGACCCGCCGCGCCAGGCTGAAGACTATGTGCACCGCATCGGCCGCACCGGTCGTGCCGGCCGTGACGGTATTGCGATCACCCTGTCGGGTCCGCGTGAAACGGGTCTGATTCGTGCCATCGAGCGCTTCACCGGTGACCGTATCGAAGTGCATACCATTGCGGGCATGGAGCCGTCGCCGCGCAAACCGTCCGGCCCGCGTCCGGCAGGTAGCCCTGGCCGTCGTTTCGGCAATGGTGGCGGTGGCAACGGCTATGGTCGTCCGGGTGGCGATACGCGTCGCAGCGTCGGCGGCTTCAATCGTGACGGTCATTCGACGCGTAGCGAGCGCAGCCACGGTGGTGGGCGTTCGGACCGTGGCTCACGTGGGTGAGTCCTCTCGCGGCTAAATTCTCGGCTCGCGTCTGGCGCTGAAAACGAAAACCCGCCGCTGGCGGGTTTTTTGTCGTCTGGCGTCCGGCTCGCCTACAGCATGCTCTCGAGGAAGGCGCGGGTGCGCGGATGCTCTGGCTGGGCGAAGAAGGCGGCCGCCGGGCGCGATTCGATCAGCTCGCCGCCGTCCATGAACACCACGCGGCTCGCGACCTCGCGCGCAAAACCCATCTCGTGCGTCACCACCAGCATGGTCATGTGCTCGTCGGCGAGCTGGCGAATAGTGCGCAGCACCTCACCGGTCAGCTCTGGGTCGAGTGCCGAGGTCGGCTCATCGAACAGCATGATGTCCGGCTCCATCGCCAGGGCACGCGCAATCGCCACGCGCTGTTTCTGCCCGCCGGACAGGCGGGAAGGGTAGGCGTCGCGCTTGTCGAGCAGCCCCACCTTGCGCAGCAGCGCCTCGGCCTTGGGCAGGATCGACTCGCGCTTCAAACCCTTGACCGTGATTGGCGCCTCGATGATGTTTTGCAGTACGGTCAGGTGCGGGAACAGGTTGAAATGCTGGAACACCATGCCCATGCGGGCGCAGATGCGGCGCACTTCAGCGTCGGCGACGTAACGTGCCCGGCCCTGGGCGTCGTTGGCGACCAGGGTGTCGCCCTCGATGTTGATGCGGCCGGCGTCGATGGTCTCCAGATGGTTCAGGCAACGCAGGAAGGTGCTCTTGCCTGAGCCCGAGGGGCCGATCACCGCGATCACCTCGCCTCTGGCCATGGTCAGCGACACGCCCTTCAGCACGTCGTGGCTACCGAAGCGCTTGCAGATGCCTTCCGCGAGAATCATCGGGCTCGTCATCGGGCTCGTCATCGGCATGGCTTCAGTCATAGACGGCATGGCGTTTCTCCAGGCGCTGGAAAAACCAGGTCAGCACCAGGGTCATGAGCAGGTAGAAGGCCGCGGCGACGACGAAGGGGGTGATGGTGAAATCGCGTTGCACGATGCCACGCGCAGCGCGCAGCAGGTCGTTGAGGGCCAGCACGTAGATCAGCGAGGTGTCCTTCACCAGAGTGATGGTTTCGTTGCTCATCGGTGGCAGGATGCGCTTGACTACCTGCGGCAGCACGATGCGACGCATCGTCTGGCTGTAGCTGAAGCCCAGCACCTTGGCGCCCTCGTACTGGCCACGGTCGATCGACTGGATGCCGGCGCGGAAGATCTCGGCGAAATAGGCGGCGTAGTTCAGGGCAAAAGCCACGATTGCCGCCGGGAAATCGGGCAGGCGCACGCCGACCACCGGCAAAAAGGGCAGTGCAAAGTAGATGAACAGCAGCTGCAGCATCAGCGGCGTGCCGCGCATCAGCCATAGATAGCCGTTAACCGCCTGGCTGGCGACGGTGAAGCGCGAGATGCGGATCAGCGCGAGGCCGAGGCCGAGCGGCACCGCCAGCGCGAGGGTGATGAAGAAAAGCTTGAGGGTGACCAGCGAGCCTTCGGCAAGCGGCCCGATGATGCTCAGAACGTAGTCCATGCGACCTGTCCGTCCGCCGGATCGGCGTTTGCAGCTGATCCGGCGGAGTCGAAGAAGGGGAAAGACGGGTCAGTCAGGACTTACTTGATGATGTCCTTGCCGAACCATTCGGTGGAGATGCGGGCGGCGCTGCCGTCGGCCTTCATCTCGTCCAT
>Ga0073899_10001413_pt1 | contig 21973 bp, 14 predicted proteins | sample KloWWTmetaKNB5Ph_FD_88975 | JGI IMG/M metagenome (GOLD analysis project Ga0073899, IMG submission 88975) | Active sludge microbial communities from Klosterneuburg, Austria, studying microevolution and ecology of nitrifiers - Klosterneuburg... | ecosystem: Engineered > WWTP > Aerobic digester >... | reverse complement strand
CTTCCGCCTGACCACGCGCGACCATCGAGGTAACGAAGGTAAAGCTCGAGAAACCGAGATAGAGGAAGCTTTGCAAAATCGCCTCGAACCAGCCGTAAAGCGGCTCTCCGGTGAGGTCACGCAGGCCGACAAACACTGGCAGCAGGCTCAGGTTCTGCACGATCGCCCACGCCACCGCAGTTTTCGGTGCTAACAGCCACGGCAACACCCCAGCCATGACCAGCAGCAAGATACCGGACAGACCACTCTGGCTGAACCAACTGATCGCCACCGCAGCCAAGGTCATCACGATCAGCAATGGCACGCGCACTGCACGTGGCCGTGCTCGCGACAAGTCCTTGGTCAGGCCCCAATAGGAGAAACCGAAGGCGATGTAGGCCAACCACCAACCGGTCAGGTTGCGCAACTCGTCGGCGCCGATGCCATCCGGCACGGTACGATGCAACAGCCAAGCCAGCAGGTCGATATCCTGCGCCAGCAGCCAGGTTTCACGCAGCAAGGGTACGCCCACGCAGGCATAGGTAAACAAGCCCGCATAGCGGAGCCAGTTCACGTGATCGATGCGGGTGAGCGCCATAGCGCCATCATAGGTGCCCGTCCAGTGCCGCCGCACGCCACGAAAGTCATGGATCGGCGACTGGTCAGCGCCGCTGCCTCTGCCATAATCCAGTCCCGCACCCTGCCCCACGGCGACATCATGACGCTACGCCTGCGCGACGTTCGCGAACACGAACTCGAACAAGTTCTCGCTCTGAACAACAGCGCTGGTCCGACGATCCTGCCGATGGATGGCGAGCGTGCGCGTCTATTTTTTGATGAGGCCAAGTACTTCCGGGTCGCTGAGATTGACGGCCATCTCGCCGGTTTCCTGATCGCGCTGACACCAGAATCCGACTATCGCAGCCCGAATTTCCGCTGGTTCCAACGCGAATATGACGATTTCGTCTACATCGACCGAATCGTCGTTGCGGGTGCGTATCGGCGCCATGGCCTCGGTCGCATATTTTATGCGGACGTGCAGAGTTTTGCCGAAGTGCGCAGCCCACGTTTGTGTTGCGAGGTGCTGCTGGAGCCGCGTGACGACGCCTCGGTTCTATTCCACGGCACCTACGGATTCCGTGAAGTCGGACAACAGGTGCTGCCACGCTACGGTCGCGTCAGTCTGCTCGCGAAAGAGTTGTGCAGCTTTCCATGGGTGCAAGAAACCTATCTCAGCAGCGGCACGGGCCGCCTGCCGGCGCTGCCTTGGCTCGCCGATCGCGACCGCCCGACGGCGCCGACGCTGGTCTTGAAGCACGGCTGATCTTCGCCAATGGCGCAGCCGGTACTGACGCTTTCCGCCATCGATCACGGCGACGTCGAACGCTTGCTCGCACGCTTTGGACTGCGTCTGCAATGCGTTGGCGACGGCGCGCCTATCCCGGGAAGTTATTGGGGCGAGCCGGAGGCCGGCATCATCGGCACCACCATCTACGCGCGCGCCGACACCCCGGTGCATTCGCTGCTGCATGAGGCGTGTCATGTGATCTGTGCGCCGGCGGACAAGCGCGCATCGATCCACACCGACGCCAGTGACTGTCAATTCGAAGAAGATGCGACTTGTTATCTGCAAATCATCCTCGGCGACGCATTGGAAGGCGTCGGTCGTGCGCGCGTCATGCAGGACATGGACACCTGGGGATACACGTTTCGTCTCGGCTCAACCTGCGCTTGGTTCGAACGCGACGCCGAAGATGCACGCGCTTGGCTGCACGCACGCAGCCTGTTAGCACACCCGGCCGCTTCCGCTGCCTCACTTGTCGCGGACGACAACGGCCACTAGCCTGCGTCGCTGCAACCTTGCCGCCCACCATCAACTGCTAGTGCACCATCGGAGACTTTCGTGAAACTCACTCGTACCCTGCTCGCCGGCGCCGTGGCGTTCGGCCTCGCTGCATGCCAGAACCAACCCGCTCAACCCACTGCAGACGCCGTAAAACCGGATGCTGCTGCGGCTGATCGTTTCATCACCGACATCAATGCCAAACTCAAGAAAGATTATCCCGAGATGACCGCAGCGCAGTGGCTGTCGGTCACCTACATCAATGGTGATACCCAATTGCTGGCGGCCAAGTCAAACGAGAAATTCCTCGGCGAACTCAAGACTAATGTTGATGCATCGACAAAATTCGATGGCGTCACACTGAAGCCCGAGACGCGCCGAGCGATCGACCTGATGAAGCTGTCGACGGCCATGCCGGCACCGAAAGATCCGGCCAAACTCAGTGAACTCACCAGCATCGCCACCAAAATGGAAGGCATGTATGGCGCCGGCAAATATTGCCGTGAAGGCGACAAAGACGGCCAATGCCGCGACCTAATCGTGCTCTCCGACTTGCTCGCAAACAGTCACGATTACGACGCGCAACTCGACGCTTGGAACGGCTGGCACACGATCTCGAAGCCGATGCGCGCCGACTACCAGCGTTTCGCCGAACTGATCAATGAGGGCGCCAAGGAAATCGGTTATGCCGATGTCGGCGAGATGTGGCGCTCGGGATACGATACGAGCCCAGCCGAATTCGAACAGGAAACCGACCGCCTGTGGGATCAGGTCAAGCCGTTGTACGAACAACTGCACTGCTACGTGAAATCGGAATTGACCAAGGAGTACGGTGACAAGGGCCAGATCAACGGCATGATTCCAGCGCACCTGACCGGCAACATGTGGGCGCAACAGTGGGGCAATATTTACGGCATGGTCGAGCCTTATCCGGGCGTCTCCAGTCTCGACGTGAATGCCGGCCTGAAATCGCGCCGTGATGCCGGTTTCGATCGTTTGATGAAAGATGCAGGCAAGGTCAATGCCGCGCAACAGGTTGAGATCGGCCGACAAGCTGACCTTGCGAATGCGAAACAGATGGCGACGCTGGCCGAGGACTTCTACGTTTCACTCGGCATGCCCAAGCTGCCGGCATCGTTCTGGACCAACACCCAGTTCATCCAACCGCGTGACCGCGAGGTGGTCTGCCACGCTAGCGCTTGGGACATGAACTACCAGGGCGATGTGCGCATCAAGATGTGCATCGCGCCAACCGAGGACGAACTGACGACGATCTATCACGAACTCGGCCACGTCTATTACTACCTCGCCTACAACGACTTGCCGCCACTGTTCCAGAGCGGTGCGCACGATGGCTTCCATGAGGCCATCGGCGACACCATCGTGTTATCGCTGACGCCGAACTATCTCAACTCGATTGGCCTCGTCGGCACACCCAAGGTGAGCAAGGAAGCGGTGATCAACGAGCAGATGAAAATGGCGCTCGACAAGGTCGCATTCCTGCCTTTCGGCAAAATGATCGACCAGTGGCGCTGGGGCGTGTTCTCCGGTCGCATCAGCCCCGAGAACTACAACAAGGCATGGTGGGACCTGCGCATGAAGTATCAGGGCGTGGCGGCACCGAATGCCCGTACCGAAGCCGACTTCGATCCGGGTGCGAAGTACCACGTGCCGGGCAATACCCCTTACACGCGTTACTTCCTCGCGCACATTCTGCAGTTCCAGTTCCAGAAGGCGCTGTGCGATGCCGCCGGCTTCAAGGGGCCACTGCATGAGTGCTCGATCTACGGTAACAAGGAAGCAGGTCAGAAATATTGGGCAATGCTGCAGCATGGGCAGAGCCAGCCGTGGCCAGCGACGCTGAAGGAACTCACTGGCACTGAGCAGATGGACGCCAGCGCGATTCTCGACTACTTCGCACCATTGATGGCCTGGCTGCAGGAAAAGAACCAAGGTCAGCAATGCTCGTGGACACCGCCTGCAGCTTGATTCTGCAGCTATTCCAGTAACGACGGGAAACGGGCTTCGGCCCGTTTTTCCTTGGTGTCTGCGGCCTGTTCCTGCCGCAGCGCATTGGTTACTCTCATGACGTCGTCACGATGGACCCGCCTGGTGCTCGAAATTCCCGGTTACAGCATTGAGCGCGTGCTTGGCCAGGGCGGCATGGCGACGGTCTATCTCGCCGTCCAGCAGTCGCTAGGGCGGCATGTCGCACTGAAGTTGCTGATTCCGTCACTGGCGCGAGATCCGGTCGCGACCGAGCGCTTCCTGCGCGAAGCGCGTATCGCAGCCAAGCTGCATCATCCGCACATCATCGAAATCCACGATGTCGGCATCCATGACGGCTTGCCGTACATGGCCATGGCCTACGAGCCGGGCGGCACCGTGGCGCAGTTGATCAACCATGCCGATACGCCAATGCAGGCGCTGCGTATCGTACGCGACATCGCGTCGGCGCTGGATTTTGCCCATCGACAAGGCGTCGTGCACCGCGACATCAAGCCGGAAAACATTCTGCGCCGTAGCGACGGCGCGAGTGTGCTCTCCGACTTTGGTATCGCCCGGGCCGCCGAGATCAAGCTCGGCCTCACTGGCGAAGGCACCAGCATCGGTACGCCGCATTACATGAGTCCGGAACAATGGCGCGGCGAAGTCGTCGATGGCCGTGCCGATCTGTATGGGCTCGGCGTCGTGCTGTTTCAGTTACTGAGCGGGAAACTGCCCTACGACGGCGCCAATGGCTGGACCGTCGGCATGCAGCACATGAATGCGCCGATACCGAGCCTGCCACCCGCACTGCAGTACTTGCAGCGATTGGTCGACGACTTGCTCGCCAAGGATCCCGCCGCTCGGCCGCAGACAGGGTTCGAAGTGATCCAGCGCATCGACGCGCACCTGTCCGGCCAGCGCGAGATCATCACCACAATTCTGCCGACACTGCCCAACAGCGGACAATCCGCAGCGATGTCGTTGCCGACGCGACCCGCCGCTGCATCGACAACCTGGGTGCTGGCCGCTGCGGGCTTGCTGTTGATCGGTATGCTTGCGTGGCAGCCTTGGCGCGGCGCACGCGGCAGTGCCGACGCGGCCACCGACACTGATGCGGTGGCGGCAATCGCCACGACCGATGCATCGATCGCCGTTCTGCCCTTTGCCGATCTCAGCCCGACCCACGATCAGGCGTACTTTTCCGACGGTCTGTCGGAGGAACTGCTCGATCTACTCGCGAAGCTGCCGCAATTGCGCGTCGCCGGACGCACATCCGCTTTTCAGTTCCGCGAAGGTGATCCGGATATCCGGCGCATCGGTCGCCGTCTCGGCGTCAACACGATCCTCACCGGCAGTGTACGCAGGTCTGGTGAGCGTCTGCGGGTCACCGTGCAGTTGTTGAACTGCGCCGACGGTTTCCATCTCTGGAGTGAAACCTACGATCGCCAAATCGTCGACGTGTTCACCATGCAAGACGACATTGCGCAATCGGTCGTCGCTGCACTCAAGATCAAATTGTTGCCAGAACAGCGGCCGGATGCTGCGCTGCATCGATCATCCAATGCCGAGGCCTACACCGAGTATCTGCGAGGCCGTCAGTCGATCGCGACGGCGGGCGCTGACGCCGCACAGACGGCCGTGGCATCGTTGCGCAAAGCGATCACGATCGACCCAAATTTTGCCGCCGCGCACGCACGACTGGCACAAGCGCTGATGTGGTCCGCCGAATATGCCGATGATGACGAATCCTATGTCCGGGCGCACGATGAAGCACTCGCCGCCGTGGCCCACGCCATCGACCTCGACCCGGGTCTGGCTGATGGCTACTGGATTCGCGGCAACCTGCTCAGCACCGTCAACTGGGATTGGCGTGGCGCCCGCGACGACTACGACCGCGCACTGGCGCTGGACCCCGGCAGCGGCCACGCCGCGCAAGGCTACGGCGCGCTGCTCGCATCGCTCGGCCGATTGCCGGACGCGATCGCCATGACCCGTCGCCTGACCGAGCGGGAACCGCTGCTGCCGTCGGCGTGGCAGGCGCTCGGATATTTCCAGGAAGCGACCGGCGACCTTGTTGCCGCGCGCGAATCACAGCATCGCGCATTGGCCTTGAAACCAGATTTTCCATTCGCGCACATGCGTTTGGCAGTCATGGCCTTGACTGATCAGCAACTCGATACTGCGGACAGCGAGTTCAAAGCAACCCGCTATGAACCGCTGCAATGGCTCGGCGAGGCGGTGATGTATCACCTTCGTGGCGATGTTCCCGGTTCCGATCGTGCGCTTGCACAACTGGTTGATCGCTACGCCTTCAATGCCGCTTACCAGATCGCTGAGGTCGAGGCAGCGCGCGGCAATAGCGATGCCGCCTTCACCTGGTTGTCGCGCGCGATCGATCAACGCGACGGTGGCATCGCCGAGATCAAATACGACCCATTGCTGGCATCACTGCGCGGTGATCCGCGCTATCGCGAACTGCTGCTCAAACTCGGACTGCCGCTCTGAGACAAGGTCGACATGGTGGGCGTCGCGCCCAATCACACTGGCTCGCCAAGCTCCGACTCCGCCGCATCGGCGCGAGTCGGCACGTGCAGGAACACGATCTGCGGCCCGATCCAAAGGCACAAGGCCCCGGCGATCCAGAACGCGAATGAACCGAGTGCCAAATGCATCGGTGAATCGTGCGCGAGTGGCGCCGCGAAACCGGATACGAACACCATCATCAGGCTCCACATCGCCGACTGCACCGAGGCCGCTGCACCGCGATGCAGCGGATGGCGGTCGAGCGTCGCAACATTCATCGGTGGCGTCGCCAGCGACACGCCGCAGCCGTAGATTGCGAACGGCAGCACCGCCCACGGCACCGCAGGATGTTCGGTAACCGCGTTATAGGCGAGATTGATCGCCTGCCCGGCAATCATCACCAGCAACCCGATGTTCGTGCAGCGCGCCGGGCTGGTTTGCGCGGCGAGACGCGCGGACAACGCTGAACCAACGGTCATGCCGACGATGGTCGGCACGAAATACCAAGCATAGCCATAGGTACCAAGCCCCAGAAATTGCTCGATGAAGACTGGCGCCGAACTGATGTAGATGAACTGGCCGCCGAAGAACAGACCGGCCGCACCGACCCAGAGCACAAAGGCGCGATCCATCCCGATGCGCCGATAGGTCGCCAGCAAGGCCCGTGGGTGCAAGGGCGTGCGCCGCTCCGGCGGATGCGTCTCCGGCAGTACACGGATGCAGGCCCACAGCATCAACGCGCCATAGACCACCATAAACGCGAAAATCGCACGCCAACTCGCAAATCCGTGGATGAACGCCCCGACCAGCGGTGCCAGCGCTGGCGCGATGCCGAACAACATCGACACCCAAGCCATCACGCGCTGCGCGTCGCCGCCGTGAAAACGATCGCGGATGATGGCGCGACCGACGATCATGCCGGCGCCAGTCGAACACCCCTGCCAGAAGCGTGCGATGAGCAAGGTTTCGATATTCGGCGCGAGCGTGCAGACGATGGACGCGAGGATGTAGCTACTGACGCCGAACAGGATCACCCGTCGCCGACCATGCGCGTCGGACACCGGCCCGTGCACGAACGACATCAGCGCATAGCCGAGCAAATAGGCGCTGATGGTCTGCTGCATCTGCCACGGATTGGCATTCAGGCTCGCAGCCACTTCCGCGAATGCGGGGAAGAACGTATCGATCGTGAACGGCCCGAACATCGCCAAAGCGGCGAGTAGCGGCACGACGGCACGCGGGCGCAATTCGTTGGAAGAAGGGGTCATGCCATCACAAGCGACGAAGCTACCGGCAGCATATCGCCCTGTCGTTACGCTTGTCGCCGTCAGTCGAAGCGCGATAATGCGCGGCTACTCGAAGGACCACTGCATGCCCGACTCCGCCCGCCCCAGCTTCCACGGCTTCGAACAGATTCCGCTGAAGGATTATGCCGAGCGCGCCTACCTCGACTATTCGATGTACGTCGTGCTCGATCGCGCCCTGCCCTTCATCGGCGACGGATTGAAGCCGGTGCAGCGCCGCATCATCTACGCGATGAGCGAACTTGGGCTGGATGCCGGCGCAAAACCGAAGAAGTCAGCACGGACCATCGGCGATGTCATCGGCAAGTTCCATCCACACGGCGACTCGGCAGCCTACGAAGCGATGGTGCTGATGGCGCAACCATTCTCGTTTCGTTACCCGTTGATCGAGGGTCAGGGCAACTTCGGCTCGTCTGATGATCCGAAAAGCTTCGCGGCGATGCGTTACACCGAATCGAAGCTGACCAAACTCGCGGCCGTATTGCTCGACGAGATTGGCCAAGGCACGGTCGACTGGGGCCCAAATTTCGATGGCACGCTGGAAGAACCGAACTGGCTGCCAGCCCGCCTGCCGCATCTGCTGCTGAACGGCACCACCGGCATCGCGGTCGGACTGGCCACCGACATTCCGCCGCACAATCTGCGCGAAGTCGTCGCCGCCTGCATGCGCCTGGTTGATGACCCCAACGCGACGACACGCGATCTCTGCGAACACATCAAGGGCCCGGACTATCCGACCGAGGCCGAGATCATCACACCACGCGCCGATTTGCTGGCGATGTACGAAACCGGAAATGGCTCGGTACGTGCCCGCGCCGTCTATACGCGCGAGGACGGCAACATCGTCATCACTGCGCTGCCACACCAAGCCTCACCCGCCAAGATTCAGGAACAAATCGCCAACCAGATGCGTGCGAAGAAGCTGCCGCTGGTTGAAGACGTGCGCGACGAATCCGATCACGAGAATCCGGTACGTCTGGTCATCATTCCACGCAGCAACCGCGTCGACGCCGAAGAACTGATGGGGCATCTGTTCGCGACCACCGATCTGGAGAAGAGCTTCCGCGTCAACATGAACGTGATCGGACTCGACGGGCGGCCGCAATTGAAACCGCTGAAGACGATCCTGAGCGAATGGCTGAGCTTCCGTACGGATACCGTGCGGCGCCGCCTGCAATACCGTCTCGACAAGGTCGAGAAGCGCCTGCACTTGCTCGACGGCCTGCGCATCGCCTATCTGAATCTCGATGAGGTGATCCGCATCGTCCGCAGCGAAGACGAGCCAAAACCGGTGCTGATGGCGCGCTTTAAGCTGAGTGAAATTCAGACCGACTACATTCTTGATACGCGCCTGAAACAGCTCGCGCGACTTGAAGAAATGAAGATCCGTGGCGAGCAGGATGCACTCGAAGAAGAACGCGCACGCATCGTCAGTACGTTGAAATCGAGTGACCGTCTGCGCGCCGTGGTCAAGGATGAACTGAAGAAAGATGCCGAGACTTACGGTGACAAGCGGCGTTCGCCATTGATTGAACGTGGTGCCGCACAAGCCTTGTCCGAATCGGATCTGGTCGCGGCCGAACCGGTGACCATCGTCCTGTCGGACAAGGGCTGGGTGCGTTCGGCCAAGGGTCACGAGGTGGAGGCGGCGAACCTGTCGTATCGCGAAGGCGATGCAATGCTCGCCTATGCGCGCGGCAGGTCGAACCAGCAGGTCGTATTCGTTGACTCGGAAGGTCGCGCCTACACTACGCCGGCGCACACCTTGCCCTCGGCGCGCGGCAATGGCGAGCCGTTGACTGGCCGCTTCACATTGCCAGCCGGCGGGCGCTTCGATGCCGTCGCGGTGGCCGACACCGAACAGAAACTGGTGATCGCGACCAACCTCGGCTACGGCTTCGTCACCCGATTCGACGCCGTGATTTCGCGCAACAAGGCTGGCAAGGCGTTGGTGTCGCTCGGCGAAGGCGCGAAGGTTGCGGCGATTGCCGTCTGTAACGACTCGGCACGCGACCGCATTGTCGCGGTGACCAGCGCCGGTTATATCCTGATGTGTTCAGTCGCGGAGTTGCCAGAACTCGACAAAGGCGGCAAGGGCAACAAGCTGATCGACATTCCACGCAAGAGTTTCGCGACCGGCGAACGCCTGCTTGATCTCGTGGTGATTCCCGGAGGTGCCGGCGTCATCGTTACCGCCGGCGGTCGCCCGCTCAAGCGCTCGTGGTCCGATCTCGTCGAGATTGCCGCGGCCCGTGCCACGCGTGGTTCGCTGCTACCGCGTGGCTATCAGAAGGTCGAGGCGATTGCGCGGGACTGACACGACATGAAACCGCAGTGGCTACCGATGCTGTGCTGTTGCCTTGGCCTTTTCGCCTGTGATGGCGAACGCCCAACGACGCGCACCCAGGATGCGTCCGCATCGTCCGCGACATCAGCGCCCGCCGCGAATACGCTCGCAGCGACTCGGGTCGCCGACACAGATCTCGTCGCGCGACTGGGCATGGTCTTCAACGATGCCGATCCGTGGATGGCCGGAGCAGTGCTCGTGCGCGGGCGCATGCAGGTCGGTGACCGGTTGTTCCTGCTCACGCGTGATGACCAGCGAATTGCCGTGCGCATTACCGCGATCCGCGACGACATCACGCAATCCGACCTGGACGAAGCTGCCGCGCCGCGCGGCGTGTTCCTCAGTTTCCGTCGCGAACCGTCAGCGGCGGCTGTCGCTCCTGGAACCGAGCCACTGCTCACGGGCGATCCGGCAGCGGTCGACTATTCGCAATTGGTGCCGTAAGGGTTTAGTGGCGCCTATGCGATCGGCAGATCAGCCGGAGGAATATTGTCGCACCCAGCCGAGACGTGGATTAGCATCAGTCGAACCATCGACGAGGAACAGCTATGCGGCTTATCGCTTGCGTACTTGGGCACAGCCTGATCGGATTGTTGGGCGTTGTGCTGAACTTCATGCCAGTGTCGGTGTTGGCGAATGCCAACGCGACGCCGATTTTGCCGAAAGGTCTGAGCACCAATGACTGGCAGTCGATCCAGGCGGCTTGGCAAGCTGGACGTCACGCAGTTGCCGAATCGACAGACCAACCCGGCACCTGGACTGCACGCAACCCGGGTCAGCAGTGGCTGCTGCACTTCGATGGTCGTGGCTTCGAGGCGCAGCCCGACGGGACCGACTGGCGCTGGGGTTTGCAGTTGCAACGCTGGGGCATGGCCGGTGCCGAGCAAGTCATCAACGGCAAGGCAGTGATGCTCCGGGAAGGTCAACGCGCCCGCTACCAGTGGAGCAGCGAACTTGAGGAGTGGTATGTCAATGACGCGCGCGGGCTGGAGCATGGCTACACCGTGCACACGCAGCCCGCCGGTACGAGCAATCGGCTACGTTTTGAGTGGGCGGTGCGCGGCAGCCTGCAGCCGCAGATCGGCGCCGGCGGCGGCGACGTGCGCTTTGTCGATGCGGGCGGCGTAACCAACCTGACGTATGCCGGACTGAACGTTTGGGATGCCGACGGGCAGCCGCTGCCGGCGGTGTTCGAGTCGATGGCCGAAGGTTTGGCGCTGAGCGTCGATACCCGCAATGCCCGCTACCCGATCACGATTGATCCAATTGCACAGCAGGCCTATCTGAAGGCGTCCAACACGGGTGTAGTGGACTCATTTGGCTGGTCGGTTGCAATCTCCGGCGATACCGTGGTGGTCGGAGCACAAGCCGAAGACAGCAACAGCACGACCATCAACGGTGACCAAAGCAACAACGCGGCGGGCGAAGCCGGCGCAGCCTATGTATTCGTGCGCACTGCCGGCATCTGGAGCCAGCAGGCCTACCTCAAGGCGTCCAACACCGATGCCGACGACCGCTTCGGTATCTCGGTCGCGATCTCAGGCGACACCATCGTGGTCGGGGCAACTTATGAAGACAGCAACAGCGTGGTCATCAACGCGGGCCAAGGCAACAACGCGGCAGCCGACGCCGGCGCGGCCTATGTGTTCGTGCGCAGCGGCAGCATTTGGAGCCAGCAAGCCTACCTCAAGGCGTCCAACACCGATGCGGTAGACCGATTCGGTGGGTCGGTCGCAATCTTCAACAACACCGTGGTGGTCGGAGCAGTGAATGAGAGCAGCAACAGCACGACCATCAACGGTGGCCAGAGCAATAATGCGGCAAACTATGCCGGCGCGGCCTACGTGTTTGAGCGCAGCGGTAGTAGTTGGAGTCAGCAGGCTTACCTGAAGGCGTCCAACACTGACATCAACGATTTTTTCGGCCTATCAGTTGCAGTTGCCGGCAACACCATTGCGGTCGGGACAGCATATGAAGACAGCAACAGCACGGTCATCAACGGCGACCAGAGCAACAATTCGGCGACCAATGCCGGAGCGGTCTATGTGTTCGAGCGCAGCGGTACCAGTTGGAGCCAGCAGGCCTACCTGAAGGCGTCCAATACCGATGCGTTTGACTACTTTGGCTATTCCGTCGCGATCTTCGACAACACCTTGCTGGTCGGCGCCTTCAACGAAGACAGCAACAGCACAAGCATAGACGGCGACCAGGGCAACAATGCGGCGACCAATGCCGGTGCGGCCTATGTGTTCGAGCGCAGCGGTAGTAGCTGGAGTCAGCAGGCCTACCTGAAGGCATCCAATACCAATGCGTACGACTACTTTGGCTATTCGGTTGCAATCTCCGGCGATACCGTGGTGGTCGCAGCGCGAGATGAGGACAGCAACAGCACGGGCATCGACGGCGACCAGGGCAACAATGCTGCATCTGCTTCTGGCGCCGCCTATGTGTTCGTGCGCGACAGCGGCAACTGGAGCCAGCAGACCTATCTGAAAGCATCCAACACGGGCGCGGACGACAATTTCGGCTTTTCAGTCGCGATCTCAGGCGACACCGCAGTGATCGGTGCAACGGACGAGGACAGCAACAGCACGATCATCAACGGTGATCAAGGCAATAATGCAGCGTCCTATGCCGGCGCAGCCTATGTATTTCAGGTACTGCAAGACGATGTCTTCAAAAACGGATTCGAAGGAACCTGATTCGTGCAGCCGACGTCGGAGCGCCGTGTTCTCAGTCGGCGCAATCGGACAATTCAGCCCTCGAAGCCATCGCGGAACAGCACCGGACTGGACAGGACGAAATCCCAAACGCCACGACCGTAGGTCGAGAACCGAGCAATATTCAAGGCGTCGATGTAATCGACATCCCAATAGATCTGATCCGGAGTTTGCACTGCCGAGATCGCAACCCAGCTGGATGTTCCGCTGTCGTAGTAATACGGACCGAGTTCGGTCGCGGCAAACAGATGCGCGCCATCCGCAGAAGTCGCGAGGTCGTACACCAAGGTGTTCGGCAACCCGGTGCTGAAAGCGGTGAAATTATCGCCGTCATTAACCGATCGATACACGGCTGGCCCGGAATACCCGGCACCGGCGACATAGATTGTTCCTGGCGTCGTCGCGTGCGTCAGAATGCAGTTGCCATAGAAATATTGGCCGTCTGGCAAGCCACTGCTGCGCAGGCTGAATCCGCCGCCACTGTCACGAAAGAACTGGCCACCGTCGTTGATCACGTAACGCGTCAGACCATTGCGCGAGAACTGCACATCAGTCACCCGCGATCCGAAATCGAACGCCCCCTCACTATGCGTGATCGTGCTGCCGTTATAGGTCAAGGTCAGAACACGATTACGGTTTGCGCCAATACCGCCACCCGCGAGCAGGGCGCGATTCGGATTCAATGGATCGGCCTCGATCGGAGCAAGAAAAAGCCAGTCCTGAAAGTTCGCTGAGGCATAGTCCCAGTCGCGCAGTGCCGTCCAGTCGCCAGTTGCCGGCGCAGTATCAAGTTGAGCGAATCCCGGGTAGACCATCCATACGTTTGCACCATTGTTCGATGACGTCAGATGTGCGTAGTCACCGCTGATCGTCTGTACGAAATCGTTGATGCCGGCGCTCGGGGCCATGGCCTTCTGATACCCCTGATCCTGTGCACCGACCAGGATCGCGTTCGGCGCCGAACGCACACTGTAACTGCCGTAATACTGGCCATTTCGCAGACCCGACAACGATAAATTCTGCACAGTGAGCAGGCCATCGGTGGACTCATAGGTTCCACCGTCGGTCGAGACAAATACCCGCTCATTGCCGCCGGAATCAACGAATACATCGAAGTTCGGGATATCGGCATGCAGCTTGGTCGCCGGCGAGGGGTAATAGTCCGGCCAGGAATTGACCAGTTGCCAACTCTGCGCGCCATCGCTGCTGCGATAGGCATTCGTGCCACCGACGTACACTCGCGCAGGATCGCGCGTTGAACTTTCTGCCGAGTTGAAGCCGAACATATTGGTGGGTGCATTGGTGCGAGTGGTCCAACTGGCACCGCCGTCCAGGCTGCGATAGATTTCGGTCACACTGGCACTACTGCGGACGACAAACACATACAAGAATGTATTGCCGCCACTGTCCACGCCGCCGCTGAGCGACACCCGATCATTACTCCCGAGTGCCGCGGCACCGGACACACTGCTGACCGCGACCAGCGCATGGGTCGCCGGAGTAATCGTATTCAGCGTCAAGCCATCCAGCAGGTACATCACGGTACTGCCATAACGCGGCGAAAACAGCGCAACGCGATTGCCCTGACCAATGAAACCGCGACTGCTGAACGCCGCACCTCGATTGGTCGATGCATACAGCTTCGTACGCCAACTGCCGGCACCGCCATCGTATTCAACGCGCAGCGCATACACCTCACTGGCCGATGCATCGCGTGCCGCCAGCCCCCTGCTATACCAGACGTTACTTGTTGCCAACCCGGTCGCCGCGCTCCATGACGCGCCGCCGCTATCGCTGTAGAACAGCCCGCTCGGGGTATCCGCCCAAACCAGCAAGCGTTCACTGCCCGTCAGACGCTCGAGAAAACCAGATGTTCCGTTGGGCGTGAAGCTGACGCCATCTGCAGGACTGGCCCAGTCCAGCGTGCTCCGGCCGGCACGCCATAGGTTGCCGCCATGGCTCAGCACATTGAGGCGATTGTTGGCGACATCGAATTGCGTGGACAAGGTGCGCCCGGCAACATTGCCGCTGCCGCGCTCGACCCAGTTCCCACTGATCGCCGTGGTCGCAACAATCAACTCATCGGCGGCGTCATTTCCGGTTGCTTGCCACTGTTCGAGCGTCTCCAACGACCGCTGCATTCGCACGCGCCGGAACTCGGCATCCTGGTGCCGCCAGTCGAATCCGGGCGCCGCTCGATGCAGCATCTCGATCCAGGCATCGCGCAAGCGTTGATGATCCTCGGACTCGCCCGGTGCCGCCAGCGTCGGTGGCGGTCGTGGCGGGCGCTGCGATCCATTGGTCGAACAACCAATCACGATCGCCGCTGCGGCAACGATGAACGAACCAACCAGAACCGGTATCGTCTTCATGAGTTTGCTCCGCCGAATTTTCCGGCAGTGTACCGGTCCGACTCGCATCGGCGAAGTTCACCATCGGCCAGCCACTGGAATCAAGAGGTGGACGAATGCCGATCGACCAGCAACACCCGTTCGGCAAGGCTCTGGTAAATCCGGCCAAGCGCTTCGAGGTCTCCGAGACAGACGTGTTCATCGATCTTGTGGATGGTCGCGTTGACCGGGCCAAGTTCAACGATCTGACTGCCAAGCGTCGCGATGAAACGGCCATCCGAGGTGCCACCGCCAGTGTCGGCAATCGTCTCGGTAATGCCGTGCGACTGCAGCACGGCGTGGGTCGCTTCACGCAGCAGCCCATCGGCGGTCAGGAATGGTGCGCCGGAGATTTCCCAGATGATGCGATAGTCGAGATCATGCTTCACCAACACCGCTTCCGTCGCGCGCATCAGATCTTCCGGGCTGGACGCCGTGCCGAAGCGGAAGTTGAAGTCGATGCAAACATCGCCCGGAATCACGTTGTAAGCGCCGGTGCCGCCGTGGATGTTGGAGATCTGAAAACCGGTCGGCGGAAAATGCGCATTGCCACCATCCCATCGGATCGCGGCGAGTTCGGCTAATGCTGGCGCCACCGCATGGATCGGGTTCAATGCCTTCTCCGGGAAAGCGACATGGCCCTGGACGCCACGCACTTTCAGATGTCCGTGCAGCGAGCCGCGACGGCCGATACGGATGCGATCACCCAGCACCAGTTCACTCGATGGCTCGCCGACCACGCAGTAATCGATACGCTGGCCGCGTCGCAGAAATTCATCAACGACATGGCGAATGCCATCCGTCGCATCACCTTCCTCGTCGCTCGTCAACAACAGTCCGATCACACCGGGATGCGCCGGTTGCGCGGCAACGAAACGCTCCAGCGCCACCACCATCGCCGCCACGCTGCCTTTCATGTCGGCCGCCCCGCGTGCATACAGCAAGCCATCGCGCACCTGTGGTTCGAACGGCGGCGACGTCCACTCCGCGAGATCACCGGTCGGCACGACATCGGTATGACCCAGGAAGGCGAACACCGGGCCAACACTGCCATGCCAGGCCCACAGGTTGCGCACGCCACCGGCATCGATCGGCTCGACCACGAAACCGGCGTGCTGCAGCCGCGATGCGATCAGGTCTTGGCAGCCGGCATCGTCGGGCGTGACCGACGCGCGGCGGCACAAGTCCATCGTCAATTCGGCGATTTCCGAGCCGATGTTCATGCCGACACCTTCGCCGTGAGGAAGCGCTTCTCGTACAAACCGCCGGTAAAACCGAGCATCACTTCGCCATCGGTCACGGTCACCGGGCGCCGCAGCAAACTCGGGTATTCGCGCACCAACAAAACGTATTCGGGATCGCTCTGCGGGTCTTTGCGGTTCGCCGGCAAGCCACGCCAAGTCGTGCCGGAACGATTGATCAACTTGTCCCAGCCGACCTGCTTCGCCCAATCCTTCAGCGCCGCACCCGGCACCGGATGCAATTTGTAGTCGATGAATTGATGCACCAAACCTTCGCGCTCCAGCCATTTGCGCGCCGTCTTGCAGGTATCGCAATTCGTCAGCCCGTAGAGGATCGGCGCGGCCATCAATCGATCCCGCGCAGCAGATCGTTGAGACTGGTCTTCGAGCGCGTCTTCGCATCGACTTTCTTGACGATCACCGCCGCATACAAACTGTGCGAGCCGTCCTTGGACGGCAACGAGCCGGAGACGACGACACTGCCCGCTGGCACCCGACCGTAATGCACTTCGCCGGTCTCGCGGTCGTAGATGCGCGTGCTCGATCCGATGAAAACGCCCATACCGATCACCGAACCGCGCTCGACGATCACACCTTCGACGACTTCCGAGCGCGCGCCGATGAAGCAGTCGTCTTCGATAATGGTCGGATTTGCCTGCAAGGGTTCGAGTACCCCGCCGATGCCGGCGCCACCGGAAAGATGCACATTCGCACCGACCTGCGCACAGGAGCCGACCGTCGCCCAGGTATCGACCATCGTGCCGGCACCGACATGCGCGCCGATATTGATGAAGCTGGGCATCAGCACCACATCGCGGCCGATGTGCGCGCCGCGGCGCACGATCGCACCCGGCACCACACGCGCACCCGCATCGCGGAACGCAGCCTCGTCATAGCCTTCGTAACGCAGTGACACCTTGTCGAAATAGGGTGCCGGCGTCGCGGCCATCAGCCGATTTGGTTCAATGCGAAACGACAACAACACCGCCTTTTTGATCCATTGATGCACGGCCCAACCCGATTCAGTCGGCTCGGCGACGCGTAGCTCGTTGGTTTCGAGCGCGGCAATCACCGCATTCACTGCGGGACGAATGCTGGCATCGATCTCGTTCTGGGTAAGCTCCGAGCGTCGCTCGAATGCGGCCTCGATCGTAGATTGCAGGCTTGGGGTCATCATCGCAGGGGCGCCAGTTCGTGAGCGAGCGTGCGTTCCAGCGACTCCGTGGCCGCGGTATCGAGCGCGCGGTTGTGTTCGTCGGAAAGCACAAAGAAGTCTTCGACGCGTTCGCCGAAAGTGGCGATGCGAGCGTCGTGCACGCGCACGCCGCAGGCGCGGAACGCTTGCGCGACATGTGCGAGCAGGCCCGGCCGGTCCGAACAGACCAGCGCCAGTTGTGTGCGTGCGCCGCCCTCGCGTTCGCCGAACTCGACGCGCAGCGGCACATGGAAATGCTTCTGCTGGCGCGACCAAGCGCGTCGCGCCGGCGTCAGATTCAACTCGGGCTTGTCGAGTTCATCGGCAAGGCGCCGGCATAGTTCGTCGCTGCGCGCGACATCGGTCAGGGCATGGCCCTGCGCATCAAGGATCTGAAAGGTGTCAAGGACGCGGCCATCACGCGTGGTGACGATGCGTGCGTCATGAACATTGATCTGCATGCGGTCGAGTACCGACGTGACCGTCGCGAACAAACCATCACGATCACGCGAGATCACCAGCAATTCGCTGCCGCCGCTGTCGCCATGACGGATCGCAACACGCGCCGCCGCACTGCCGCCGTGCGCGAGCACCTGCTCGGCCTGCCAGGCCAATTGGTCCGGCGAGAAACGCAGCACGCTGTCCTCGGGGTAGTCGGCCCAGACCTGTTCCGCGGCGACGACATCACCGCCCTGACTCTGCAGTAATTCACGCGCCTGACCGATGGTTTCGGCAACACGTTCGCGACTGTGCACCGGATGTTCCAGACCACGACGCAGCGCAAAACGGGTGGCGTTGTAGAGATCCGCTAACAGCCGATCCTTCCAGGTATTCCAAAGTTTTGGACTGGTACCGGAAATGTCGGCCACGGTCAGCAGATAGAGGTAATCGAGGCGTTCCCAGTCCGCCACGAGACTGGCGAACTTGTGCACCACCACAGGGTCGCCGATGTCCTGCTTCTGCGCGGTGATCGACATGTCGAGATGATGGCGTACCAGCCATGCCACCAGATCGACGTCTGGTTGCGACAAGCCGAGCCAGCGCACGAAATCGCGGGCGTCGCGTTCGCCCAGTTCGGAATGATCGCCGCCCCGGCCCTTGGCGATGTCGTGAAACAGACCAGCCAGCAACAACAGTTCCGGTTTGCGCAAGCGCGCGCGCACTTCGACCGCAAGTGGCAAGGACTCGGCGGTTCCGGCGTCGGCGAAGCGCGCCAGATGCTCAAGCACGCGCAGGGTGTGCTGGTCGACCGTGTAGGCATGAAACATGTCGTACTGCATGCGTCCGCTCACGCGCTCAAACGCCGGGATCAGACGTCCGAGCAAATCGAGCTCAGACATCACGCGCAACACACGTACCGCACGTAGCGGCTGGCGCAGGATCGCGAAAAGTGAGCGACGCAATCGCCGGCATCATCAGTCAACGCGTAATTTGGCACGGCCGCCTGGATCGCCGCCGCCAGTTCAGGGTTCAGACCATCGGCCGCGGGCGTCATCGCCAAGCGATGGCAGACCTTCAATGCACCGGCCATGGTCGCCGCCACCGCCGCCGTATCGCGATGCGTCAGTCGGCCGCGACGTAGGCCGAAACCATCGTCGTACCAAAGTGTCGGCGAGGGTTCCGGTGTCAGTCGTTCTTCCCAGTCGAGCAGCAGCCTTTGAGTGATTCGGCGCACGCTCGATGCGCTGCGAAAGAAGCCTTGCATCAGTTGTTCGACCGCCAGATTTTCGCGGTGCTGGTCGGCGAAACCGAACAGCCTTGCCAGTTCACGCTGATGATCGAACAACAGACGCTCTTCACGTCGTTGCACGGAACGATGCAGACCGAACCGCAAGCGCGCTAGCGCGGCCCGGGCGTGAATCAGTGCACTCTGGTCGGCAGCACTCGCAAGTCCATTCTCGGCCAAGTGCTCGATGCGCGACACCCCGAAGCAACGGCGCGCCATCCAGCCGAGGGTATCGAGATCACGAATCGCGCCGGGGCCTTCCTTGACATTCGGTTCGAGATTGAACGAGGTATCGTTGAAACGCGCATGGCGGGCGCGTAGTTCGTCACGTTTGGCCTCGAAAAATGCCGCGGGTGGCCAGACTTGATGGGTATCCAAGGCGACCAACGTACTCGTGAGCAGCGCTTCATCCCCGACCAGATAGCGCGCTTCGAACATTGCCGTCGCCGAGGACAAGTCTTCGGCGCCGATCCGTAGACATTGTTCCGGCGTGCGGGCGATGTGGCTGACTGTCAGTCCGATATTCCAGATCGTTGCGAGAAAATGCTCGATCGCGATATGGGCGGGATGGTCTTCGTGATCGATGATCAGCAGCAGATCGATATCGGACTGCGGATACAGTTCGCCGCGGCCATATCCACCGGTCGCCGCAAGCGCGACGCCATGATGACTGGCGAGTTCCACCGCGTAGGCAGCACACAACGCTTCGTCGACACGATTGGCACGCGCAGCAATCAGCAGTTCGGCCGAGGTGCCGAGTGCGAACGAAGCCTCATCTTCAAATTGGGCTTTGCGCAGGCGCTCCCGCCACTGTGAGGCGATGAAGACCGCAGGCGCGGCAGAATCGTTGCCGCGCGCGTCGCTCATGCCGCTGTCCGGTCCGCCACACCGAGGGTCAGCACCTCGAAGCCATCGTCGGTTACCGCAATGGTGTGTTCCCACTGCGCCGACAGCGAACGGTCACGCGTCACCACCGTCCAACCGTCCGGCATCAGGCGTGTCGCAGGCGCGCCGGCATTGATCATCGGCTCAATGGTGAACGTCATGCCTTTCTGGAGCGTCGGGCCAGCGCCGGGCTTGCCGTAATGCAGCACCTGCGGGTCCTCGTGATAGACCTGTCCGATGCCATGGCCGCAATACTCGCGCACGACGGAAAAGCGCTGCGCTTCGGCAAAACTTTGAATGGCATGGCCGATGTCGCCGAGCGTGCTGCCTGGCCGCACCGTGCGGATTCCGCGCCACATCGCCTCGAAGGTGATGTCGACCAGACGCTTCGCGAGCACCGGCGGCGTACCGGCGTAATACATGCGACTGGTGTCGCCATGCCAGCCGTCGCGGATGACGGTAACGTCGATATTGATGATGTCACCATCCTTCAGCACCTTCGACGCACTCGGGATGCCGTGACAGATGACGTTGTTGACCGAGGTGCAGATCACCTTCGGGAAACCTTTGTAGCCGAGGTTTGCCGGAACGGCCTTCTGCACGTCGACGATGTATTCGTGACAGAGCCGATCGAGTTCTTCGGTACTTATTCCGGGCTTCACGTGTTCGCCGATCATATCGAGCACGTCGGCGGCGAGACGGCCGGCGGCGCGCATCTTGACGATATCGGCGGCCGACTTGAGGGTGAACTTCGTGCTGCGCGTGGGCGTTTCCATGATGCGAGTTTAGCGAAGCGGGACGCGTGCTGCGCGCCAGTTACGGTGATTCCCTGAATCTGGATTCAGCGTTTCAGGCGCCCGCGCAGCACGGTGGCGTCAATCTGCAATGCCGGAATTTGCGACGTCGACCCGACGCGTGCGGGCCATTCTTCACCGTCCGACGCGGCGGCTTCCACTTGATCAACCAAGAATACGGCTTCCGGACCGCCATGGCCGAAGCGGATGTGATCGCCCGACGTCAGCGGCGCCGCCTGACCGACGCGTTCGCCGTTCACGTAGGTGCCATTGCTCGACAACAGGTCGCTGACCGCGAAGCGCGGCGCTTCGCCTTCGGCCCATTGCCACTCGATCACCGCATGGTTGCGACTGACGACGCCATCCTGCTCGGCATGAAAACGCAGGTCACAACCCGGATCGCGGCCGACGTAAAGCGCACGAAACTTGGCCGCCGGATAGACCTCGACGGTGCCAGCCTTGGAGCCGGTGAGGTAACGAAACAGGATGCGCAACATGGCGCATCCTGTCACAAGCGCCGCACCGTGGTCCACGGCGCCGGCTTGATCGGACGACGTCGTGGCTCGATTCGTGCACGATTACTCGATCGGCTGTTTCAGCATCATCTGGCGGACATAGCGCCCCGGGGGCGAGCCGAACGACAGCACCGTGTCGTTGTACTTGCGCATGTCGAACTGGTCGCCGTCACGCTCGCGAATGGCTTTTTCCAGATCCAGATGTTCCTGGAAACCCACGAAATAGGTTGGCAACTGGGTCGAGGTCAATTGCGCGCGCACCCATTTGCCCGCAGCTTCGCGTTCCTGCTGGAAACCTTGCACGGTCATCAACGTCATCGCGTCTTCACGGGTCATGCCATCGACATGGATCGCCTGATCCATCAGCGCATTGGTGATAACACGCAGATACCACTTGAGGTTGATCAGCTTGAATAGCGGATCGTTGTCGAGATAGCCGGCATCGACCATCATTTTCTCTGCATAGACCGCCCAGCCTTCGACGAACGAGCCCGACGACAGCACCGCACGCAGTGTCGATGG
>Ga0073899_10001412_pt1 | contig 21979 bp, 38 predicted proteins | sample KloWWTmetaKNB5Ph_FD_88975 | JGI IMG/M metagenome (GOLD analysis project Ga0073899, IMG submission 88975) | Active sludge microbial communities from Klosterneuburg, Austria, studying microevolution and ecology of nitrifiers - Klosterneuburg... | ecosystem: Engineered > WWTP > Aerobic digester >... | reverse complement strand
CGGGTTGGTCACCCAGTCGGCATGCTGATACTGCCAGTAGGGTGCGGCCTGCAGCTGCTCAAAGCGCCCGGCGGCGTAGCTGGTGTTCAGGTTGGTTTCGTAGATCACGCGCGAACGCCAGTTGCGCCCGCCGTTGTAATCCCAGCCATGCGTGGCCACGATGGCGTCAAAGTCCTTGCGAAACTGCGCAAGCGTTGTGCCGTCGGCAATGGCTTTTTCCACCGCCGCGCGAAAGTCCGCCACGATCGCATCGCGGTTCGCCCCCGCCACCACAAAGGCAAAATCGTGATCGGCCTTGTAGATATCCGTCCAGGCCCGGGTGGGCAGATTCAGCTTGGCGCGAAAGAACGCGATCTGCTCGGCAAACGGCAGGCTGCCGTAGGCGGCATCAGCCATGGCCCACCCCCGCAGCCTCCTGCAGTACCTCATAGCGCCCGGCCAGCTGGGCGGCGGCCAGTGCCTGGCCCATGGCGGCGGCGTAATCGTCCAGACTCATATCGGGCAGCAGCCGCGCCAGGCCATCACGAATGTCCTGCAGACTGCCCGCCTCCTGCACCAGGGCGCGGACAGCGTCAATCCAGCCATCCACCGCAGGCGCTGCGCGCTGCGCCAGCTGAACGGCCAGGGCGCTGGGCGGGTGCTGGGTAGCGCCCAGGCCTGGCGCATCCACCCTGGCGGCCAGCGCCGCGCGTGGCGCAGACTGCCCCCCATCGCCCCCATCGCCCAGCGTTGCGTAAGACGAAAATTCGGCCGCTCGCAACACCGCCTCACCCTCCTGCGGTTGCGGAATACCCAGCTGCTCATGCACCCACTTCACCGTCGGCTGCAGGCCAATGGCCACCAGCTTGGGCAGCGCATCGGCATAGGCCGTCAAATCCTCGCGCTCCTGCGTATTGAGCTTGAACACCGGCGACCTGCGCGGCCCCTCGGGCGCCAGGCCATTGAGCGCCGCCACCGCATACACCAGGTCGCGCGTCAGCGTGGTGCTCAGCTGGCGCAGATCGCCATCGCGCAAATCCTTGCGCACCTCGTTGTGGATCTGCCCCAGCGCATTCGTGCTGCTCTTGCCATCGGCCCCACTGGTCAGCGTGGCGCCCAAAATCACCTTACTCTGGTTGCGCTCACACCAATCCATCATCAGCGCAAACGCATCGGGGTCACCCGTCGCCGCGTCATGAAACTCCAGCAACATTCCCTCGGGCACGATGCCCGCCGCGTTATGGCCAATGCCCGCCAGCGCGCGCAGCAACGTGGCCTTCTCTGCCTCGCTGGCGCCGCTGTGGTACTTGCCCAGGCGCAGCGGAATGCCATAGATCTCCAAAAACTCCGCCAGGTCGCCCACGCTGTAGTTCTTGAACAAATACGTCCACACCAACTGCCGAAACAGCGCCGACCGCTCCAGATACCCGCTCTTGGCCTTATGCACATGCGTAATCCAGCCAAACGGCTGCAGCGGCGCGCCCACACTGCCATCGGGCTGGGCCTCAAAGCTGCGCAGGCGCAGCTCCTGGCGAAACCCCCGGTGCAGCACAAACCAACTCTGCGGCCGGTGCGTGATCGACCTGGGCAGCCACAGCCCCTGATTGCGCTCCCACTCAATTTCCAGGCATGCAAAGCCCTTGCCGATGGCGTCGGTCACGTCATACAACATGTCCTCAAAATCAGGCAACTGCGCCAGCAACTCATCGAGCTGGGCGGCATTGCGCTTCTCGCGCGCGGACGGCGACTTCTGCGGCGCCACCACCTCCCAATCCAAGATGCAGGCGCGCCGGCGCTTATTCATCTCGCTGGCAATGTGGCCGTCCTTCTCCTCCATATCCTCAAACAAGTCGAACTGGGCCGACACATCGCCCTGCTCGGCAGCATCCAGAATCTGCGCCAGGCGCGACGGCGTCAGCCCCCGCGTCGGGTGCGTTGCCAGCTCACGCTGCAAATGCGCCAGGCTTGCCGTCTGCGGCTGCGCCAGCGCCACCGCGCGCGACGAAGAAAGAGGACGCCCATCAGGGCCAAGAATTTGCACCATGGCAGTCAGCTCCCACAATCACCAGGCGCAGCCCGCCTCGGGCAGCGCACCATCACCGCCCGCGTACTGCGCATCCGCGCGCATCTGCAAGCCACGCCCGGCCAGCGCAGAGGCGGCCAGGTTGTCAAACCCCCGTGGGTGGCGCAGCGCGGGCGTGTAGCCAATCGCCCCCGCCCCCTGGCTACCCGCCGACAGCGCCAGAAAACACGCCCAGGCCCTGTCCGCGTGGCCGCTGCCGTCGCTGTCGGCCACAAAGCGCGGCGCCCCCGTAGGCCCCGTCACCTTCTGCAGCTTGTGCAAATCCGCGCGCACCTCGGGCGTAGCCGGCAGGCGAATGCGCCGATCCTCAAACCGCTCCTTGCCCAGCGTCGCCAGGGCTAGCTTCGCTGGCGGCGTAAACAACACCCCCTCCACGCGGCTGGCGCCATGGCGCTGGCGCGCCATCGCCACCGGCGTCTCGCCCATGCCCGTCTGGTCCATACAGCAGCGCAGCACGCGGTAGCGCGCAAACACATCGGCCAACACCTCGGGCTGCTGCAGCGGGCCAATCGTGTTGTCGGCAATCACCTCGCGCGTCCAGAACACATCGCCCACCTGCTCCAGCACCCACACCACAAACAGGTCACGCCCGCGTCCGCTGGCAATATCCACCCCCACAAAGCACGGCCCGCCCTGGTACAGCTCGGGCCTGCCCGCATCCGGGTGGTCGCAGCCGTCAATCAAGTCATAGTCCAGCCAGGCGCTGGCGCCATCGAGCCACTGCAACTCAAACTCCTGCGCCCACAGGTCAGGGTCGCCCGCGCCGCGGCGCAGCTCCTCAATATCGCGCGGCAGGCCATCGGCCACGGCCTGGTAAATGTCGGTGCTGTGGCGGCTCCAGCCATCGTCCTTGCCCGTCATCAGCTCATAGAACTTATTGCCCTTGCCATTGGGCGTGCTGATCACGCGCAGCTTCAGGCCCGGCTTCGATATGACCGGGAACAACGCCTTCCAGATCGCCCGGCTGTCCTGGTGAAACGCAAACTCATCCAAGAGCACATTGGCGCTGAAACCCCGCGCCGTATCCGGGTTCGCCGGCAGGGCCGTGATCTTGCTGCCCCCGGGCAACTCCACCTCCAGCGCCTTGATGCCCGACTGCCATTCATACTCATACGCCGCAAAGCCCGCCTGCAACGCCTGCAGGTGCAGCTTCACACCCTCATTCATCGCCTCGCGCGCCTGGCGCTCGCCGCGGCTCAAAATCACCCAGCGCCGGCGCTGCCCTGCCACATCGGCGCGGGCGCAATCCAGGGCCAGCTCCAGCGTGCTGGTAAACGTCTTGCCGCACTGGCGGGCAAACATCGCAATCTTGAAGCGGGCCTCGTCCTGCACCCAGCGGCGCTGGTAGGGGTACAGCGGCAGGGCAACGGCGGCGGTGCTACTCATAACCCGTACGCCGCACCAATCACCCGCGCCAACACCTCCTGCGCGGGCACGCCAGAAGCCGTCAGCTCCTGCGCCTGGGCGCGCTGGCGCTCCAGCACACGCAGCTCCACCTTGGCCTGAAACTCCTTCAGGTGCGTGCTCGACCGCGTCAGCGTCGCAATGTTCTTGGCCGCACTGCTCAGCATGCCCACCCGCTCGGCCTGATCCACATCCGGGTCATCCGCCTCCTGCAACTGCAAGATCGCCTCAAACAACTCCGTCTGCACCAACGCCGTCAGCGCCTCGCTGCGCGCATCCTTATCGTCGCCCGCCTGGGCCTGTATCAGCTTGGCCGCCTCCGTGCTGGCACGAATCGCCGTCAACCGGCGCTCCAGCTTCTGCCCATAGCGGTGCACCGCGCTGCGGCTGGGCAGCTCCTGCGCGTGCGCCAGGCCGGGCCAGCGCTGCTGCAGCTCGGCAATCAACTCATCCAGGGTGCAGGCGCCACGCGCCAGCAGCGCCTCGATATGCGCCTTCACCTCCTCGGGCAGGCGGGCAATCGTGCTCTTGCGGCCCATCGCTGCCGCCCCCTACACCTTGGTCGGGCGCGCAATGCCCGGCTCCACCGCCACCGTGTACTCGGCCACGTCCACGCCATGGCGCGTCAGCGTCGCAGACACATAGCCCAGCGGGTCCTTCTCCACATGGCACAAGTCACGCTCCTGCAGATACTGCAGCTCGCGGCGCACCTCCAGGTCCGTGCAATCGGGGTACTCGCCCTGCGCCACCTGCACCAGCAGGCGCAGCTGCGCCGGCGTGGGGCGGCTGATATTCATCGTCAGCAACAGCACCCAGCGCAAAAACTCGCGGCGCGCGCGCGCCGCCTGCTCGCGGATCAAAGCCTCATTCATCGCGCCCCTCCTTGGTCGCCAATTGCAAAATGATGTTTTCAAAGCGCAGATTCATGGCGTCCAGCTTGGCCATGATGGTCGCCATGTTCAGCACATAATCCTCGCGGCGCACATAGTTCAGCGGCAAATCGGCCTTGAGCTGCAAAATCTCGCGCTCCACGCGCTTCCAGTTCGCCGCCTCCTCGCGCGAGCTTTTTTCTATCGAATCGAGCCGCTGCACCAGCTGCGCGTGCGCCGCATCCTGGCGCTCCAGCGTCTGCGCGGCCGCTGCCTTCAGCACCCCCCAGAACGCGCCCACGCCCGCAAAAAACAAGCCCAGCAGCTGCCAGAAATCCACCTGCAAATTCATCAAAACACCCTCACTCAAGCGCCCCGGCGCAAACGCTCATCAAGCGCCTGGCACTGCACACACAGCTGAACACCCGGCACCGCAGCGCGGCGCGCCGCGGCAATCGGCTCGCCACAGCCCACCGCGCCCGGCAAATGCTCGCCACAAAACTCGGCCGCAGGCAGGCCCGCAAAACGCGCCGCCCGGCGCCCCTGGCGCGCCAGCGCGTCCTGGCGCAGCTGCGCCTCGCGCTCCTGGGCGCGGTCAACGTCATCACTCATGGCGCGGCCAGGCCTCCTGCAGCGTCAAGGCGTCGCCAGCGTGCTGGTCAGCGCTCTCTGCCACGCCTCGATATCGGTCTGCGCACTGCGCGAGTAAGTCAGTGGCGGTGGCTGCAAGGCCAGCGGCGGCGGCTGGGGAATAACCGGGCAGCTCAGCACGGGCACGGTCTGCGGCGCCGCGCAGGCCGTACAAAGCATCACGGGCAGCGCCCACATCACGGCGCAAAGCCGCCTCACGTTTGACGGCCGCATTGCGCGCCTCCTGCAACTGGGTTTGAAACGCAATCTGCTGCTGCTGCGCATCGGCCGCGGCAGCGGCCTGGGCCGTGGCCTGCTCGGCCTGCAGCCGCGCCACCTGCGCCTGGTAATGATCGGCGGTCAGCTGCCAAGTCACCAGCGTCACCACGGCCGCAAGAGCCGCATGCGTAAGTACCAGCGGGGGCATCATTTCCAGGCCCTCCACCAAAACCACCACATGGCCAGAAAAATCGGGTTCATGCCGCGCCCCCCATGCACTGGGCAAACTCCTGCTGGCGCCGCTTGGCCAGGCCGCCGCACAGGCGCGCATGCTCGGGCGCCGCGCAATCCTTGCCCTGAAAGAACGTCCAGCGCAGCAACTCGCGGCAGGCGCCGCCATAGTCCTGGGCGTTAAGCTTCTTGATCATGGTGGAGCCGCAAAACGCCCCGCTGCCCACGTTGTAGGCAAAGCTCACATAAGCGTCGTACTCATGCTGGTGCAGCGGCACGCGCACGCACTGGCGCAACGCGCCCTCAAAGCGCTGCACGTCCGCCAGCGCGCGCGCCAGGGCCTTGGGTGGCGTGGTGGTATCGCCCGGCTGCACACCCTGCGTGGTGCCAAAGCCAATGGTCGGCACATCGCCCTTGACGGGGAAGACCGCCTTGTCGGTATAGCCCTCATGCAGCGCGATGCCCACCAGGCCGGCGGCCGACAAGGCCAGCGCGGCAAGGGCAGAACGCGGGGCGGAAGATGGGTTAAAAGCCATACCCGGCATGCTGCCGGGCGGGGTGGCCTACGGCCAATAAAGCGCTTTGATTGTTGCTGCGGGTGCGCGTGGGCACCATGCGGGGCATGACGCAACCACCACAGCCCCACTTTCGACAGCAACTGGCGTTGTTGGGGGAACGCCTACGAATCCTAAACGAACAAGGCCCAGGCGTTTTGGAGCTGGCTAACGCACACCGCGCTTTGCTAGCAAAACTGTATATAGCTTCTGAGCGGCGGCGCGATAGGCCTCAATATCTGCCAACGGAACCTGGGCGTCAGCTACGGCCTCGGTGCGATCGAGAACCGCCTCCATGACCTCATCCTGCTGCGCACGCGGCAATCGTGCAAACAAGCACACAGCCAACGATTCGGCTGCATCAATGCGCGCTTGCAGGCGAGTGATGGTATTGACCATCTGGCCCAACAGCGCCAGAACTTCGCCATGCTCGTTACTGCTCATCTTGGCTCCTCCGGTCATGGTGACTCCCTTCTTTCATTCGTCGCAATCGTCATTGCCCGCCGCGCGCGGCGTTCAGTCTGGCGCGCTCGGCGGATGTGATGGGAAACGGATCGACAGTGCAGTCGCAAGCCGGATGCTTGTGGGCTGGTTCGCGCATAAAGACCAGACCTGCCTCTATGGACATAAGCGACTCTTTGCGGATGCCGCACGCATTGCGCTCGCTGTCGTGAAAATGGTTGCGGTTGATTTCCACATGCGTGTATCGACCCGTGTGGAGCGGTGAGTCTGGGTCGATCGACTGGCGCACCTGGGGATCGCGATAGATGCGGTGCGCCACATGGGACAGCCGCTGGGCAAGCAGATCGGATGGATCGTCGCCCCGGTACCTTGGTTGTTCCGCACGCTCTTGTGGCGGTAGCCAGCCAAGGGTGCGGGCGTAAGCCTCGCCCCTGGGCCAGTGCACGCCGGATGCCCAGGCCTTGCGCAGTTCCTTGGCCAGCTTCCGATGGCCGGCATTGGCATGCGCCAGCCATGCATCTTTCATCTCCTGGCGCGCGCCAGCATCGGGCCACACCAATTCTTTGGACACCCATTCAAACGCCTGGGCAGGCGCCACTTCGGCGCGCTCACCGTCTTCCATTTCCCATCTCCTGATTTAACCGTCATTGCCCGCCGCGTGCGGCCTTTTTGTTGTGGCGCGACTGCGCGCTACAGCGGCGCAAAGCCTGAATCGTTGGCCGGCCTATGCCGCCTTGCCGCGCCGGGGTGCGCGCGCGCCGGCAGCAGGCGCGAACGCGCCAAGCGTCGTCTTGACGCCCGCCTGCACCTGCGCCGGCGCGGCGTGGAAGTTGTCCAGAAGGATGCGGTCGCCCTCGCTGACCGCGCGCGGCGGTGGGGGTGCGGCTGCGCCGCCTGCGCGCTGGCCGGTGAGGAGATATGCAACGTCAACGCCCATATGCGCGAGGGCTGCAAGCAGCTTGGCGCTTGGCGCCGTTTCCCCGGCTTCGTACGCGCAATACGAACGCTTTGAGATGCCTGCTTTTTCTGCCATCGCATCTTGCGTGAACCCTAGCGAGTCACGTTCGTCGCGCAGGCGTTCATAAAAAAGTTGCAGAGACATGCAATGTCCTATTGACGAGTTGCAGAATCCTGCAACATAATCCCACCAACAACAAGAAACCAGACATCAACCGCAACCCAAAAGAGGACAGCCATGCAGCCCGATCACCTTGTCACCGTTCTGAGCGAACGCACCCGTCTAACCGAGCGCGCCACACGCCTGTTCTGCCACGGGCTGGCCGAGCTGCTGCGCGACGCTATTTCACCGGACGCAGCACCGGCGGATATGGGAAGCCGCGCTGCTGTTCTTTGGGAAGGTACTCCGCAAGAACTGGCGAGCCCTGGTGGCTGCGCAGCATTGCTTCAAGCCGCTCAAATGGCTCAAGCGCTGGGTCATCAGGTGCAAATGCGCCTGACCGCATCCAGTGCTGCGCCAGATCGTTCAGGGCGTTCGGGTCGAAGCCCGGCTTCTGCTGGGCATATGCCAGCAACGCCCCCGCCAAGTGTTCAAACCCAATCAGCTCCCGCTGCAGGCGATGGGCAGCCATCTGGAACTGCGGCAGCAGCGAGTTCAGGTGCGTCATGCCCTGGGTAGGTGATTCATCTTTTCTTTGCATCGCAGCGTCCTTTGAGCAGCTCGCAAATTTAACCGATCACAACCAATTGAAACCGTGATAGCCATGCCAAAAAACCTTCGAACCCACGCCCAGGCCCGCGAGTGGATGGATGAACAAGGCCTGAGCCAGGCCGAGCTGGCACGCTGCTTTGGCGTGACCAGCGCCCTGGTGGACGCCATCCTGCGCGGCAAGAAGCCCTGCAAGCGCGGCGCCAGTCACAACATTGCCGTCTTCCTGGGCCTCAAGAAAGGCCAGGCCGTTGCCAGGCGCCAGCCCTACCGCGAGCGCGCCGCCGCGCCGCATGCCGCATGAAGCCCCGCTACCTCTGGACTGCCAGAGGCCCAGCGCTCAGGCGCTGCCCCGCCTACGGACACCAGTGGGACCGTCGGATGCAAGCGCTTGATTCGGCGACCCGCACTGCCGCCGCACTCGCCAGCACACCTACCACCACGCCAACGTTTCCGCCCAGCAAGAACCGCAACTGGAGTTTTGACATGTACGACCTCGACATCACCTACGCCCTCAACCGCCAGATACCCGACATGGAGCACGGCTTCACCATCAACACCAGCTATGGCGATCTGGCGGTGCAGCCCCACGAGGCCGCCGCCTTCATTGAAGCGGCCAACCTGCTCGTGTTCCAGCGCCTTGCCGCCCTGCGCGCCGCCAAGCAGGCGCAAGGCGGTGCCGCATGAGTGCCAATCTCGTGACCTATATCGCCCGCCTCATTGGCTGCGACCACACGGAAGACCTGCTGGCCGAGCTGGGTGGCAGAACCATCTATATCCCACGGCTGGATGCCTGTGCCGAGCGCGACCTGGAGGCGGAGCGCTCACGCGCCAATGCGCAGTTCGAGCGGTTCAAGGCCGCCTACGGCAGTGCGCCAGTCGCGGAGGATGGCGCGTGGGGTTGCCGCTGCGCCCCTGCGCTGCCGCGCTTTCGCGTCAGCGGGCAATTTTCGAGTGGCGTGCCGCTCAAGACGGCTGCTGACGCTGTCGCCAGCATGAGCCGGCTGGGCGCCACCGTCAGCAATGGGCGCGCCGCGATTGAGGTGGAGACGCGCGGCCTGGGCGATGCGTACATCGACGCCCTGCGCACCGCGCTTGCTGCGGCGCCGGTGGATGTGGTGGGCGTGCTGCGCATCACGGATCCAGCGGGAGGCGTCGAATGACCCTCCGTGCCATCTACAAGGCCCGCATCGGCGACGCCCTCCGCAGTACGGCCTGGAAGCGCGGCGCGCTGGACGGCGTGCTGGAGCACGCCGCAGGCCGCGCCCGCGTGCCGCTGTGCCCCTTTGGCCGGAACAACCCCTGTGCCGACGACTGGCGCGCCGGCTTTGCCTATGGGCAGCAGCTGCGCCAGGACGTGCAGGCGGGCGTAGCCGTATGACCCGCGCCACCGACTACACCAACGCCGCGCAGCGGCGCCTGCTGCAGCTCATTGACCTGCTGGCTGGGCACGAGCTGCAGGGACTGCTGCCGGGCGAAATTGCCAAGGCCCTGGCCGTGGGCGCCAGCACCGTCACCCGCGACCTGGACAACCTGCGCACCGCCGGCTGGGCCGAACAAACACCCCAGGGGCGCTGGCGTCTGGCGCCGCATGCCATCCAGATCAGCCAGCGTTACCTCGCCGGCCTGCAGATAGGCGCCCAGAACCAGCGCGACATCGAGCAGCGCTATGGCGCCATCAAGAGCTACGTGCAACAACCCAACGGACCCACAGCATGACCAGACATCAACTTTCCGACGAACAGATCGAGAGCAAATTCTTCGCCAACAAGCCTGGCCGCAAGCCCGTGCCAGCCGCTGCGCCCGTGGTGGTAGATGCCGACCTGGCGCCCGTGGCGCAGGCGGTAGCCGTGCTGGACGCCCGCGCCGAGCGCGTGCGCACCATGGCGCTGCAGGTGGGCTACCAGTTGCCCGGTGACAGCACCGACCCTGACCTGATCCAGCGCGATATCGCCGCCAACATGCGCCGCAGCGTGGAGGCCTGCCTGGAGGTGGGGCGTGGGCTTGCAGCCCTCAAGGCCGCCTGCGAGCACGGTGAATTCGGCAAGCGGTTGGAGGTGTTGGGCATTGAAGATCGGGTTTCGCGGCGCTTTATGCTGGCTGCCGAGAAGTTCTCAAATCGGGCGCTGGCGCCCGTTTTGAAATCCATCGGCAATCAATCCAAGCTGTTCGAGCTGCTGGTGCTGGACGCCGACGAGGTAGACGAGCTGGCCGCCGGCGGCGAGGTGCGCGGCCTGGATGCGGACGCCATCGCGGGCATGACGCGCAATGAGTTGCGCGCAGCACTCAGGGAATCCAGGGCCGCCCTGGCCGCCAAAGACCGCGTGCTGGCCGACAACGCCGCCAAGATCACCGAGCAGGCCGAGGCGCTGGAGATGCCCTTCGTGCCCACCCCGGGCAGCGAAGCCACCACCCGGCAAGAGCAGGCCCTGCTCAAGGCGCTGGACGCGGCCACCAGCGCCGCCTACCTGGCCATGCACAGCACCTTCAAGGCGGCTGACGCCGCGCTGAGCGACAGCGGCGCGCGCGAGGCCGTGCAGGCCCGGGCCCGCCATGCGGTGGAGTTCCTGGCCCAGCAGCTGGCCGACATGGCGGACGAATTCGGCATCGCCGTCGATCTGGATTCGCGCCTGGCCCCCACCTGGCTGACCGAAGAGGCCCTGGCCGCGCTGGAGGCGCGCAACGCCGCCGCCGGCGCGGCCGCCATCAACTGAGCGCCACACCCCCCCCGCCACCCAACGCCATGGACGCCCTTCGTATGGAAGTCATCACCACCGCCGCCCGCGATGCTGCAGCCGCCCCCCATGGCGCGGGCGGCGCCATCGTGCAGCGCGCCGCCGCTCTGCTCAATCTGTCGGTGCAGCGTACACAGGCCCTCATCACCAAGGCGCAGCAGCAGCTGGGCATCAAGGCCCCGCGCAAGCGCCGCGCCGACGCGGGCCAGTCCGCCATCAGCGCGGCCGATCTGGAGCTGATCGCCGGCACCATCTTGCTCGACCAGCGCGCCGGCAAGTGGATGATCCCGCTGCAAGAGACGCTGGACATGCTGCACGCGGCCGGCAAGATCGCCGCGCCCCTGTCTGCCAGCCACACCGCCCGCCTGCTGCGCCAGCGCGGCCTGGACGGGCGCAGCCTGGCCGCGCCCCGCGCCCACGTCAGCATGCGCACCGAGCACGTCAATGCCGTGTGGCAGCTCGACGCCTCGGTCTGCGTGCTCTACAAAACGCCCAAGGGCGAGCTGCTGCTGCTCGAAGAAGACGGCGTGCACTACAAGAACAAGCCGGCCAACCTGGTGCGCGTGATGGACCAGCTGCTGGTGCGCTTCGTGGGCGTGGAGCACGCCAGCGGCGCCCTGGCCCTGCGCTACTACAGCGGCGGCGAGACGACCGAGAACGCGCTCGACTTCCTCATGTGGATGATGACGCAGCGTGTAGATGCACAGGGCACCCCCATGCCCCTGCACGGCGTGCCCTTCATGCTCTACACCGACCAGGGCGGCTGCTTCAAGAGCGCGCCGTTTCGCAACTTCTGCAGCGCCATGGACATACGCCAGGGCTGGCACAAGCCGCGCAACAGCCGCGCCACCGGCGCGGTGGAGGTGGGCCAGAACATCACCGAGCGCGGGCTGGAGGCGCGCCTGCGCTTTCTGGACCCGGCCACCATCACCATTGCCCGCTTGAACGCCATGGCCGAGCTGTGGATGCACGGGCGCAACGGCGCCAAAAAGCACCGCCGCCACGGCATGACGCCCTACGCCGCCTGGGCCACCATCGGCAGTGAGCACCTGCGCACCGCGCCCGCCCTGGAAGTGATGCGCGAGCTGCCCATGAGCCTGGCGCAGCCGCGCCAGGTCAGCGGCAACATGACGGTGAGCTACGCCCTCAAGGGCCAGGGCAGCCGCGACTACGACGTGCGCTACGTGCCCGGCGTGTCCCCGCGCGACAAGGTGCTGGTGTGCGTCAACCCCCTGCAGGCCCCGGCCGTGCGCGTGGGCGTGACGGACAAGGACACGGGTGAGATCGCCTGGCACCAGGTAGCGCCCGTGCAAGAGGGCTTCATGGGCTACCGCGCCGACGCCCCCCGGCTGGGCAAGGATGAATACCAGGCCCTGCCCGCCACGCCGGCCGACGCGCGCCGCGCCCGCATTGCCGCCCAGGCCTTTGCCACGGCCGCCGGCCCCGCCACGCCCACGCAGGCCGAGGCCGCGGCCAAGGCCGGCACGGCGCCCTACCTGGGGCAGTTTGACCCGTTTGCCGACATCAAGGCCCGCGCCGCCGCGCTGCCGCAGTTCTTGCAGCGCCCCGGCACCGCGCACCTGGCGCAGCCGCAGGCCGTGCAGCGCCAGCGCGTGAGCGTGGCCGCCGCCTGCCAGCGCCTGCGCGCAGAACTCAAGAGCGACTACGACACCGGCACCTACGCCTGGCTGCAGCAGCAGCACGGCGAGGCCGGCGTGCCCGAAGACGTGGTGGACGGCCTGATCGCCGCCCACGCCCAGCGCCAGCAGCGCGATGCCGCACCCGCCGCGCCCGCCCTGCGCGCGGTAGGGGGCGCGTGATGCGCCGCACCAAAGAAGTTGGCCCCGCCGGGTTGCACCCCGGCGAGGCCGTCCCCCAGAGCCCCGTAACCACAGAAACCCCACAGGAGGAAGAGTCCATGTTAATCCCCAAACCCACCCTGACCCAGCAGGCCGCTGACCAGTTTGCCCTGCACCTGCGCAACCCCTTCCAGGGCGAGGTGCTGCAAGACGCCGACATGTTCACCAGCGGCGATATCGGCTACATCCACCAGTACGCCTGGCAGGCCGCCATCGGCGGCAACGTCGTGGTGGTGGTGGGCGAATCGGGCGCGGGCAAGACCACCATGCTCGACGCCATGCGCGAGAAGATCCTGCGCGAGCGCCTGCCCGTGGTCTGCATCACCCCCAGCGTGGCCGCCATGGAAGACAGCGACAGCCGCGGCACCCCCCTGCGCACGGCAGACCTGTACATCGCCATCGCCTACGCGCTGGACAAGAAGGCCCGCGTGCCCCAGGGCGCGCAGCGGCGCAGCCAGTACGTGCGCGAGCTGCTGGAGAAAAGCACCCAGAACGAGCGCCGCCACCTGCTCATCATTGAAGAGGCGCACGCCACCCCCACCGTCACGCTCAATCAGCTCAAGCGCCTGAACGAAGAAATGCGCCTGGGCCGCACCCCCATGCTGGGCGTGCTGCTCATGGGCCACCCCGAGCTGGAGAAAAAGCTCACCCGCCACGACGTGCGCGAAAGCATGCAGCGCTCCAGCATCGTGCGCCTGGGGCCGCTGGGCGCGCAGCTGTCGGCCTACCTGCAGCACCGCGCCAAGGCGGCTGGGCGCGAGCTGTCCGACTTCATCACCCCCGAGGGCGTGGACGAGCTGCGCACCCGCCTGGCCATCGACCGCGGCCCCAAGGTGCCGCCGCTGCCCATGCACTACCCGCTCAACGTCAACAACTGGATGACGCTGTGCCTGAACACCGCCGCCGCCCTGGGCGCTCCCAAGGTCGATCGCGAGGTGGTGCGCGTCGCCAAGCCCGACCTGCAGCTGGAGGACTGACGCCATGGCCATCTACCGCATCCGCATCACCATGGCCGACGGCTCCCATGGCCGCTACACGGGCCTGTTCAAGGACGGCTTCGAGGCCGTGCTGCAGACCCTTGCCGACTTCCCCCAGGCGCGCAGCGTCAGCGCCATCTTCATCAAGAGGAACCCATGAGCCAGACCACCCCCCCCACCCCGCCGCAGGGCGGCCCGCGCTACCCGTTTGCGCCCGACATCATTGAATGCCGGCGCCGCCACCGCCGCGGCCCCCTGCGCGGCCTGCTGCGCGACGCGGCCATCGTGCTGCTGACCCTGCTGCTGGGCGCTGCGCTGGTGACATCCGGCCTGGTGCTGGTGTTTGCCGGGGCCGAGTGGCTGGCGATTAAGGGGTGCCGGCCATGAGCGATCTGTCCTGCCCCAGCTGCGGGGCCGAGTTTGACCTGGCCGTGGCCTTTGCCCATGAGGTAGACCAGCGCGCCCTGGCGCGGCTGGCCAGCGTCAGCGTGCCGCTGGGCGCGCGCGTGCTGCAGTACGTGCAGCTGTTCACGCCGCCAAAGCAGCGCCTGACGGCTGCCAAGAAGATCAAGCTCATCCTGCAGCTGCTGCCCGACCTGGAGCGCGGCGCCATCACCTGGAAGGGCCGCGACTGGCCCGCCCCGCTGGCCGCCTGGGCGCAAGCCTTCGACCAGATGCTGAGCATGCGCGAATCGGCCCGGCTGGAGCTGCCCATGAAGGGCCACGGCTACCTGTACGCCATCCTGGCCGGCATGGCCGACAAGCACGAAGCCGCGGCCGAGCAGCAGCGCGAAGAAGAGCGCAAGAGCGCCGGCCGCGCCCACAGCAGCGCTGCGCCCACCCATGTGGGGCAGCTGTTCACCGGCGGCGTCACGCCCATCACCTTGGCCCCGCAGGCCACGACCGCCCCGGCGCCCATGCCGGGCACATCCCCCACGGTGCGCGCCATGCGCGCCGCCATTGAGCGCAAGAAAGGAGAGCAGCCATGAGCACCGATCAAGACCAGCGCGTTGACCGCGTCACCAGCCTGGCCACCGCCGTGATCCGCGGCCTGGGCCAGGAGACAGACCACCAGCTGGTCATGGATGCGCTCATCAGCGCCTATGCATCCGTGGCCATCCTGAACACCTGCTGCGCGCATCGGGCCGCCCGCATCGCCCGCGAAATCGCAGACCTCATCGAAACCCACGCCGCGCAGCAAAGCGCGGCCCACCTCCACTGAAAGGAACCCACCCCATGGCTACCAAACTCAAACGCCCCACGCTGGCATCCGTGCCGCAAAGCAAGACCGACTGCGCCGCCGCCATCCGCCAGCTGGGCGACCTGCAGCGCGAATTCGAGCGCCAGCGCGCCGCAATGAACGACCAGATCGCCACCATCACCCAGGCCTTCCAGCCCCTGTTGGCTGCGGACCAGGAGCGCATGAACGCCCTGCAGGCCGGCATACAGGCCTGGTGCGAGGCACACCGCGCAGACCTGTGCGGCGCGGGCGACAAGCTGGGCAAGACCGCCAACCTGGTGACGGGCGAGGTGGCCTGGCGCGTGCGCCCGCCCAGCGTCAGCATTCGCGGGGCCGACGCCGTGCTGGACACCCTGCTGCGCATGGGTCTTGGCCGCTTCGTGCGCGTCAAGAACGAGGCCAACAAAGAGGCCATGCTGGCCGAGCCCGACGCCGTGCGCGGCATCGCCGGCATCAGCATCGTCAGTGGGGTGGAAGACTTCACCGTCACGCCGTTTGAAGTCCAAGCGGAGGCATAACCATGATGGATCCGAATGAAGACAACGGGATGAGCGTGGAATGCCCCACATGCGGCGCCATGCCCCATGACCGCATCAACGGCCACTACCAGGAACTGCGCGAATGTCCTCACTGCGATGCGCTCAAGTGCTGCGTTTGTGATATGGGCGATGACGTGTCCTGCGTGAATTGCGAAGGCGAGGAGTTTTGACCATGGGAACCATTGCATCCTGCCAAGGCGCCATCGGCTTCTTGTACCCGCGCGAGCGCCCCGGCCGCCAAAGCTGCCAGCACGTGGTCTATACCGAAGAAGGCGCCAAAGGCCCCTACCAGCGCGGGCGCTGGGAATGCGGGCGCTACGGCTTCTACACCGCCCCGCTGTCGATCTGCGAGCGGCACGAGCCCAAGGCGCGGGAAGGGGGTGCGGCATGAGCCGAGTCCTCAACGCCTTCGAGTCCGTGACCCCGCGCGGCGAGCAGGCCGCGCCCGTGCACGCCCCTGTGCGCCGTGGCAAGGGCGGCGGCATACGCCTGGCCGGCTCCATCAGCAACCCGGCCGACGGCAACCGCCGCGTGCTGGACGTCAACGGCCGCGCCATGGCCACGCTGGCCCCGCGCGCCTACGGCAGCATCCGCGTCATGGGCCGGCTGCAAAGCCAGGCGCAAAACGACAAGACGCGCGCCATCGTGCGGGGGGGGATCTAGGTCATGGATGCGAATACCGAACCTGCCACTTTTGACAGGGCTACAAGCGCCGCAGCTGGCGTGGGTGGTATCTGCGCCAGTCCTGCGCCCACATATGCGTCTATGGGCTTGTTTTTGCCGCCGGAGGATTTGCAGGCCTTCGTTGGCAGAAATTCCGAGCGCCACATCGCCGTGGCGCTGGGTGTATCGCGCGGCACCGCCATCAACCTGCGCAACGGCCGCTGGCCGCGCCACGATGGCCGTGCCCTGATTGCTGCGTGGGATTCGTACCGCGGGCGCACTGCCACGCAGGCCAGCCGCTGGTTCATGCGCCGCGTCTACCACGGCGGCGTGGTGCTGCATGCCGGCAAGGCCTGGCACGCCAGCGGCCTGGAGGAGCGCATTGGCGACCAGGTGGCGGTGGCGCGCAGCAAGGACGGCCTGCTGGTGCACACGCTGGAGCTGCCCGCGCAGCGCTTCGAGCTCGTGCCCATGGAAGGTACCGCGGCATGACGGGCACCAACCACATTGCCGCCATCCACACGCTCAAGGCAAAAATTGGCCTGGTGGATGACGACTACCGCGCCCTGCTGGTCACCCTGACCGGCAAGGCCTCTAGCCGTGACATGAGCCAGGCCGAGCGCCGCGCCGTGCGCGAGCACCTGGCGCGCCTGGCCGAGAAGATGGGCGTGGCGCAGCCCACGCGCCGCCGCCCCTTGACCGATGCCGCCTTTGCCCAGGCCAAGCAACAGGCCAGCCCCATGGAGCGCAAGGTGTGGGCCCTGTGGCACCAGCTGCACCGCGATGGCAAGGTAGCCAACCCCAGCCGCGCCGCGCTTGATGCCTGGGTGGCGCGCCAGGTGCATGTCAGCAGCCTGCGTTTTTGCAACGCCGCGCAGCTGGCCACGTTGATCGAAGCCCTCAAAGATTGGCACAAGCGCCCGCTATCGCCACAATAGCGGCGCATGCAAGCAGCACAGCACATCACCGAAGCCGAGGCGCAAGTCCTCGAAGCCACCTTGCCCGCCGGCCTGACGGAGCAAATGCGCGAGGTGGCGCTGTGCCTTTTTGAAGCCCTGGCCCTGCAAGACGGCCGCGCGGGCAGCAAACACCCCTGTGATGATTGGCGCGCCGCGCTGGTGCAGCTGGCGCAGCAGGCGCTGGCGCAGCTGCAGCACCTGGCGGCGCAGCTGGGCGGCAGCGCTATTTACCTGGCCAAGGGCGTGGCCGTGCACCTGAGCGCACGCGACCGCGCCATGTGTGCCGAGTTTCGGGGCAACAACTACTTTGCCCTGGCGCGCAAATACGACCTGACAGAAATGCGCGTGCGCCAGATCGTGGGCGCCTGGCAGCAAGAGCGGTACCTGGCGCGCCAGGGGCAGCTGCCCGGGCTGGACGGCGACATTTCTTAAAACGCTTTTCTTCCCCGCGCGGGGCCGCGCCGCGAGCATGGCGGCATGTCTGGCACTGCTGCCCCTTTCATTGCTTCTACGCCCACGGCCGCCACGGCCATAGCGCTGGCCGCCTGCGCCTTTACCGCGCACGCGCAGCCCATGGACGGCGCCGATGCCGCCCGCGTGCTGCTGCAGCTGCTGCCGGCCAGCGACTTCACCCCCAGCGATGGGCGCGACATGGACGTGCCTGCCTGGCGCATCAACGCCACCATTGCGGGGCGGGTGATTGCCGCCTTCAGCGCCGCGCAGCCGCCCGTGATCGACTACGAGCACCAGACCCTGCACAAAGAGGCCAACGGCCAGCCCGCACCCGCGGCCGGCTGGGTGCATGGCCTGCGCTGGATCGAAGGCCGCGGCCTGTTTGCCGAGGCCGAGCTGACCGAGCGCGCCCGCGCCATGGTGGCGGCGGGCGAATACCGCTACTTCAGCCCGGTGTTTGAGTACTCCAAGAGCACTGGCGACGTGGCGCGCATCGTCATGGGCGCGTTGACCAATCACCCCGCCATTGCCGGCATGCAGGCCGTTGACCTGATGGCCGCGGCCAGCGCCCGCCTGGCGGCGCATTCCCACCCCCAACCGGAGAGCACAGTGACCCTGCTGCAACAACTGCTGGCGGCCCTTGGCCTGCCCGACACCACCACCGAAGACGCGGCCCTTGCGGCCTGCGCCTCCATCAAGGCCCAGGCCGACGCCGCACGCAGCGCCCTGGCGCTGCAGGGCGATGCCACGGCCGACACCGTGACCGCCGCCTGCACCAGCCTGCGCACGGCCGGCACCACGCCCGACCCGGCCCTGTACGTGCCGGTAGCCGTGGTGGAAGAGCTCAAGGCCAGCGTGGCCGCGCTGTCGGCCCAGCACCTGGGCCGCCAGGTGCAGGACTTGATTGCCCCGGCCCTGGCCGACGGGCGCCTGCTGCCCGCCCAAGAGGCCTGGGCGCGCGACCTGGGCAAGACCAGCATGGCCGCGCTGACCCAGTACCTGCAGACGGCCCAGCCCATTGCGGCGCTGGCCGCCACGCAGACCGGCGGGCGTGCGCCTGCCGCCACCGGGGCCGACGCCCACGGCCTGACGACCGAGGAGCTGGCCGTGGCCGCCGCCTGCGGCATGACGCCCGAGCAGTTTGCCCGCGGCCGCTGAAGTTTGACCTACCCCCAAGGAGTGTGACCCCATGCCCGCTTTGACCAAAGACCGCCCCACCGCCGAGCGCGATGGCCGCCAGGTGTCTGACCCGCTGGCCGCCGCCGCCCAGATCTACGCCGGCGGCATGTACCTGCTGGACGCCGCGGGCAACGCCCTGCCTGCCGCGCCCCAGGCCGCTGCCACCGCCTGGGTGGTGCGCGCCGTGGCCGAGCAGCGCGCCAGCGCCAGCGCGGGCGATGCACGTGTAGCCGGCGCGCGCGGCGTGTTCTGTTTTGACAGCGCCGCCGCTGGCGACGCGCTGACCCGCGCCGACATTGGCGCCACCTGCTACGCGCTGGATGACTGCACCGTGGCCAAGGGCAGCGACACCAACAAGCGCCCCAAGGCCGGCACGGTGCTGGACGTGGACGAGCGCGGCGTGTGGGTGCGTATCGGTGCCTGATATCGGCGCCTGAGCGGCGCGGCTTTTTGCAAAAGGACTTTTCACCATGTTGATCAACAACGCCAACCTCAAGACGCTGACCACGGCCTTCAACGCCGCCTTCAAGGAAGGCCTGGGCCAGGCCGCCAGCCAGCACGGGCAGATTGCCACCGCCGTGCCCAGCACCACGGGGGCCGAGGAATACGGCTGGCTGGGCCAGCTGCCCGGCCTGCGCGAGTGGCTGGGCGACCGGGTGCTGCACGCCATTGGCAACCATGGCTACACCATCAAGAACCGCCCGTTTGAGCTGACGGTGGGCGTGCCGCGCACGGCCATTGAAGATGACCAGTACGGCGTGTACTCCCCGCTGATGAGCGAGATGGGCCGCGCCGCCGCCGCGCACCCTGACCAGCTGGTGTTTGGCCTGCTGAAAGACGGGCGCACCCAGCTGTGCTACGACGGCCAGCCCTTCTTCAGCACCGCGCACAAGGTGCTCAGCGACAAGGGCAAGGAGGTGAACACCTCCAACCTGACCGACGACGCCGGCGCCGGCGCCACCTGGTACGTGCTGGAGACGCGCCGCGCCTTGAAGCCCCTGATCTACCAAAGCCGCAAGGAGCCCAACTTTGTGAGCCTGACGGGCGAGCAGGACGAGAACGTCTTCAACCGCGCGCAGTACGTGTACGGCGTGGACGCGCGGCGCAACGCCGGTTTTGGCTTCTGGCAGCTGGCGCACGCCAGCAACAAGGCGCTGACGGCCGACAACCTGAAGGCCGTCATCACCGCCATGGAGACGCAGACCGGCGACCATGGCCGCCCGCTGGGCATCAGCCCCAACCTGCTGGTGGTGCCCAAGTCGCTGCGCTTTACCGCCAACCGCCTGCTGACGGCCGACCTGGTCAACGAGGCCGGCGTGCAGGTCAGCAACGACCTGGCCGGCGCGCTGGACCTGCTGGTGGGCGACTGGCTGTAAGAGGGCGCGCGCTGCCATGGCCTACATCACCCACCCCGAGCTGGCCGAGAGCCCCGGCGCGCTGGAGCTGGCCCAGGTGGCCAGCGACGAGCATGTGCCGCCGGTGTCTGCCGAGCTGCTCGACGCGCTGTTGCGCGCGCAGGACGTGAGCGCCTGGGGCCCGGAAGACGTGGCCGCAGCCACCCGCGTGATCGGGCGCATTGACGCAGCCGTGCGCGAGGCCGGCGCGCTGATCGACGGCTACCTGGCCAAGCGCGGCTACCAGCTTCCGCTGGCGCCCGTGCCGGGCCTGGTCACGGCCTGGTGCCGGGCGAGCACGCGCTACCTGCTGCACAAGAACCGCCGCACCCTGCCCGACGGCGACCCGGTGCTGCGCGGCTGGCGCGATGCGCTGCGCCTGCTGGACCTGACGGCGGCGGGCAAGTTCAGCCTGGGCGCTGAGGATGCGGTGGCCAATGACCGGCTGGATGCGCGCTTTTGCGCCGAGCCGCGCACCTTTGCGCGCAGCCAGCTCAAGGGGTTCAGGTAATGCAGGTGCCGCCGCAGGGCTTCATGCCGTTTGACACCGGTGCCATCGTGGCGCGCCTGCGCGCCCAGGTGCCCGAGCTGCACCTGGTGGGCGGCGCCGCAGACTACGCCGCCGTGAAGGAGCTGGCCGCCTTCAGGACGCCCAGCGCCTACGTGGTGTTTGCCGAGGAAACCAACACCGGCAAGATGCCCACGGGCGCGTTTGCCTGCGCGCTGGAATGCCAGGCCAGCTTTGGCGTGGTGCTGGCGCTGCGCCACTGGCGCGAGCAGCTGGGCGAGCAGCTGCACCAGGACGCGCGCCGCCTGGTGGGCGCCGTGCGCAGCGCCCTGGTGGGCCACCGCCCGCCCGGCGCACGCGTGGTGGGCTGGCAAAGCGGCAAGGTGCTGGACTATGACGCTGGCGTGCTGCTGTGGGCCGACGTGTACCAGGTGCTGCACATGCTGCAGCGCCCGCAAGGGGACGGCACATGCTGAACGCCACGCTGACCATCAAGCGCGGCGACACGCTGGCGCTCGATTGCCAGTTGCTCGACGGCGCCACGCCCGTGGACATGACGGGCTGGCAGATTGACTGCTGGGTGCGCGACGGCGCCGCGCGCGTGGTGCACCGCTTTGCCGCGGCCATCACCGATGCGGCCCAGGGCCGCTACCTGCTGCCCGCCGCCAGCGCCGTCACACGCGCCTGGCCCGTGGGGCGGCTGGATACCGACATTCGCTACCAGGACGGCGCCGGCACCGTCATGCACACCTGCACCCTGCAGCTGCATGTGGCCGACACCGTGACGGTGCCATGAGGGAGCGCGCGCCATGGCTTTGACGACCACTGTGGTGAGCGGCCCCCAGGTGCTGCGCGTGAGCGTGGTGGGGGTGCGCGGGCTGCAGGGCCCGCCCGGCCAGGATGGTGCCATTGGCAATGCCAACGGCGCCTTCCTGGTCAACAACCGGCTCGCAGAGCTGAACACCGAACAAGCCCGCCACGACGCCCAGCAGAACCTAGGCCTTGGCACCGCCGACCCCCTCGCCTACTACATCCTGGCCAAGGCCTGAAAGGACGCCCCATGTCTCTCGAATCCCGCATCATCGCCCTGGCCCAGGCCATCGGCGCAGACGTAAAAGCCCTGACCGCATCGCGTGGCAGCCTGGCCGCGCTGGCCACCACCAACAAAACCAGCATCGTTGCGGCCATCAATGAGCTTGTCGGCATGGCCGGGGCCGGCGGCGCCTCCATCGACGACAACGCCGGCAACGGCAGCACGGGCGTCACCTGGTCGGCCGACAAGATTTTTGACAGCATCGAGGCCGCCAAGCTGGCCGTCAAAAACGACCTGATCGCCGGTGCCGGCGCGGCCCTGGACACCCTGCAAGAGCTTGCCG
>Ga0073899_10001410_pt1 | contig 21984 bp, 20 predicted proteins | sample KloWWTmetaKNB5Ph_FD_88975 | JGI IMG/M metagenome (GOLD analysis project Ga0073899, IMG submission 88975) | Active sludge microbial communities from Klosterneuburg, Austria, studying microevolution and ecology of nitrifiers - Klosterneuburg... | ecosystem: Engineered > WWTP > Aerobic digester >... | reverse complement strand
GAGTTCAAGATCAACCGCAAGGACTTCCAGATCGTGTATCCGGACAAGCCGGACGACCTGATCAAGGACGAGGTGTTGCTCAAGATCTCGCTTGGCTTTGTGCCCTGAGCCGGGCCAGGATGGGGTCGCATGACGACCCTGTTGCTCTGCGAGGACGCGATGCTGGCGCACGACCAGGGGCCCCGGCATCCCGAGAGCCCGGCCCGCCTGCAGGCGATCCTCGAGCGGCTGCGGGCTCGTCCGGTGGCCGGCACGCGCTGGCAGGCGCCGCGCCCGGCCGGGCGGGCGCAGGTGGGCCGGGTGCACGCGGCGGAGTACATCGACCTCATCGACCAGGTGCGCGGGCGCTCGCTGGAGATCGACGAGGACGTGCGCGTGTCGGCGGGCAGCACGGACGCGAGTTATTTGGCCGCGGGGGCGACGATCGACGCGGTCGAGGCGGTGGTCGGCGGGGCGGCGCGCAACGCCTTCGCGTTGGTGCGACCGCCGGGGCACCACGCGGAGGTGTCGCGGGCGATGGGCTTCTGCGTGTTCGCCAACGTGGCGATCGCGGCCGAGCACGCGCGTGCGAAGCTCGGTGTGCAGCGGGTGCTGGTGATCGACTGGGACGTGCACCATGGCAACGGGACGCAGCACATCTTCGCGGGCCGCGACGACGTGCTGGTGTTCAACACGCACCAGTGGCCGCACTATCCCGGCACCGGTGATGTGCACGAGCAAGGTGTTGGGGCGGGGCTCGGGTACACGGTCAACGCGCCGCTGCCGGGCGGCATGGGTGACGGGGACTATGCGGCGGTGTTCGCCGCGCTGTTGCGGCCGGTGGCGGCGAGCTTTCGGCCGGACCTGGTGCTGGTGTCGGCGGGCTTCGACGCGCACCGCGACGACCCGCTGGGCGACATGCAGGTGACGGCGGAGGGCTTCGCGGGGCTGTGCGCGGTGGCGCGGGAGATCGCGGAGGACTCGGCGGGTGGGCGGCTGGTGCTGGCGCTCGAGGGGGGCTACGACCTGGCGGGGCTGGCGGACAGCGTGCACGCGTGCGTGGAGGTGCTGGCCGGGGCGACGCCGCCGACGCCGCCGCGGCCGTCGCTCGCGGGTGAGGCGGCGCTGCGGTCGTTGCTGGCGCAGCACGCCCGGCACTGGAGGTTGTAGCTGCGGCGTGTGAGCGAAGGCAGCTCGGCCAGCGCGCGCGGATCGGCTACCTTCCCGGCCCCGCATGGAGATCTTCAAGGAGTTCCGCTTCGAGGCCGCCCACCGCCTGCCCAACGTGCCGCCGGGGCACAAGTGTGAGCGGCTGCATGGTCACTCCTTCGTGGTGCAGTTGCACGTGCGCGGGCCGATCGGCGAGGAGAGTGGGTGGATCGTCGATTTCGCGGAGATTGGGGTCGTGTGGGCGCCGCTGCAGGTGCTGCTCGACCACCACTACCTCAACGAGGTGCCCGGGCTGGAGAACCCGACCAGCGAGCACCTGGCGCGCTGGATCTGGCGGAGGATCAAGCCGGGCTTGCCGGGGCTCTCGCAGGTGCAGGTGCGCGAGACCTGCACCTCGGGCTGTGTGTACCGCGGCGAGGACGAGTGAGCGCCGCGATCACTTTACGACGGTCTTGCTAAACAGCTCCTTGCCGGTGGCGTCGTAGAAGATGCCGGTGAAGGAGTTGTCCGCGAGCTCGACCCACAGGAAGCCCTCGGTCTCCGGGAGGCCGAAGAAGGCGGGGTTCTTCCCGGGCAGGCCCTCGGACTTGGAGCCGGCGCCGGAGACGATGAATTCGGTGCCGCACTTGGGCTCGAGCCACTGGATGTTGTGGTCGTGGCCGCAGATGTACACGTCGATCTTGCCGCAGACGGCGTCCTCCATGAACTCTTTGACGCTGTCGCCGGTGACGAAGGGGAGGTTGAAGCCCTCGATGTTCTCGTAGGAGCCGGCGTTGCCGTGGTCGCCGTTGGAGATGTATGGGTGGTGTCCGAAGGCGACCTTCCAGGTGGCGGTGCTGGCCTGGGTGCCGGCGATCAGCCAGTTGCGCTGGGGGTCGGAGTTGCCGTTGAGCGGGTCGGTCATGACCTGGTTGGTGTCGAGGCCCCAGAACTCGGCGTGCTCCTGCTTGAAGCTGTAGTACTTGGCGGGCAGCTTCCAGATCTGGCTCAGCTTGGTGTAGTCGATCTGGTACTGGGCCTTCTTCATGTCGAAGTCGACGCCGAGGCCGTTGCCGCCGTAGTCGTGGTTGCCGAGGGCGATGTAGATCGGGAAGTCGATGTCCTCGTAGGGGAGCTCGAACTTGTCCTGGAACTGGGGGTCGTCGACGCCGCTGACGCCGCTGTCGTAGAAATTGTCGCCGAGCAGCATGCCGAAGTCGCAGCCCTTCTGGGCGCAGAGCTCGGCGATCGCCTGGCCGACGGCGTACTGGGCCTCGTTGCCCTCGCCGGTGTCGCCGATCGCGATGAAGCGGACCACGCCCGCGGCCCCGCCGGTGGTGCTGTCGCCGGTGGTGGCGTCGCTGGTGTTGACCTCGCTGGTCGAACCCGGGGTGGAGGTCTGGGGCCGGTGGTCGGGTCGCTGGCGGGACCGTCGCTGGTCAGGCTGGTGGCGTCGCCGGTGGTGGTGGCGCTGGCGCTGGCGCTGCCGCTGCCGCCGGTGGGCGCGTCGCTGGTGGCCGGGCCGGCGGTGGTGGGCGAGGGCTGGGTGCTGCTGCCGGCGTCGCCGGCTGTGGTCGCGGCGCTGGGGTTGGTGCCTCCGCCGTCGTCGCCGCAGGCGAGCAGGAGCAGGGCGCAGGTGAGGCCGAGGCTGTGAAGGCGAGCGCTGGTGAGGGGCAGCATCGAGCGCGATTGTATACCGGGGGCCCCGCGGTCGATGTGTGAGAACCCGCTGATCTGCGGCCGGCGTCCACGCGGATGTCACGGGAGGGTACGGCTTCCCGTGACGCTGTGTTTTCCGTATGGTGCCGGGATGATGCCCATGAAATTCGGTGCGGCTGCATGTGTCCTGGTCGCTGGTAGCGCGGTGGTGGCTGCGGGCTGCGGCGACTCGGGCGGGCGTGGCGACGACTCGGAGGTCACGGGCAACGTGAGCGTGAGCGTGAGCGTGGGCTCGATCACCAACATGACGGTGGCGGGCACGACCTCGCCGGACGGGCCGACGAGCGCGGGGTCTGGTGGTGTGACGGAGGGGGGCACGGGGACCAGCGAGGGGGTGACCTCGCAGGCGAGCGACGGGCCGAAGTTTGACCTCGGGGAGCAGCCGATGAGCGACCTGGGGGTGATGGATGGGCCGATCATCCCGACGACCTGCGCCGAGGCGGCGAGCGGCAAGAGCACGGTGGGCTGCAAGTTCTACGCGGTCGACATGGACGCGCACGACTCGGTGGAGACCTCGCAGTACGCGATCGGTGTGGCCAACGTGCAGCTGGCCGGGATGGCCAACGTGACGATCGAGACGAAGGAGGGCGGGGTGTGGCAGGTGGTCGGCGGACCGACGGCGGTCGGTCCGCTGCAGCTGTTCACCTTCAACCTGCCGGACCGCCACCAGGACGACACGGGGCTGCGCGTGGGCGGGGCCTATCGCGTGACGGCGGACGTGCCGGTGGTGGCGTACCAGTTCAACCCTGTGGATGGCGCCAGCTCGTACCTGTCGGACGCGGCGATGCTGTACCCGGCGGCGTCGCTGGACACGGTCAATCACGTGACGGCGTGGACCTCGATGATGGACAACACCAACGGCTTCCAGCACAGCTACGCGACGGTGATCGCGACGGTGGACGGGACGATGGTGACGATCGACCCGAAGACGGTGACGGCGGGGGGCGCCGGGGTGCCGCAGGGGGCTCCGGGGGCGCCGTTCATGGTGGCGATGCAGGAGGGCGACGTGCTCAACGTGGCGGTGCAGTCGCTCGGCACCTCGATGACGGGCACCAAGGTCAACAGCAACGCCGATCACCCGGTGGCGGTGTTCGCGGGCCAGGAGTGTGCGTTGATACCGGCGGCGGTGTGCTGCTGCGATCACATGGAGGAGCAGCTCGCGGGGGTGCGGCTGTGGGGCAAGAGCTTCATCGCGGCGCGCATGCCGGTGCGCAACCCGGGCGCGCCGGAGCAGACGCTGTGGCAGATCTACGCGGCGGAGAACGGGACGACGGTGAAGATCAACTACGACCCCGGGGTGACTGGGATCCCGGCGCCGCAGTTCGTGCTGAACCAGGGCGAGGTCTCGGAGATGTACGTGAGCGGCCCGCCGGGGGAGGAGGGCGACTTCGAGGTGATCGCGGACAAGCCGATCGCGGTGTACGGATATATGGTGGGGGCGCAGAACTTCGGCAGCTCGATCGGCGACCCGGCGATGGTGGCGATGGCCCCGAACGAGCAGTTCCTGCCGCGTTATGTGGTGCTGGTGCCGGGCACGTGGATCAACGATATCGCGGTGGTGACGCGGCCGGCGGGGGCGCAGATCCTGCTCGACGGGGTGGCGATCCCCGACGCGAGCTTCAACCCGGTGGCGGCCAGCGGCTTCGAGGTGGCCAGAGTGCCGGTGCCGGACGGCGTGCACGTGTTCGACGGCGGGGTCGAGCCGTTTAGCGTGATCATCGTCGGGTACGATGAATACGACAGCTACGCGTATCTCGGGGGGACCGGGACCGGGAAGATCAATCCGAACCCGCCGGGCTGAGGCGGGCGACCGGGCGCGCGGCGGTCAAGGCGAGGACTCGCAGGCGCGGCGGGTGACCTCGTGGCGGTAGGCGAACATTCGCTCGAGCTTGTGCGCGGCGAAGCGGCCGGCGACGAGGTCGCCGAGGGCGCCGCCGCGGAGCTCGTACTCGATGTCGTCGGTGAGGCGCGAGCCGGTGGCGGTGGGCTCGACGATGTGGCGGTGCAGCCAATTTTTGAAGGGGCCGCCGGACATGCGGTCGGCGAACATGTGGCCTGGCTCGAGGGCGACGTGCTCGGCGTGGAGGGTGACCCAGAAGGGGCCGAGGTATTGCCGGATCACCACGCGGGTGCCGACGGCGAGGGAGGTCGGGGGCTGGAGGATGGTGGTGCGCTCCCACGGCGGCATGAGCAGGGCGAAGGCGTCGGGGCGCTCGTGGAAGGCCCACAGGGTCGCGGCGGGGGCGGCGACCTCGAGGGTGCGGGTGAAGCGGGGCATGCGGGTCTATAGGCGAAGGTCGACGAATTGGCCCGCGGGGGTCGCTAAAGGCGGGGGTCGACGGGTTCGCTCTCGAGGGCGAGGACCGCGAATACACACTCGTGGACGCGGCGGAGTGGTTCGCCGCGGACGAAGCGCTCGAGGGCCTCGATGCCGAGGGCGAACTCGCGGATGGCGAGCGAGCGCTTGCCGCCGAGGCCGCGGGTGCGCAGGCGCTCGAGGTGCTCGGGGGCGGTGTATTCGGGGCCGTAGATGATGCGCAGATATTCGCGGCCGCGGCACTTGATCGCGGGCTGCATGAGGCCCTTGGGGCCGGTGGCGATGAAGTCGAAGGGTTTGACGACCATGCCCTCGCCGCCGGCGGCGGTGAGCTCGTCCCACCAGTGGATGACGTGATTACAGCTTTGCTCGTCGTCGAGGTCGACGACGCGGTAGGGGGTGGCGAGCAGGAGTTTGGGGTCGGCGGCGGCGAGGCGGGCGAGGGTCTCCATGTGCCACACGTGGTCGCGGTCGACGTGGGCGCGGCCCTCGCTGGCGAGCAGGTGGAAGGGGGCGACGCGGTGGTCGTCGAGGTCGGTGACGGGCCAGCAGTAGCGGCGATAGGCGGCGCGGTACTTGCGGGCGCGTTCGAGGCGGGCGTGTTGTTCGGCGAGCAGACCGGCGACGTCGGCCCCGCGGGCGGCCGCGGCTTGCAGGGCGGCGATGGCGGCGGACAGGGACGCCTCGGCGGCCGCGGCGGTGGGGGCATACTGGCCGCGCAGCAGGCTCTGGGCCTTCACGGACCAGGGCATGATCTCGGCGTCGATGCACAGCCAGTCGGTGTCGAGCTCGGCCCAAAGGTTGGCGCGCAGGGCCGCGGCGCTGATGCGGGCGAGGAGCGCCTGCTCGAGGGTGGGGTCGGTGAAGAAGGGGCGACCGGTGCGGGTGTAGACGACGCCCAGGGTGTCGCTGTCGACGCCGAAGCGGCGGCGCAGGGCGGAGGGGCGCTGGCCGACGATGATGACGGCGCGCGAGCCCATGTGTTTTTGTTGGCAGACGACGGTGCCGATGTCGGCGCCGCGGTAGTAGGCGAGGGCCTCGGCGGGGTGCTCGAGCAGGCCGGGGCGCTCGCTCGTCTCGCTCGGGGACATCGTGGGTGGGAGGTAGAGCAGCCAGCGCGGGTCGACGGCGAAGCGGCTCATCACCTCGAGGGCGGCGCTGCTGTACTCGGCGGCGATGGTGAGGTTCGGGCGCAGGCGGGTGGAGATGTTGCGGCGGCCGAGCAGGTCGGCGAGGTCGAGGAGGTCGTCGTGGGCCTGCTGTGCGGTCTTCTCGGGCGGTGGCTGGAGCGGGCGTTTGGGTTCGCAGTGGACGGCGCGGGCGGGGACGGCGACGAGCTCGAGCTCGGGGTAGCGGAGGGCGGTGAGCGAGCCGCCGTAGACGCAGCCGGTGTCGACGCAGATCGTTCGATTGAGCCACTCGGGGGCCGGGACGGGGGTGTGGCCGTAGACCACGAGGGCGCGGCCGCGGTACTCGCTGGCCCAGTTGTAGCGGACGGGGAGGCCGTACTCGTCGGTCTCGCCGGTGGTCTCGCCGTAGAGGGCGAACTCGCGGACCGCCCCGGAGCCGCGGCCTTGCAGGCTCTCCTTGAGGCCGGCGTGGGCGACGACCAGCTTGCCGTCGTCGAGCATGTAGTGGCTGACGAGGCCGTCGAGGAAGGGCTCGGCGCGGGCGCGGAGGTCGGGGAGGGGGTCGAGCTGGGCGATGGTCTCGGCGAGGCCGTGGGTCGGCTTGACCTTGTGGCCGCGGAGGTGCCGCAGGAGCTTGGTCTCGTGGTTGCCGGGGACGCAGAGTGCGACGCCGCTGGCGACCATGTCCATGACGAGGTGCAGGACCTCGGCGATCTTCGGGCCGCGGTCGACGAGGTCGCCGAGGAAGATGACGCGGCGGCCATTCGGGTGCGACGCGACGAAGGTGCCGTGGCCGTCGCGGAGGAGGACGTAGCCGAGCTTGCCGAGCAGGTCGCTGAGCTCGTCGAAGCAGCCGTGGATGTCGCCGATGATGTCGAAGGGGCCGTGGTCGTCGCGGCGGTCGGTCCATAGGCGGACGCGCTCGACGGTGACGGCGGCGAGCTCGTCGGGGGAGCGCAGGACGTAGATGTAGCGGAAGCCCTCGCGCTTGAGGTTGCGCAGGGACTGGCGCAGGAGGCTGCACTGCTGCCTCACGGTGTGGGCGCCGATCTTGCGATCTTCGCGGTTGCGGGTGCGCTCGAGGCAGAGCTTGGCGCCGACGTCGAGGACGATGGCGACGGGGATCGCGTGGTACTCGCGGGCGAGGGCGAGGACGTGGCGGCGGCTGTCGGCCTGGACGTTGGTGGCGTCAACGACGGTGAGCAGGCGCCGGGCGAGGCGCTTGCGGGCGATGGTGTAGAGCAGGTCGAAGGCGTCGTCGCTGGCGCGCTGGTCGTTGTCGTCGTCGCTGACGAGGCCGCGGCAATGATCGGAGCTGAGGATCTCGGTGGGCTTGAAGTGCTGGCGGGCGAAGGTGGTCTTGCCCGAGCCGGTGGCGCCGACGAGGGCGACGACGGCGAGGTCGGGGATCTTGAGCTGCATCGTCACGGGCATCGGCGAAACACTCCGATCTGGGTCGGGGCGCCGAGCTCGGGGTCGTGCGGGCCGATCGCGGAGAGCTCGAGGGTGTAGCCGTTGCGCGCGGCGAGGGCCTCGGCCCAGGCGGCGAACTCGGCCCGGGTCCACTCGAAGCGGTGGTCGCTGTGACGCATCGCGCCAGTCGGCAGGTGCTCGAAGCGCTGGTTGTATTCGCGGTTGGGGGTGGTGACGATCACGAGGCCCGGACGGGCGCCGGCGAACAGGGCCCGCTCGAAGGCGGGGAGGCGCTCGGGGTCGATGTGCTCGATGACCTCGACCGCGGCGGCGGCGTCGAAGCCGTCGAGGCGGTGGTCGCGGTAGACGAGCGAGCCGTGGAGGAGCTCGACGCGGGCCCGCTGACGCTCGGGCAGCTCATCGAGGTGGAGGCGCCGCTCGGCCCGCTCGAGGCTGGCGTGGGCGACCTCGACGCCGACGACGCGGGTGAACTGCTTGTGCTTGAGGAGGCGGGCGAGCAGCTTGCCCTCGCCGCAGCCGAGGTCGAGGACGGTGCTGACCTCGGCGGCGCGGAGCAGCAGGGCGACGGCGTGGAGGCGCTCCTCGCCCAGGTTCATGGGGCGCTCGAGGGTGTCCTCGGCGAGGTCGCGGGCGACCTGCAGCTCGCCGCCGGGGTCGTCGGCGTCGGACTCGGCGAGGCGGGCGAGGGCCATGCGGGTGAGACCGGCGCGGTGCTTGAGGTAGCGAGTGGCGATCGTCTCGCGCTCGGGGTGGTCGGCGAGCCAGCCGTCGCCGAAGCGCAGCAGCTTGTCGACCTCCTCGTCGCCGATGTAGTAGTGCTTGTCGTCGTCGAGGACGGGGAGCAGCACGTAGAGGTGGGTGAGGAGCTCGCGCAATGGGCAGCTGCGAGCCAGCGCGACGGACCAGTAGGGGGCCATGCCCCAGGTTTCGTCGTCATTGTCGAGGGCGAGGCGCTCGGCGGTGACGGTGTAACCGAGGGGTTCGAAGAGCTTGCGCAGCAGGGCCTCGCCGCCGCGGCAGGGGACGCAGGGCAGGCGGGCGACCAGCGGGATCGGGAGTTCGGGGAGTTCGGGGCGCTCCTTGCAGATGCCGGCGAGGGCGCTGCGCAGGACCTGGGCGATGGCGACGCTGAGGAAGGACGAGGCGACGTAGGGGCGGTCGTTGACGTACTGGCTGAGCAGGCCCTCGGCCTGGGCCGCAGGGCCGCCGCGGACGAGGCGGATCGGGTCGATCTCGAGCAGGAGCGCGGCGGTGCAGGCGTCGTCGCCGAGCTCGGGGTAGAAGATGTGGGCGCGGCCGAAGCCGAGGTCGAAGTCTTGCACGCGCTCGGGGTGCTTGTGCAACAGATAGCCGAGGTCGCCGGCCGGGCTGTGCGTGGTGCGGATCGTGAGCAGCACCTGGCTAGCCGATCTTGTGCGGATGGGTCGCGGCTTCGTCGTCGGCGCCGCCGAAGCGGCTGGCCAGGGTGCGCACGAAGGCGGCGAGCCAGGGCTGCATCGAGCCGAGCTCCTGGTCGATCACGGCGCGGGTGACGACGATCAGCTCGGAGTCCTCGAGGGCGATGACGCTGGCGGTGCGCGGCGAGGCGGCGAAGATCGCGGTCTCGCCGAACACGTCGCCGGGGCCGAGCTTGCGCAGGGCGAGGCGGGCGTTGCCCATGGCCTTGAAGACCTGCAGCTTGCCCTTCTGGACGATGTAGGCGGCCTCGCCGACCTCGCCCTCGCGGATCACCAGGGTGTCGGCGGGGACGCTGCGGACCTCGAAGCTGCCGCCGCCGCGCAGGAGCGCGTGGATGTCGTCCTGCAGGGCGATGACCGACGGGTAGCGGGCCTCGGGTTTGGGCGTGAGCGCCTTCATGGTGATGCGCACGAGCTCGGGCGGGAAGGTGACGGCGCTGCCGACGACGGTGTCGGGCGAGGCGACGTCGCCGAGCTCGGCCATGCGGAGGATCAGTCGGGTCTCGTTCTCGCTGTAGGGGGGTTGGCCGGTGAGCAGCTCGTAGAGGAGGGCGCCGAGCAGGAACACGTCGGAGCGCTCGTCGAGGGCGTCGTGGTTGCCCATGGCCTGCTCGGGGGACATGTACTCGGGGGTGCCGAAGATGATGCCCTCGAGCTCCTTGCGGTCGAGCGGCGGGAGGGCCTCGCGGACCCACAGCTCGGGGTCGGCGCCGGGGCGCAGGGGGAGCAGCTTGGCGCTGCCCCAGTCCATGAGATAGACCTCGCCGAAGCCGCCGACGAGCACGTTGCCGGGCTTGATGTCGCAGTGGAGGACGCCGCGGCTGTGGGCGAAGGCGAGGGCGTCGCAGACCTTGAGGAAGATGCCGAGGCGTCGGTGGAGGCGCTCGGGTTCGCGGGCTGGTTTGGCGGCGATGAGCTCGAAGAGGGTGCGTCCGGCGAGCAGCTTCATGGTGAAGAAGAGGCCGCCGTCGGGGTCGCGGCCGAGCTCGTAGATCGGTGCGATGTTGGGGTGGTCGAGCTGGCCGGTGACCTGGGCCTCGCGGATGAAGCCGTGGACGAGCAGGTAATGGCCGTAGGATCGGTCGTGCAGGACCTTGGCGGCGATGCGGCGCTGGAGGCTGCGGTCGAAGGCGACGCGCACGGCACCGACGCCGCCGGCTGCGATCTCGGGGCCGAAGCGCAGGCGCTCCATCAGGGCCGGGAGGACGGTGTTGAGGAGCGCCTGGGTGCGCGGGTCGAGCCGGTCCGGGCGGCTCACGCCGCGGATCGTGGTCAGCGGAATGTCGTACTCGTCGGTGGCCATGGCGCGGGCGGCCACGGTATCACAGGGGGCCGCGTGGCCACAGGTCGCCGGGCCGGCGAACGAGCGCGGATCGGCGCGGGTGGGCGCGGCACGGATCGGTTCACACGAGGTCTTGCTGCGGCGATCACGGGTCAGCCGGCGGGCGGTAGCGGGCCCGCAGGCACGGGCTTCGGCGGAACCATGACAGCCAGGTCGCTTCGTCGGTGTTGGCTGGCGTGATCGAGATGGGGCCGAGGAAGCCGAGTCGCCGGTGCTTGAGCACCCCTGACCAGAGCACTGTCCCGTTTTCAAAGATCGTCAGCGTGCCGCCCGGGGCCAGGCGATGCATGCCCGTGCGGTCCCATGAATCACCGATTGTGAAGGCCTGATCCTGGAAGATAAGCCAGGGCATTTCCTCCATCCCTTGCTCCCAGAAGTCGGCGATCCAGCCCTCGAGCTCGTCGGCGTCCGGGGGGGTAGAGTCGCAGCGCAGCGGGGCGGCCATCGCGGGGCCAGTATCGCAGAGTGCTCGCGTATTTGTGGCGAGCGGTGGTAGGGTCACGCGGGATGGCGATGGAATCTCCACGGTATGCCGGGGCGCTCGTGACGGGGGGCGGGAGCGGCATCGGGCGGGCGCTGGTGGGGGAGCTGCTGGCGCGCGGGGTGCCGGTGATGGCGGCGGCGCTGGACGGGGCGGAGCTGGCGAGCTTGCGGGTGGAGGGCGTTGGGCGGCTGGCGACCTATGCGGTGGACCTGACGCGCGAGGGGGCGGTGGATGAATTGCTGGCGGCTTGTGAGGCGGCGGGGATCGAGGTCGAGCTGCTGGTGAATTGCGCGGGGGTGGGGCTGTTCGGCGAGCACGTGGAGATCGACCGCGCGGCGCTGCGGCGGATGATCACGCTGAACGCGACGGCGCTGTCGGACCTGTGCGCGGCGGTCGGTGGAAAGCTGCGGGCGCGCGGTCGCGGGGCGATCCTCAATGTCGCGTCGACGGCGTCGTTCCAGCCGTTGCCGCGGCTGGCGGCCTACGCGGCGAGCAAGCAGTTCGTGGCGGCGCTGTCGGAGGCGCTGGCTGAGGAGCTGGCGCCGTACGGGGTGCAGGTCAGCGTGTTGCACTCGGGGACCACGCGGACGGCCTTCCTCGCGGGGGCCGGGATCGCGGCCACGGCCGATGCGCGGGGGATCGGGCGGATCGCGGATCGGGTGGCGATGGATCCCTCGGAGGTCGCGGCGGCGGCGGTCGAGGGGCTCTATCGCGGCGAGCGACGCATCGTTCCCGGGCTCGGGAATCGGGCGCACGACCTGGCGCGGCGGGTAGTGCCGCGGGCGTTGCTCTCGCGGATCTTCGGGCGGCTTGGGCGGTCGGAGTGAGGGAAACCATGGCGCGCAAGGTGATCTTTCTCGATATCGACGGTGTGATGAACAGCTTCTCCACGCGGCCGCAGGACCCGCGGGGGCTGGTCGACTTCCTCGATCCCGCGAACGTCGCGGTGCTCAATGCGGTGGTCGAGGGGAGCGGCGCGGTGGTGGTGGTGACCTCGACGTGGCGGCTGACGATGCCGTTCGCGGAGCTGCGGGCGACCTTCGCGGCGGCGGGGTGTGTGGCGGAGATCGTCGATGTGACGCCGGACATCGACGGGCCGCGGCGTGGCGTCGAGGTCGAGGCCTGGCTGGCGGCTCAGGTCGAGGCGCCCGCGCGCTTTGTGGTGATCGACGACGACTTCGAGATGCCGGCGTTCCCGGAGAAGCTGGTGCGTACGCGCAAGCTGCACGGGCTGTGCGCGCGCGATGTGCCGGCCGTGCTGGCGCTATTGGCCGACTGATGGCTGACTGACCGATCGGCGCGGGCACGCTATTGCGTGCAGGCGGCTTCGCGGGAGATCCAGGCGAGGAAGTCGATATAGGCGGGGTCGTTCACGTCGGCGAACTTGTCGTGGCCGCCGTGCTTCACGCCGCCGGCGCTCTCGGCCAGCGGCTTGAGGAGGAGCAGGCTGCTCGCGGGGTCGTTCAGGTCGACGAGGCCGCCATCGAGGACGTTGCGCATGGTGGTGAGCGAGCCGAGCTCGCAGCTGCCGCTGGCGAGCCACTTGGGGGCGTCGAAGTCCTTGTTGTCGAAGTGGCAGGGGTAGCAGCGGTCGCGCCAGGCGTAGACGCGGTGGCGGAACAGGGTCTCGCGGGTGAGGGGGGAGCAGTCGCCGGGGTCGTCCTTGGGGTCATTCTTGGGGTCATCCGCCGGGCAGGTGGCCGCGACGGGCTCGCCGCAGGGGGCGGCGCCGGTGTAGCAGAGGCCGCAGGCGGCGCTGGCCTCGATCCATGCGAGGAAGGCGGCGTACTCCTCGTCGATGACGCCCTGGTCGATCAGCGGACTCTGGGGATCGGCGCGGGAGATCCACTGCAGGACGGTGCTGCTCTGCGGGTCCTCGAGGTCGACGAGGCCGCGGGCGTCGAGGCAGGCCATGGTCTGGCAGGGGGTGTCCTGGACGAAGAGCTGGAGGTCGACGCCGGAGAGGTGGCAGGTGTTGCAGGTCTTCGGTCGGTCGCTGGCGAGGAGCGGGGCGATGCGACGCGTGAAGAGCTCGCTGGGGGCAGTGGCGCAATCGGTGGGGCTGCCAGTAGTGGGCGTCGCGCCGCTGGATTCGCTGGAGAGGGCCGCGGTGGTGCTGTCGGTCGTGGTATCGGCCGAGCTGGCGGCGAGCTCCTCGCGGGTGCAGGCGAGGGCGAGCATGAGGGTGAATGGAGCGTGGGCGCGCAAGGGGGACACGATATCGCAGCGGGTGTTGCGGCGCGAGGGTGCGAGGGTGCGACGATTAGCCGCGCATGCGCGCGAGCTGGTCGCGGAGCTGGCCGAGGCCGCCGTGGAGGCGGGCGCGCAGGAGCCCCAGGTTGCGGCGGGTGAACAGGAGGTCGGGGCGGAGGTAGAGCTCGGCGTTGTCCATGGAGAGGAGGATTCGGTGGCGGTGCCAGTTGGCCCGGTTAGCGTGGACGCGGAGGCGGGCGGAGACGCCGAGGGTCTGGAGGCCGAAGGGGTGCTGGAGGGTGAACAGCAGCGGCTGGGCGCAAAGCGAGACGTCGGGGGCGGCGTTCGGGGTGAGGCGGAGGCGACCGCGGGGGAGGTCGAGCTCGATGGTGGCGCCGAGGTCGACGATCTCGACGGAGACGGGGCGTAGCCAGGCGCGCAAGAACCACGGGGGATAATGATCGCGGAGGCGTGCGGCCGTGAGGCCGAGGGCGGCGCTGATCTCGGCGAGGGTGGCGGGTGGGACGGGGTCCTTGGGGAGGGCGGGGAGCTCGGCGTAGATCTCGTCGTAGCGGCGGAGGGCGCGGGTGTTATCGTCGCTGTCGCGCGGCTCGCCGACGGTGTAGCGCTCGCCGTGGGCGAGGACGGCGAGGCCGAGGCCGGCGCCGGCGAAGGCGTCGGCGACGTGGCGCGGGGTGTTGGCATAGGCATTCATGTATGCATTATCAACACTCGAGAAATAGACGAAGCTGGCGATCGGGACGGTGAGGTCGGCGCCGAGGTCGCGGTGGTTGGCGATCATGTTGGCAAGGATCTGGCGGGCCTTGCGGGGCAGGACGGCGGCGGGGTCGCCCTCGCCGCCGTGGCCGGCGAGCGAGAATTGGTTGAGGACGACGCGGGTCGGGCCGATGTCGCCGCGGATGATCGCGCAGTCGCGCGGGCCGGCCTCGGCGTCGTTGATGTTGAGGACGGTGTCGTGGCCGGCGAGGACGGCGAGGCAGGAGTCCATCTGGCCGACCTGATAGCAATAGACGCGGGCGTCGCCGCGGAGCTGGACCTGCTGGCGGTGGGGGAGGGCGCGGGTGTTGGCGAAGCCGAGCTTGTGCAGGGCGGCGAACATCTTGTCGGAGTTGTTGGCCTGGAACAGGACGACGACGCGGCGCTTGAAGGAGTCCGGGAGGGCGCGCAAGGTGGGGATGTTGAAGTGGTCGGGGTGCTCGTGGGAGAGCCACAGGTGGTCGATCTCGTCGAGGTCGACGGGGGCGGCCGGGACCAGGAGGGTCCACGAGTTGTTGAAGACCTTGCTGGTGCGCCAGGGGTCGCTCCAGACCACGGCGTCCGCGGTGCGGACGATGACGGAGGCGTGGCTGATGAGTTCGATCTGCATGGGTGGCCCCTGGCCGGGAGCGTCGGCCACGGTAACAAATCACGGGGAGGCCGTGGCGCGGAAGCTCGGGGGCGTGCGGGCGTGGGTGGCCTGTTCGAAGGCGTGGCCGAGGGCGAGGAGCTCGGCCTCGTGGTTGGGCGGGCCGAGGAAGGTGAGGCCGAGCGGGAGGCCGCGGTGTTGGCCCATGGGGACGGTGAGGCTGGGGGTGCCGGCGACGGCGGCGATGCTGTAGCCGGAGCCGGCGAAGTGGTCGCCGTGGCGGAGGTCGGTGGGCCAGGCGGTGCCGGTGGTGGGTGCGACGAGGGCGTCGAGGTGGTGGCGCTCGAGGGCGGGACGGAGGCCCTCGTCCCAGGCGAGGCGGCGGGCGTCGGCGCGGGCGCGCAGGTAGATCGGGCTGCGGAGGTCGCCGCGGGCCTGGGCGTGCTCGAGCAGCTCCTGGCCGAAGAAGGGCATGACGGTGCGGGCGTTGGCGTGGTTCCAGGCGATGAGCTCGGCGAGGTTGTGGACTGGCGCGTAGCGGTTGAGGCCGGCGAGGTAGGTGTTGAGGCCGGCCTTGAATTCGTGGAGGAGGAGCTCGAGCTCGGGGCCGTCCCACTGGCCCCACGTGGGGATCTGGACCGGGTCGACGAGCTCGGCCCCGGCGGCGCGCAGGGCCGCGTAGGCGCGTTCGCTGACGGCGTCGACGGCGGGGTCGTGGCCCATGGCTTGGCGCAGCACGCCGATCCGCCGGCCCTGCAGGGCGCCCTGGTGCAGGCCGGCGCTGTAGTCGGTGTCGCCCTCGACCATGGCGGAGAGCAGCAGCGCGGCGTCGCGGACGCTGCGGGCGATCGGCCCGGCGCTGTCCTGGGTGGTGGAGACCGGGATGATGCCGCGCTGGCTGATCAGGCCGACGGTGGGCTTGAGGCCGACCACGCCCTGCACGGCGGCGGGGCAGAGGATGCTGCCGTCGGTCTCGGTGCCGACGCCGACGACGGCGAGGCCGGCCGCGACGGCGGCCGCGGTGCCGGAGCTCGAGCCGCAGGGGCTGTGGTCGAGGGCGTGGGGGTTGCGGGTGAGGCCGCCGCGGCTGCTCCAGCCGGAGGTGGAGCGGGGCGAGCGGAGGTTGGCCCACTCGCTGAGGTTGGCCTTGCCGAGGATGACGACGCCGGCGGCGCGGAGCTGCGTGACGAGCTCGGCGTCGGCGCGCGGGTGGTGCTCGGCGAGGGCGAGCGAGCCGGCGGAGGTGACGAGGCCGAGGACGTCGATGTTGTCCTTGATCACGATCGGGACGCCGTGGAGGGGGCCGCGGACGTGGCCGCGGGCGCGCTCGCGGTCCAGCGCCGCGGCCTCGGCGAGGGCGCGGGGGTTGCGTTGGATGACCGCGTTGAGGCGCGGGCCGTGGTGGTCGAGGGCGACGATGCGGGTGAGGTGGAGCCTGGTGAGGGTGCGGGCGTCGAGGCTGCCGTCGGCCATGCGGCGCGAGACCTCGGCGAGGTCGAGCTCGAGCAGCCCCGCGGTCCGGGCTGCGCCGGGGGACGCGGGGTCCGGGCCGTCGGGGTGACAGGCGAGGAGGCTGAGGGCGAGGAGGAGCGTGCGGCGCATGACGGAGCTCGGGCTCGCGGGGGCGGTGGAGAACAGGGTATATCGCGGAGGTGTCGTCCAGCGAAACACCGCCGCGCGCGGGCCCCTGGCTGTGGCTGATGGCCATGGCGGCGGGGCCGGGGCTGGCGCTGTGGGCGGTGTTGCGGGCGGAGCCGGCGGGGTTCGTGCTGCGCGACGAGCTGCACGCGTCGCGGGGCGGCGCGGCGGGTTATGTGCTCGGCGGCGCGGGGCTGGTGCTGGGGTTGTGGTGGATGGTGGCGCGACGGGTGGGCTGGCGGGCGGGGCTGTCGCAGGTGGTCGGGCGCTGGCGCTGGCTGGCGGGGCTGCCCTTGCTGCCGCTGCTGAGGTACGAGCCGTCGGGGGCGACGGGGCCGCTGGCGCCGTTGCTGGTGGTGCTGTGCGGCGGGTTGGCGGGCTGGTCGGCGTATGCCTGTTCGGACATGTCTGGGAGGACATGGTCGAAGGTACAGGCGGTGTTCGAGTCGGCGCGGGCGTGTGGTGTGTTGTTGGCGGTCGCGGGCGCGGGTGTGCTGGCGCGGCTGTACGAGCTGGCGCTGCTGCGGCACCAGGCGCTGGGGTCACGGGTGTACGACCTGGGGATCTACGATAATTTGTTGTGGAACACGCTCCACGGGCGGCCGCTGGTCACCGAGTTCGTGCCTGGCGGGAATCACCTGACTGCGCACGTCGACCCGGTGCTGCTGTTGCTGGCGCCGATCTACGGGCTGGCGCCGGGGTCGGAGATCGTGCTGGCGATGCAGGCGGTGGCGGTGCTGTCCGGGGCGGTGCCGGTGTTCCTGATCGCGCTGGGGCGGCTGGGGCGGCCGTGGCTGGCGCTGACGCTGGGGTGCGCATATTTGCTGTACCCGTCGGTGCACGGGACGATCTTGTTCGATGCGCACTCGCTGGCCTTCGCGGCGGCGCCGTGCCTGTGGGCGCTGTATTTCCTCGAGCGGGAGCGATGGTGGGGCTATGCGGGGATGGTGGCGCTGCTGCTGGCGACGCGCGAGGATCTGGCGCTGTGGTGCTGCGGGCTCGGGCTGTACGCGGCGCTGGGACGCGGGGCGCGGCGGGTCGGGGCGGCGACGATCGCGGTGGCGCTCAGCTACTTCGTGCTGCTCAAGGCGCTGGTCCAGCCGGAGCCTGAACGGTATGCGCGCAGGTATGCGGGGTTCTTGCCGGACGGCGAGGGCGGGTTCTCGGGGGTGGTGGCGTCGCTGCTGAGCAACCCGGCGCACGCGGTCTACGAGGTGCTGTCGGCGCCGAAGCTGGTGTTCCTGGCGGTGCTGCTGGCGCCGCTGATGCTGCTGCCGCTGCTGGCGGGGCGGCGCTGGTGGACCTACGGATTCGGGCTGGCGTTCACGCTGTTGGCCAGCAACACGATGAATTATTATGCGCTGTCGCATTATACATTGATGCTGTTCCCGGTGCTCTTCGCGGCGACCCCGGCGGCGATCGATCGGGCGGCGGGCATCGCCCTGCGGCTCGGCGGGGACCGGGAGCGGGCGCTGCGGGGGCTCGGGGTGGCGGTGCTGGTCGCCTCGCTGCTGGCGACGCTGCGGCTGGGGGCGCTGGTGGAGAACGGCAGCTTCCGCGGGTCGCCGCACGTGCTGCCATATCGGCTGAGCGAGGCGCAGCGCGGGCGGATCGCGTGGTTACGCGCGGTGGCCGGCGGGATCCCGGCGACGGCGAGCGTGGCCGCGAGCAATCATGTGGGGGCGCACTTCTCGGCGCGGGACGGGGTCGCCATGTATCCGCAGGTGAAGGATGCGGACTGGCTGGTGCTGCACAGCAGGGACCTGCAGCCGAAGGGCGGGGCGGTGGATGTGGGGCGGTTCACGCGTCGGGGTTATGTGCTGGTGGAGCAGTGGGAGCAGGAGATCTATGTGCTGCGACGGGACGCCGGTCGCTGACGCGCTCAGGCCGCGCGGCAGAGCTTGACCTCGATGGCGTCGAAGGTCCAGCCGAGCGACGGCGCGTGGCAGCAGGTCGCCATGTCGGATTGATTGCCCTGGGCGTCGTAGCATTCGTTGGTCTCGGAGTTGCTGAAGTGGAGGATCAGGGGATAACCGTCGTCGGCCTGGAGCCGCGCGTCGGGGTGTGGTTCGCCGGCGAGCAGCTTGTCGGCGATCGACAGCTGGATCGTCGCGCCCGCCGCGTCGTAGATCAGCTCGACGGGGTTCATCTGGCCGGGTGTCGGCACGACCATGGGCTCGGCGCCGAAGATCTCGAACGGGGCCGTCTCGGGGCCGCAGCCCGGGCCTTGCCACGGCGGGTCCTTCCAGTACACCTCGGCGACCAGCTTCTGCTTGCCGGGGCCCGTGAGCGCGAATTCTCCGATGTTCCCGCCCTTACACCAATGTGCCCCGCGACGGATCGTGAGGAATTGGTGGAATACGGGGACCAGCTTCGGCGGCTGATAGTATGGGTTGTAACATTCGCCGCCCCAGTCGGCGGGGTCGAAGTCGAAGCGCAGCTCGAGGCGAGCATACTCGACGCCCGGCGTCATCGGCAGCTCGAACGCGAAGCTCGGTGTGTCGGCCGTGACCGTGAACGGACCGCCGAAGTCCAGCGTCTCGCAGAGCTCGCCGGGCGCTTCGGTGGTCGCGCTCGACTCGCCTGGGCCGGTCGTGCCGGTCGCCATCCCCGCAGCGCCGGTGCTGTCCGGTGTGGTGGTCGTCGTCGTTGCGGCGCTGGTGCTCTCGTCGGTCGTCGTGAAGGCCGTGGAGGTCGGCGTCGACGTCCCGGTCGTGGTGTCCGCGAGGGTGCTCATTCCGGTGGCTTCGGCGCCGGTGCCCGGGCGGCCGGTCTCTGCGCAGCCGAGGAGGCCGACCAGGACCGACGCGCGGAGCCAGCGTCGAGGAATTGTTGAGTGCTCGCAGGTCATGCGCGCTTTATCGCACGCGCGCGGCCGTTTGGGGTGGAGGGTCTGGCGCTCGGTCGAGAGGCGCCGCACGGTCGGTGGATGCGCGGATATCCTCGGGACTTGAGTATGTCGAGGCCCAGGCGTGCGGAGATCGCTGGTGATGAGCGGCGGCCTGGTCCGGCGGTGGCGTGTGGTGGCCCGTCCCGCTGGGGGTGAAGGCGGAGATATGGGGTGGATCGCCGTTGATAGGGCGGAGGCCGGCGATGATAGGATGTCGCAGCGCATGCCCGGTCCCTACGCCCACCTCACGCTCGTGCAGCTATTGCGGAGCAGGTTGGCGGCGGGGGCGTTTCCTGGGCTGAGCGCCGAGGCGCGGGCGGCGGTGGCTCGTTCAACGGCGTTTTGTGAGCTCGGCGCGTTCGGGCCGGATACCTCGTACTTTGCGATGGCGCAGCCGGGCAGCGCCCGCTGGGGCGACCTGCAGCACAAGGGCGGGGCGATGCGGGTGTTGCTGCTGGGGGCGCGGGCGCTGCGGCCGATCGCGCCGGACGAGCGGCGGCGGCGGCTGGCGTGGTTGCTGGGCTACGCCTCGCACGTGGTGGCGGACGCCGTCGTGCACCCGATCATCGAGCATTTGGTCGGGGATTACACCGCGAGCCGGGAGACCTACGACCGGCATCGGCAGGCCGAGCTGCATCAGGACGTGTTCATCTATCGCCAGCTCGGGCTCGACGAGGTCGGCAAGGCGGCGCACATGCGGGCGATCGCGGGGCAGTGTCGTGGTGCCGGGGGGGAGGTGCTCGACCGCGGGGTGGCGGCGCTGTGGACCCGCTGCCTCGAGGGCGCGTACAGCGAGCGGCCGGCCGGCCACGGGCCGAGCCCCGAGCGGTGGTTCGCGGCGTTTCACGGCATGATCGACCTGGCCGACGAATCGCATCACTTGACCTTCTTGCGCGGGCTGCTCGATCATCGCGGGGTCGTGTTTCCGCTGCTCTCGGAGGTCAATCCGGCGTTTGTTCGCGGGCTGTGGACGCCGGCGGGGCGTCAGGACTATGATGTTATCTTCGCGCGGGTGGTCGAGGAGACCGGGCGCATGTGGGTCGACGTCGCGGACGCGGTCGCGGGCGACGAGGCGGCGCTGGTGGCCCGCCCGGACCTCAATCTCAACACTGGCAAGGTGATCCCGGCCGGGTTTGCGCTGTGGGGGCCGCCGGCGTGAGGCTGACGACGCTGGTGCTGGTCACGGCGCTGTGCGGCGGGCGCGAGCGCTGCGGCCGCGGTGACGAGGCCCGGGCCGTGCTCGCGCGGCAGGTGACGGACATCAGCGCGGGGGCGGAGTCCTATGCGCAGGAGCGGCCGGCGCTGAGCGGGGCGCAGCTGCTCGCGGTCTTGCTGGCCGATCCCGACCTGGGTCCGCAGGTGCGCGAGCTCGGGAGATATCAGGTGAAGCTGCTGGCCCGCGGGGGGCACGTCGTGGTGCTGCTTTGTTGTGAGGATGGGTCGCGCGCGCTGCTCGAGGACAGCGCCTGTACGCCCGCGGTGGACCGGGACGAGTCGGCCGCGCCGGGGCGTGCGTGCGGCTTCTCGATCGATCCGGTCGCCGCGTGCGCGCGGGTAAGCCCGGCGGCGATCAGAGGTCGTTGATCTGTCCGTCGGGAGCGACCTTGGGCGGGTTGGGCGAGCTTGGCGGGGTCACCGGCCCGGTGTGCCGGGTCGGTACCAGTCGAAGTCGTTGGGCCAGGCGAAGTGATTGAAGGCGACGCTGATGCTGAGGTCGAGGGCGCGGACGTGGTGCCACCAGCCGACTGGTAGGAACAGTGCCTCGCCCGGGGCGAGGACGATGTCTAGGCACGGGGTCGTGGCCAGCGCCGCGGCGTCGCGCTCCGGGTCGAGATTGTTGTAGAGGCCGCGTGCGCGGGCCAGCAATGCCGGCTCGTCGGGCGCATACAGGCGAAAGTGCTTTCGGCCGACGACCTGAAAGAACAGGATGTTGGAGGTGTCGTGGTGGAGCGCCGTGACCGTGCCGGCGGGGCCGAACCAGAAGGCGCCGCACCGTGCCGCGCGACCTGGCTTCGGGTCGAAGTAGCCGGCGGGCAGTTCGATGTCGTCGAGCAGCGGTCGCAGGCCCGGGCGGGCGAGGTTGCGGTTGTTTGCGATGAGATAGAGGTCGTTGGTATGACCAGCCGCGAGGACCCGGGCGACGAAGTCGGCCATCGTTGCGGTGCTGCGGTGGCGTTCGAAGTTGAGGTCGGGGGTCTCGTCGTCGGCGCGCCCGGCCTCGATCTCCAGCTCGACGTCGCCGTAGCGCTGGCGTAGATGCTCCGGGCTCCAGCGGTGAAAGGCGGGCCAGCGCGGGATGATGTCCGTGAAGACCACTGGCGTGCCGGTGCTGTAGTAGTGGCGCAGGAATTCGTCAGGGCCGGGGACCCTACGGCGCTCGACCTCGGAGCCGCGGAGGCCCTGCAGCGAGCGTCGCAGGCGGGCAGCTGGGCTCTCGTGGTCCATGAGTGACAGGCGCCCGCGGGCGGCCTCGATCTCGGGGCAGCGAGCGGCCGCTGCGAGGCTCCGGGCTGCGATCTTTGGCGGGACGCCGTTGCTGACCAGGACGGCCTGCAACGACTCGCGCGCGACGCCGCGGAGGAGGTTGTCGGCCAGCCACACGCGCCAGGGTCTGGCGATCGCCCAGCGAGCGTGGCGTGGGGCAGGTCGTGTGACGCGGCGAAGGCGTCGTCGCATGGTTCAGTAATCCTCGGCGACGGGGCTCAGGGGTCGCTGGGGTTCGGCATGGGCGGGGGCATGGGCGGGATCGCGGTGGTGCTACCGTCCGCGTCGCCGCTGCTGCCGCTGGTGGTGTCGGGTGGGGGCATGGGCGGGGTTGAATCGGTGCCGGTATCGGTGTCGGTATCGGTGTCGGTATCGGTGTCGGTATCGGTGTCGCCGGTGCTG
>Ga0073899_10001409_pt1 | contig 21987 bp, 8 predicted proteins | sample KloWWTmetaKNB5Ph_FD_88975 | JGI IMG/M metagenome (GOLD analysis project Ga0073899, IMG submission 88975) | Active sludge microbial communities from Klosterneuburg, Austria, studying microevolution and ecology of nitrifiers - Klosterneuburg... | ecosystem: Engineered > WWTP > Aerobic digester >... | reverse complement strand
TGACGGGCGTCGCGCATGTTGGCCATGCGGGTTGGCATCGAAAGACCGAAGAGGCGTTCTGGCCACGATCCTGTCCCCCTCATCAAGCTGGACCCGCGGTGCTTCGCTCCATACCAGAACCAGGCCGTGAGCCTCCATCTTGCAGGCCATCCGCTGTTGCAGTTGCCCGCGCTTGTGGAGCTTGGCAAGCGCCTGGAGACCCGAGGCAGCATCCGCACGCACAGTGATTCCGCCGTGGCCGGCACGCCGTTCACCGATGCCCCCGGGATGCATCCGAATGCCCGTTCCGCGACCGAGACCCTTGCCGGCATCGAATCGGCACATGCATGGATGTCGCTGCTCAACGTGCAGCTGGATCCGTTGTACCGCGAACTCGTCGAAGAGGTGCTGGAGGGCATCCGTCCATCGATCGAACGCCGGGATCCGGGTATGTGCTACCGGGGTGGGTGGATCTTCGTCACGTCGCCCGGCGCGGTGACGCCCTTCCATTTCGACAAGGAGCACAATTTCATCCTGCAGATCCGCGGGCACAAGCGCGTGTTCGTGTGGGATCACCGCGACGAAGTCGTCGCCAGCGAACAGTCGCGCGACGCCTTCCACCGCCATCACGTCCGTGACCTGCTGGCCTGGCGCGAGGAGTTCCGCGAACGGGCCAGGGTGTTCGAACTTGCGCCTGGACAGGGTGCCTACATGCCATCGACAAGTCCGCACATGGTCGAGAACGGCGGCGAGCCCTCGGTGACCGCGAGCTTCACCTACTACACCGCGTCCACCCGGCGGGATGCGCTGCTGCATGCCGCGCACCACCTGTTGCGGCGTGCCGGCTGGGTGCCGCCCGCCGTGGGCCGGCACCCCGCGTTCGATGCCGAGACCCATGCCTGCGCGTCGATGGCGGTTGCCGGGTTGCGCCTCGCGGGAAGGCGGGTACGCGATTCGCAAGCGCCGTTCGCGTTGCGATAGGTCCGTCACGCCATGCATGCACAGCCGCCCGCCATGACCTTGCCCGACATGCTCCCGCAGGGCGCTGCGGATCGCGCGGCGGGCGAGTTCCGCGTGCCGCTGGGGCCGGCCTTGCGGGGCCTCGTCGAGGCACGCATCCGCAGCGAATGCGGGCCGAATGATTGGCTGTGCGCGGCGCTGGCCTGGGTCGAGGCCCGGTTGACCGGCGCAGACGAGGTCGTCGCCACCGGATTCGATCGCGGGCAATGCCGCCAGGCGACGGTTGCCGTGCGTGGCCAGCGCGAACCTGCCGCCTGGTGCGCTTCGGTGATCGAACAACTGGTGCCGGTAGCCGATGTCGCGCAACCGTTGTGGGCGGTCGCGATGGATCACGCCGCGCTTCCGGATTGCGCGAAACGAGCGGCCCTGGCATGGACGCTCGACACGGATCGCGGCGACCTGGTCGTGCGCCATGCGGACTCGCCCGGGGACGAGGCGGCACGCCTGCTCGCGGAGTGCGTGCTGCGCGTGCTCGCGGCCATGCTGGCCGGCAGCCCGCTGGAGGCACTCGAGTTGCTGGATGCGGATGCCCGTCGCCTGCAGTTGGTCGACTGGAACCGGACCGCGGTCGCGCGCGACGGGCCGGATACGGTGCATGGTTGTTTCGAGCGGATGCGCAGGGCCGCGCCGGCGTCCGTCGCGGTGGTCGACGGGAGGCAGTCGCACACCTACGCCGAACTGGGCCGGCGTGCGGATGCGCTCGCGCTGCGACTGCGCGAAGCGGGCGTACGCACCGGCGACATCGTCGCGGTCATGCTTCCGCGTTCGGCGGACGTCGTGGTTGCGGTGCTCGCCATCCTCAAGGCTGGAGCAGCCTACCTGCCGGTCGAGCCGGCCCACCCCGTCGAGCGCGTGCATTTCGTGCTGCAGGATGCCGCTGCGCAAGTGGCGGTCGTCGCCGCAAGCGACGCCAGGCTACCCGCAGCGATCCGGCAGATCCAGGTCGATTCCGGCACGGTTGCCGCCGTGCCGGAGGTCCAGTGCGAAAGCGCTGTCGACGGCGAATCCCTGGCCTACGTGATGTACACGTTGGGATCGACCGGCGAGCCCAAGGGCGTCGAAATTCCCCACCGCGCCATCCTGCGCCTGGTCTGCGGCGTGGACTACATCGAAACCGGTCCCGGCATGCGCATGCTGCATGCGGCCCCGCTGGGTTTCGATGCGTCCACCCTGGAGTTGTGGGCACCCCTGCTCACCGGCGGCGCGGTGGTGGTGCACGACGAGGCCACGCCAAGCGCGGAAGGGCTGGCGGCCACGATCGGGCGGCATGGCGTGACCACGGCGTGGCTGACCGCTGCGTTGTTCAACACCATCGTCGATGCCGATCCTCGCCATCTCGCGGGACTGCACGAGCTGTTCACCGGCGGCGAGGCGCTTTCGGTCGAGCATGTGCGCCGACTGCGCCGCGCCGTGCCTGGACTGCGCCTGCGCAATGGTTATGGCCCGACCGAGTGCACGACGTTCACCTGCACCCATCCGATCGACGTGGTGGAGGACGACTGCGGCGCGATCCCGCTCGGACGCCCGATCGCGGATACCCGGGTCTATGTCCTCAATGCACGTTGCCAGCCGATTCCCGTGGGCATGGTCGGCGAGTTGTACGTCGGCGGTGCCGGCCTGGCGCGCGGCTACCTGCAGCGTCCGGAGCTCACGCACGAGCGCTTCGTGCCCGATCCGTTCGTCAGCGGAGAGCGCCTGTACCGGACCGGGGACCTGGTCCGCTATCGCGCCGACGGCGTGATCGAGTTCATCGGGCGCGCGGATGCGCAGGTCAAGATCCGCGGGTTCAGGATCGAGCCAGGCGAGATCGAAGCGGTGCTGGCGCGCCATCCCGGCGTGCTGTCCTGCGCCGTGGTCGCAGTGGCCGATCGGTCGGGTGGCAAGCGACTGGTGGCGTACTTCGTCGAGGCCGGCGATGGCGTCGCAACCCCGGTGCTGCGCGCACATGTCGCCGCGTCCTTGCCGGAATTCATGGTGCCGGCGCGCTACATCCGGATCGATGCCATCCTGCTCACCGCCAACGGCAAGCTGGACCGGGCGGCGTTGCCGCTGCCCGACCGGAGCCGTCCCGAGCTGGCGAACGGGTACGAAGCGGCGAGCGGGGACGACGAAGCGCGCATCTGCGCGGTCTTCGCCGACTTGCTGGATGTCGAACATGTCGGCCGCAACGACAATTTCTTCGAGCTCGGCGGCAATTCGCTGCTCGCGCAGCGTGCGCTGGAGCGGTTGCGCGATTCCGGCTCGGATCCGCTTGCGGCGACCATGTTGTTTGCGCATCCCACTCCCGCGGCGCTGGCGGCTGCGCTGAAGCGCGACGGCGCGCAGGCGCTGCAGCCCGCGCGGATTGCGCGCCCGCGCCACCAGGGCGGCCGGCCGGCGATCGCGATCGTCGCGATGGCGGCACGCTTGCCAGGTGCGTGCAGCGTCGAGGCGTTCTGGCGCAACCTGTGCGAGGGACGCGATGCGATCACGCATTTCGCGGATGCCGGGCTCGATCCCGCCGTTGCATGCGCCGAGCGCGCGGACGCGTCCTACGTGCGTGCGCGCGGGGTGATCGAAGGCGTCGACCTGTTCGATGCCGCGTTCTTCGGCATCAGCCCGCGCGAAGCGGAGTTGATGGATCCACAGCAGCGGATCTTCCTCGAACTGTGCTGGGAGTGCCTGGAGCGAGGCGGCTATGCGCCGGATGCGACGCCGGGCCCGGTCGGCGTGTTCGCCGGCATGTACAACGCGACGTACTTCCAGCGGCATGTCGCCGCGCATCCCGAGCAGGTCGCGCGCCTCGGTGCATTCCAGACCATGCTCGGCAACGAGAAGGACTACATCGCCACCCGGGTGGCGCACAAACTCAACCTGACCGGCCCGGCGGTGAGCATCCAGACCGCCTGCTCGACATCGCTGGTGGCGATTTGCCAGGCAATGGCCAGCCTGCAGGCCGGTGGTTGCGACATGGCGCTGGCGGGAGGGGTCGCCGTCACCTGCCCGCCGCGCAGCGGATATCTGTACCAGGAAGGGGGCATGCTGTCGCCAGACGGCCGCACGCGCAGCTTCGACAAGACGGCGCAGGGCACGGTGTTCAGCGATGGCGCTGCCGTGCTGCTGCTGAAGCGCTTGTCCGACGCGATCGCGGATGGCGATGCGGTCTACGCGGTCCTCCGTGGCGGTGCGATCAACAACGATGGTGGACACAAGGCGAGTTTCACCGCCCCGAACAGCGAAGGCCAGGCGGCCGTCATCGCCCAGGCGCATGCCGATGCGGGCATCGATCCGCGCAGCATCGGATACGTCGAGGCCCACGGCACCGCGACGCCACTGGGCGATCCCATCGAGATCGAAGGACTGACCCGCGCGTTTCGCCTGCACACCGCCGACACCGGTTTCTGCCGGATCGGTTCGGTCAAGAGCAACATCGGGCATACGGTGATGGCCGCCGGTGCCGCCGGCGTGATCAAGACCGCATTGGCGCTGCATGAGGGACGCATTCCCGGCACGGCGCATTTCGAGTGCCCGAATCCGGTGATCGACTTCGCCGGTTCGCCCTTCATGGTGCATGGCGAAATGGTCGAGTGGCCGCGGGGGGCGGTTCCCCGTCGCGCCGGCGTCAGCTCGTTCGGCGTTGGCGGCACCAATGCCCATGTGGTGATGGAGGAGGCACCGTGCTGCGCGCCGGGCGATGCCGGCATCGGTCCCCAGTTGCTTGCGCTGTCGGCACGAACGCCGGCAGCCCTGCAGGCGGCCATGACCCGGCTTGCCGATCACCTGGAGGCCGAGCCGGGCCAGAACCTGGCGGACGTGGCATGGACGCTCATGGTCGGACGCACCGCGTTCGCGCACCGGATGGTGGTCGTGGCGGATGCCGCCGATACGGCGGCAATGGCGTTGCGCGATGCGGAGACGCAGGCGAATGCCGCGCGCACGCGTGCAGTACGCCAGCGCGAGGTGGTGTTCATGTTCCCGGGGCAGGGGGCGACGTACGCCGGCATGGGGCGTGCCCTGCATGCAGCTGAGCCCGCGTTCCGCGCCGCCTTCGACGAATGCACGGGGCCCCTGCAGGCCATCCTGGGCGAGGACCTGCGCGACCGCATGTTCGGCGACGACCCGCAGGCGTTGCTGCCGACCGCGATCATGCAGCCGGCTACCTTCGTGATCGAGTACGCGCTGGCGCGCTGGTGGATGTCGCATGGCATCCGGCCGGCGGCGATGATCGGCCACAGCGTTGGCGAGTTCGTGGCCGCGACGCTTGCCGGGGTGTTCACCGTGGGCGACGCGTTGCGCCTCGTGGCGGCGCGCGGCGCACTGATGCAGGCGCAGCCGGCAGGCGCAATGCTTTCGGTTCGCCTGCCTGCCGATACCCTGGTCGCACGCATGCCCGTTGGGCTCTCCCTCGCGGCGGAGAATGCGCCGGGTGCCTGCGTGGTTGCCGGCCCGACACCCTTGGTCGCGGCCTTCCAGGCCTGCCTCGAAGGCGAGGGCGTCGCCTGTCGCATGCTGGCGACCTCGCATGCCTTCCACTCGGCGATGATGGAGCCGGTGGTCGCACCGTTCCTGTCGCAGCTGGCGGCGACGCCGATGCGCGCGCCAGGCATCCCGCTGGTGTCGACGGCGACCGGCGACTGGCTAGGCGTGTCGGAGGCGACATCCGCCGCATACTGGGCGCGACACCTGCGCGAGCCAGTCCGATTCTCGACCGCGATCGGGCGCGTCCTCGACGAGACGCCGCGCATCCTGCTCGAGGTGGGACCCCGCGCGACCTTGTGCGGGCTCGCGCGCCAGCATCCCGCGCAGCGCAGGCACGACGTTCCGACGATCGCCTCGCTTGCGGATCAGCCGGAACGCGAGTGGGAGAGCCTGCGGCTGGCCGCCGGCCGGCTGTGGGGGCAGGGCACCGCGATCGACCTGGTGCAATTCGATCATCGCCAGGCGCGCCGGCGCGTGCGCCTTCCGAGCTATCCGTTCGAACGCCAGCGCCATTGGCTCGATGCCGCCCCGGCCTCCGCCGGGACGATGCCGGTCGCAGCGCCGATCCCCGCCAACGCCACATCCGAACCGGTCGAGGGCATCCGCATGCCTGCCACGCACGAATCCCGATCCATCGCCGACGACCGCCAGTCCAGGCTGCTCCAGGACTTGCGCGAGGTGTTCGAGAACATCGCCGGCTTCGACCTGTCGGAGGCGGATCCGGAGACGAGCTTCATCGAGCTCGGGCTGGACAGCCTGATGCTCACCCAGGTCGCATTGCAGCTGCAGAAACAGTTCGACACCAAGCTCGGCTTCCGCCAGCTGATGGGGGAAGCCTCCAGCCTGGTGCGCCTGGCCGCGTGGCTCGATGCGCAACTGCCGCCGGAATCCGTGGCGATGCAGCTGCCTGCGGCATCCGCAGCGAGCCCGGTCGCCACGTCCGGAGAAGGCCACGCCACGGCCATCCCGGTGCTGTCGCCGGATGCGGCTGCCGCCGGCGAACCGGAGTTCATGCGCCAGCTGATCAACCAGCAAATGCAGCTGATGGCGCAGCAGCTTGCGTTGTTGTCCGGTGCAGCGGCCGCGCCGGTGGTGGCCGGTGCGTTGCCCGCCGCGCCGGCCACCACCGCCGCAGTACAGGCGACGCCAGGCGAAACCGACGAGGAAGCCGCGTTGGCACATACCCGCTACGACGTCAGGAAGGCGTTTGGCGCCATCGCCAGGATCCATGACTCCAGCACCGATCTCGGCGGGCGCCAGAAGGCGCGGCTGGAGGCATTCATCGGCCGCTACGTCGCCCGCACGCGGCGATCCAAGCAGTACACGGAGGCGCATCGCCCGCACCTGGCCGATCCGCGCGTGGTGAACGGGTTCCGGCCGTTGCTGAAGGAGATCACCTACCAACTGGTCGTCGAGCGCTCGCGGGGGTCGCGCGTGTGGGACGTGGACGGCAACGAATACGTCGATGCGCTCAACGGGTTCGGCATGAACCTGTTCGGCTGGCAGCCGGAGTTCGTGGTCGCAGCGGTCAAGCGGCAACTCGAGCTGGGTTACGAGATCGGGCCGCAGCATCCGCTCGCCGGCGAGGTGGCGAAATCGATCTGCGAACTGACCGGCTTCGATCGCGCCGCGTTGTGCAACACCGGCTCGGAGGCGGTGCTGGGCACGATCCGCATCGCGCGCACCGTGACTGGCCGCAATACGCTGGTCATCTTCTCCGGCTCGTACCACGGGATCTTCGACGAGGTCATCGTGCGCGGCACGCGCAAGCTGCGTTCCGTCCCCGCCGCCCCCGGGATCCTGCGCAACACCGTGGACAACGTGCTGGTGCTGGAGTACGGCACCCGGGAGAGCCTGCAGGTCATCCGCGAGCGCGCGCACGAGATCGCGGCGGTGCTGGTCGAGCCGGTGCAGAGTCGTCGCCCCGATTTCCAGCCGCGCGAGTTCCTCAAGGAACTGCGCGCGATCACCCGGGAGGCCGGGGCGCTGCTGATCTTCGACGAGGTGGTGACCGGTTTCCGTGCCGATCCGCGCGGCGCGCGGGCAGTGCTGGACATCGACACCGACCTCGCCTCGTACGGGAAGGTGGTCGGCGGTGGATTCCCGATCGGCGTCATCGCCGGCCGGCGCGAGTACATGGATGCGCTGGATGGAGGGCACTGGAAATTCGGGGACGACTCGACGCCGACGGTCGGGGTGACCTACTTCGCCGGAACCTTCGTCCGCCATCCACTGGCGCTGGCGGCGGCGAAGGCGGTGCTGGGGCACCTGAAAGACGCCGGTCCGTCGCTGCAGCAGTCGTTGAATGCGCGGACCACGGCGTTCGCGGCGGAGTTGAACGCCTTCTGCGCGGAGGTCGGCGCACCGATCGAGGTCAAGCACTTCGCATCGGTGTGGAAGACGGCATTCACCGAGGACCACCCGTTGCAGGACCTGTTGTTCGCGATGATGCGCAGCCGCGGGATCCACATCCTCGACCACTTCCCCTGTTTCTTCACGACCGCCCATTCCGAGGCCGATTTCGCCGCGATCGCGGCGGCATTCCGCGAGTCGGTGCTGGAATTGCAGGAAGCCGAATTCATCCCCCGTCGCCATGCCGGGTCGCCGGTCGCCGATGCCAGCCAGCCGCCGGTTTCGGGCGCCCGACTCGGGCGCGACGCCAGCGGCAACCCGGCATGGTTCGCGCCGCATCCGCAGGCGGCGGGGAAATTCGTCAAGGTGGGCACATGAGCAACGCGCTCAAGTCACCCGCCGGCGAGGCGGTCGATTACGATCCGTTCGCGCAGCCGGCGCTGGCGCGGGTGGTGCCGATCACCGAGCCGCAGCGCGAGATCTGGCTGGCGGACAAGCTGGGAAGCGATGCCTCGCTGGCCTACAACGAGTCGATCTCGCTGCGCCTGCGCGGCAACCTGGACGTGGAGGCGCTGGGTCGCGCGGTCGGCACGCTGGCCGAGCGCCACGAACTGCTGCGTGCCACCATCAGCCCGAACGGAAACGAGTTGTGCATCGCCGAGGAGGCGACGCTGCAGCTGGAAGGCCGCGACTTCAGCATGCTGGATGCGGCGGCACGGGAGGCGGCGATCGCCGATCGCCTGCGCGTCGCCGTCGATACCCCGTTCGATCTCGAGCGCGGCCCGCTGTTCCGTGCCGAGCTGCTCGCGCTGGGACGCGACGAGCACCTGCTGCTGCTGGTCGCGCACCACATCGTCTGCGATGGCTGGTCGTTCGGGCTGCTGGTACGCGACCTTGCCGATGGCTATTCCAGCGCACTGGGCGCATCGGTCGCGATCGCCGAGGCCGACTCCTTCGCTGCGTACATGGCGGCCGAGTCGGCATGGTCGCAGGGCGATGCCGCGCGCGCGGACGAACGCTACTGGCTCTCGCGGTTTTCCGACGGCGCGCCCACCCTCGAGCTGCCGACAGACCGGCCGCGACCGCGGTGGCGTTCCTTCGCCTCGGCGCGCGAGGACGCGATGTTCGACGAGGCGTTTGTCGCGGATCTGCGTCGGTTGGGGGGGCGTCATGGTGCCAGCCTGTTCGCGACCGTGTTCACCGGGTTCGCCACGTTGTTGCGACGCCTGTCCGGGCAGGACGATCTCGTGGTCGGCATCGCGGCTGCCGGGCAATCGTCGGCAGGTTGCGGGAACCTGGTTGGCCACTGCGTCAACATCCTGCCGGTACGCACGGAGTTTGCCCCGGGGTTGGCGTTCGGCTCGGTGCTCGAGGCGAGCAGCGGGCATTTGCTGGATGCGTTCGAGCACCAGCGCTACACCTTCGGAACCCTGTTGAAGAAGGTGTCGATCCCGCGCGATCCCGCCCGCCTGCCGATGGTCAGCGTGCTGTTCAACCTCGATCAGCCGCTCGACGCGTCGCGGGTGCGTTTCTCCGGGCTGGACTTCGAAGTGGCGTCGAATCCGCGCACCCACGAGAGTTTCGAATTGTTCGTCAATGCGGTGCCGGTCGCGGGCGGGTTGCGCCTCGAGTGCCAGTACAACCGCGATCTCTTCGACGCGGCCAGCGTGCGGCGCTGGCTGCATTCGCTGCAGGCTTTGTTGCGCGCCGCGGTCGCGGATCCGGCGACCCCATGGGATCGCCTCGACTGGCTTGCCGAGGAGGACATGCAGGCGCTTGCCGGATTCCAGCCGGCGCGGTCGATGTACGATCCGGCGTTCACGGTGCAGCAGCGCTTTGCCAGCAACGCCGCGCTGCATCCACAGCGGGTGGCGCTGGTCTTCGGTGCGCAGGCGATCAGCTACGGCGAGCTGGATCGCCGGTCCAACGCCATCGCGCATGCGCTGCGCATGCGTGGCGTCGGTGAAGGCTCGCTTGTCGGCATCTGCCTCGATCGCGAACCGGACCTGTACGCAGCCGTCCTCGGCGTACTCAAGTCCGGCGCGGGGTTCGTCCCGCTCGATCCGACCTATCCGCGCGACCGCCTCGACTTCATGGCGGAAGACGCGGCGCTGGCTTGCCTGGTCTGCAAACAGGCATTGCTCGGGACCGTGGACATCCCGCGCGAACAGGTTCTGGTGCTGGATGTCGACCTCGACGCCGGCGCTTGGGCACGGGGAGAGCCGCTGCCGGACGCGCGGACCGCGTCGACGCCGGCATCGACGGCGTACGTCATCTACACCTCCGGCTCCACCGGCAAGCCCAAGGGCGTGGTCATCCCGCATGGGGCGCTGGTCAACGTGCTGTGCAGCATGCAGCGCGAACCGGGGTTGACAGCCGAGGATCGGCTGGTGGCCGTGACCACCATGTCCTTCGACGTGTCGATGCCGGAATTGTTCCTGCCGCTGATGGTCGGCGCGCGGGTGATCGTGGCGAGTCGCGACGATGTTCGCGACGGCCGCGCGCTGCGCCAGCTGCTGGAGCAGGGCGACGCCACCATCATGCAGGCGACGCCATCCGGGTGGCGGCTGTTGCTCGATGCCGGGTGGGCCGGGCGCAAGGGATTCCGTGCGCTGGCCGGTGGCGAGCCATTGCCGCCCGGGCTGGCCGCGGAATTGCTGCAGCGCTGCGATGAACTCTGGAACATGTTCGGGCCGACCGAAACCACGGTCTGGTCGACTTGTGCGCGAATACGCGAACCGGAAAGCGGCATCTCGATCGGACGACCGATGGCGAACACCTCGGTCTGGATCCTCGACGATGCCGGCGCGCCTTGCCCGATCGGGATTCCCGGGGAAATCTGGATCGGCGGGGACGGGGTCGCCGACGGTTATCTCAACCGCCCCGAGCTGACCGCGGAACGCTTCCGGCCCGATCCGCGATCGGATCGGCCGGCAGCGCGGATGTACCGCACCGGCGATCGCGGGCGCTGGCGCAACGATGGCACGCTGGAGCACCTCGGTCGGCTCGATTTCCAGGTCAAGATCCGCGGCTACCGGATCGAACTCGGCGAGATCGAAAGCAATCTGGCCGAGCACCCGGACGTCGCGCAGTGCGTGGTCGTGGCCCGCGAGGAGCGCGCGGGCGACATGCGGCTGGTGGCCTATGTGGTTGCCGGGGCGGGGTGCGCCGACGAGGCCAGGGAGGAACGCGCATTGCGCGACTACCTGCGCGCGGCCCTGCCCGAGCACATGGTTCCGCAACGGATCGTGTTCCTCGCCGCGATCCCGCTGACCCCGAACGGGAAGATCGACCGCAAGGCGTTGCCCGCCCCGACCTATCCGAGCCAGGCCGTTGCGGCTGCCGAGGCACCGCGCAACGACCTGGAGCGGCGCGTGGCCAAGGCGATGGCGGACGTGTTGGCGCTGCCGGAGGTCGGGATCCATGACGACTTCTTCGCGCTGGGCGGCCATTCCCTGCTGGCGGCGCAGTTGACCTCGCGACTCAACCGCGAACACGGCCTGGCCTTGTCGCTGCGGACCTTGTTCGACTGCCCCACCGTCGAGCGGCTGGCGGCGGTCATCGGTCACGGCGATGCCCGGCACGATGTCATCAGGATCCCGGTCAGGCCGCAACAGTCGCGCGCGCCGCTGTCGCTGCTGCAGGAGCGCCTGTGGATGCTGGAGCAGTACAACCCCGGCCAGTTGTCGTACAACACGCCATCGGCGCATCGACTGACCGGGGCACTGGACGTCACCGCGCTCGACAGGGCGTTCCGGGCGATGATGCAGCGGCAGTCGGTGCTGCGCACCACGATCGGGCTGGAGCAAGGCGAACCCGTCCAGGTCATTCACGAGGGGCTCGACCCGGGCCTGCGCACGGTGGAGGACCTGCTGGCATTGCCGCCGGACGAGCGCATGCCGGAAGTGGCGGGCCGCATCCGGCAGTTGATCGAGACCCCGTTTGCCGACCTCGGCGCGGGGCCGCTGTTCCGCGCGCGCCTGTTCCGGATCGCAGCGGACGAGCACGTGCTGTTTTTCATGCCGCATCACGTGATCTGGGATGGCTGGTCGTTCGACCTGTTCTACAGCGAACTCTCCGAGTTGTACGCCGCGGAACTGGAGGGGCGTCCGGCGCTGCTGCCGGCATTGCCGGTCAGCTACGGTGACTGGTCGGCATGGCACCGCACCTGGGTGCAGGGGCCTCAGTACGCCGCGCAATTGGCCTTCTGGCGGAATCGCCTGGCCAACCTGGCGGCGCTCGGCGACCCGCCGTGCGCGCTTCCTACCGACAAGCCGAGGAAGCGCGGCATGTCGGGCAACAGCCGTTCGTCCCCGGTACTCGTCCCGCACGAGCTGCTCGCCGGGGTGCATGCGGTCGGCCGATCGCTTGAAGTGACCAACTACATCATCCTGCTCACGACGTACATCGTCTTGCTGCACGGCGTATCCGGCCATCGCACCCTGGTGGTGGGGACACCGGTGCGCGGGCGCAACTCGGAGGACGTCGAGAACCTGATGGGCGACTTCACGAACCTGCTGCCCCTGTGGTCGTCGATCGATCCCGGGAGCAGTTTCGCCGACGTGCTCCGGCATGTGCGCGAGATCGTCCTCGACTGTTTCGCCAATCCCGATGTGCGGATGGAGGACCTCACCCAGGAACTCGCGCTGAGCAGCGACGGCGGCGGGAAGCTGCTGTACCAGGCGCTGTTCTCGTTCCAGGACATCCGCAGGCGAGTGCTGGCGTGGGGCAATCTCCGCCATGAGCGCGTCGAGGCCTTCCAGCCCGGCGCGACCGAAGACCTCGGCCTGTGGTTCATCGAGGACGCCGACAGCCTGACCGGAGGCCTGATCTACAACGCGGACATCCTGCACGAGGGCACGGTCGAGTTGCTGCGCGCGCGCTACCTGCGGATGCTCGGCGCGATCGTTGCGGATCCGCATGCGTCGGTCCGCGAGCTTGTCGATTTCGCGGACGGGCAGCCGCACCTGATCGGCCATGACCACGGCCGGGTGCAGCAGGGTAGCGAGCACGTGGACGCGGCAAGGGCCGGATCGGCCCTGCCCGCGATCGCCGATCGCGAGGATCCGCGCATCGAGTACCTGTCGCACTGCTGGTCGCAGTTGCTCGGAGTGGCGGTCCTGCCCGGCGACAATTTCTTCGACCTCGGTGGCAATTCGATCCTGGCGGTGAAACTGGCGGACCGGGTCAAGCGCGACACCGGCGTTCGCCTGAACCTGGTGCGCCTGGCCGTGCAGAACCTTGCCGAGATCGCCGCCGACTTGCCGGGTGCCAAGGCATCGCCACGACCCGGCTCGTCGCAGGCGGTGCCACCGCCGTGGGAGCCGCACTGGATCGGGACATCGCAGGGGCGGCTGTTCGCCGCGCTGCATCCGGCAGCTGCCTGGAGCCACGGTCTCGGCGTGCTGGTCGCGCCACCCCTGTTCCATGAACTGCCGCGCAGCCGGCGGCTGATGGCGGAGGTCGCGCAGCGCCTGGCCGAGCACGGGCTTCCGTGTCTGCGATTCGACTATCTCGGCACCGGCGACTCCTCGGGCCGGGGCGAGTCTGCCTGTTTCGCGAGCATGCGCGAGGATCTCGATGCGGCAGCCGCGTTCCTGCGGCGAACGGCAGGCGTCGACCGGATTGCGCTGCTGACATTCCGCGGGGGGGCGTTGCCGGTCTGGTCCTGGTTGGGATCGGGCGGCGCGGTCGAGCGGGTGATCTTGTGGGAACCGATCCTCGCGGGCGGTGCCTGGATGCGGGAGCTGGAACGCCGGCATGCCGATGAGTTGGCGTCGCCGGATCGCTACCCGCTGCGCAATGGCGTACCGGCACCGGATGCCGCCGGGCAGTTGATGGGCTATGCCGTCTCCCGGTGCCTGCGCGAGGAGATCTCGGCCCAGGACGTGCAGGCGCGGGAGCATCCGGATGCCTGGGCATTGCTGCTTCCGGGGCAGGCGGGCGATGGGTTCGGCGCGTTGTTCAGCTTGCCTCCGGACCTGCCGGGGTTCGGCGACAGCACGCGCATGGATCGTGCGTTGTTCGTGTCTCCATCCTTGCGGCCGGTCGTCGATGCGCTGGCGACTGCGCTTGCCGCTGCGCAACCGGAGCCGCCTCGATGAGCGCCTTCGTCCGCTTCGGTCCGCAGGGGCAACTTGTCGGCATCCTCGGTGATGGCGATCCGGCGCGTCCGATCCTGGTCTTGCCCAGCGCGGGCCTGATCCCGCGTGCGGGGGCCTTCCGCCTGCATGTGGAGCTGGCAGAGCGGCTGTCGCAGTCGGGGATCCGCACGTTCCGCTTCGACGTCCCGGGCGTCGGCGAGTCGCAGCGCCTGCCGGGGATCGACGATGTCGGGGCGACCATGGCCGCGATCGATGAACTCGCCGGACGCTACCCCGGTGCGCGCTTCGTGGTCGGGGGCATCTGCAGTGGCGCGGACGTGGGCTGGCGCGCCGCGGTGTCGGACGATCGGGTCGTCGGCATGCTCATGCTGGACGGGCTGGGATTCACCGGGCCGTGGTTCCAGCTGACGCGCGTGTTCAATGCATTGCGGGGCGGGCCTGGTCGCTGGCTGGGGACGCTGTCGCGACTGCTGCGGAATCGCGGCAAGGGCCTCGACAAGCGCATCGAGATCGCCGACTACCGCGAATGGCCGACGCGCGAGGTGGCGCGAAGGGAGTTCGCGCAACTGGTCGCTCGCGGGACGCGGCAGCTGTGGATCTACACCGGCGGTTACAACGACGTGTTCCTGCATCCAAGGCAGTTCGCCTGGTCGTTCGGTCCTGCCGTGCATGCACCTTGCGTGAGCATGTCCTTCTGGCCGGACTGCGACCACACGTTCTTCGCTGCGCCGCACCGGACCCGCTTGCTCGACGCCATCGAGCAATGGATGTCGCGGATCGATGCAACGGCAGAAACACGGCGGTGAGCGGGCGGCCGATGGACATGACGAGCGCGATGGCGATGCCGCGGTCCGAAGCCGCCGTTGGCGCGACCGCGTTGTACGCGAAACTTGCTCCACGTGCGCGTCCCTTCCGGGTGGTCCTGGCGGTGCCGCAGGGGCCGCTGCCGGGCTGGTTGCAGGCGTTCGTGCACGCGGCCCGCGGGCAGTCGTGGCTGGGTCTCCGGCTGCTGGCATCGCCGGACCTGCGGGTGGGTGCGCCGCTGGTGCCGCCGATCGACATCCGTTGTTTCCTTGCCGGCGAAACCCGCCATCGGCAAGACGGCGGCGAGAATGGGGCGGCCGGAGGGGCCGCCGGGGCAACGGCGATCGAGGCGGTAGCGGCCGGTCGCTTGCATCGAACGCTGCAAGCCGCCGAACCGGACCTGGTGATCGCGGCGGGCGTGCCGGTGGCAGCGCCGGATGGGCCCGATCGATGGCCTGTGTGGCGGCTCGGCGACGACCTGCTGGATCCGGTCTGGAGCGGCTTGTCGTTGCTCGACCCGATCCTGGATGGAGACAGTGCAACCCGGGTGGAGCTTGAGCTCGACCTGCCGGGCGAGCCGGCGGCAATGGCGCTCGCCACGAGTTGGGTGTCCACCTTCCAGTTGTTCCATCACCAGCGCGAGCAGGCGTTCCGCAAGTTGCCCGTGTTGTTGCTGCGCGGATTGCGGCGCATGGCTTCCGCAGATCCGTCACTCGGGAAGGCGGTGCTCGCGACGATGCGCCTGGCATCGAAGCGCCGGCAGCGGCATGCGTTGTCCGGTGCGCGCGCGGCGCTGATCGGGTTGCAGGCACGGGTGCGTTGGCAGCTCAGGCACCGGTTCGGCCAATCCTGGTCGCTGTTGCTGCGGGATGGCGAGGCTCGGATGGATCCCGGGCATCCTGATTTCGCCAGTACATCCGTGCTTTCGGCGGGTGATGGCCGGTATTGGGCGGATCCATGCGCGGTCGATGACGGCGAGCGCCGGTTGTTGTTCGTGGAGGAATACGACACGCAGCGGGCAGTGGGCGTGATCGCATGCCTGGAGTTGCTGGCGGACGGCGGCGCGCGGCGTCTCGGGATCGCAGTGGACGAACCGTTCCACCTGTCCTATCCCCAGGTCTTCCGCTGGCAAGGGGCGTGGTACATGACCCTGGAGTCGGCTGCCGCGCGCAGGGTGAGCCTGTACCGTGCCACCGGGTTCCCGATGCGCTGGGAGCGGGTGAGCGATCTGATCACCGGGTTCCATTGCGTGGACGGCACGCTGCATCACCATCAGGGGCACTGGTATCTGTTCGCCAATGTCGCGGAAGGCGGCGGGAGCAGTTGCGACGAGCTGTTCCTGTTCGTTGCGGAGGCGATGGACGGACCTTACCGGCCGCACCCGGCGAATCCGATCGTCGCCGACGTGCGCTGTGCGCGTCCTGCCGGACGCCTGTTCGAGCACGATGGCCGCCTGGTCCGGCCCGGGCAGGACTGCGGTCCGGATTACGGTGCCGCAGTCGTGTTCAATGAAGTACTGGAGCTCGACCCGCTGCGATATGCGGAGCAACCGCTGGGCCGGCTGGAACCGCTGGCCTCGGCGGGCATGACCGGATGCCACACCTACAGTGCGACGGCAGCGACGGAAGTGCTGGATGCCCATGGCCGACTTCCGCGGCACTGGCCGCGGTTGAGCGTCGAGGACGCCGGCATCGATACGCACACCCCGACCGGCTGCACGCCGCGCCTGAGCGTGGTGCTGGCTGCAGGGAACGACGCCGCGGCGGCCAGCGAGACGGCCGCCAGCGTGCTGGGGCAATCGTGCCTGGATCTCGAGCTGATCGTCGTCGCGGGGCCGCAAGTGCTTCGCGGCCTCGAGGCCATGGCCGGATCCGCCCCGGTCCCGGTGATCCTGCGTGCGGCAACGGTTGCTCCCGAGCATGGCCTGCGCGAGGCATTGGCATCGGCCCGTGGGCGGTACGTGGTGGTCGCCAGCGCAGGCGAGCGCTGGCCGCCTGCGCATGCGGCCAGCAGCATCGAGGCGCTGGAACGGGATGCGGGCCTGGGGGCGGTGCACGCTGGCGGCGCTGCGGTCGCCCGTGCCAGCTGCATCCGCATGGCGGGCCTGGATCCGGCGGGAACCGGTGAGGCGGAACTCGTCCGGCAGCTGTCGGCATCGTCCCGGGTCGCCGTCATCGAACGACCGGGATCCGCTGCTGGCAGCACGGGCGGGAAACCCGCGGCGCAGATGCGGCCGTCGGCGAAGCCGGTCGGCGTCGGGACGCACTACCTGCGCTACTCGACCGCTAACCTGCTGGTCCTCGCGGCCGGGTTCATCTCGTTCCCGATCCTGACCCGCATGCTGGACAACACGCAGTACGGGATCCTCGGCTACTACGAGGCCTGGGTCGGTCTCGCGGTCGCCTTCGCCAAGCTGGGGACACAGCATTCGCTGGTGCGTTTCTATCCGTTCGAGGGTGGCACCGGGCGCATGCGGCACTTCAATACCAGCCTGGTCGCCCTGCCGCTGGCGATCTCGCTGCTGCTGTGGCTGCTGGTCGCGCTGGGCCTGGGCGGCTACGGTGCGATCGACGGAAACGGGTTCTCGCCGGTGTTCTGGTGCGCATTCGCGTCGATACCGCTGCTGGTGCTGGGCAGCGTGGTCGAGATGATCTTCCGCGCCAGCGAGCGCTCGCTGGCGTTGAGCGTGTTGCGGATCGTCAAGCGCTGGCTGGAGCTCGTGCTCGTGCTTGGTGCCGTGGTCGCGTTGCAGCAGACGGCGTTGGCGGTCTACTGGGGCAAGCTGGCGGCGGCGGTGCTGGTGCTGGCCTACTGCATGCACTGGGCATGGCGTCACCTGAGCGTGTCGCGCAAGTCGCTGGACCTCGGTGCGATGCTCGACTCCTGGCGCTACGGGATGCCGTTGGTGGCGAACGAGATCGCGTTCATCGTGCTGATCTCGGTGGACCGGGTGATGCTGAAGCACATCACCGGCGATTTCGAGGCGGTCGGCATCTACACAATCGGATATTCGCTGGCGATGCAGGTCAACATCCTGATGCAAGCCACGCTGTACGAGGCGTTCATGCCGGTGGCAAATCGCGTGTATGCCGGCGAGGGCGATGCCGGCGTTCGCGCGCTGAAGCGCAAGGTGATGCTGCCGATCGCGTATGCCGCGATCGCGGTCGCGGCGATGATCCTCGCGATCGGCAACGATGCGATGCTGGTTCTCAGCGGCGCGACGAAGGCGGCCTCGGGTCCGGTATTCGTGATCGTGGGCATGACCTTCGCCCTGTATCCGCTGATCGACATCGGCGGCTATGGCCTGCTGTTGCGCAAGCGTTCGATGCTGGTGCTCGGCACGACCGTCGCGGCTGCACTGGCGAACATCCTGCTCAACATGCTGCTGATCCCGCGTCATGGCGTCATGGGCGCGGTGATCGCCACCACCATCAGCTACCTGGCGATGGGCGTGGTCCGTTACCGGATGTGCCCGGCGTCCCTGCGCTGCCTGCCGCCGTTGCGGCCGATCCTGCTCGCCTGCGGATGCGCGGCGCTGTTCCTGCTTGCGGTCGGTGCCTTCCGCGCCCTCGGCGGACTGGAGCCATGGTCGCGGCTGCCGCTTGCGGGAGTGCTGTTCCTGCTGTTGTTCGTGCTGCCCGTGTGGCGGCTGGATCCGGGCTTGCGCCAGTTGCTGCGGCTACGCCATGAAGCGCTGGCGGCATGATGGCATGCCACTGCGGGCCGCCACGATGACATGGTGGCTTTCGCCACTGACGTGGTTGCTCGTCGCGGCTGCGTTGCTGCTGTCGGGTGGCGTGCGTTGGCGATGGCTGCGGCTGCCCGCTGCCGCACTGGCCGCGCTCGCCGTCGTCGGCATGACCCCGCTGGCGGCCAATGCGCTGGTCCTGCGCCTCGAGCGGCCTGCAGCCGACGCCGACGCCTGTCGAGTGCAGCCACCGACGGTCGCGGTGGTGCTGGCCGGGGGGCTCGATGCGCCGCAGCTCCGCAGCCCTGCGGATGCCGCGCTCAATCTCGCCAGTCGCCGCAGGATGGATGCCGCGGTCGCCTATTGGCATGCAGGTGTCGGGCGTCGGCTCGTGGTGACCGGTACGTCGCAGGCTGCGGGGCTGCCGCCGGACGCCCTGTTGATGGCGGCGCATGCCGCGCGCCTGGGCGTGCCTGCCGCCGCCATCCACGCCGAGGTCGCTGCACGGACAACGTGGGAGAACGCGGAACGCATCGCGGCGATGCGTCCCGCATTGCCGCGACGGATCACGCTGGTGACGTCGGCCATGCACATGCCGCGCGCGCGATTCGCCTTTGCTGCACGCGGATTCGAAGTCTGTGCCTGGCCGACGGACAATCGCTGGGTGCCGGCGACGGGCGTTGGCGCGCTGCTGCCGCGATCGACCGCGCTCGCCAAGACCGAAGCGGCGCTGCATGAGCTCGCGGGTCTCGCCTACTACCTGGCGCGGGCGCGGGCTGTTCCGGCAACGGCGAGGGGGACGTGATGAAAACCAGGTCTTGGCGCGAGGCCGCCAGCATCCCGTCGCCATCGCCGCGCGAAGTGGCCGCGACGGCGGGGGGCGCGAGACCGCAGCGCATTGCGTTGCAACGCGTGGTGTACGTGGTGTCCCAGTTCCCGTGCCTGTCCGAAACGTTCATCGTGCGCGAGATCGACGGGCTGCTCGCGCAGGGCGTCGATGTGCGGATCGTGTCGCTGAAGGCGGATGCCGGCGATCGGTTGCCGGATGGTTCCGAGGGCCTGCGCGATCGCGCCTGGCACCCGCAATCGACCGGCACTGCCCTGGCGGCGGTCGCGCAGGCGATCGCGCACGATCCGGTCGCCGTCGTGCGCGGCGTCGCGGCGATCGTCGCGGATGGCTGGTCGCGGCCGGGAGTGATGTTGAAGTCGCTGGCAGCGCTCTATCGCGGGCTGGAACAGGTGCCGCGACTCAGGCAATTCGCGCCGCAGTTGATCCACGCCCATTGGGCGACCTACCCGGCGACGGTCGCATGGGTGCTCGGGATGCTGCTGGATGTGCCGTTCGGATTCACCTGTCACGCCCACGACATCTTCGTGGAACGGCAGTTGCTGGCGCGCAAGATCCGCCACGCGGCGCTGGCCGTGACCATCTCGCGCTTCAACGTCGAGTGGCTGCGCCAGCATGTGGCACCCGAAGCGCCCGGCAAGTTCCGCATCGTCCATTGCGGGGTCGATCTTGCACGCAATGCGTGGCGTCCGGACGGGCGCGATCCCGCGACCCTCGTCGCGGTCGGCCGCCTGGACCCGATCAAGGGCTTCGACGTGTTGGTGGAGGCCATGGCCCTCCTGCGCGACGACGGCATCGACATCCGTTGCCGCTTGATCGGGGCCGGTCCGCTCGAGCAATCGTTGCGCTCGCTTGCTGCGGCGCGCGGCGTCGCCACATGCATCGATTTTGCCGGGGCCCAGCCGCAGTCCGTCGTGCGCCAGGCGCTCGATCACGCCACCGCATTCGTGTTGCCATCGCAGGTGACCGCCGACGGCAATCGCGACGGCATCCCGGTGGCGCTGATGGAGGCCATGGCGAGTGGCTGTCCGGTGATCGGCACGCGCGTTTCCGGGATTCCGGAGCTGGTCGAAGACGGCGTGAACGGTTTGCTGGTCGAATCGCGCGATCCGCAGGCCCTGGCCGATGCGATCGCGCGCCTGCTGCGGGATCCGGGGTTGCGCCGGCAGTACGCCGTGCAGGCGCGAGCGCGCATCGAGGATCAATTCGACGCACGCACCGAGGCGCTGCGCATGCATGCGTACATGACCGGGGTGATCAATGCGGCCTAGGCGCCTGCTGGTGGTCAGCGACGAGATGGAAGTCGGCGGCAGCCAGCGGCAGATCGTGCACCTGCTGGCCGGGCTGGATCGCGAGCGCTGGCAACCGGAACTTGCCTACTTCCGCGAACGCTCGTTCCTGGCGGATCACCTGTCCGCTCAGGGAATCCCCGTGCGCCACCTGCACAAGCGCGGCCGGATCGATCCGGTGTTCCTGTGGCAGCTCGCTGCCCTGCTGCGGGACGGGCGCTATGACCTGGTGCACGCGTTTTCGCTCACCGCCGAGATCTGGACGCTGGCGGCGCGGATGCTGTTGCCGCGGCCGCCGCGACTGGTGGCCTCGGTGCGCGGCCTGTACCAGGAGCAATCGCCGATGTTCTGGTCGCTGAAGCGCTTCGTCGTGCGGCATGCGGACGCCATCATCGCCAACGCCGACGCTGGCGCGCGGGTGACGGCCGGACGCACCGGCTTGGCGATCCGGCGGTTCCGGGTTGTTCCCAATGGCGTGTCGATGCCGCCCGCGCTGGCGCAGGAGGCGATCGACGCCATGCGCAGCGGCATTGGCGCGCCGGTCGCGCGCGTGCTGGCGTTGTACGTGGGGCGACTGGTGCCGGAGAAGAACATCGGATGCCTGTTGCGCGCGCTCGCGGCGCTGCCGCCACAGGCACGGCCATGGCTGGCGTTGGCCGGCGACGGTCCGATGCGCGCCGCACTCGCCCGCATGGCGGCGGAGCTCGGCATCGCGGACGACGTGCATTTCCTCGGCGAGCGCAGCGATCCCGTTTCGCTGATGCAGGTGGCGGATCTGCTGGTGCTCCCATCGCGCCAGGAGGGGCTGTCCAACGTCCTGCTCGAAGCCATGGCGGCGGGCTGTCCGGTGGTCGCGTCCGCGGTCGGCGGCACGCCGGAACTGGTGGTGGACGGGCGTACCGGGCTGCTGTTCGCGGACGACGACGCCGAGGCGTTGGCCCTGTGCCTGCGCCGGCTCTCGACGGATGCCCCGTTGCGCGCCACGCTGGCGGCGCAGGCCCGCCAGCGTGCGTCGGCGGACTATTCGGTCGAACGGCTGGTGGCAGCGACCACGCAAGTGTACGAGCAGTGCCTGGGTGCCGATTCCGCCTCGGCTGCGGCCCATTCCCCGCCAGCGGCGGGGGGCTGAGCGCGGGTCATGGCGAACGGTGCCCGATCCACTCCAGCACCTGTCGTGCCTGCAGCCGCAGCCAGCCGAGCAGCTCGTGCGCTGCGGTCCACGCGGACTGCATGGCCGCCTGCGCCGGTGCGACGGGCGGGCGTGCGCCCAGGCGGATCAGGTTGTCGGGCATGCGGACCATGAAGGCATCGACATCGAGATCCGAGGTCGTGCCCCAGTTCGAGGTGAACAACACGCGGGTGAAGTCGCGGTTGACCGTTGCATGCGGCTCGGTCCAGTACGCGTTGTACTGCGAGTGGTGGTGGGCGAGGTTGATGATGGTCGGG
>Ga0073899_10001408_pt1 | contig 21992 bp, 21 predicted proteins | sample KloWWTmetaKNB5Ph_FD_88975 | JGI IMG/M metagenome (GOLD analysis project Ga0073899, IMG submission 88975) | Active sludge microbial communities from Klosterneuburg, Austria, studying microevolution and ecology of nitrifiers - Klosterneuburg... | ecosystem: Engineered > WWTP > Aerobic digester >... | reverse complement strand
CCCGTCAGCAAAAACGACGGCCACTGCGATTCGTTTCTGTCCCGATTCACGCCTTGCCCCATAACGGCATCACGCCTGTCGCCGGGTATAATCGCCGTCCGCAAAGAATTCCCGGATATAAATTATTGGACGCCCCATGCAGGATAGATACAACCCGAATCAGATCGAGCAGGCTGCCCAGCAACACTGGACGCAAGGCGCCATTTTTCGTGCCAGCGAAGATGCGGCGAGACCGAAATACTATTGTCTGTCGATGTTCCCCTATCCGTCGGGCAAGTTGCACATGGGACACGTCCGCAACTACACGATCGGCGATGTACTCACCCGCTATCACAAGATGCGCGGCTTCAATGTCATGCAGCCGATGGGTTGGGACGCCTTCGGTCTGCCTGCTGAAAACGCGGCGATGGCCAACGGCGTACCGCCGGCCAAATGGACCTACGACAACATCGCCTACATGCGCAAACAGCTCCAGGCGCTGGGTTTCGCCATCGACTGGGAGCGCGAACTGGCAACGTGCACGCCGCAATACTACAAATGGAATCAGTGGCTGTTCCTGCGCATGCTTGAGAAAGGCATTGCCTACCTGAAGACCGGCACGGTGAACTGGGACCCGGTCGACCAGACCGTGCTCGCCAACGAACAGGTGATTGATGGCCGTGGCTGGCGCACCGGAGCACTGATCGAGAAGCGTGAAATTCCGATGTACTACCTGAAGATCACTGACTATGCCGACGAGCTGCTGGCAGCGCTCGACACGCTGCCGGGCTGGCCAGAGCGGGTTCGCACGATGCAGGCCAACTGGATAGGCAAATCGTTCGGTGTGCGCTTCGCCTTTCCATATGAACTGGATGGTCGGCACGAAAAACTCTGGGTATTCACTACCCGCGCCGACACCATCATGGGCGTCACCTTCTGCGCCGTCGCAGCCGAGCATCCGCTCGCCACGCATTCCGCGAAGAATAACCCCAAACTTGCCGCCTTCATCGACGAATGCAAGCACGGCTCGGTGATGGAAGCCGATATGGCGACGATGGAAAAGAAAGGCATGCCCACCGGCATCTTCGTCACGCATCCGCTGACCGGCGAAAAGGTCGAGGTCTGGGTGTGCAACTACGTACTGATGGGTTACGGCGAAGGCGCCGTGATGGCAGTACCGGCGCATGACGAGCGCGATTTCGCCTTCGCCAGAAAGTTTGGCCTGTCGATCAGGCAAGTCATCTCCGTTCCCGGCAAAACTTTCTCGCTCGATGCCTGGCAGGAATGGTATGCCGACAAGGAACACGGCGTCTGCATCAACTCAGAGAAATATGACGGACTCGGCTACAACGCAGCCATCGACGCCATTGTTGCCAATCTCCACGCAAAAGATCTCGGCGACAAGCAAACGACCTACCGCCTGCGCGACTGGGGCATTTCGCGCCAGCGCTACTGGGGCTGTCCGATCCCCATTATTCATTGCGCAAGCTGCGGCGCGGTGCCGGTACCCGATGATCAATTGCCGGTGGTACTGCCCGAGGACTGCGTGCCGGATGGCTCCGGCAACCCTTTGCGCAAGCGCGCCGACTTCGTCAATTGCGCCTGCCCGAAATGCGGCAAACCGGCGCAGCGCGAAACCGACACCATGGACACCTTCGTTGATTCGTCCTGGTACTACGCCCGCTACTGTAGCCCGGACAATGCCAATGCCATGGTCGATGCGCGCGCCGATTACTGGATGCCTGTCGATCAGTACATCGGCGGCATCGAGCACGCCATACTGCATCTGCTTTACTCGCGTTTATGGAGCAAGGTGATGCGCGATCTCGGCCTCGTCACCTACGATGAGCCATTCTCCAACCTGCTGACGCAGGGCATGGTGCTCAACGAAATCTTCTTCCGAAAACCGGCCAGCGGCCGCATCGTCTATTACAACCCGACTGAAGTGGATGTCGTCTTTGACGACAAGGGCAATCGCAGTGGCGCGACACTCAGGGCCGACGGCCAGCCAGTCGAATCCGGTGGCATCGGCACTATGTCGAAGTCAAAAAATAATGGCGTCGATCCGCAGACGCTTATCGACCAGTACGGCGCCGACACTGCACGCTTCTTCATGATGTTTACGGCACCACCGGAGCAAACGCTCGAATGGTCGGATTCCGGTGTCGAAGGCGCGTATCGCTTTCTCAAGCGGTTGTGGGTATTCGCTCATTCCATGCATGATCGTACGGAGCCTGGCAAAGCCGTTCCCGAGAAACTCGACGGCCCATTGGCCGCTGTCAGACGCGAAATCCACATCAATCTCCGGCAGGCAAATTACGATCTTGGCAAGCACCAGTTCAACACCGTCGCCTCGGCAGCGATGAAAATGCTCAATGCGCTCGAGAAGGCTCCGCAAGCAAGCGCAAGCTATGCTCTTGTCGCTGGCGAGAGTCTCTCCATCCTGCTACGCCTGCTCTCGCCGATCACACCACATATCTGCCACACGCTGTGGCGCGAACTCGGCTATGGCGACGACATCCTGACTGCGGCCTGGCCGGAACCCCTGGAGGCAGCGCTGGTTCAGGATGAAATCGAACTGGTATTGCAGATCAACGGCAAGCATCGCGGCAGCCTGCACATATTGGCCGCCGCAACAAAGGAAACCATCGAGGCAGCGGCGCTCGCCAGTGACATCACACAAAAATTTCTGGAAGGGAAACCGGTAAAAAAGGTTATTGTTGTTCCCGGCCGTTTGGTCAATATCGTTGTCTGAGGAAGATCACCATGATGCGTCGTCCAAGTCTTTTCTTCGCCGCCCTCCTGACGCTACTGCTCGGTGCCTGCGGCTTCCAGTTGCGCGGAACCTATACCTTGCCATTCGACAGCATCTACATCAATCTGCCCGATAACAATGAATTGGCCATTCAACTGAAGCGTGCAATCGTTTCAGGCACCAGTACGCGGATTGCCGCCACGCAAAAGGAAGCCAAGGTCATGTTGCAGTTCGTCAACGACCAGACTGCCAAGAATGTTCTCAGCCTTTCTTCCTCTGGTCGTGCCCGCGAATATCAATTGGTACGCACCGTGAGTTTTCGCCTGGTTGATGCCAAGGGCAAAATCTGGGTGAACGCCGGGAGAATCGAACTGCATCGCGACCTGACATATACCGATTTTCAGGTGCTCTCAAAGGAGTCGGAGGAAACTTTGCTCTGGCGCGACATCCAGAGCGATCTGATCCAGCAGATGCTGCGACGAATGTCCGCTGCAAAACCGCAGGCTGCCGACGATTCTGCAGACTGACCATCACTCATGCAACTGCGCTCTGAACAACTCGCCGAGCATCTCGCCAGACCGCTTGCACCGCTTTACGTTGTGCATGGCGACGAGCCGCTGCTGGTGCTTGAGGCGGCTGACGCCATTCGTACCGCTGCCCGAGGACAGGGATATGACGAGCGTGAAGTGCTGGTCGCTGGGGCAGGTTTTCGCTGGGATCAACTGGCGCAGGCTGGCGGTAACCTGTCGCTATTTGGCGGCAACAAGCTGATCGATCTGCGCATCCCGAGCGGTAAGCCGGGCCGTGACGGCGGCGAAGCCCTGCAACGCCATTGCGAAAAATCTGGCGAAGGTTTGATGACGCTGATTACCCTGCCGCAACTCGACTGGCAAGCGAAAAAGGCTGCCTGGTTCACCGCGCTGGGGCAAGCCGGCGTCGTACTCGAACTCAATGCGCCGCCGCTGCATCTGCTGCCCGACTGGATCGACATGCGCCTGGCGCGGCAGAAACAGTCGGGGACGGCAGAAGCGCTGGCCTTCATCGCCGGTCATGTCGAAGGCAATCTGCTCGCTGCACATCAGGAAATCCAGAAACTCGGCTTGCTCTATCCGCAAGGTCAGCTGACACTGGAACAGGTCGAGGAAGCCGTACTCGACGTCACCCGCTACGATGTCGACAAGCTGCGCACTGCGCTACTGGCCGGCGATGCGCAACGCTGCGCACGGCTGCTCGAAGGTCTGCGCGCTGAGGATACCGCCCCGCCGCTGGTGCTCTGGGCACTGGCGCAAGAGACACGCACACTGGCGCAACTGCGCATCCAGCTCGACCAGGGAACAAGTTTCGACAGCGCCTGCTCCACCGCAAAAATTTTTGGTGCGCGCCAGAGCGCCTATCGCACCGCTTCACAACGCTGTTCGACGCCGTTGCTGCGCGCCGCGCTGTTGCAGGCGGCGCGTATCGATCGTATGATTAAAGGGCTGGCGCGCGGCGATCTGTGGGACGAATTCCTGCAACTGGCCCTGCGCCTGACCAAAACTTCCCGGAGAGCCGTCACATGAATGGCATCGACAAAATCATCGACGACATTCCAGGCTACATGGAGCAGGTCGGCCGTGCCGCACGCAGCGCCTCACGGCTGATGGCCGCCGCCAGCAGTGCAGCCAAGAACGCCGCACTGCTGGCAATGGCGCGGCGCATTCGCGAGTGCAGTGCAGAGCTGCTCGCCGCAAATGCCGCCGATATCGCAGCCGCCAGCGCAGACGGTCTTGACGCAGCCATGATTGACCGATTGACACTCAATGACAAAAGTATCGAGGCGATGGCGCAGGGTCTGGAACAGGTTGCCGCGCTGCCTGATCCGGTCGGCGAGATCAGCGACCTGAAGCGCCGGCCGAGCGGCATCCAGGTCGGCCGGATGCGTGTGCCGCTGGGCGTCATCGGCATCATCTACGAGGCACGTCCGAACGTCACCGCCGATGCCGCGGCGCTCTGCCTGAAATCTGGAAATGCTGCCATCCTGCGCGGCGGCAAGGAAGCACTGCGCTGCAACCAGGCTATTGCTGCCTGCGTGCGCCACGGACTTGAAGTCGCCGGCCTGCCGGAAAACGCGGTGCAGGTCATTGAAACTGCCGACCGTGCAGTGGTCGGTGCGCTGATCACCATGCCGCAGTATGTCGATGTAATCGTGCCGCGCGGCGGCAAGGGGTTGATCGAGCGCATCTCGAAGGAGGCACGCGTACCGGTCATCAAACACCTGGACGGCAACTGTCATGTCTATGTCGACGAAAGCGCGGATCACGAGATGGCACTTGCCATCGTCGAGAACGCCAAGACACAGCGTTATGGCACCTGCAACACCACCGAATCACTGCTGATTGCACGCCCGGTTGCCGCGAGTCTATTGCCGCGCATCGCCACCATGCTGAGTGCCAGCGGCGTTGAAATCCGTGGCTGTGCAGAGACGCTTACGCTGGTGCCGAATGCCACAGCGGCCAGCGAGCAGGACTGGTTCGAGGAATATCTTGCGCCGATCATCGCCGTGAAAGTAGTCGCCGGTCTCGATGAGGCAATTGACCACATCAACCGCTATTCTTCGCAACACACCGAAGCCATCGTCACGGAAAACTACAGCCATGCGCTGCGCTTTCTGCGCGAGGTGGATTCGAGTAGCGTCATGGTGAACGCCTCGACGCGCTTCGCTGATGGGTTTGAATACGGGCTTGGCGCCGAAATCGGTATTTCCACCGACAAGATCCACGCGCGCGGTCCGGTCGGACTGGAAGGGCTAACCAGCCAGAAATGGATCGTCCTTGGCAATGGAGAGATACGCAAATGAACGCTTTCTGCAATATCAATAAACTGATTTTCATCATGCTGCTGTGCCTGGCTGGACTGAGCCATGCCGCCAGCGAGATTGCCGGTGTCACCTTCCCCGATAAAGTCAATCTCGGCAACAGCGAACTGCACCTCAACGGCGCCGGAATGCGTGCCAAGTTCTTCCTCAGGGTATATGCGATCGGCCTGTACCTGGGCGAAACAAAGAACAATGCCAACGATGCGCTGGCACTCACCGGGCCGAAGCGCCTGCAGATCGTCACCTTGCGCGACTTGACCGCCGAGCAGTTCGCCGATGCGCTCGTCGAAGGCATTCGCAGGAATCATTCTGAAGCCGAACTCGAATCGCTCCTGCCACGTATCGAAACATTCAAGGCGGCCATGCTGGCCATCAAGACGACCCCCAAGGGAACCGTCATTACTATTGACTGGCTACCCGGGCACGGCACGCACCTGAGTATCGACGGCCAGCGGAAATCAGGCGACATCGCCGGCGAGGACTTCTTCAACGCCGTGCTGAACATCTGGCTGGGGCAGAAACCGGCGCAGGACGATCTCAAGAATGCGCTGCTTGGCAAACCGCAATAATCCTGCGAATTTGTCCGGCCCTATTTCCGCACGACAGTACTTTCCCGCTCCGTCGCCACCTGTTTGCGGCGCATGATTTCATTGCGCATTTCCTGCAACTGATCGCACACATCACCCTTGATGATGGATGCTCCAATAAATGGCGGGAGCCATATGTCAGGAATGGATTCGGCGTGCGAGACAATCCATGTCCCCGTGGCGTCACCGGACAAATGTGTGATCGCATCGAACTTTTTCAGATTCCCGCTGAGCAGGTGCGATTCAATTGTCTCGAAGGGCGTCAGTTGCAATTCACGTACGGCCTCGAATGCGAATGAAAAAAAGCCATGCGCCGCCTTGCCCTTTTGCTCAATGTGCACCTTGCTCCCCGAGCGCCAGAGCACCTTGCTGGATTCAAGGCTGGAAATAAAGTCGGTCATATGCTCAAAATCCATCATCACCGCCCAAGCTTCCTGCGGTGTTGCAGCAACCCTGAATTTTGAATCGACAATGACCGTCTCGTCATTGATGCTGACATGAACCTCGATATCCTGCGGGCTTCCAGCATGCGCCTGAGTCAAGCAGGAACCGCAGAGCAGCAGACACAGAAAAATACGCGTGCTTCCGCCATGTGGAGTTGCAAAAAAACGATTGGCCGACAATATCGGCAATTTACAATCTCCACAATCTCCGATTCGACGTCACAAGTATAACCATATCCGATGCTGCCCGACTCTGGTCGCACAATTGAAACAATTGACGTTCCCCGCACAGATCATGACAAAAAAATCAATGATACCTTCGCATAACGCCACTGAGATAGAACCATTTCAAGCAGTGATTGCAGCGCCTGGCTTTGCGCTTGGGTTGCGTTGCACCGCGGATGAAATCAGTGCCATCGAGTTTCTCGCACCATGTGCCGAGATTGCTGCAACGACACTGCTTGCGCAGGAAGCCGCGCGGCAATTGCGCTGCTATTTGCGGGATTCAACCTTCGCCTTTACCCTGCCACTGGCACCGGCTGGCACACCATTTCAACGCAGCGTATGGGCACAGATTAGCGAAATTCCCTATGGAAAAATCCGTACCTACGGAGCGCTGGCACTGGCACTTCACAGTGCGCCGCGCGCGGTTGGCGGTGCATGTGGTGCCAACCCATATCCGTTGGTGATTCCCTGCCATCGTGTCGTAGCCAGCAACGGCGGGCTCGGTGGCTTCAACCGGGAACACGGCGGTCTGCTGCTCGACATCAAACGATGGCTGCTCGCCCACGAAGGCGTGCGAGGCATACGAGACACACCATGAGTCTGCCGATGGCGGAAGACGCCGCATTGCTCGATCAATTCGTCGACAACCTGTGGCTGGAAGATGGCCTGGCGAAAAACACCCTGGCCGCCTACCGCAGCGATCTCGCGCAGTTTGCCGGTTGGCTGAATGTCAGCGGAAAAAAGCTGCTTGACGTTGATGAAAACAGCATCAAGGATTATCTCGCTCATCTGCATCTGCGGCCACCCGACCAACGCCCGAAACCGGCCAGCCAGCGCCGTCTGCATGCTGCGCTGCGGCGCTTCTATGGCTTTCTGCTGACACAGGGGCGCATCACCCGCGACCCGCTGCTCAACATCGATCAACCACGGCTGACGCAACGCTTTCCCAAAACGCTCTCGGAAGATGATGTCGAAAAACTACTCGCCGCACCAGATATCGCCACGCCGCTCGGCTTGCGCGATCGTGCCATGCTTGAGGTGCTGTATGCCAGCGGCCTGCGCGTCAGCGAACTCGTCAATCTGAAGCTGTTCGAGACCGGCCTCGACGAAGGTGTGGTCCGCATTCGTGGCAAGGGCAGCAAAGTGCGCCTGGTGCCGCTCGGTGAATTTGCCGTAGATTGGCTGAAGCGCTATCTGGCCGAAGCCCGCCCCGTGTTGCTCAAGGGACGAACCTGCGACGAAATTTTTGTTAATAGCCGGATAGGTGCCAAAACCGGCGGGGGTGGACTCAGCCGGCAGATGTTCTGGGTACTCATCAAACGTTATGCACTGCGCGCCGGCATCCACAAATCGATCTCGCCGCATGTCCTGCGCCACGCCTTCGCCACACATCTGATCAACCACGGCGCCGATCTGCGCGTGGTGCAATTGCTGCTCGGCCACGCCGACATTTCAACAACGCAGCTATATACTCATGTTGCTCGCGAACGGCTGAAGCTATTGCATGCACAACATCATCCGCGAGGATAACCAACAGCAGCAGGCGGCGGATCACCCTCCCTTGCTACGCTCGATCTGCACACCAACGCGGCGCACGCCTTTCATGATACCGAGCTTGACGATGGAAATTTTTACCCAGGGCGCGCCGAATTCATCAAGCATCAAGCCGATGACATATTCACCGAGTGTTTCCAGAAGATTGAAATGCCGCTCGCCGAGTTCCTGGCGTATCCGGTCAATAACTTCGTCATAGCGAATGGTGGACGCGATATCGTCGTCCTTCGCCGCCGCATCTGGAACACCGAAAGTCAGGCTGATTTCCAGCGTCTGCGCAGCCGCCCGCTCGCGAGGAAAGATTCCGACATGCGCCTCGACGCGCATGTCGTCGATAAAGATGAAGTCCATGATTGTTTAATTGGCTAGAATTGCACCTATTCTAGGCGAGAGCACATGACCACATCCATGACTGGCACAATTTTTCCGGTTTTCCCTGTCCTTGGCTATTTGCTCGGTTCCCTGTCATTCGCGGTGATTGTCTCGCACGCCTTCGGTCTCGCCGATCCGCGCAGCTATGGATCCGGCAACCCCGGCGCGACGAATGTGCTGCGCTCTGGCAACAAGCTTGCCGCGATTCTGACCCTGCTCGGCGATGCTGCAAAGGGCTGGCTGGCAGTCTGGCTGGCAGGTCGTTTCGGTGCCGATGCTCCAATAATCGCACTGACCGGCATCGCGGCATTTATCGGTCACGCCTTCCCGCTATTCCTCAGATTCAAAGGCGGCAAGGGCGTAGCCACGGCACTCGGCGTACTGGTCGGCTTATCCGGCTGGCTGGCGTTGACAGCCGGTGCCACCTGGCTGCTGGTCGCCGTAATCACGCGCTACTCCTCGCTGGCGGCGCTGATCGCCGCGGTGGTCACGGCAATTGCCGGCTGGTGGCTGCTCAATGATGTATTTTCCGCAAGTTGCGTTACCGCCATGTCGCTGCTGCTGATCTGGCGCCATCAGGCAAATATTCGCAAGTTACTCGACGGCACTGAAGGCCGAATCGGTGCCGGCAAAAAATCTCAGGACAGCAACTCCTGAAGCGGCCAACGCGGCCGCACCGAGAACACGCCGGGTGCGCCTGGCTGCGCGCCTGCCAGTAAACGCTGCGCACCGCAAAAGGCAATCATCGCGCCATTGTCGGTACACAGGGCAAGCTCCGGGTAGAACACTTTGACGCCCTGGGCTGCTGCCGCTGCATCGAGCCGCTCGCGCAAACGCAGATTGGCGCCGACACCGCCGGCCACCACCAGCCGGGGCATGCCGCACTGGCGCACAGCAGCTAACGATTTGACCACCAGCACTTCCGTAACAGCTTCCTGGAATTCGGCGGCCAGATCGGCGGATGCAATGCCGCTTTCATGCTGATGCCGTACCGCCGTCAACACCGCCGTCTTCAGGCCGGAAAAACTGAAATCGAGATCGCCGCTATGCAGCATCGGCCGCGGCAATTTACAGCGTCCCGGCTGTCCGGTTGCCGCCAGTTGGGCGAGCAGCGGACCGCCCGGATAACCGAGACCGAGCAGCTTGGCCGTCTTGTCGAAGGCCTCGCCAGCAGCATCGTCGAGCGATTCGCCGAGTAACTGGTAAGCGCCCACTCCGGTGACATGCATCAACTGCGTGTGCCCACCCGACACCAGCAGGGCGACAAACGGGAAGGCTGGTGGATCGCGCGCCAGCAAGGGTGAAAGCAGATGGCCTTCGAGATGATGTACGGCCAGCGCTGGAATCCCCCGTACCGTTGCCAGCGCAACGGCGAAACTGGAACCCACCAGCAGGGCACCAGCCAGACCGGGACCGGCGGTGTAAGCAATGGCATCCAGCTCGTTGAGCGTCGTTGCGGCCTGCGCCAGGACGTTGCGCAACAACGGCACCATGCGCCGGATATGGTCGCGCGAAGCCAGTTCGGGAACCACGCCGCCGTAGGCTTCATGCATGGCAACCTGGGAATGCACCGCATGACCAAGCAGGCCGCGTGCAGTATCGTAAATGGCGACGCCGGTTTCGTCGCAGGAGGATTCGATGCCGAGAACACGCATGCGTGGCATTCTACCCGGACAGGCTAGACAAATTCGGCAACCAGCCTGCCTACAAAATTTTTCTTGGAATTTGCCAAATAAATGGCTAAAATGCCGAGTTCTTTGCCCCGTCAATTAGGAAAGTAACACATGCCTGGTATCCGCCTCAAGGAAAACGAGCCGTTTGAAGTCGCGATCCGCCGCTTCAAGCGCACCATCGAAAAGACCGGTATTTTGACCGAGCTGCGTGCGCGTGAGTTCTACGAAAAGCCCACCTCCGAGCGCAAGCGCAAGCTGGCCGCGGCAGTGAAGCGCCATCACAAGCGCATTCGCGGCCAGATGCTGCCACCGAAGCTTTTCTAAGCCTCGATACCGCTGCACCCGCATACGGCCGGCACCGCGCAAGCGCTGCCGGCGTTTGTTCATGAAAAATCTGTTTGCGAGAGAACCTGCGTAAAGGAGTTCGCGATGTCGCTGAAAACCCGTATCAACGAAGACATGAAAATCGCCCTGCGCAATCGGGAAACGGCTCGGCTCGGCGCAATTCGCCTGCTACTGGCCGCGTTCAGACAAAAAGAAATCGACGAACGGATCGAACTTGACGATGCCGGCATCATTGCCATCATCGACAAGATGCTCAAGCAGCGCAAGGATTCGATCGAGCAATATCAAAAAGCGGCGCGCCAGGACCTGGTCGATGTCGAACAATTTGAAGTGACGGTACTCTCCGGCTACATGCCCCAGGCACTTTCCGCCGCTGAAGTCGAGGCCATCGTCGTTGCAGCGGTGGCCGAGAGCGGTGCGAAAACCATGCAGGACATGAGCAAAGTGATGGCCATCGCCAGACCGCAGCTTGCCGGCCGTGCCGACATGGGCGAAGTATCGAAGCTGGTCAAGGCGCGGCTGGCCGGCTGAGCTGGATCCAGCGAAGCTCAGCGCGTTACGCCACAACCCACGACATGCACATTGAATGATCCCTGAATCATTCATCCAGGAACTGCTCGCTCGCGTCGATATCGTCGATGTAGTCGAACGCTACCTGCCCTTGCGCAAAGCAGGTGCCAATCACAGCGCCTGCTGCCCTTTCCACTCGGAAAAAACGCCCTCCTTCACCGTTAGCCCGAGCAAACAGTTCTATCACTGCTTTGGTTGCGGCGCGCATGGCAGCGCCATCGGTTTTGTCATGCAATACTCCGGGCTGGGATTCATTGAAGCGGTCGAAGAGCTCGCCGCCAGCGCCGGCATGCAAGTCCCGCAGCAAATCGCCGCGCGCCATCAGGACGAGGGGAAGAAAGCGCCGCTGACCGAATTCATGGCGCGCGCGGCAAAATATTATCGCGAACAATTGAAAGCCAGCCCACGCGCCATCGAGTATCTCAAGCAGCGTGGCCTGTCTGGCGAAATCGCCGCACGCTACGGTATCGGCTACGCACCCGACGGCTGGCAGAATCTCGATCAAGTATTTGCCGACTACAAAGCTGCAGAACTTGCCGAATGCGGACTGGTCATCGATAACGAACAGGGTCGCCGCTACGACCGGTTCCGCGATCGCATCATGTTTCCAATTCTTGATCAACGCGGCAATGTCATCGGCTTCGGTGGCCGCATCCTCGACAGCGGCGAACCGAAATACCTCAATTCGCCGGAAACGCCGCTATTCGAGAAAGGCCGCGAACTTTACGGACTACTGCAGGCGCGCAAGGCGATTTGCGACGGGGATACGGCCATCGTCGTTGAAGGCTACATGGATGTCGTCGGACTCGCTCAGCTCGGTGTGGAAAACGTGGTGGCGACACTCGGCACTGCAACAACCGGGGTACACCTCCAAAAATTGTTCCGCATGGCGAATCGCATCCTCTTCTGCTTCGACCGCGATGCTGCGGGTGACAAGGCGGCATGGCGTGCAATGGAAACCAGTCTCGAATATCTGGCGGACAACAAGAGTGTTGAGATCCTGCAAATGGAAGGTAACCAGGATCCCGACGAATACATCCGCGAACATGGCAAGGAAGCCTTTCTAAGTTACGCCAAAGATGCCACGCGTCTCAGTGAATTCATGATCCGCGAACTGAAAAAACGCACCAACCCGAGTACTGCCGAAGGCCGCGCCCAGTTTATCCACGCAGCAAAACCGCTGCTCCAGCGCGTCGCAGCCCCGGTGCTGCGCGTCCAGCTGACCAAGGAAATCGCCAGCATCGCCCAACTCTCGCAAAGCGAAGTAGAAAATGAATGCGGTCTCAGGCCGCTCGGCTTCAGGCGTAATGCGCCCGCTGGTGCTGGCCGGCGTCCGGCAGCGCGTTCGATCTGCCATCAACTACTCGAAAACATCCTTCATCGCCCTGAGCGCGCCACCCGTCTGCCGCTCGATCGGATCGCCGGCGATTCGCCCGAAGAGGCCGCACTGCGCGCCATCGCCGAAGCTATCGACAAAGGTAATCTGCTGACTGGCACTGACCATGCCAGCGAAGCGCAGATCGGCCCCCTGCTCGAATATTTTCGCGGCACCGAGCACGAAGCAACCCTTTCTGCCTACGCCGACGCACTTGTATCCGGTGTGATTGACGAGCTGGCGATGGAGCAGGAATTCAACGACGCTCTGGAACAATTACACTTCGGCGAACTCAAACAGGCAATCGCTGATCTAAGCCAGAAGGAGCGTAACGGCGGACTTTCGCCGGAGGAACGTAAACATCTCGCCGCCCTGCTGGTACAGAAAACCGTAGCAGCCGCCAAGGCCCGGCAGGAGGGCTAAGTTCGTGTATAATTGTCAGTTTTCCAAAATATTTGTCAGTCAGAATGTCGCTGGGGTAAATTTACCCTGTCGCGTCTGGCAGTGAGGACATCATGGCCAAGGAAATTGCCAGACCCGCCAAAGCAGCCGCCAAGGGGAAAACACCGGTAAAGAAGGGACCTGTCGGGCACAAACCGGCGCCTGTCCGGACGTCCAAGTCGGTAGCCTCCAAGCCGGCGGCCCAAAAACCGACGGCTACAAAACAGGTAGCCCAAAAGCCGGTAGCCGCAAAGCCGGCAATTGCAAAGCCGGAAGTCGCAAAACCAGAAGCCACTAAGCCCGCCAAACAAAAGGGCTCAGAGCCCCGCAGCAAGCGAGGCAGAGACAAAATCATGATCGCGGCGACAGCGCTGCCGATCGATATCGACGCACGTCGCAGCCGCCTGAAAAGCCTGATCACCCTGGGCAAGGAGCGCGGCTACCTGACCTACGCCGAAATCAACGACCACCTGCCCGACGACATGGTCGATGCCGAGCAGATTGAATCGATCATCACCACCTTCAACGACATGGGGGTGCAGGTATATGACGAGGCACCGGATGCGGAAACCCTGCTGCTCACCGAGCAGGCGCCCGCCGCCGTCGATGTTGCCGAGGTCGAGGAACAAGCCGAACAAGCGCTGTCGACGGTCGACTCCGAGTTTGGTCGCACCACCGATCCGGTGCGTATGTATATGCGCGAAATGGGCTCAGTGGAACTGCTGACCCGTGAAGGTGAAATCGAAATCGCCAAGCGTATCGAAGACGGCCTGAAGCACATGATCATGGCCATCTCCGCCTGCCCGACGACCATCGCCGAAATCATCGACTCAGCAGGCCGCGTGGCGCGCGACGAGATGCGTATCGACGAACTCATCGACGGACTGATCGACCCCAATGCGCCGGAAGAAACCGAATCACTGGTCGACGACGACGAAGCCTCCATTGCCGATGAAGAAGGTGGCGAAGAAGACGACGGTAGCGCAGCTATCGCCGCAGCGCTGTTGAAACTCAAGGAAGAAGCGATCCAGCGTTTTGTCGTAATCGTTCACCTTTACGACAAAATGCGCGTGGCATTGATCAAGAAGGGATCGCAGGACCGTACCTACCTCAAGTTGCAGCAGCAGATCACCGCCGAGCTGATGAACATCCGCTTTACCGCCAAGACCACCGAGCGCCTCTGCGATTCGGTGCGCAGCATGGTTGAGGATGTGCGCAAGCATGAGCGCAAGATTCTGCATCTGTGCGTCGACAAATCGCACATGCCGCGAGCGTATTTCATCAAGGTATTCCCTGGCAATGAAACCAACCTCGAATGGCTTAAGCATGAAATCGCCAATGCCAAGACCAATGGCGCACAAATGCTGCGTGCCGCCCCGGCCATCATCGAGGAGCAGCAGAAGCTGATCGACATGCAGACGCGCATCGGTATTCCACTCAAGGAACTCAAGGACATCAACAAGCAGATGTCCACCGGTGAAGCCAAGTCGCGGCGTGCTAAACGCGAAATGACCGAAGCCAACCTGCGTCTGGTCATCTCCATCGCCAAGAAATACACCAACCGCGGTCTGCAATTCCTCGACCTGATCCAGGAAGGCAACATCGGCCTGATGAAAGCTGTCGACAAGTTCGAATACCGGCGTGGCTACAAATTCTCGACGTACGCCACCTGGTGGATCCGTCAGGCCATCACCCGCTCGATCGCCGACCAGGCGCGTACCATTCGCATCCCGGTGCACATGATCGAAACCATCAACAAGATGAATCGCATCTCGCGGCAGATCCTTCAGGAAACCGGCTCCGAACCAGATCCGGCAACGCTGGCAATCAAAATGGAAATGCCAGAGGACAAGATCCGCAAGATCCTCAAGATCAGCAAAGAGCCGATCTCGATGGAAACGCCAATCGGCGACGACGATGACTCCCACCTCGGCGATTTCATTGAGGACCAGGTGACACTGGCACCCGCCGAAGCCGCGATGTATACCGGCCTGCGCGAGATCACCAAAGAGATCCTCGATTCGCTCACCCCGCGTGAGGCCAAGGTTTTGCGCATGCGCTTCGGCATCGAAATGAACACCGACCATACGCTGGAAGAAGTCGGCAAACAGTTCGACGTAACACGCGAACGCATCCGCCAGATCGAAGCCAAGGCGCTACGCAAACTGCGCCATCCATCGCGTTCGGAGAAACTGCGCAGCTTCCTTGACTCGGAAACCTGATCAACCCGGGCCTGTAGCTCAGTTGGTTAGAGCAGAGGACTCATAATCCTTTGGTCTTCGGTTCAAGTCCGAACGGGCCCACCAAATTAAACAGAGGCTTACGTGATCTATTCTGCGTAAGCCTCTTGTTTTTTCAACGCGAAGTGTCAACGCATTTAGCGGATTCAATTTCACCACTCTTGAATATGGTCTGGTGCCAAGCGAGCATAGCAGATCAGCCGACGATGTCGTTGCCTAGCAGTTAGTTGAACGCGCGTCCACAAAAAATCGGCTTCAAATGCTCTGTCGAATTGTTTGCTATTCGTGCGGATTGCATACTCACTCGCCGGGTATTACAATGATCAGTCACGTAATACAGATGGAGGTGCGACATGTCGACGACACTTACCAGCAAGGGTCAGGTCACTATCCCCAAGCAGATTCGCGATGCGCTGAATCTGGCACCCGGTTGCTCAGTGGATTTTGCGGTCAATCGCGAAGGCGATGTCGTGATCCACAAGGTAGGCGCGCGGCCCAGTCGCAAGGCTGACCGCTTCGAATCTGCCCGTGGCAAGGCCGATGTCAAATGGCGGACTGATGATCTGATGGCGCTACTGCGCGGCGAAGGCTGAGGTGCCATCAGTGTTGCTGGTCGACACCAACGTGCTGGTCGACGTTCTGGAGAATGATCCGGAATGGGCGGACTGGTCGATTGGTCAACTGCGCGCGCAATCGAAAGTTCACCGGCTGGCGATCAACCCGATCATTTATTCCGAGTTATCGCTGACCTTCTCCACCGTTGAGGCGTTGGATCGCACGGTCGACGACCTGGGTCTGACAATGATTGAGATCCCCAAGCCAGCGCTGTTCCTGGCCGGTAAGGCGTTTGTGCGTTACCGCCGTCAAGGTGGCACGAAGAGCGATGTTCTCGCCGACTTCTTCATCGGCGCGCATGCCGTTGTGTCACGCTATCCGTTGCTGACCCGCGATACCCGCCGCTACAATTCCTATTTTGCCGATGTCAAACTGATCGCGCCGGAAGCATCCCTATGAGCGATCCGCAAACTGTCACCCTCAGCCAGATCGAATCCCACTTGTGGGAATCCGCCAATATCCTGCGCGGCCCGGTAGATGCCGCTGACTTCAAGACCTACATCTTCCCGCTGCTGTTCTTCAAGCGGATTTGCGATGTCTGGGACGAGGAATACGACGAGATCGTTGCCGACACCGGCGACACCGAGCTGGCCCTATTTCCCGAGTCGCACCGTTTCCAGATACCCGATGACTGCCACTGGAATGACGTGCGCGCCGTCGCCACCAATGTCGGCAATGCCCTCCAGCGTGCCATGCGCGAAATTGAGAAAGCCAACCCGGATACCCTCTATGGCGTGTTCGGCGATGCGCAGTGGACCAACAAGGATCGGCTATCGGATGCCCTGCTCAAAGACCTGATCGAGCATTTTTCCCGCCTGCCAATGGGCAACAGGAATGTCGCCTCCGACCTGGTCGGCGACGCTTACGAGTACCTGATCAAGAAGTTCGCCGACGTCACCAACAAGAAGGCGGGCGAGTTCTATACCCCGCGCAGCGTGGTGCGACTGATGATCGAGATGCTCGACCCCAAGGAAGGTGAGACCATCTACGACCCGGCCTGTGGCACCGGCGGCATGCTGCTCGCCGCCGTTCAGCATGTGAAGGATAGGCACGGCGACGTAAAACGCCTGTGGGGCAAGCTCTTCGGTCAGGAAAAGAACCTCACCACCTCGTCCATCGCGCGCATGAACCTGTTCCTGCACGGCATCGAGGACTTTCAGATTGTGCGCGGCGACACCCTGCGCAACCCGGCCTTTTTCGACGGCGACCGCCTGGCCAACTTCGACTGCGTGATTGCCAATCCACCGTTCTCCCTGGAGAAGTGGGGCGAAGAGCAGTGGATCAACGACCCCTTCGGCCGTAACTTCGCCGGCCTGCCGCCCTCCAGTAGTGGCGACTTCGCCTGGGTCCAGCACATGGTCAAATCGATGGCCGAGGGCAAAGGGCGGATGGCCGTGGTGCTGCCGCAGGGCGCGCTGTTCCGCAAAGGGGCCGAAGGTACGATTCGCCAGAAGCTGCTGGAAATGGATCTGGTCGAGGCCGTCATCGGTTTGGCGCCCAACCTGTTCTATGGCACCGGACTTGCCGCCTGCATTCTGGTGCTGCGCAAGAAGAAGCCCGCCCAGCGGCGCAAGAAAGTCATGATCGCCGATGCCTCGCGGCTATTCCGCCGTGGCCGTGCACAGAACTATCTGGAGCCCGAGCATGCCCTCGAAATCCAGACTTGGTTCGATAAATTCGAGGACGTGCAAGATGCGGTGCGTATCGTCAGCCTCGATGACATCAAGACCGAGGACTGGACGCTCAACATCTCCCGTTACGTGCTGCCACCGTTGCAAGAGGATATTCCGCCGTTGCCGGAGGCCATCGCCGCGTTCAAGGATGCGCTGACCCGTTGCCGCGAAGCCGAGGGTCGGCTGGCCAAGGTCATGGTCGAGGGAGGCTGGCTGCAATGAGCCATCAACCCAAACCTGGAATCACCCAGCAAGAACTCGAATCCTACCTCTGGGGCGCCGCTGTCTTGCTGCGCGGCCTGATCGATGCCGGCGACTACAAGCAGTTCATTTTCCCGCTGCTGTTCTTTAAGCGCGTTTCCGATGTGTGGGACGAGGAATATCAGTCGGCACTGGCCAACTCCGATGGTGACCTCTCCTACGCCGAGTTCGCCGAAAACCACCGCTTCCAGATTCCCGAGGGCGCACATTGGAATGCCGTGCGGCAGACACCGAAGAACGTCGGCATGGTCATTCAGACCGCCCTGCGCCAACTGGAAGCGGCCAACCCCGATCTGCTTGCCGGCATCTTCGGCGACGCGCCGTGGACCAACCGCGAGCGCCTGCCCGACGAAACCCTCAAAAACCTGATCGAGCACTTTTCGACCCAGACGCTCTCGGTCGCCAATGTGCCCGAGGATGAACTCGGCAACGCCTACGAGTTCCTGATCAAAAAGTTTGCCGACGACTCTGGTCACACCGCCGCCGAGTTCTACACCAACCGCACTGTCGTGCACCTGATGACGCAGCTGCTCGCGCCCCAGGCCGGCGAGTCGATCTACGACCCTACTTGCGGTACCGGCGGCATGCTGATTTCGGCGCTGACTGAGGTCAAGCGCAGCGGCGGCGAATACCGCACGCTCAAACTCTTCGGCCAGGAACGCAATCTCATCACCTCCGGCATCGCCCGGATGAATCTCTTCCTGCATGGCGTCGAGGATTTCCAGATCATCCGGGGCGATACCCTGGCCGATCCCAAGCACATCGAAGGCGACCGCCTGCGCAAGTTCGATGTGATCCTGGCTAATCCACCGTACTCGATCAAGCAGTGGGATCGCGAGGCGTGGGGCCAGGATAAATGGGGCCGCAACTTTCTCGGCACGCCACCGCAGGGTCGTGCCGACTACGCCTTTTAGCAGCACATCCTGGCCAGCCTCAGCGATAAAGGCCGCTGTGCCATTCTTTGGCCGCATGGCGTGCTGTTCCGCAACGAGGAACAGACCATGCGCACCAAGATGATCGAACTGGATTGGGTCGAAGCGGTCATCGGCCTCGGGCCGAACCTGTTCTACAACTCGCCGATGGAATCCTGCATCGTTGTCTGCAACCGGCGCAAACCGGCCGCGCGCAAGGGCAAGGTGCTGTTCATCGACGCATTGAACGAGGTGACGCGTGAACGGGCGCAGAGCTTTTTGACGCCCAAACATCAAGAACGCATCTTGCAAAATTTCCGCGCCTTTGCCGCTGAGAAGGGGTTTTCGGCCGTAGCGACCATTCAGCAGATCGCCAGCAATAACGGAAACCTGTCGATTCCGATGTATGTGAAGAAAGTGGCCGCGACGGCCTCCGCCAATGGTTCCGATCAACCGTCCAACCTGGGCGCGGCATGGGACAAGTGGCAAACCGATGGCCGGGCGTTCTGGCTACAAATGGATGCTCTGGTGGAAACGCTCGACGGGCTGCTGGTTGAGGAGGCCGAGCGTGGCTGATAAACAGATGAAACCAGGTTGGCACAAAGTTAAGTTTGGCGACGTGGTGCGTCAATCCAAGGAGAAGGCTGACCCGGAAACCTCTGGCCTAGAGCGCTACATCGCCGGTGATCACATGGATACCGATGATCTTCGTCTTCGTCGCTGGGGCGAGATTGGTTCGGGCTACCTGGGTCCGGCCTTCCACATGCGGTTCAAGCCGGGACAGGTTCTGTACGGATCGCGTCGAACCTATTTGCGAAAAGTCGCAGTAGCTGATTTTGACGGCATCTGCGCCAACACAACTTTCGTGCTCGAACCGAAGAACCCGGAAGAGATCTTGCCCGAGTTCTTGCCGTTCCTGATGCAGACCGACGCATTCAATGATTTTTCGGTGAAGACCTCAAAGGGTTCCGTTAATCCTTACATCAACTTCTCGGACTTGGCGAAGTTTGAGTTTGCGCTGCCGCCAATTTCCGAACAGGTGCAAATCGTGAGCGCAGGTAAAGCTGCTCTCAAAACCGTGGTCGCTTATGAGGAGGCACTACAGACTTCGCTCACGTACCAAACTTCTCTCCGCGAGCAGGCCTTTTTTCTAAATGTAAGGCCGACTTTGCTGGGTGAATTGATTCAGGAGATCCAAGCAGGGAAGAGCGTGGTTGGCGTTGATGAACCGCCGTCATCAAGCGATCAATATGCGGTTTTGAAAGTTAGCGCTGTTGGTAAACGATCATTTGTTCCTGTCGAGAGTAAGACACTGATCAACCAGACGGACTTTATAAGTATTCATTCTGTCCGAGCGGGCGACATATTGATCACTCGCGCCAACACTCCCGATCTGGTTGGATTGGCTTGCCTCGTCGCTGAGGGACATAGGAACTTGATGCTTTCGGACAAGACCCTTCGTTTGATTCCATCACAAGGCGTACCTAATCGACTTCTCCTTGAGGTTTTGCGCACACAAGCCGCACGTCAATACTTGAAGGCCAATGCAACTGGAACTGGCGGTGCCATGAAGAACATCTCACAAGCAAAGCTTCGTGACATGCCGGTCAAATTTCCAGTTGAGGAATCACGGAATGAGTGCTCAACCCAGCTTGAAACTGTTGAATCGACGGTAAACCTGATTGAAGCTCGTCATGCAGAGGCAAAGCGATTAGCACGATTGGCAATTAACGAAATTATGGGGGGCATCTAAGTGTCATTCACGGAATCCAACACCGTCGAAGCCTACCTCTACGACCTGCTCTCCGGCCCTGCGAAATCCGTTCCCGCCAATGTCGTTCAAGAACCCCAGACCACCTACGGTCGCGGCCACAAGGGTCTCGGCTGGCGCCGTGTCGCCAGCGCCGACATTCCGCGTCAGTCGCAGGAAGTGCTGGTTGAGACATGGTTGCGCGATGCGCTGATTCGTCTCAACCCGGAAATCGACGCTCAGCCGGACCGGGCCGACGAGGTGCTGTACAAGCTGCGCGCCATCATTCTCTCGGTGCGTTCCGACGGCGTGATCCGCGCCAACGAGGAAATGACCGCCTGGTTGCGCGGTGAGCGTTCGATGCCCTTTGGCCAGAACAACGAGCATGTGCCGGTGCGGCTGATCGATTTCGATAACCTCGAGCAAAACCAGTACGTGGTCACCCAGCAATTCGTCTATCGTGCCGGCAGCGCGGAGCGCCGAGCCGACTTGGTTTTGCTGGTCAATGGCTTTCCTCTGGTGCTGATCGAGGCGAAGACGCCGACGCGCGCGGCCGTAAGTTGGGTCGATGGCGCGGTACAGGTGCATGACGACTACGAGAAGTTCGTGCCGGAACTGTTTGTCTGCAACGTATTTTCGGTGGCCACCGAAGGCAAGGAATACCACTACGGCTCGCTCGGCTTGCCGGTTAAGGACTGGGGGCCGTGGAATCTGGATGCCGATGGCGGTGATTCGCAGCGGCATCCTTTGCATGGACTGAAACTCGCCGCCGAAAGTATGCTGCGGCCGCATGTGGTGCTGGACATCCTCTCCAGCTTCACCCTGTTTGCTACCGACAAGAAGCAGCGCCGGATCAAGATCATCTGCCGCTATCAGCAATATGACGCAGCCAACAAGATCGTCGAGCGGGTGCTGGCCGGCTATCCAAAAAAGGGCCTGATCTGGCATTTCCAAGGTTCGGGCAAGTCGCTGCTGATGGTGTTCGCGGCGCAGAAGCTGCGTTTACATCCTGGCCTGAAAAATCCGACCGTACTCATCGTCGTGGATCGCATCGATCTCGACACTCAGATCACCGGCACCTTCACCGGCGCCGACATTCCCAATCTGGAAAAGGCTGACACCCGCGACAAGCTGCAACAACTGCTGGCGCAGGACGTGCGCAAGATCATCATTACGACGATCTTCAAGTTCGGCGAGGCCGATGGCGCGCTGAATGAGCGCAGCAACATCATCGCTCTGGTCGATGAGGCGCACCGCACCCAGGAAGGCGACCTCGGCCGCAAGATGCGCGAGGCGCTGCCCAACGCCTTCCTGTTCGGCCTCACCGGCACCCCGATCAACCGCGCCGACCGCAACACCTTCTACGCCT
>Ga0073899_10001404_pt1 | contig 22016 bp, 25 predicted proteins | sample KloWWTmetaKNB5Ph_FD_88975 | JGI IMG/M metagenome (GOLD analysis project Ga0073899, IMG submission 88975) | Active sludge microbial communities from Klosterneuburg, Austria, studying microevolution and ecology of nitrifiers - Klosterneuburg... | ecosystem: Engineered > WWTP > Aerobic digester >... | reverse complement strand
CATTTTCGTGAGCGAGGACGGCCAGGCGAAGCTGGTCGACTTCGGCCTGGCGCTCCTGCGCGACGATCCGCGCTTCCGCGAGAACGAGGCGGTCACCGACTACGTCTTCGGCACACCCTCGTACATCGCGCCGGAGCAGATCCGCGGCAACCGGGCCTCGGAGCGCTCCGACCAGTACTCGCTCGGGATCGTGCTGTTCGAGATGCTGACCGGCGCGCCGCCGTTCGTCGCCGACTCGACGCGCGACCTGTGCCTGAAGCACCTGCAGGCGCCGGTGCCGGAGATCGTCTCGCCCCACGGCGCGGTCCCGCGGGCGGTAAGCGACGTGGTCCGCCGCTGCCTGGCCAAGACCCCGACCCACCGCTACGGCACGACCCAGGAGCTGGTCGAGGCGCTGCTGGCGGCCGAGCACGCGCTGACCGCGACCGGCTGGGAGAGGTGGTTGACGCCATGACGACGCCGCCGCTCACGGTGCTGTGTGTCGACGACGATCCCGACCTGCTCGCGGTGCTGACCCGCGTGCTGCGCAAGGACGGCTACGACCTCGTCGCGGTCGGGACGCCGCACGAGGCGTTGGCGGTGCTGGCCTCGCGGCCGGTCGCGGTGATGGTGTCCGACTACGAGATGCCCGAGATGGACGGCGTCGAGCTGTCGGTGCGCGCCCGCGCGCTGTCGCCCGAGACCACGCGGGTGATGGTGACCGGGCGGCGCACCGTCGACACCGCGCTGGCGGGCATCAACATCGGCGAGGTGTTCCGCTTCCTGCACAAGCCGTTCGAGCCCGACGCCATACGCCACGAGGTGGCGGCCGCGGTCGCCCACCACCTCGAGACCGCCGAGGTGGTCGCGCAGCGGAGCACCGCGCTGCGCCGGCAGCGCATGCTCGAGGCGCTCGAGGCCGACCACCCGGGCATCGGGTTCGTCGTGCGCGACGACGACGGCGCGTACCTGCTCGACGGCGACGCCTGCCGCGCCGCGCCGGCGTCGCTCGCCGCGCTGACCGCGCTGTGGCCCGGCCCGCGTTGACGGGTCGGTCGCCGGGCCGGCCGGGGCGCGTGCCAAGATTGACGGCGACGGATGGCGGCGGCGGCGGCGTACAGGCGCAACCGCCCGCCACGCCAGCCCCGGTGACGGCACGGGGCTTGCTGTACGTCGAGGTCGATGAGTGACGACGCCGCCGAACCCGAAGCCCCCGCTGGCCCACCGGCGCCCAAGCCACCGATGGTGGTCGTCGCGCTGCTCGGCTTGAACCTGGCGCTGACCGCCGCTGGCCTGTTCATGGCGGTCAAGCACGGCAAGCCCGCGCACGCCGCGCCGGCCCACGCCGCCGAGGCCGGGCCGCCGCCGCGCGAGGTGACCGGCCCGCTGATCACGCTCGATCCGTTCGTGGTGAACCTCGACGAGCCGGGCTCGTCCCGCTACCTGAAGGTGCAGCTCCAGGTCGAGGTCGCCAACCCCGCCGCGGTGAAGCTGTTCGAGAAGTCCAAGCAGCTCATCCGCGACGACCTCTTGAGCTACCTGTCGGGCCTGAAGGTCGCCGACACCCAGGGCGCGCCGAACAAGGACAAGATCCGCGACGAGCTGTTCGCCGCCGTCGCCGAGGTGGTCGGCGAGGACCGCGTGCACCGCGTCGTGTTCATCGAGTTCGTCGTGCAGTGACCCGTCGCGCCGCGCCCGCCCGCCTCGAGTCTCGAGTCTCGGCGCGCGCGGCCGATTCGATCCACGCCCCAGGAGCATGCCGTGGCCGTCCCTGCCCCCCACCCCGTCGTCACCATCGGTCGCCCCATCGGCCCGGCGCACCCGCCGTTCATCGTCGCCGAGCTGTCGGCGAACCACCTCGGCCAGCTGGCGCGGGCCAAGGCGATCATCGACGCGGCGGCCGCCGCTGGCTGCGACGCGGTCAAGCTGCAGAGCTTCACGCCGGCGACGATGACGCTCGACGTGCGCGGCCCGGGCTTCTGCATCGACGGCGGCCCGTGGGCCGGCCGCACGCTGTGGGATCTCTACGACGAGGCGCACACGCCGTGGGAGTGGCACGCCGAGCTGTTCGCCCACGCGCAGGCCCGCGGCCTGGCCGCGTTCTCGACGCCGTTCGACGTCGACGCGGTGGCCCGGCTCGAGGCGCTGGGCGCGCCGGCCTACAAGATCGCCTCGTTCGAGGCCGGTGATCTGGAGCTGATCGCCGCCGCGGCGGCGACCGGCAAGCCGGTGATCCTGTCGACCGGCATGGCCAGCGAGGCCGAGATCGCCGAGGCGGTCGGCGCCGCCCGCGCCGCCGGCGGCCACGCGCTGGTGCTGCTGCACTGCGTGTCGGGGTACCCGGCGCCGCCCGAGCAGATGAACCTGCTGCGGATGGCGGCGCTGGCCGCGCACGGCGTCGTGGTCGGCATCAGCGATCACTCGCCGGGCGCCACCGTCCCGATCGCCGCCGTCGCGCTGGGCGCGTGCGTGATCGAGAAGCACCTGACGCTGGCCCGCGCCGACGGCGGCCCCGACGCCGGGTTCTCGCTCGAGCCCGACGAGATGGCGGCGGTGGTGCGCGGCTGCCGCACCGCGTGGGCCGCGCGCGGCGACGGCTCGGCGGTCCGCCCGGCGGTCGAGTCCGCCAACCGCGCCTTCCGCCGCTCGCTCTACGCGGTCGCCGACATCGCCCGCGGCGAGCCGGTCACCCGCGCCAACGTCCGCGCGATCCGCCCCGGCTTCGGCCTGGCGCCGCGCGAGCTCCCGACGGTGCTGGGCCGCACCGCGCGCGTGGCGATCGCCCGCGGCACGCCGCTGGCGTGGGAGCTGCTCGCGTGAGCGCCGCGAGCGCCGTGCGCACCGCCGACCTGCGGGCCGCGGGCCCGGGCGACCGCGAGCAGGTCCTGACCTGGAACCAGGCGCCCGACGTGCGCGCCGCGTCGCTCGATCCCCGCCCGATCGATCCCGCGGCGCACGCGCGCTGGTTCGCCGCGCGCCTGGCCGACCCCCACGGCCAGATCTGGATCGCCGAGGTCGCCGGCGTCGCCGTCGGCGTGGTCCGGATCGAGCGCGAGCGCGCCGACGCCGACGGCCGCATCTCGATCGTCCTCGATCCGGCGTGGCGGGGGCGCGGCGTCGGCCGCGCGATCATCACCGCCGCCTGCGCCGCCGATCCCGGCGCGGTGATCGCCGAGATCCGTCCCGACAACCTCGCCAGCCAGGCGGCGTTCGCCGCGGCTGGCTTCGTGCGCTGCCCGCCGCGCGATCGCGCCGGCGCGCTGGCCTACCGCTGGAGCCGACCATGACCCCACCCGTCACCGCCGCGTCCACCGTCGCGTCCACCGCCGCCGCCGCCGTCACGCCCCAGCTCGCGCTGTGGTGCTCCGAGTTCGGCGCCAACTACACCGAGCGCAACGACGTCGAGCGCCCCGCGCGGGTCGAGTCGCTGCGGGCGATCCTGGCCGGGCTGGCCGTCGAGCACGCGCTCGAGGTCGGCTGCAACGTCGGCTGGAACCTGCGCTACCTGCGGACGCTGGGCGTGCCCCGGGTGTGGGGCATCGAGCCGCAGCGGTTCGCGGTGGCGCGGGCGCGCGCCCGCGACCCGGAGCTCGACGTCTTCGAGGGCACCGCCTTCGATCTGCCGTTCAAGGATCGGCGCTTCGACCTGGTGTTCACCAGCGGCGTGCTGATCCACATCGGCCCCGGGCAGCTCGGCGCCGCGCTGACCGAGATGGCCCGCGTCAGCCGGCGCTACCTGCTGACGATCGAGTACGACCACGAGCGCGAGGTCGAGATCGCCTACCGCGGCCACGACGCGGCGCTGTGGAAGCGCGACCACGCGGCGGCGGTGCGGACCCACTGCCCGGGCTTCGCGCGCGTCCGCACCGGCTTCCTCCGCCCAGCCGACGGATACGACGACTGCACCTACCACGTCTTCGAGCGATCGGCCGCGCCGTGAAGACCGTCGCGATCATCCAGGCCCGGATGGGCTCGTCCCGGCTGCCCGGCAAGGTGCTCGCCGACATCGGCGGCGCGCCGATGCTGGCGCGGGTGATCGAGCGGGCCCAGGCCGCGGCGACGATCTCGACGGTGGTCGTCGCGACCACGACGCTGGCCGCCGACGACGCGCTGGTGCCGGTGGCGCGCGCCGCCGGCGCGCAGGTCTACCGCGGCAGCACCGACGACGTGCTCGCGCGCTACCTGGGCGCGGCCCGCGCGCAGCAGGCGCAGGCGGTGGTGCGCCTGACCGCCGACTGCCCGCTGCTCGATCCGGCGGTGATCGACGCGGTGGTCGAGGGCCTCCTGACCTCGCCCGGCTGCGACTACGCCTCCAACACCCACACGCGGACCTTCCCCCGCGGCCTCGACGTCGAGGCGATGCCGATGGCGACGCTCGAGCGGCTGGCGGTGATCGCGAGCGCGCCCGCGCACCGCGAGCACGTCACCGCCTACGTGCTCGACAACTCGGCCGAGTTCGCGATCGTGCAGCTGTGCGCCGACGGCGATCACAGCGCGCTGCGGTGGACGGTCGACACCGAGCTCGACCTGGCGCTGGTGCGCCGGCTGTACGCCGACGCCGGCGTCCACCCGCGGCTGCCGCACCAGGCGCTGGTGGCGTGGCTCGAGAGGCACCCGAGCCTGGCCGCGCTCAACGCCGACGTCCCGCAACGATCGTGGCGCCACGCGGCCGCCGAGGAGAGACACCGCCATGGCTGACGAGTCGTTGCTCGCGATCGCCCAGACGCTGGCCGAGCTGGGCCACGCCGGCCGCCGCCTGGCCAGCGCGGCCGCGGACGGCGACATCGTCGCGGCGCTCGCCGCCAGCCACGAGACCCGCCGGCTGCGCGCCGAGCTGGCGCGCCGGCCGCGCCCCGACGACGTCGGCCCCGACGACCGCCCGGCGCTGGCCGCGCTGGTCGAGGAGGGCCGGATGGCGGCCGCGGTCGCCGACACCTGGCGCGGCCGGGCGCTGCCGCCGGCGGCGACGCTGATGACGACGCCGCTGGGCATCGCCTGCCTGGTGGACGAGCTGCTGCCGACGACCTGGGACGTCACCCGCGACCTGGTCGTGCTGGTGGGGCCGGGGCTCGAGCACGCCGCGGCGATGCTGATCGACCTCGGCCAGGCGCGGCTGATCGCGATCGGCGATCCCGCGACCGCCAGCTACCCGCCGGCGGTGGTGACCGCGGCCGACGCGACCGAGCTGGGCCGCGCGGTCCACACGCTGGTGCCGTGCCCGCCCGAGCGCGTCGTCGTGCGCAGCCTCGCGCCGATCGCCAACGAGCGCTTGCACGAGCTGGCCGACACCGTCCACGCCGCGCTCGGCGACCTGCGCGTCCACCAGAACACGGTCGACGCGTTCTCGCGGACCTGGCTCGAGCAGGGCCTGACCAACCTGCCGGCGATCGCGCGCTGGCCGTCGGTCGACGCGGTCGGCGACGCCTTCGCCGGCGTGCCGATGGTGATCTGCGCGCCCGGGCCGTCGCTGGCCGGCAACGTGGCGCAGCTGCGCGCGCTGCGCGGCCGGGCGATCGTCGTCGGGTTCTCGCACTCGCTGCGGCCGCTGCGCGCCGCCGGCGTCGTGCCCGACGTGGTCCTCACCGTCGACCCCCAGGACGTGCGCTACCACTTCCACGCCGGCGACCTCGACGGCGTCGCCGCGCTGATCAACGCGGTGACGGTGCACCCGGCGCTGTTCGACCTGCCGGTGCCGCGCTACCTGACGCTGGCGTCCAACGGCGCGCTCGATCGCTGGCTGTACCAGGCGGTCGGCGGCGGCGCCGAGATCCCGGGCGGCGGCTCGGTCGCGACCACGGCGCTGTCGCTGGGCCTGGCCTGGCGCTGCGATCCGATCATCACGGTGGGCCTCGACCTGTCGTTCCCGGCCGGCAAGATGTACGTCGACACCTCGTGCGACGGCGCCGCGACGATCGAGCGCGCGGCCGACGGCACGATCGCGGTCGCGGGGTGGAGCGCCGACTTCCACCGGATGAAGGCGGCCGGCGGCCCGCGGCCGGCGCGCGAGCGCGCGGTCGAGCTGCCCGGCTGGCACGGCGGCACCGTGGCGTCGAGCTTCATGTTCGCGATGTTCCACCGCTGGTTCGTCGAGCAGGCGGCGCGCCACGGCGAGCGGGTCCGCCTGTACAACTGCACCGAGGGCGGCGCCGCGATCCCCGGCATGCAGCACCGGCCGCTGGCCGAGGTGCTGGCCGAGCTGGCGACCACGGTCGACGTGGCGGAGGTGCTCGACGGCGCGATCGCCGGCGTCGCCACCGCGGACCGCGCCGCCCGCGCCGAGGCGTGGCGCGCCCGCGCCGCCCGCGACCTGCGCCGGGCCCGCCGGCTCGCCGATCGCGGCGCCTGGCTGGCCAGCCGCGACGACGCCCGCGCCCACGCCCGGCTGACCGTCGTCGAGGCCGAGCTGGCCCGGTGCCTGGGCCGCCACCCGTTCATCGCGATGCGCGCGCAGCGGCCGATCGACTCGGCGCTCGACATGGCGCGGCGGCCGGCGCCGTTCGCCGACTACCTCGCGGCGTCGCGCCAGCTGCTGCAGGCCGCGGCCTCGACGTGCCGCGAGGTCGGCGCCGCGCTGGCCAGCGCGCCGGGAGGCGGTCGTGGGTGACGCGCCGCCGCGCGCGGGTCGGCTGATCGCCGTCGCCGGCGGCAAGGGCGGCGTCGGCAAGAGCGTCGTCTCGCTCAACCTGGCGGTGACGCTGGGCCGGCTCGGCTACCGCACGACGCTGGTCGACGGCGACCTCGGCGCGCCGAACCTACACACGATGCTCGGGATCACCCGCCCCGGGCCGGGCCTGGGCGGCTTCCTCGATCACGAGGCGTCGACGCTCGGCGACGTGGCGCTGCCGATCGCGGCCGCGCCCAACCTGTCGCTGGTGCCAGGCAGCGCCCGGGTCGGCGCCGCCAACATCAACGCCGGCCAGAAGCTGCGGCTGCTGCGCGCGATCGCCAAGCTCACCGGCGACGTCGTGATCGTCGACGTCGGCGCCGGCACGTCGTGGAACACGATCGACCTGGTCGCGGCCGCCGACATCAAGCTGATCGTGATGACGCCGCAGCTCACCTCGATCCAGAACGCCTACGCGTTCCTCAAGACGATGGTGCAGCGGCTGGTGCGGCGGCTGCCCGAGGACGCCGCGACCCGGCGCGCGCTCGAGGAGCGGCTGGCCGGCGACGGCGAGACCCGGCCGGTGCAGGCGGTGGTCGCCGATCTGCGCGAGAGCGACCCGCTGCTCGCCGACCGGCTGATCGACGTGCTCGCGCGGCTGGGCGTGATGCTGGTCGGCAACATGCTGACCGGGCCGAACGACGTCGCGGTGTTCGACCGGATGGCGGCGATGATCTCCGACTACCTGATGGTGCGCACGCGGGTGATCGCGGCGCTGCCGCTGTCCGAGGCGGTGCGCCGGTCGATCGATCACCGCCAGCCGATCGCCGCCGCGCGCGGCCACGCCGACACCCAGGCCGAGCTGCGCCGGCTGGCCCGGGCGGTGCTCGACGTCGACATCCGCGCGCTGCGCACGGTGGCGCGCGCGGGCCTGCCCGACCGCACGCTGCCGATCTGGATCGACGGCGAGCTGCGGGTGTGAGTTCCAGGGACTCGTCGCCGCGAGACGCCGTCGGCCGAACGACGTACCCGCGCTGGCCTCAGGCCGCGAGGTGCGCGACCACCCGCGCCGCGCCGCGGCCGTCGGTGGCGGCGGTGGCGGCGGCGGCCAGCGCGCGGCGCGCCAGCGGATCGCCGACCAGCGCGGCGATCGTGGCAGTGAGCTCGCGGTCGTCGACGGCGGCCAGCGGCCAGCCGCCGGCGGCCAGGCCCGCGGCGGCGTGGCGGCGGGCGTTGACGAGCTGATCCGGCGCGATCGCGATCGCGATCGTCGGGCGCCCGAGGTACGCCAGCTCGGCGAGCGTGCCGCCGGCGGCGCTGATCGCCAGGTCGCAGCCGGCCATCCGCGCCGCCAGGTCGGGCGGGCGGTAGGCGAGCTCGACCTGGTGGCCGGCGCGCTCGGCGGTGGCCAGCCCGACGGCCAGCGCGCGATCGGCGCAGAAGCCCGGGCCGAGCACGACCGTGACCGCCAGCGCGCCCGGCGGCAGCGCGCCCAGCACCCGCGCCGTGGCGCCCGCCGGGTCGCTGCCGCCCATCGTGATCAGCAGGCGCTCGACCCGACCGCGCGGCGTCGCGCCGCCGGCGGGGAGCGCGCGGAACTCGCGTCGCAGGAGGTGGTAGCGCCGCCCGAGCAGGCGGGTCGCGGCCGCCGGGTAGCGCGCGGCCAGCTCCTCGGCGCCGAGGTTGTGGTTGACGACCACCTCGGCCGGCGGCGGCGCCAGGCCGAGATCGTCGACGGCGACCACCCGCAGCCCGGCGTCGGCGACCGCCGCGACGTACGCGGGCGAGAACGCCGGGCCGTCGACCACGACCGCGTCGGCCGCCAGCGACCGCGCCAGCGCGATCGTCGCCGCGCCCTCGGCCGGGCTGCCGCTGACGCCGTCGGCGGCCACCGCCGGCAGCCCCCGCTCGTCGAGCGCGACCAGCGACGCCGCCGGATCGTCGCCGACCACCAGCGTCGCCGCGCCGCCGCCGTCGATCGCGGCCTCGGCCAGCGCGGCCAGGCGCAGCACGTGGCCGCTGCCGAGCCGGTGGCTGGCGTCGGCGCGCAGCACCAGCCGCGGCCCGGTCACGCCACGTGCTCGAGCAACCAGCGGGTCTCCTCGACGCCCAGCCGGGGGTCGGCGTGATCGCTGGAGTAGACGAACCCGTCGGGCAGCGGCTGGCCGGCCGGCCGCTCGGCGCCCTGGTGGAACGCGTACTCCGGGTAGATCACCATCAGCTCGCCCAGGTCCGCGGCGCGGCGCGCCTCCTCGGCGCTGAGCAGCACCTCGTGCAGCTTCTCGCCGGGGCGGATGCCGATCGTCTCGCGCGGCACGCCCGGCGCCATCGCCTCGGCCAGCGTGACGATGTCGGTGGTCGGCAGCTTGGGCACGAAGATCTCGCCGCCGGTCATCAGCTCGAGGCCGCGCAGCACCAGCGCGATCGCGTCGCTCATGCGGATCCAGAACCGGGTCATCCGCTCGTCGGTGATCGTGATGCGCCCGCCGTCGCGCTGCGACTCGAACAGCGGGATCACGCTGCCGGCCGAGCCCATGACGTTGCCGTAGCGCACCAGCGAGAACCGGGTCGCGAGATCGCCGACGTAGGCGTTGGCCGCGACCAGCAGCTTCTCCATGCACAGCTTGGTGGCGCCGTAGAGGTTGGCCGGCGCGACCGCCTTGTCGGTCGACAGCGCGATGATCCGCGGCACGCGGTTGGCGAGCGCGGCCTCGATCAGGTTGCGGGCGCCGACGACGTTGGTCTGCACCGCCTCGATCGGGTTGTACTCGCAGATCGGCACGTGCTTCATCGCCGCGGCGTGGACGACGACGTCGACGCCGCGCAGCGCGGTGGTCAGGCGGTCGCGGTCGCGGACGTCGCCGACGAAGAACCGCAGCCGGGGATCGCGCAGCGTGCGCTCGAGCTGGTAGTGCTTCTGCTCGTCGCGGGAGAAGACGATCACCTTCTTGGGGTTGCCCTGGCTGATCAGCGCCTGGACGAAGGCCCGCCCGAACGAGCCGGTGCCGCCGGTGACCAGCACCACCTGGTCGTCGACGGTGTGGATCGAGTCGCGGGTGCGAGCCGCGAGCGACGAGGGCAGCTGTGGGGTCATGGCCGGAGCTCCGCGAGGGTGGTGGCCAGCGCCGCGACGATCGCGTGCACGTCGGCCGGTGTCAGATCGGGGTACAGCGGCAGGCTGAGCGTGCGCTGGTAGTAGGCGTCGGCGCCGGGCCGCGGCCGGGGCGGTTCGGCGCCGGGGCGATCGCGGTGGAACGGGTGGCTGGGCAGCGGGATGTAGTGGACCTGGGTGCCGACGCCGCGGGCGGCGAGGCCGCGCATCAGCGCGCCGCGATCGACGCCGAGGCCGGCGAAGTCGATCGCGACCGCGAACAGGTGGAAGGCGTGGTCGCGGTCGGGCAGCTCGGGCGGCGCCGTGACCCAGCCGGGCGGCAGCTGCGCGGCCAGCTCGGCGCGGTAGGTGGCGGCCAGCGCGCGCCGCGCCGCCAGGAACCGCGGCAGCCGCGCCAGCTGCGAGGTGCCGAGCGCGCACAGCACGTCGGGCAGCCGGTAGTTGAAGCCCTGCTCGACGACCTCGTGGTACCAGGGGCCGGGGCTCGGGATCGACAGCCGCGCCGGATCGCGCTCGATGCCGTGGTGGCGCAGCCGCAGCACCCGCGCGTGGTGGCGCGGGTCGCGCATGATGACCGCGCCGCCCTCGCCGGTCGTGATGTGCTTGACCGGGTGGAACGACAGCGCGACCGCGTCGCTGGTGGCGCCGCCGATCATCGCGCCGCGGTAGCGCGCGCCGAGCGCGTGGCACGCGTCCTCGATCAGGAACAGGCCGTGGGCCTGGGCCAGCGCGGCGAGCGCGGCGAGGTCGCACGGCTGGCCCGCGAGGTGGACCGCGACGATCGCGCGGGTGCGCGGGCCGATCAGCGCCGCGACCGCGGCCGGGTCGAGGTTGCCGGTGATCGGATCGACGTCCGCGAACCGGACACCGAGCCCGGCCTGGTACGCCGCCGAGGCGGTGGCCGAGAAGGTGATCGGCGAGGTGATGAGCTCGTCGCCCGGCGCCAGGCCGAGCCCGAGGTAGGCCAGGTGCAGCGCCGCGGTGCCGTTGACGCAGGCCGCGACGTGGTCCGCGCCCAGGTATGCGGCCAGCGCGTCCTCGAAGGCGGCGACCGCCGGGCCGCAGGTGAGCGCGCCGCTGGTCAGCGCCGCGGTGACCGCGGCGACGTCGTCGGCGTCGATGCTCTGCCGCCCGTAGGGGTAGCGCAGCGGCGCGGGCTGGGAGGGCGGCTGGGGGGCCAGGACGGCCATGCCGCCGACCAATGCGAACCGCGCGCCAAGCCCGCCCTCGCGATCTCGCCCGGTTGCGCCGCCGCGCTCTCGACCACCGTCATGGCTGACGGCGGGGTGGTGTCAGCGCCGGCGCGGGGTGGCTGGCGACAGCGGCGAGCCTCAGCTCCGACGCTGGGCGCGGCGCACCGCGACCAGCCGCTCGGCGACCGCGTGGCGGGCCAGCCCGAGCGCGGCCAGCCACGCCTGATCGCGGCGGGCCAGCTCCTCGGCGAGGTTCAGCCCGGCGGCGGTGGGCGCGCGCGGCGTGGCGGCCTCGAGGGCATGGAGCAGCGTCGCGCGGGTGGCGATCATCGCGTCGAACGCGGCCAGCACCGCCTCGGGGTCGGCGCCGTCGGGGGGCGGCGCGGTCACCTCGACCAGCTGGGCCAGCAGCTCGGTGACCGCGGCGGTCACGGCTGCCCCCGGGCCGCGGCGAACGCGTCGCGGAGATCGGTCATGACCTGGGCGGCGGCGTCGAGCGGCGGCGTGGCCAGCGTGCAGTTGGCCGCGGTGAGCTGCTCGTCGACGAACTGGTACAGCGCGTCGAGGTTGGCGCACAGCTCGGCGTGCTGGCTGTGGTCGAGCGCGGCGCGCAGCTCGACGACGATCCGCGACGCGTGGCCGAGCGCGGCGGCCTTGGCCGCGATGTCGCGGGCGGCGATCGCCGTCCGGGCCTTGGCGAGGTCGTCGAGGAAGCGGTTGAACAGCCGCGTCAGGATCTCCGGCTTGGACGCCGACTCGAGATCGACCTGACGGTAGGCGACGGCGGCACGGGCGTACATGGGGCCTCCGGGGTTCGGCTCAGCCGAGGATGGCGGTCAGGCGCGCGCTCTGCTGCTGCATCGTCGACAGCGCCTTCTCGAGCTTGGTGAACTGATCGCGCAGACGCTCGCCGACCTTGGTGGCGGCGTCCTCGATGCGATCGATCTGCTTCTGGTAGGCGGCGGCCTGGCTGTCGAGCGACTTGCCCTTGGTGGCGAGGATGCCATCGCCGGAGCGCCCGTACTGGTCGGCCAGGTCGCCGAGCTTGGTGCCGAGCCCGCCGTCGACGAACAGCCGCTCGGCGGCGCGTGGATCGGCGGCCAGCGTCGCGGTCAGCTTGGTGTCGTCGATCGACAGCCGCCCGGTGCGGTCGAAGGTGACGCCGAGGCCGGCCAGGGTCTTGCCACCGTGGCTGTCGGTCGCGGCCCGGTTCATCGCCAGCTGCAGCTGCCGCAGCGTGCTGTCGCCGAACAGGCTGTCGGTGCCCTTCTTGACGCCGCTGTAGCTGAGCTGGCTCGTCACCAGGTTGGCCGCGGCGTTGAACGCGTCGACCAGCTCCTTGACCTTGGTCTTCTCGGCGTCGGTGTCGGCGCTGACGGCGATCGCGGTGTCGGCCTCGCCGCTGGCGTGGGCGCGCTTGAGGGTCAGGGTCACGCCGCTGGCCGCGTCGGCGACCAGGTTGGTGCTGCGGGTCATCGCGATGCCGTCGAGCGTGAACCGGGCGTCGCTGGCCGGGATCGTGACGTTGCCGGGCGTGCTCCAGCCCAGCCCGGCGCCGCCGTCGGTGTAGGTCGGCGCGTTGGCGACGCCGGTCTGGCGCGCGGTGGCGACCAGCCGGTAGTTGGTGCCGTCGTACACCACCGACGCCGTCGACGCCGCGTCCGCGGTGTTGATGCGGTCGGCGATGTCTTGCAGCGTGTCGGACGCGGTCCAGCTCACCGACGTGGTGCCGGCGCTGGTGGTGATGTCGATCGAGCCGGTGCCGGCGACGCCGGCGCCGGCGCTGGCGAACGTGCGCGAGGTCGTCACCTGGGCCCGGGCCAAGGCGTCGACGCGCAGGGAATGGGTGGCCGTGGCGGCCCCGCCCGACACCACCACGCTGGCGTGGTCGGCATCGGACGAGGTGGCCTTGGCCGTGCGGTGCTCGCTCGCCTGGTCGATGGCGCGCGCCTTGTCGCGCACGCCGAGCAGGCGGGTGGTGAGGTCGTCGAGGATCGTGCCCTGACGGGTGACGTCGGAGACGCGTTGGCGCAGCACCGTCGCCGACGCCTTCTCGGCGGCCACCAGCTGATCGATCATCGTGCTGGTGTCCAGCCCGCTGACGAGTCCGTTGAAGTTGATGGACGACATGGTGGTCCGAGCGCGTCAGGGCACGATCACGCCTAGCGGAGGAGCGACAGCGCCGAGTTGGGCAGCTGGTTGGCCTGCGACAGCACCGCGAGGCCGGCCTGGCTGAGGATCTGGCTCTTGGTCAGCTGCGAGGTCTCCGACGCCACGTCGACGTCGCGGATGCGCGAGTTCGCGGCCGACAGGTTCTCGTGCGCCACGGCGAGGTTCGAGATCGTGACCTGCATGCGGTTCTGGACCGCGCCGACCTTGGCGCGCGAGGTCGACAGCTGCTCGATGGCCTTGTCGAAGGCGCCGAGCGCCGCGCGGGCGTTGGTCGCGGTCGACAGCGACGCCGAGGCGATGTGCAGCGAGGTCGAGCCGAGCGTCGACGTGGTCAGCTTGGTGATCGACATCGAGATGCGATCGTTGGAGGTGTTCTGCATGCCGACCTGGAACGACAGGCCCGCCGAGGCCGAGCCGTCGACCAGCTTCTGGCCGTTGAACTCGGTGACCGCGCTGATGCGGTTGATCTCGTTGCGGAGCTGGCCGAACTCGGTCTGGATGTAGCCGCGCTCGGTGGTGCCCAGGGTCTGGTTGGCCGACTGCACCGACAGCTCGCGCATGCGGGTGACGATGCCCTGCATCTCGTTCATCGAGCCTTCCGCCACCTGCGACATCGACACGCCGTCGTTGGCGTTGCGGCTGGCCTGCGACAGCGACCGCAGGTCGGCCTTGAGGTTCTCGCTGATGCCGAGGCCGGCGGCGTCGTCGGCGGCGTTGTTGATGCGGAGGCCGGAAGACAGGCGACCGATCGACGCGGACAGCGCGGTCTGGGTGGTGTTGAGGTTGCGTTGCGCGTTGAGCGACGCGACGTTAGTGAGGATCGAGATGGCCATGACGGGAACTCCTTCTTGGTTGTGCTGCGCCTTGCACTGGCTTGATTCGCCTCGATCGCCGCGTTGTTGAGGGGGGTGCGTGTGGATCGCCGTCAAAACTGACGGCCCCGACGCACCGACGCCCCGCGCTGGTCGAGCCAGCTACGGGGCGTCGTCGTTGCGGAGCGGCGATCAGCGGCGGCCGGGGCTGAGCAGCGTCGCGAGGCGGCCGTTGACCGCCTGCGAGGCCTCGAGCGCCTGGGTGCGCTGGGCGAGATCGGTGGCGGCGTCGATGATGTCGACCTCGGTCAGCGAGGCGATCCGCCCCACCAGCGAGTGCTCGAGCTCGACGCGGAAGGCGTCGGCGTCCTGGAACACCGCCATCATGCTGCCGACCTCGCCGCGGGCCTGGCTGACCTGCTCGTGGGCGGCGTCGAGCTCGTCGATGGCGGCCTGGATCGACGGCACGTCGTTGGCGCCCAGCGCGGTGACCAGCCGGCCCAGCGCCGGCAGCACGTCGACGCCGCCCGCGACGGCGCTGGTCAGCGCGCTGCCCGACAGGGTCGCGCTGGCGCTGGCGCCCTCGCCGGCCTCGAGGTCGCGGCGGCTGGCGTCCCCGACGAAGACGCCGGCGGCGTCGAACGGCGCGACCAGCCCCTGGGCGCCGGCCAGCACGTACTCGCCGGCGGCGTTGCGGCTGTTGGCCGAGGCCAGCGCCACCGAGAACAGCCCGGCCACCTGCAGCTCGAGCTTGGCGCGGTCGCCGGCGACGTAGTTGGCGTTGGCCGCCTGCACCGCGATCTGGCGGGCCTCGCTGAGCACGCCGCCGATCGTCCCGAGCGCGCGCTCGGTCTCGGCGAGCTGGTCGCTGCCCAGCCCGATCGCGTCGCCGCGGCCTTGGCTGATGGCGGCGCGCACTTGCTCGCGGCGGGCCTGGATCCACGCGACCGGATCGTCGGACGCGTGGCGCACCTTGATGCCGGACGAGACCTGGTCCGAAAGCTTGGCGATGTCGGTCTGCGCGGCGCCGATGTGGCCGGCGCTGCGCTCGAGGAGGTGGTGGGCGGTGATGCGCATGGTGGTCCTAGAGCCGGTTGAGCAGATCACCCAGCATGCCGTCGACGGTCGACAGGAACCGGGTCATGGCCTCGGCCCCGTGCTGGAACTTGACCAGGTTGGACATCTCCTCGTCGAGGTCGACGCCCGACAGCGCGTCGCGCAGATCGCCGAGGTGGTCGGAGATGATCGTGGCCCGGTCGGTCTCGGCCTGGGCGTCGTGGGCGCGGCGGCCGAGGCTGCCGACCAGATCGATCGCCGCGTCGGACAAGGTCTGGGTGCCGCCGCTGGCGACCCGCTGGTCGCGCAGCGCCAGCAGCGCGAGCGCGCCGCGGTTGTCGCCGGGGCCGGCGCCGGCGGCGGCGGTAGCCAGCCGATCGGGGTCGGCGATCAGCGCCGGATCGACGGCGATCGCGGTGGCGGCGCCGGCGGCCGCGGCCAGCGGCGTGAACAGCGGCCGCCCGCTGACGCCGTCGAGCCCGGCGTTGGCCTGGTGGACGGCGTTGACCGAGGTCGTCAGATCGAACGCCAGCTGATCGAGATCGGCGGCCGCGGTCGCGGCGTCGCCGTCGCGGAAGGTGATCTCGCCGGCCAGGCGGCCGCCGACCAGGCTGGTGGTGACGTCGCGGCGCGACCGCCCGTCGACCAGCTCGACCCGGCGGAAGCCAGTGGCGGGATCGGGCGTCGCCTCGAGGCTGGCGGCGTGGTTGCCGTCGACCAGCACGCCGCCGTCGGGCAGCACCCAGCGCAGCCGGCCGTCGGGATCGACCCGGCCGCTGCCGCCGATCAGCTCGGCCAGCTGCTTGGCCGCGAGGTCGCGGCGGTCGCGCAGCACGGGGTCGCCGTCGATCGTGATCTGGGTGTTGAGGGTGGCCAGCTCCTGCGCGATGGCCGAGGCCTGCGCGGTGTGGTCGCGGATGCGCGCGTCGGCGTCGGCTCGCGCCGCGGCGATGGCGGCGGCGCGCTCGGCCATCCCGTCGGCCAGGTTCTTGGCCGCGGCGATCGCCGCGTCGCGCAGGAGCGAGTCGGTCGGCATCGCCGACACCCGCTCGAGGCCGGCCCACAGCGCCGCGACCCGCGCGTCGATCGACTCGCCGGCGCCGTCGATGCGGGCCTCGAGGTCGAGCAGCGCCGGGGCCTGCGCGCCGGCGCTGCCGAGGCTGCCGGCGGCGTCGCGCTCGCGCGAGGCCAGCATCAGGTCCTGGTAGCGATCGGGCGCCAGCGACCGCACCCCGCCGACCAGCGGCGCGGCCAGCTCGGCGCGCAGGTCGACGCGCTGGCGCGAGTAGCCGAGGGTGTTGACGTTGGCGGCGTTGTTGCTGGCGACGGCGACACCGGTGTGCTGCGCCGACAGCCCCGCCGCGCCTAGACCAAGCAGCGAGAGCAGGTCGGACACGGGGCACCTCGTGGGTTCGAGCGGTTGGGGTCAGAGCGTGATCGTGCGGAGCGGCTCGGTGCACGGCTGGCGGCGCGCGCGGCGATCGTAGCGATCGTCGGGCGTGCGGCCGAGCAAGGCGGCGACGCCGTCACGGGCGGCGGCCACCAGCGCGACGTTGGCGGACAGCTCGAGGCGGACCCGCGCCAGCAGGCGACGGCCTTCGCCGTCGAGCCGGGTGGCGGCGTGGCCCTCGAGCGCCTCGACCAAAGCGTGCTTGCGGGCGGTGAGCGACTCCACCGCGGCGAGGTCAAGGCGCGAGATCGCCCGGCGCTCGTCGGCCATCACCGCCCGCAGCACGACCAGGGTATCGACCAGGTCGGCGGCCGGTGAAGGCGTCGGGCTCATCGCTCGCCCTCGCGGGCGAGGTCGTCGTCGAGGATGTTGCCGGCGAGCCGGTCGAGGTCGACCACGTACTCGCCCTTGGCCAGGAGCTCGCGCACCCGGCCGACCCGGGCGCTGATCTCGGGGGAGATCCCCCCGGTCCCAGCCGCGCTGGCCTCCGGGCCCAGCGCCACCACGCTGGCGGGCTGGCCGCTGGCGCGCGTGGAGGTTGGACCGGGCCGGCGTTCGGCATCGGTGATCGGCGTGATGGTGGTGGGGTCGATGCGCATGGGCTTTCTCCAAGCTGTTGGGTCGGCCGCGCAAGCGGGACGTACAGGGGGGGTGCGATCTTTCAGTACCGAGCGCCCGGCGCCGGCAGCAGGGGGGCCGGATCGACGGCGTGGCCGTCGACGCGGACCTCGAAGTGCAGGTGCGGGCCGGTGACGCGCCCGGTCGCGCCGACCGTGCCGAGCGGCTCCCCGGCCTCGAGCCGCTGCCCGGGCTCGACCTCGACCGTGGCCAGGTGGGCGTAGCGGGTCTCGCTGCCGTCGGCGTGGCGCAGCACCACCAGGTTGCCGTAGGTGCCGGCCGGACCAGCCTTGGTCACGGTGCCGGCGGCGGCGGCGCGGGCCGGCGCGCCGACGGGGGCCGCGATGTCGAGGCCCTCGTGGAAGCTCTCGGCGTGGGTCACCGGGTGGACGCGCTCGCCGAAATCCGAGCTGTAGCGCCCGATGGCCGGCGCGACGAAGGTGGTGGGCGCGCGCCGCGGGGCGTCGCCCATGGCCCGGTCGAACTCGTCGGCGTCGAGCACGACCGCGTCGGGGTCGGCGTCGGGGGTGCCGCCCAGCGCGGTCTCGAAGGTGTCGGCCAGGCCCAGCCCGGCGCCCGACATGGCGTCGGCCAGGGCGTCGTCGAGCATCGACCGGAAGGTGTCGCCGGCGAAGCCGCCGTCGAGCAGGCCGGGCGAGCCGGCGCGCGCCTCGGCCAGGAGCTGCCGCAGGAAGAAGCTCTCGAGCCCCTTGGCGGCGGTGCGCTCGGGGGCCTCGGCCTCGGCGGCACCCAGCGGCGCGAGCGACGGGTCGGCCATCACAGCACCTGCACCTCGGCGCGCAGCGCGCCGGCGGCGGCGAGCGCGTTGAGGATGGCGAGCAGATCCCGCGGCTTGACGCCCAGGCGGTTGAGGGCCGCGGTCAGCTCGCCGACGTTGGCCGCGCCGGCGATCATGCGCAGCTCGCCGCCGCCCTCGGTGACCGCGACGTCGCTGCGCGGGACCACGGCGGTCTGGCCGCGGCCCAGCGGCGCCGGCTGGCTGACCTCGGGGCGCTCGGCGATCTGCACGCTGAGGCCGCCGTAGGCGATCGCCGCCGGCCCCAGCCGGACGTGGCCGCCGAGCACGACGGTGCCGGTGCGCTCGTCGACGACGACCCGGGCCACCGCGTCGGGCGTGACCTCGACGCCCTCGATGGTGGCGATCAGCGCGGTGACCTTGCCCTTCCAGCTCGCGGTGATCGGGACCACGACCGAGCCGGCGTCGCGCGGGATCGCGGTGCCGGCGCCGAGCGCGCCCTCGATCGCGACGGCGATCCGCGTGGCGGTGGTGAAGTCGGCGGTCTTGAGGTTCAAGACCAGCTGGCGCTGCGGCATCTGGGTCGGCGCCGAGCCCTCGACGACCGCGCCGCCTGGGATCCGCGCGACGGTGACGTGGTTCTTGCGCTGGCTGCCGGCGCCGGCCTCGACCAGGAAGCCGCCGACCGCGAGCTGGCCCTGGGCCAGCGCCCAGGTGCGCTGATCGGGGCCCTTGAGCGGCGTGCCGACCAGGACGCCGCCGGCCAGGCTCTTGGCCGAGCCCGACGACGCCACGACGACGTCGATCAGCTGGCCGGGGCGCGCGAACGGCGGCAGGTCGGCGGTGACCGTCACGATCGCGACGTTCTTGGCGCGCAGCTCCTCGGCGCTGATCTTGATGTCGAGCCGGCTGAGCAGCTTGGCCATCGAGCGGCGCACGATCGGCGAGCTGGCGTCGTCGCCGGTGCCGGCGAGGCCGGTCACCAGGCCGGCGCCGACCAGCTGGTTCTTGCGCACGCCCTCGACCGTCGCCAGGTCCTTGATGCGATCGGCGCGCGCGGGGGCGACCGTCGCGACGCCGGCGCACAGCGCCAGCGCGACCACCAGGCGCGCCGCGGTCACCACGGCCACACCCGCGCCAGCAGCCGGCTGCCCCAGCCCCGGCGTTGCTGGTCGCTGACGTCGCCGCGCCCGGTGTACTCGATCTCGGCGTCGGCGATGCGCGACGACGGGATCGTGTCGTCGTCGGCGATGTCCGCGGTGCGGACGATGCCGGACAGGTAGATGTGGTGCTCCTCCTCGCCGACCATCACCACCTTGGTGCCCTCGACGTAGAGGTCGCCGTTGCCGAGCTCCTGCTTGACCCGCACCGGCAACGTCGCCGACAGCGTGCCCTTGCGCGCGATCTTGCCCGCGCCGGTGAAGCTCATCTCGGACTCGGTGGCGAACAGCTGGGCGGGATCGACGTCGGGGTACTTCTTGGTCAGCGCCGCCAGCAGCCCGACCGCGGCCGGCATGCCGTAGCTGGCGCCGTCCTGCTTGTTGAGCTTGGTCGAGGCGTCGCGGGTCGCGGCCTCGCGCTCGTCGATGCGCACCACCAGGATGTCGCCGACGTGGCGCGCGGTGTCGTCCTCGAACCAGCCGTCGCCGGTGAACAGGCTGCCGTTGGTCGGCGTCGGCCGCGCCGGGTAGGCGTCGGCGACGAACGGCCGGTGCTTGGGCCGGTACGGCGCGATGTGGGTGGTGCACGCGGTGAGCGTCGCGACCACCAGCCAGGCGAGCGAGCGGGTCATGGGGCCTCCTCCACGACGACGCGGTGGTCGTCGACGAGCGTGCCGCGCAGATCGCGGCCGGTGTCGGCGAGGCGCACGATCGCGACCTCGCCGGGGCGGGCGCTGGCGGCGAGGCGGCCGCGGGCGCGGATCGTGATGGCGCCGGACTCGACGATCACCTCGACGTCGGCGCCGCGTGCCACCGGCGGCGGCCGGGTGATCGCGGCGGCGGTGATCACGTCGCCGGCGGCCAGCGCGGTGGTGGTGATCGTGCCGACCGCGATCGGCGCTGGCTGGGTGCCGGGCGCCATCACCTGGCTCACCGCGACGACGTCGGCGGCGGTGATCAGCGCGCCGGCCGGCAGGGCGCGGGTGGTGACGAACCCGGCGGTCTTGGCCGCGAGCGTGACCGGCACGAAGCTGGCGCGGCCGCCGGCGACGCGCACCCGCACGCTGATCCGGCCCGGCCGCGGCGCGCGCGGCCACTCGACCGCCACCGCGGCGCGGTCGACGTCGGCGTGGCGTCGGCCCAGGGCGCGCGGCACGTGCACCGCCACCACCGCCAGCTCGGTCGGCAGCCCGGCGGCGGCGCCGGCGCCGATCGCGTCGGCCAGCGGCTCGGCGGCGGCGCTCGACGCCAGCAGCACCAGCAGCAGCGGCAGGTGGCGCGGGCTCATCGCAGCTGCGCCGTCTGGCCGAGCATCTCGTCGGCCGCCTTGATCACGCGGGTGTTGACCTCGTAGGCGCGCTGCCCCGAGATCAGGTCGATCATCTCCTCGACCGCGCTGACGTTGGACAGCTCGAGGCTGCCCTGGGCCAGGCTGCCGGCGCCGTTCTCGCCGGGGTTGCCGGTCACGGCGTCGCCGGCGGCGGAGGTCTCGCGGAACAGCGTCCCGCCCATCGCCTCGAGGCCGGCCGGGTTGGCGAAGGTGGTGAGCTGCAGCTGGCCGAGCTCGACCGGCGCGGGATCGCCGGGCACGGTCGCGGTGACCTTGCCGTCGCCGGCGATCGTCACCGTCTGCGCCTCGGGCGGGATCGTGATCTCGCCGGCCACCGGGTAGCCCTCGCTGGTGACCAGGAGGCCGTTGGCGTCGCGCTGGAACGCGCCGTTGCGGGTGTAGGCGGTCTCGCCCGAGGGCAGCGTCACCGCGAAGAAGCCGTTGCCCTGGATCGCGACGTCGAGCGGGCCACCGGTCTGGCGTAGCTCGCCCTGCCCCTGCATGCGCTGGGTGGTGGTGACCCGCACGCCGAGCCCGACCTCGAGGCCGCTCGGCGCCGAGGTGCCGTTGCCGGTGGCGGCGCCGGCCGGGCGCATGCGCTGGTACATCAGGTCGGCGAACTCGGCGCGGCTCTTCTTGAAGCCGGCGGTCGAGACGTTGGCGATGTTGTTCGCCGTGACGTCGAGCTGGGTCTGCTGGGCTTCCATGCCGGCGGCGGCGGTGGTGAGGGCACGCAACATGAGGTCCTCCGGTGGTGGAAACTGGCGATGAACCCTCGAGGGTTCAGCTCACTTGGGCCCGCCGAGATCGCGCGCGGCGCGGCTCTCGACGTCGTGGAAGCCCTGGATCATGCGCAGCAGCGTCTCGTAGGTGCGCGACACCTTCACCAGGTCGACGACGCCGCGCACGACGTTGACGTTGGAGCCCTCGAGCGCGCCCTGCACCACCCGCGGCGGCGGGCCGGCGGTGGGCGCGCCCGTGGCGGTGAACAGGCTGCCGCCGTCGTGTTGCAGCGCGCCGGGCGCGAAGGTGGCCAGCGCCAGGTTGCCGACCGGGCCGAGCTCGGTCGCGACCGCGCCGTCCTCGCCGATGAAGAACTGGGTGGCCTCGGGCGGCACCTGCAGCGGGCCGCCGTCGGCGGAGCGCACCGCCAGGCCGGTCGCGGTGCGCAGCGTGCCCTCGGCGTCGACCTGGAACGCGCCGGCGCGGGTGTAGCGGACGCCGCCGGGCGCGTCGACCGCGAAGTAGCCGTCGCCCTCGAGCGCGACGTCGAGCGGGTTGCCGGTGGTCGCGATCGCGCCGGGCTGCAGATCGACCGCCGGCGTGATCCCGCCGACCAGCGCGACGTCGGGCGAGCGGGCCCGGGCCAGCGCCTCGGCGAAGGTGACGCGGGTGCCGCGGAAGCCGGTGGTCGACGCGTTGGCGACGTTGTTGGCGGTGACGTCGAGCGCGTTGGACTGCGCGACGGCGCCGGCCGCGGCGACGTAGATGCCGTCACCCACCGGCGACCTCGACCGCGGCCACCTCGGTGGTGCCCTCGGCGAGCCGGACCTGGGCCTCGGGGCGCACCTCCTCGATCGCGGCGCGCAGCCGGGCGATCGCGCGCCCGTGGAGCTGGCACACCCGCGAGGTGGTGACGCCGAGAACCTCGGCGATCTCGACGTAGGTGAGCTCGTCGTTGTAGTAGAGCGAGAGCACCAGCACGTCGCGCTGGCCGAGCGTGGCCAGCGCGGTGCGGACGCGGCCGAGCAGCTCGTGGCGCTCGCTGCGCTG
>Ga0073899_10001403_pt1 | contig 22028 bp, 20 predicted proteins | sample KloWWTmetaKNB5Ph_FD_88975 | JGI IMG/M metagenome (GOLD analysis project Ga0073899, IMG submission 88975) | Active sludge microbial communities from Klosterneuburg, Austria, studying microevolution and ecology of nitrifiers - Klosterneuburg... | ecosystem: Engineered > WWTP > Aerobic digester >... | reverse complement strand
CCGGCCCTTGCTCGAATACGAATCGTTGATTTGCAGCGTGAGCATGTAGTCGGCGCCAGTGAGTTCGGCGATTTCGCGCACGCCCGGGCCCAGGGTCCAACTCAGCGGCTTGCGCCGCGCGGTTCCGCGCGTCGGTAGCGGTACGTGGAGATAGCTATGCGTGTAGATCGTGCCCATCACCGCCCAGTTCAGCGCCAGCAACTGGCGGACCCGGTGCTCGGCTGGCAGGTCGGCGCCCGGGCGAAAGCTCGGCACCAGGCTAGCGTCGCGCTTGTGCAGGGAGCTTTCGACTGCGACCACGAAGTGCTCGCGCGCCGCCCGCGTCCAGTCGGCCCTGGGTTCGAGCATGCCGCTGGCCTGCATCTCGTAGAGCTGGATTGAAGGCTCGGCCATGACGATTGTCTTGCCGGCCAGGTCGACCGTCTGCTCGAAGTCGATGCTGGTGCGGACATGGCTCGACTTGCACGCGCCAAGCATCATGGCCAGTGCGATCGGCAGTAGCAGGCGCAATGCTCGCGGTGACGATCCCGCGCGCTCCGGGCAGCAAAGCTGGCGCCGACTTGGGCGGATTCCATGGCCGCCGATGCGGCCGGCAAATGGCATGGGGGAAGCGCTGTTGCTGCATTGCGGCATGATAGACTTCCAAAGTTCGCCCGCCGCGCGGGCCGGTTGATTCATCGACGGGGACAGCGATGCTGAAGCTAGCGGAACGCATGGGGCGAGCGAAAGCCAGTGCGATCATGGTCGTTGCGGAAAAAGCCAGGAAGCTGAAGGCTGAGGGTCGCGACATCATCAGCTTCTCGATCGGCGTACCCAATTTTCTGCCGGGAGAACATGTTTATACCGCGGCGCGTGAATCCCTTGCCAAGGACTCCGGCAGCTACGGTTCCAATCGCGGCAGCGAGGCCCTGCTCGACGCGTTCCTGAAGCACTTGCGCGAGGGTGGTCTCGAAGGCTACGAACGCGCCAATATCGTGGCCGGCGTCGGCGCCAAGCACGTGTTGTTCAACGTCATGTATGCGCTGCTCGACGAGGGCGACGAGATCTTGATTCCGACGCCGTACTGGACCAGCTATGCCGACATCGCCGACATCCTCGGTGCCAGATCGACGCTGCTCTACTGCGGCCCCGAACAGAACTACAAGCTGACGCCAGACCAGTTGCGCGATGCGCTCAAGTCTCGGCCCAAGGCAATCCTGTTCAACAATCCGTCGAATCCGACCGGCATGGTCTACGACCACGCCGAGGTGCGTGCGCTTGCCGATGTGCTGGTCGAGTCCGAGACCTGGATCATCTCCGACGACATCTACAACCGCATGATCTTCGACGGGCTCGGTTACGCGCATCTGGTCAAGGCGCGCCCGGAGCTGCGCGACCGCTGCATCCTGCTCGATTCCATTTCCAAGACCTACGGCATGCCCGGTTGGCGCGTCGGCATGGTGGCGGCGCCGGCGGCGGTGGCGCAGGCGCTGGTGAACCTCAACTCCAACCACATCACCAACCTGCCGGAAGTGGTCACCGCCGCAGCAGTGGCCGCGTTCAATGGACCGCAGGACGTTCCCGAACAGAAGAATCGCGAGTTCCAGAGCAAGCGCGACCAGGTCATGGCGGCATTGGCCGCGATTCCCGGCGTGAACTGCCCGAAACCAGGCGGCGCGTTCTACGTGTTCCCGGACGTATCCTGCGCATTCGGCAAGTCGCACGCCGGCAAGCGCATCGGCAATGACGTCGACTTCTGCAACGCGCTGCTGGATGCAAAGGGCGTGGCCTGCGTGCCCGGCTCGGCCTTCGGCGAGCCGCGCGCGATCCGCATCAGCTACACCTGCCCGACTGCGCAGCTGCCCGATGGGCTGAAGCGCATCCAGGATTTTTTTGCCGAACTTTCCTGAGTTTCTTTCGCCCTCCCATTCAATCGTTTCCAGGAAGCACTACGATGAAGAAGCCCGTCCGTGTTGCCGTCACCGGTGCTGCCGGTCAGATCGGATATTCGCTGCTGTATCGCATCGCCTCCGGCGAAATGCTCGGGCGTGACCAGCCGGTCATCCTGCAGATGCTGGAACTGCCGATGGACAAGGCCCAGGCGGCGCTCAAGGGCTGCATGATGGAGCTCGAAGACTGCGCCTTCCCGCTGCTCGCCGGCATGGTCGGCACCGCCGATCCGAAAGAGGCGTTCAAGGACGCCGATGTCGCGCTGCTGGTCGGCGCGCGTCCGCGCGGCCCGGGCATGGAGCGCAAGGACCTGTTGCTCGAGAACGCCAAGATCTTCACCGAACAGGGCCGCGCGATGAACGAAACCGCGAGCCGCGATATCAAGGTGCTGGTGGTCGGCAATCCGGCCAACACCAATGCCTATATTGCGATGAAGTCGGCGCCGGATCTGGCGAAAAAGAACTTCACCGCGATGCTGCGCCTCGATCACAACCGTGCGCTGAGCCAGCTTGCCGCCAAGGCGAACGTGGCCGTGGCCGATATCGACAAGCTGGTCGTGTGGGGCAACCACTCGCCGACGATGTACCCGGACTACCGCTTCGCCACCGTCGATGGCAAGTCGCTCAAGGACCTGATCAACGACGAGACCTGGAACCGCGAGACCTTCATCCCCAAGGTCGGCAAGCGCGGCGCCGCGATCATCGAAGCGCGTGGCCTGTCCTCCGCCGCCTCCGCCGCCAATGCCGCCATCGACCACATCCGCGACTGGGTGCTCGGCACCAACGGCAAGTGGGTGACCATGGGCGTCGCGTCGGATGGCAGCTACGGCATCCCGGTCGATGTCATGTACGGCGTGCCGGTCACCTGCGCCAACGGCGAGTACACCCGCGTCACCGGCCTGGCCATCGACGACTACAGTCGCACCATGATGGACAAAACCCTCGCCGAACTCGAAGAAGAACGCGCCGGCGTGGCCCACTTGCTGTAATCAGCTTGAAGCGGCCTCCGGGCCGCTTCCCACATGGAGTACACGATGACTCACTCCGCTGGCGCGATGTTCCGCGCCGCCCTGGCCGCCGAGAAGCCGTTGCAGGTGATCGGTGCGATCAATGCGAACCATGCGCTGCTTGCGAAGCGGGCAGGGTACCGGGCGATCTACCTGTCGGGTGGCGGTGTCGCCGCCGGCTCGCTCGGCATGCCGGACCTCGGCATCAACACCATGGACGATGTGTTGATCGACACCCGTCGCATCACCGACGTCTGTGACTTGCCGTTGCTGGTCGACATCGATACCGGCTTCGGGCCAAGTGCCTTGAACATCGCGCGCACGGTGAAGTCCCTGATCAAGGCTGGCGCCGCGGCCTGTCACATCGAGGACCAGGTTGGCGCCAAGCGTTGCGGGCATCGACCGGGCAAGGAAATCGTGAGCGCCGAGGAGATGGTCGATCGCGTCAAGGCCGCGGCCGATGCCAAGACCGATCCGGACTTTTTCTTGATCGCCCGCACCGACGCCATCGCCGTCGACGGCGTCGATGCCGCGATCGAGCGCGCGCAGCGCTGCGTCGAAGCCGGCGCCGACGGCATCTTCGCCGAGGCGGCCTACGACCTGCCGACCTACCAGCGCTTTGTCGATGCGGTGCAGGTGCCGGTGCTCGCCAACATCACCGAGTTCGGCAAGACCCCGCTGTTCTCGCGCGATGAACTGGCCTCGGTCGGTGTCGCCATCCAGCTCTATCCGCTGTCCGCATTCCGCGCCATGAACCAGGCCGCCGAAGCCGTGTACACCGCGATCCGCCGCGATGGCCACCAGAAGTCCGTCATCGACCTGATGCAGACCCGCGAAGAACTCTACGACCGCATCGGTTACCACGACTACGAACGCGCGCTGGATGCGCTGTTCGCGAAACAGCGCTGAGGGGGACGAAACCCGCTGTCATTGATGAGTCGCTGGGGGACAGCTGTTGGCCGCGCGTCCTTGGGTGAATGCTGTCGGTAACAGCGGGAGGCTCGACCCATGATGCGCCGACTACTGACCACGCTGGTTGCGCTTGCCAGCTTCGCGCCGGCCCGTGCCCAGTACTTGGTGCTCACCCCTCGGCCCTCCTCATCAGCGTCGCTGAGTGTGACCCTGTCCAATGCGGGTGCGGTTGCAGTCACCGAGCCGGAGTGGATCGCCTCACCGTTGTTCTTCGTGCATACGACGGTCACCGCGACGTCGCCTTGTCGATTGACTCAAGGCACGTACAACATCCGGCTGGCCACTCCGACGCTTGCTGCGGGGGCCTCGATCTCCTGCGTGCTGACTTTCGCCCGCGACTCGGCAACACCCATACCCACGACGGGTTTGGATTTTAGGGCCCGATCCGGGGATCCCGCGTTGCTGATGACGCCATCGACCTGGATCCTGGGGAGCGTGGCTGATCTTCGCCTGCGGGTGGAGCCAGTTCTGCCCCTGCCGCCACAGGGCGCGACGGAAGCGCTGTTTCGCGTCGTCGTGAGCAACCCTTCGGACGCATTGGTCAGCGGCGTCGTCCTCGGGCGCTGTGCTGATTTCGGTGTCTCGCCATTCCGTGTGGATTCCGCCATCCAAGGTGGATGTGGCGATCCGGACGTCGGCGTCTTGTGCTTCTCCGCTGCCGAATTCGAATTCGCGATTCCGGCCGTGCCAGCGCGCGGCGAGTCCTCGTGCGTGCTCCGTGCATCCAGGCTTGCCGGATTGGTTGCGGGCGCAGGTACGGACGTGTTCATCGAGTCCGCTTCTGCTCGGTCCGATGCCGGCTACTGGGTGTCCGATCCTGGACTGGACAACGACGACGCATCGTTCGCGATCGGGTTTATTGCTGCGGCTCCCATTCCGGCGCTGCAGCCGTGGTCTCTGCTCGCACTGGTACTCGGGGTCGCGCTGTTCGCGCTGCGCGCGCAGGCGCGATCCACAGTTGTCCGGAGGGACTTGGTAGTGCCGGAACCACGAAGCCATCACGGCGAGATGTAAGCCTCGCGAGGGTCCGGCAGCGAGTTCGCCCGGCAGAGATCCCGAGGATTCCGATGCGTATATACTTTCGGTGCATACTTCGGAGGGAGGTCATGACGACGGCGCGTGTGTTCAAGTCCGGCAACAGCCAGGCAGTGCGGTTGCCCAAGGAATTCCGTTTTGTCGGCGAAGAAGTCGAGATCCTCCGGCGCGATGGCGAGGTGGTGTTGCGCGAGGTACCGGTACGGCTGGGTGCGCTGCTGCGCGACCTGCCGCCCTGGCCGAGCGACTTCCCCGAAGACATCGCCGATCCGCCACCGGAACCGCTGCCGTGAGCCCGGCCAAGGCGAGATTCCTGCTTGATTCCGACACCTGCATCTACGCCTTGTCGCAGCGCCATCCCGAGCTTTCCCGGCGTCTCAATCGGCTCAAGCCGGGCGAGGCCGCGCTGGCCGCCGCCGCGTATGGCGAATTGCGTTTCGGCGCCGAGAAGAGCCAGCGTCGCGACGATGCGTTGCTGCGACTCGCCGCGCTGACGCGAGTTGCGCCGGTGCTGCCGCTGACCGATGCGGCCGGAGCTCGTTACGGCGTGATCCGCGCCGAACTCGAGCGCGCCGGCACCCCGATCGGTGGCAATGACCTCTGGATCGCGGCGCAGGCGCTGGCTGAGAAGCTGGTGCTGGTCAGCCACAACCGACGCGAGTTCGCGCGGGTGCGCGGACTGAAGCTGCAGGACTGGATGGAATAATGCGGGCAGCCTGAAGCTTCGAGCGGCGGCGCCGGCCGGCGAAGTATCATTCGCGTTTCCAACCGGCGGCTGCAACCATGTCCGAACCCGAATCAACCCCCAGCACCTTCAAGCCCAAGAAGTCCGTCGCCCTGTCAGGTGTCGCGGCGGGCAACACCGCGATCTGCACCGTGGGTCGCACCGGCAATGACCTGCATTACCGCGGCTACGACATCAAGGATCTGGCCGAGCAGGCCACGTTCGAGGAGGTGGCGCACCTGCTGGTGCACGAGCATCTGCCGACGTGCTCCGAACTCGCCGCCTACAAAGCCAAGCTGAAGCGCCTGCGCGGGCTGCCGCCGCAGGTGCAGGACGCGCTCGAACTGCTGCCGGCGAACACGCATCCGATGGACGTGATGCGCACCGGTTGCTCGGTGCTCGGCACGGTCTTGCCGGAGAAGGAAGCGCACCCGATCAATGAAGCGCGCGATATCGCCGACCGGTTGATGGCGAGCTTCGGTTTGATGTTGCTGTACTGGTACCACTACAGCCACAACGGCCGTCGCATCGATACCGAGACCGACGACGATTCGATCGCCGCGCATTTCCTGCACCTGCTGCACGGCCAGGCGCCGAGCGAACTGCATGCGCGTGCGCTCGACCAGTCGCTGGTGCTGTATGCCGAGCATGAGTTCAATGCCAGCACCTTCGCTGCGCGCGTGATCGCCGGCACCGGTTCCGACATCTACTCCGCGATCACCGGCGCCATCGGCGCGTTGCGTGGCCCCAAGCACGGCGGCGCCAACGAAGTGGCGATGGACATCATCGCCCGCTACCGTTCCGCGGACGAGGCCGAGGGCGACATCCGCGCGCGCATGGAGCGCAAGGAAATCATCATCGGCTTCGGTCACCCGGTGTACACCATCGGCGACCCGCGCAACCCGATCATCAAGTCGATCTCGAAACGACTGTGCGAAGCCGGCGACAACCGTCGCCTGTTCGAGGTCAGCGAGCGCATCGAGACGCTGATGTGGGATCTCAAGAAGATGTTCCCGAACCTCGACTGGTACAGCGCGTCGAGCTACCACATGATGGGCGTGCCGACGCCGATGTTCACGCCGCTGTTCGTGATGGCACGCACCTCGGGTTGGAGCGCGCACGTCATTGAACAGCGCATCGACGGCAAGATCATCCGCCCGAACGCGAACTACATCGGCCCGGACGACCGCGACTACGTGGCGATCGACCAGCGCGGCGCCTGACCACAGGCACGGGGCGCGCGGACGCGTTCCGTGCAGAATCCGCGCATCGACCGAGTGCGGAGGTGGACCATGCGAAGGTGGCTGGCGGGGTGCGGTGTGCTGCTGGCGGGCCTGGTGTCCGCCGCTGGCGTCGAGGATCTGGTCGAGGCCGAGCGCACCTTCGCGGCTCGCTCGCCGCAGGTGGGCGTCAAGGCCGCGTTCCTTGGCGTGCTGGCCGATGACGCGATCGTGTTCCGTCCCGGCGCGACCAATGCGCGCGCTTGGTACGCGGGCCGGCCCGACACGGCTCCGTTCCGGCTGGAATGGGCTCCGGCCGCGGCCGAGGCGGCGGATGATCTGGGCTACACCTTCGGACCCTACCGGCTGACGCCGATCGAAGCCGACGGCAGCGACGGCGCGCCCGCGGGCGGCCAGTTCTTCTCGGTGTGGGTGCTGCGCGAGGGCCGCTGGCGCCTGTTGCTCGACAACGGCATCGAGCACGCGCTGCAGGCATTTCCGAGCGAGGCGAAGGATCGCGCGGCCGGAACGCGTGCCGTCGAAGGCGGCGACGAAACCGCATTGCGCAGCGCCGACGACCAGTTGAACGCGCTGCGCGCCACGACCTTCGACCCCGCGGCCTGGCACGCACTGGCTGCCGCGGATGCGATCGAGCTGCGCTCCGGCCAACCGCCGCGCGTCGCCGCCGACCTTCGCAACTCAACGCCGATGCGCGCCCGCGCCGAGCGCGTCCTCCTGCGCCGTTCCGGCGACGGCCGCCTCGCCGCCACTGCTGGTGTCACCCCCGGTGACCGACCGCAGTCTTACCAGCGCGTCTGGCGCCACCAACCCGAAGGCTGGCGCCTGGTGGTGGATCAGGTCGGGGACTAGCGCCCACGGCAGGTTCTATCATCGCGACAGCTGGGGAGCAGGGCATGGCGCACAAGCAGCGAGAGATTCGCTATATCGACATCACCGCGGACATGCGCGCGCGATTCGCTGCGTGTGCGCCGGGCGCGCTGGGGCGGCGCTCGAACGGCCGCTTGCTCGGGCAGACGCTGTCGATGTTGCAGTGGCTGCTGATCGGCGGCATCGGCCTGCTCGGCGTGTTCGTGTGGCAATGGTCGTCGGTGACCTTGCTGCTGGTCTGGTTGGCGGGCATCGGCGTCGGCATCGTGGCGGATCTGGCCAAGTGGCTGTTCGCGCGCAGGCGGCTGATCCGGCAACTGGAAACCTTCAGCGACGACCAGTTCACCTGGCACATGGTGACGGCGATGCAACACAACGAACAGCGCCTGCGCGAGGAGGCGACCTACGTGCATCGCCCGGGCGTGGGCATCGCGCTTGACCTGGGTTTCGGGGCGTTGGCGACCTTGTTGTTCGCACTCTGGTTCAGTCACGAAGGCATCGACGTGCTGACCACCATACACACCGATGTGGCGCTGCAGCGGGCCTTGCTGGCGGTGGTGGCCGCGCCGGTGATCGGTCTGCTCTCGACCCTGATCACGCTCGGCACTTCGCGTGAAAGCGAGATCGACTACCAGCCCGGTGGGCGCGGGCTGGGTCTGTTGTTCGTGACCTTCGCGCTGATGTTCTTCGGCGACATGAAGGACGGTGTCGACAAGCTGGTCGTCTTCATCAACGGTGCCACGATCGCGGTCGGCCTGCTGTCCCTGTTCGGGCTGTGGCTGATGTGGCGCGAGCGCGACTGGCTGGCGAAGCACTTGGCTTCGAAAGCGTCCGGATAAATCCGGACCCACAAGGGCCGAAGCCGGACCCACCAGGAACCTGATGTGGGTTCGGCTTGATCTTGTGTGGGTTCGGCTTTAGCCGAACGCTCTGCGCGGACCGCTCACCAGGTGTATCGGACCGAGTAGCGGATCTTTTGCTCGCCATCGGCGGGAATGGTGACGACGAAGTCGGCGGTGTTGGCGTCGCGCTTGTCGTGCTTCACGTTCTCCTCGGTGATCGCCCAGGTGCTCCAGCGATACAGGTACTCGCGCACGCGGATCGTCGCGGCTTCCTTTTTGCGGTTGCGCACGCTGATCTCGAAGGTCTCGTCGATGCGCTTGGCCGAGGTGTCGATCTTGTAGTCGAGCTGCTTGCGTTCGCCGACCACGTCGAAGGCTTCGCCGAGCTTGATGCGCAGGGTTTCGTTGCGCGGCGTGTGCTTGATCACGTCCTCGCCAATGAACTCCAGGCTGCCGTCGCGGCTGGCCTGGTTCACACGCACGCGTCCGGCGGGCAGCGGCAAGCCGAGGCCGTTCGCTTCCTTGTTTTCGAACTCGAGCCAGGCGCCGACCACGCCGGTGTTGGTCGAGCCATAGCCCTGGTCGCTGATCGGCGAACCCCAGAATCCGTAAGGCTGCGGCGACGCGGTGAAGACCAGTTCGCGCTTGCACTTCATGCCGACCGCCGACGGGAACAGCTCCAGCTGCTTGGTCGAGTTGTTCGGTACTTCGGTGCGGCGTCCCAGCGTGTACAGGTGATACTCGAACAGTTCCGATTCCTGGAAGCCTTGAGGTGCGGCCTCGGCGACCATGCTGCGCTTGGCCATGCCGAGCGCCATCGGCGCCGGTGCCGCCGGCGCGCGGTTCACCTCGCCGGCGACCAGTTTCAACTGCGCATTCGGATAACTGGCACCGCTCTGGTTGACCACGGTCACCCAGGCTGCGAGATCCATCGCACAGGCATTGGCGTCGCCCTTGAGGATCACGTTGTAGTCGCTCCACCAGGTCATGCCTTGCGTCTGGTACGACACCTGCGCATCGTGCTTGCCGCCGCGCTTCGCGTCGACCAGCCAGACCAGGGTCGGCTTGGTGATCAGGCCGCCGGGCAGGGAGGGGAAGGCGATGTTGGCGTAGTGCGACAGCGTCTGCACCTCACCGCCCGGCTGCATCAGGATCAGCCCGCCGGTGGCCGAGAGCAGCTTGCCGGTGACGTTTTCGACCTTGTCGCCGCGGATCTGGTCGACGCTGATGGTCTGGCCGATGTAACGCTGCAGCAGCTTCTGTCCGTCGACCAGGTCGAACTGGTAGTTCTGCTCGATCACGCGCGTGCCCTGCGGGTCGGTGATCGAGGCAAAGCTGACCGTGGTCGGGTCGATGCGCGTGGCAACATCGCTGAAGCGCACCTCGCCCATGCCGTCTGGCAGTTCCAGTTCGCGGCGGTCGCGCACCAGCGCGTAGCCGGGCAGCTGCAGACCGTAGTTCGCGAGCTGTTCCGACGTGAGCGCGCCCGGCGCGGCGGAAGAGTAGACGGTAAGCGAGAAATCGGGCGAGGACGCCGCGGCGGTGGACATGGCGAGGGCGACTCCGGTGGCGATGAGGGTACGGCGCATGGCGGTGTTCTCCGGGCAGTGGGGGGAAGCGTAGCCCAATAACGCGGCCGGCAAGGCGCCGGGGTTAGCGCAATCGCTCCCACAGGAACACGTAGCCGATCGCGTCCATGAACGCCGCCTGCTGGTTGTTGGTGGAACCGCCGTGACCGCCTTCGATGTTCTCGTAGTAGGTCACGTTCTTGCCGAGGTCGAGCAGCTTTGCGGCCATCTTGCGCGCATGGCCCGGATGCACGCGGTCGTCGCGGGTCGAGGTGGTGAACAGGATCGGCGGATAGGTCTGGTCCTTGGCGACGTTGTGGTAGGGCGAATACTTGGAGATGAACGCCCATTCCTCGGCCACGTCCGGATCACCGTACTCGCCCATCCAGCTCGCGCCCGCGAGCAGTTGGTTGTAGCGGCGCATGTCGAGCAGCGGCACCTCGCACAGCACCGCGCCCCAGAGGTCCGGGCGCTGCGTGTACATCACGCCCATCAGCAGTCCGCCGTTGCTGCCGCCCTGGATGCCGAGGTGTTTGCTCGACGTGATCTTGCTCGTGATCAGATCTTCGCCGATGGCGATGAAGTCGTCGTAGGCGTTCTGCCGCTTCGCCTTCAGCGCCGCCTGATGCCACTTCGGTCCGAACTCGCCACCGCCGCGGATATTGGCGAGCACGAAGGCGCCGCCGCGTTCCAGCCAGCCGGCACCGGCCGCGGCGTAGTAGCCCGGAGTCTCGGACACCTCGAAGCCGCCGTAGCCGTAGAGCAGGGTCGGGATGCTGCCATCGCGCGCACGCGCCTTCGGCAGCACCAGGAAGTAGGGCACGCGGGTGCCGTCCTTCGAGGTGGCTTCGTGTTGTTCGACGACCAGTCCCGCTGACCGAAAGTGTTCTTTCTGGCGCTTCAGCAACTCGTGCTTGCGCTTGCCGACGGTGCCGAGCGACAGCGAGGTCGGCGTCAGGAAGTCGGTCACAGTCATGAAGTAGTCGTCGCTGCGATCGGCGTCGATGCCGCCCAGGCTGACCTCGGCGTTGGCGGGCACCGTGATCGACTGGCGCTTCCACTTCGCACCCCGCAGGCGCATGGCTTCCGGTTGCCCGCGCACGTTGTCAAGGATGTTCAACAGCACCGCATTGCGCGTGCTCGAGTGACCGGCCAGCGAGCGCTTCGCGGTGGGCGCGAACAGCACCGCGAACGCGTCCTTGCCGGCGTAGAGGTCATCGATCTTGATCGCTACCAGGCTGCCGGCCGCAAATCGCTGCTTGCCGGGTTTCCAGTCGCTGCGCAGGCTGAGCAGCGCGTAGTCGTGGAAGAAGTCGATCTCGGCGTCGTCCGGTTTCGGCACCTTGACCAGAGTGCCGTCGCGGAACAGATGCGTCTCGTTCTCGAAGAACGAGGGTACGCGGGTCACGCCGTCGTGGCGAAAGCCCGCGCTGTGGCTGCTGAAGCCGAACGCATACACATCCGCAGGCTTCGCCTCGAAAATGCGCGGCGCTTGCTGCCAGGGCGTGCCGCGCTTCCATTCGTGCACGGTGCGCGGGTAGCCGGACTCGGTCATCGAGCCGGCGCCGAAGTCGGTGCCTAGATACAGCGTGTCGCGGTCCTTCCAGCCGAGTGCCGACTTCGCTTCCGGCAGCACGAAGCCATCCTTGACGAAGCCACGCGTGCCGAGGTCGAACTCGCGCACTTCGACGGCGTCGCCGCCGCCACGCGACAGCGAGATCAGGCAACGGTCCTGCGCCGGTTCGATGCAGTCGGCGCCTTTCCACACCCAGTTCGCGTTCTCGGTCTGGTTCAATGCATCAAGGTCGAGCACGGTTTCCCATTGCGGCGCGGCCTTGCGGTACTTGGTGAGCGTGGTGCGCCGCCAGATGCCGCGCACGTGCTGCTCGTCCTTCCAGAAGTTGTAGAAATGCTCGCCGAGCTTGCGCACGTAGGGAATGCGGTCGCTGGCGTTGTTGATCGCGAGCAGGCGTTCGTACAAGGGCTTGAACGAGGGGTCGGATTCCAGCGCCTTCTGGCTCTCCGCGTTGCGCGCCCTGACCCAGGCCAGCGATTTCTCGCCCTCGACGTCCTCCAGCCAGAGATACGGATCGTTTTCTGCTGCGTGTGTGTTCATGGTGATGCCTGTCAGCAGGGCAAGGGCGAGCAAGGGTTTGGTCAGGTACATGGGTGTCCTCCGGAACGCGTCTTGTAGCAGCGGCCGAGTCGTCGTGGAAAGCGGGGCTGCGCTTGCGACCGCTTCCTTGTTGCACCGCACCATGCGCAGGGCTAGCATGGCGGCCTCATTCGGGAGGGGCAACATGGCCAAGGCCGCGCAAGGTGGATTCAAGGACTGGGAGGCATTGCACCAGCAGTGGTGGAGTGCGGTTTCGGAGGGTGCGAACCGGTTCGTGCAGGGGGACTGGCGCGATGCCGGCAAGGCCTTTGGCGATCTGTTTGGCGGCAAGTTGGGGGATGACACCGACGCGGCCACCGAGCGCTTCATCCAGGGCACCAAGCAGTATCTGGACTGGGTCGAGAAGTTCTCCGGGCAACTCGCCAACGGTTCCGGCTTTCCCAAGGATGCGGTGCAGTGGACGCAGCTGTTCCAAGGCGCGCTCGGTCCGATGGGCGAGACCCAGAACCCGTTGCGCGACCTGTTCGCGGCCATGGCCAGCCCGGACGCGCGCGGCTTCGAGCAGGTGTTCAGCGGCTGGGCGAATCCTGCCGATCTGTTGAAAGGCGAGGTCCAGGGCCTGCTCGGCATGCCGGCCTTCGGCTACACGCGCGAGTCGCAGGAACGCCAGCAGCGACTGATGGCAGCGTTCCTGCAGTATCAGGACGCGATGTCGGCCTACAACCGGCTGATGCTCGAAGCGAGCAAGCGCGCGGTCAGCAAGTTCCAGTCGCTGCTCGCCGAGCGCGAGGAACCGGGGCGTCAACTGAAGTCTCTGCGTCAGGTGTATGACCTGTGGGTGGATGCAGCCGAGGACGGCTATGCCGAGGTCGCGCTCAGCCCCGAGTTCCGCAGCGCCTACGGTGACCTGGTCAACAAGCAGATGACGCTGCGCAGCCTGGTCCAGGGCGAAGTCGAACGCGCGACCGGCCAGTTCGGCATGCCGACGCGCACCGAGGTGAACTCGACCGCGCGGCGCATGCAGGAAATGCGCCGCGAGATGCGCGCGCTGCAGGAACGCCTCGAAGCGCTGGAAGCCGGCCAGCCTGCCGCGAAGCCAGCACCGAAGGCGGCCGTGAAGCCGGCGCCGAAGGCAGCCGGCAAGACCGTCGGACGCAAGTCCACCCCCACATCGACCAAGCCTGCGGCCAAGAAAGCCGCGGCCCGTCGCTCGCGCTGATCAGGGAGCTGAAACACCATGGGTCCGATCCAACTCGAACCGAACCAGGTCGCCGCAGAGCTCTCGCGCTTTGGAGAAAAGCTCGCCAAAGGCATGAAAGTACTGAAAGAAGTTCCTGAGGTGCACTACGGCGCCAGCGCCAAACAGGAGATCTACCGCGAGGACAAGGTGGTCGTGTATCGCTTCACCAGCAAGCACAAGGTGACGCACAAGACGCCGCTGCTGATCGCCTACGCGTTGGTCAATCGCCCGTACATGGTCGACCTGCAGGACGATCGCTCGATCGTGAAGAGTCTGCTCGAAGCCGGTCACGACGTGTACCTGATCGACTGGGGTTATCCCGACGCGTCCGATCGCTACTTGAACCTGGATGACTACATCAACGGCTACCTGCGCCGTTCGGTCAAGGCCGTCTCGAAGCACACCGGCGTCGACAAGATCAACCTGCTCGGCATCTGCCAGGGCGGCGCCTTCAGCCTCTGCTACGCCAGCATCTACCCGGAAACGCTGCAGAACCTGATCACCATGGTCACGCCGGTCGACTTCCAGACCCCGGACAACATGCTCAGCCACTGGACCCGCGGCATGGATGTGGACCTGTTCGTCGACACGCTCGGGAACGTGCCGGCCGACCTGATGAACTGGTGCTACCTGACCCTGAAGCCGTATCGGCTGTTGCAGCAGAAGTATGTCGGCCTCACCGACATCCTCGACAACCCGGCCGAGATGGAAAACTTCCTGCGCATGGAGAAGTGGATCTTCGACTCGCCCGACCAGGCCGGCGAAGCCTTCCGCCAGTTCATCAAGGACTTCTATCAAGGCAACAAGCTGATGACAGGGGGCTTGAAGATCGGATCGAAAGACGTTGATTTGAAAGCAATCAAGCTGCCGATTCTGAACATCTTCGCCGAGCAGGACCATCTCGTCCCGCCAAACGCCTCGCGTGCACTGAAGGGCGCCACCTCGACCCGCGACTACACCGAGCTGTCATTCAAGGGCGGCCACATCGGCATCTACGTCTCCGGCCGTGCCCAGCGCGAAGTCCCGCCGGCGATCGATCAGTGGTTGCGCAAGCGGGGCTAGGCGCGTCGGTCAGAAGCTGATGAACAACCCGCCGTTGACCGGCAGATTGACGCCGGTGAGGAAACCGGCGTCGTCGGCGGTGAGGAACTCGACGGCGCGGGCGATGTCCTCGGGCTCGCCGATGCGGCCGACCGGGATCTGGTTGACGATCTGGTTGCGGATGTTCTCCGGGATCGCCATCACCATGGCGGTGCGGCAGTAGCCCGGCGAGACCGAGTTGACGGTGACGCCCTTGCGCGCGACTTCGCGCGAGAGGGCCATGGTGAAGCCGTGCAGGCCGGCCTTCGAGGCCGAGTAGTTGGTCTGGCCGAACTGGCCGGTCTGGCCGTTCACCGAGGAAATGTTCACGATGCGGCCGAAGCCGCGGTCGCACATGCCGTCGACGACCGCACGCGTCATGAAGAACACGCCGTCGAGGTTGACCCGCATCAGGTCGGTCCACTGTGCCGTGGTCATCTTGCGCAGAGTGGCGTCGCGGGTGATGCCGGCGGCATTCACCAGCACATCAACCTGACCGTGGCGGGCAACGACCCGCGCCACCAGATCGGTGCAGGACTGCTCGTCAGCGACATTGAGCGGTTCGAACGCCACGCGTTCGCCCAAGTCGGCCATTTCGTCGCGAAACGCGGCGATGCGCTCGGCGCGGGCATCCAGGTCGGCGGCGATCACCGTGCGGCCCGACAGCGCCAGCTTGCGGCAGATTGCCGAGCCCAAACCACCGATTCCGCCCGTGACAATGGCGACGCGCTGCGACATGAGTTGAACCCCTGATTCGAATGAAGAAAGTGGAATCTATTGCTGCGCCGCAAAAAAATCCATACGGCAAACGCCCACAGGCGCGACGCAATTGAAAATCAGCGTTTCCGTTCGCCCGGTTTGGGCGGCGTCTTGGTCGCGGCATCGCCGACCAACTTCGACTGCATCTGCTTCCACAGATCGAGGTTGCGTTCGGTCATTTCGCTCAGGACCGACCACGGCGTCTGCCCGAGGATGTTGTTCATCTGGCCGCGGAACTGCGTCTGCTGGTCGACAAAGGCCTGCATGCTGCGTTCGAGATAGGTGCCCATGAATCCTTGCAAGGAGTCGCCGTAGAAGCGGATCAGTTGCGACAGCAGCTTGGTACTGAACAGCGGCTGCCCCCTTTCCTCGTGTTCGCTGATGATTTGCAGCAGCACGGTGCGGGTCAGGTCGTCGCCGGTCTTGGCATCGCGCACTTCGAAGTCTTCGCCGTCGACGACGAGTTGGCGCACTTCGTCGATGGTGATGTAACTCGAAATCTCGGTGTCGTAGAGCCGACGATTCGGATACTTCTTGATGATGCGCGTGCTCTTGGTCATGGTCCGAACCTAGCAGAAGGCTTGTGCGGCGCACCAGAGGCAGATCGCCAATCCGGTGCGCGGCACAAAGCTCTTCGGCGCTACCAGCCCATGTAGTGGCCGCCGTTGATGGACAGGTTGGCACCGGTGATCCAGGCGGCCTCGTCGTTGACCAGGAAGGCCACGGCATAGGCGATTTCCTCGGGCTTGCCCAGGCGCCCGGTGGGAATTTGCGCAACGATCTTGGCGCGCACTTCCTCTGGTACGGCCATCACCATGTCGGTGGCGACGTAGCCGGGCGAAACGGTATTGACGGTGATTCCAAGCTTGGCGCTTTCCTGAGCCAGCGAGATGGTGAAGCCGTGCATGCCGGCCTTGGCCGCGGCGTAGTTCGCCTGTCCGTACTGGCCCTTCTGGCCATTGATCGAGGCGATCTGCACGATGCGGCCCCACTGGCGCGCGCGCATGCCGTCGATCACTGCGCGGGTGACGTTGTAGCAGGAGTTCAGGTTGGTATTGATCACCTCCTGCCACTGCAATGCGCTCATGCGGTGGAAGGTGGTGTCGCGGGTGATGCCGGCATTGTTGACCAGAATGTCGACTTGTCCGATCTGGGCTTCGAGCGCCTTGATCATCGCTGCGGCGGTGTGCGGCTCGGCGACATCGCCGGGAACGATGCCGATGTCGTAGCCGAGGCGCTTCTGTTCCGCCTGCCATGCTTGCGCACGGCCCTCGTCGCGATAGTTGGTGGCGACGCGGTGGCCAAGTTTGGCCAGCCGCTGGCAGATGGCGGTGCCGATGCCGCCGGTGCCACCGGTGACGAATGCAATACGTTGCGTCATGTTCCCTCTCCAAGTTCCGCGGGCGCGGACATGCCGGGATTCTAGACGTTGTCCGGCGGCGTGCGGGAGGGTACGGATACAGGAATCTTGCCGATATCGAACACCGCGACCGCAGCCTGCAACAGGCCGGTCACGTCGCGACAGGCCGGATGCTCGGCTTGGCCCAGAAAACCCAGGGCAGCGCGCAACGCGGGCAGGGGATCGGTCGGCGACAGCGGGACACTGGCCAGCGACTTGCCCAGCTTGCGGCCGTCTTCGTCGAGCACCAGCGGCAGGTGCAGGTAACCGGGGGTGGCCAGGCCCAATTGCTGTTGCAGCCAGATCTGGCGTGGCGTCGAGTCGAGCAGGTCGGCGCCGCGCACGACCTCGCTGATGCCCTGTGCGGCGTCGTCGACCACTACCGCGAGCTGGTAGGCGTGCAGTCCATCGTTGCGCTTGAGCACGAAATCGCCGACCTCCCGGCGCAGCTGCTGGTGGTAGTGACCGACGATTCCGTCCTCAAACTCGAGGCCGAGATCGGGCACGCGCGCACGCCACGCATGCGGGTCGTTGGCGGCGGGGTGGGTGCAATCTGCGCGATGCAGCCCCGCGCTGGCTTCGAGTTGGCGTCGACTGCAGGCACAGGGAAAGGCGATGCCGCGCGCAATGAGCAGTTCCAGCGCGGCTTGGTAGTGGGATGCGCGGTCACTTTGGTGCAGCACCGGTTCGTCCGAGCGCATGCCGAATGCCGCCAGCGTGGCGAGAATGCGCTCGGCGGCGCCAGCCACCTCGCGTGGCGGGTCCAGGTCCTCGATGCGCACCACCCAAGCGCCGGCTTGCGCGCGCGCGCGCAGCCAGCTGCCGAGCGCGGCGACCAGCGACCCGAAGTGCAAGTCGCCGGTGGGCGAGGGGGCAAAGCGTCCGCGGTAGTGGCTGGTCATGTCCTCACGCATCGATCACGAAGCCGCCCGACCGCAAGACGGCGATCGTCGTCGGCTTGAAAAACGGGCCGGAATCCGCACTATCGACTGCGCTGCCAAGCTCGGCAACGCTGCACGGAACCGACCCATGTTACGCATCGCGCTCTTCATCGGCACCAATCTTGCCATCATGGTGCTGCTCGGCTTGATCGGCTCCGTCTTCGGGATCAACCGCGACAGCGGCCTGGGCGGGTTGCTGCTGATGTCCGCGGTGATCGGCATGTCGGGCTCGTTCATCTCGTTGTTCCTGTCGAAATGGATGGCCAAGCGCAGTACCGGTGCGCAGGTGATCGCGCAGCCGCGCAGCGAAACCGAAGCCTGGCTGTTCGAGACCGTGCGGCGCCAGTCGGAGCGCGCCGGCATCGGCATGCCGGAAGTGGCGGTCTACGAGGCGCCCGAAATGAATGCCTTCGCGACCGGCTGGAACCGCAACAACGCGCTGGTCGCGGTCAGCACCGGCCTGCTGCGCAACATGAATCGACGCGAAGTCGAAGCCGTGCTCGGCCACGAGATCTCGCACGTCGCCAACGGCGACATGGTCACCCTGACCCTGATCCAGGGCGTGCTCAACACCTTTGTCGTGTTCATCAGCAACATCGTCGCCTCGATCATCAGCTCCGCGCTGCGGCGTAATGATGATGACGGCCCGGGCGTGCTCGACTCGATCGCGCACACGGTGATCTACATCGCACTGCAGATGGTGCTCGGCCTGCTCGCCTCGATCATCGTCATGTGGTTCTCCCGCCGTCGCGAATTCCGCGCGGACGCCGGCGGTGCCGAGCTGAGCGGCCGCGAACACATGATCGGCGCCCTGCGCCGTCTCGCTGGCGACGCGAACGAGCACGTGCTGCCCGACGACATGAAAGCGATGGGCGTCTCCGGTGCCCGCCGCAGCGGCCTGCGCGCGCTGTTCATGACCCACCCGCCGATTGCCGATCGCATCGCTGCGCTGGAACAGATGCCGCGGGCGGGTGTGGTCGGCTGACTCAACCGAAGTCGTAAGACATGATCTTTTCGGGTTCCTGCAGAAAGTTGCCCTGCACGAAGTTGACGCCGCAGGAGAACAGGATCGACATCGATGCGGCGTCCTCGACGAACTCGGCCACCGTCAACTTGTCCATGCTGCGGGCCTGGTCGGCGAGTTCCTTGACCTTGGCCTGGTTGTCCTTGTTCTTCGGCAGTTCCGCCATGTAGGTGCGGTCGATCTTCAGGTACTTGGCGTCGACGTGCTTGAGCAACTGCATCGAGTTCAGACCGGAGCCGAACTGCTCGATCGCGAAGCTGGCGTGGAACTGTTCGAGGCCCTTCTGAAAGGTGCGCGCCGCCTTGAGGTTGGTGACCACCTTGCTCTCCGGGGCTTCGAATACCAGGGCGTCGCCACGCAGGCGAGCGGCCTGCAATTGGGTCGCGATCCACGGCAGGATCGCGGCGTCGTCCATGGTTTGCGGCGTGGTCTTGATGAAGAAGGTGCACTTGCGGCCTTCGCGCTCGCGCTCGGCGACCGTCTTGATCGCCTTGCCGATGACCCAGCGATCGATCGCCGGCATCAGGCCATTCTTCTCGGCGATCGGCAGGAAATGCCCGGGCGAGATCTCGCCCTTGGGGCTGTTCAGGCGCAAAAGGATTTCGTAGAACTCGCCATCTTCGCCCATCAGACTGATGATCGGCTGGAAGTACAGGGTGAAGCCGTCGTGCGCGAGCGCGTCCTTGACCAGATTCAGCCAGGCGCGCTGTTTCTCGGCATCGGCCTTGTCCTGGGCGGCCGGGTCGAAGATGTTGTAGCGGTTGCCACCCTCGGCCTGGGCCGACTTGAGCGCTCCCGCGGCCTCCGCGAGCATGTTTTGGGTATTGGCGATCTTTTCGCCGATGTAGACCACGCCATTGCAGATGGTCAGGTTCACCGACTTGCCATTCAGCTCGAAGACGTGTTCCTCGAAGGCCTTGCGCAGATTCTGCGCGATGACCTCGGCCTTCTCGTGCGACAGTCGCGGCACGATCACGCCGAAGTTGAACTCGCCGACGCGAGCGGCGATGTCGTTGTCGCGCAGTTGCGACTTGAGCAGCTTGGCCATGTCTGCCAGCAGCAGGTCGGCATTGCCGATACCGACCGTATCCAGCACCTTGCGGAAGTTGTCGGGTTCGATGAAGAACAGGGTCAGGTCGGACTTGCCACTCGCCGCCTCGGCTGCAACGCGGTCGAGTTCGCTGATGAAGCTGCTGCGGTTGAGCAGGCTGGTGACCAGGTCCTGCGAGCGCAGGCGGTCCAGTTCGGCGGCCTGCTCGGCATCGATCTCCTGGCGGCGGAAGGTGATCTGCGTGCAGGGCTCGCCCTCGAAGGTCGCTTCCTCGAACTGCATCACCGCGTCGAACTCGCCGCCGTCCGGGCGCCGCGCCTTGATCTCCAGTCGTTCCGGCGGCTTTTCACCCTTCGACATCTTGCGCAGCAGGGCCTTGAAGCTCTCGCCATGGGTCGCGGCGAGCATGTCCAGGATCGGCGTGCCCTCGATCTCCTCGAATTCCTCGTAGCCGAACATTTCGAGATAGGCCTTGTTGGCGCGCACGTGCATGCCTTCATGGACGAAGGCGATCGGCTCGCGCGAGGAATCGAGCAGGGCGTCGCAGCGCTTCTCGACCTCGCGCAGGCTGGTTTCCAGGCGGCGCACCGCGCGGCGCGTCATCACGTCGGTAAACTCGCGGCGCACGATCATCTGCAGATGCTCGGCACGCGAGAGCAGCGCGCAGGCGCGGGCCCCGGCCATCGAAGCATCGATGATCGATTTTTCATTCACCTCGGACACCAGTGCAACCACCGGGATGTCCTTGCTCGACTTGCGCACCGCTGCGACGGTTTCGAGCAGCGTCGGCGACTTGTTCGCGGCGTCGACAAGAATCACGTCGGGGAGGTGTTCCTCGATCTGGGTCGCGAGTTCGGCGGCGGTCTCGGCGCGCACCGGGCGCACGGGTATGCCGCCGTTGCGCAGCGCACTGATCAGCTGCTCGGCGATCTCCATCGAGTCCTCGACCATCAACAGCCGAACGACCTGATCCTTTTGCGCCATGATGTCCCCGAAACATTCTCAGGCGTCTTTTTACCGTATTCGCGCCGCCCGAGGCCAGCGTTTTGCCGATGGGCGGGCTTGACTGGGTTCAGTCGAACGGGGTTTTCGAGGACTCCCCCGCGATCTCGCGTACCAGTCTGGGCACCAGGTAACCAGGCAGCAAGGCACGCAGACCTGCGGCCAAGCCGCGGGCGATCTCCTCGTCCACCTCGAAGTGGGCACTGCCGTGGACGCGGTCAAGCAGGTGCAGGTAGTAGGGCAGCACGCCCGCAGTGAACAGTGTTTCATGGAGCGTTGCCAGCGCCGGCAGCGAGTCGTTGACGCCGCGCAGCAGCACGCTTTGGTTCAGCAACATGGCGCCGCTGCCGCGCAAGGCGGCGAGCGCCGCGCGCACCGAATCGTCGATCTCGCGGGCATGGTTGGCGTGGATCACCAAGGCAACCGGCCAGGGCAAGCCGCCCAACCAATCGAGCAGTTCGCGATCGACGCGTTCCGGCAGCACCACCGGCAGGCGGGTATGAATGCGCAGGCGGCGCAGATGCGGGATCGCGGCCAGCTGTGCCGTCAGTTCGTGCAGCTTGGAAGTCGTCAGCGCCAGCGGATCGCCGCCGCTCAGCAGTACTTCGTGGATCGATGCATCCGCAGCGATGGCCGCGACCGCATCGCGCCAGCCATTGCGGGCGGCGAGCTCTTCGGCGTAGGGAAAGTGGCGGCGGAAACAATAGCGGCAGTGGATCGCGCAGCTGCCGGTCGCGATCAGCAGCGCACGGCCCTGGTACTTGTGCAGCACTCCGGGGGCCTCGCGCGCTGCCAGATCACCGACCGCGTCGACGCTGAAGCCCGGCACGACGCGGTCCTCGTCATCGAGCGGCAGGACCTGTCGCAACAAGGGATCGGCAGCGTCGCCAGGGCGCATGCGCGCAACATATCCGCGCGGCACGCGTAGCGGAAAGCCGGCGCCGCCAGTGCTGGCCAGTCGCTCGCGCAATGCCGGCAAGTCCAGCAAGTCGAGCAATTCGACCGGATCGGTAATGGCTTCGCGCCAGAGCTGCTGCCAGCCCGTGGGCTGCAAGGAGCGGGGGGTTGTCGGTATCATGCGCGCCCTGTCGCCGGGCGCTTGGCGTCCGGATCTTCGGATCTCTCGGGATTTCTCATTCTAGCCGCATTCCCGATGCGGCTCTTCGCACTGGAGTATTGGCATGGCCAGCTATGGCATGAACGACGTCAAGAACGGCATGAAGATCATCGTG
>Ga0073899_10001401_pt1 | contig 22039 bp, 22 predicted proteins | sample KloWWTmetaKNB5Ph_FD_88975 | JGI IMG/M metagenome (GOLD analysis project Ga0073899, IMG submission 88975) | Active sludge microbial communities from Klosterneuburg, Austria, studying microevolution and ecology of nitrifiers - Klosterneuburg... | ecosystem: Engineered > WWTP > Aerobic digester >... | reverse complement strand
TCCGGCGAACGCCGGCGCAGGCTCGCGGAACTGGCCGCCGAGCCCCGCACGATGGTCTGCTTCGAGGCGCCGCACCGGCTCGCCGAGCTGCTCGCCGACGCCGCCGACGTCCTCGGCGCCGACCGGCAGGGATCGGTCAGCCGCGAGCTCACCAAGACCTGGGAGGAGACCCGGCGCGGCACCCTCGCCGACCTGGCCGCGTGGGCGGCAGCGGGCGTGCGCGGCGAGATCACCGTGGTCATCGCCGGCGCAGCCGCCACCGGCGTCGGCCTGCCCGACGCACTCGCGGACGTGAACCGCCGGGTCGCCGCCGGGGAGCCGCGCTCAGCCGCGGTCGCCGCGGTCGCAGCGAGTGCCGGCATCCCCCGCAAGGTCCTCTACGAGGCCAGCCTGAAGGAGCGCTCGTGACCCGACCACCCCTGCCACCCCTGCCGACGCCGCTCCCGGCCGGCGTCACGGACGCCCACACCCACGTGGCCAGCACGCACCACCACAGCGGCCTGGCGCCGACCGACGCGCTCGCGATGGCGGCGTCGGTCGGGGTCACCCGGGTCGTCGACGTCGGCACCGACCTGGCGTCCTCGGCCGAGGCGATCACGCTGGCCGAGACCCACCCCGGGGTCGTCGCGTGCGTAGCCCTCCATCCCAACGACGCCGCCCGCCTCGCCACCGGCCTGGACGAGGCCCTGGCCGACCTGGCAACCCTTGCCGCCTCGTCGGGACGGGTCCGCGGCATCGGCGAGACCGGCCTCGACCACTACCGCACCACCGACGCGGCGGGGCACGCCCGGCAGCGGCATTCCTTCGCCGCCCACATCGACCTGGCGAAACGGCTCGGCCTGGCCCTGGTGATCCACGACCGGGACGCCCACGACGACATCCTGGCTGTGCTCGACGCCGAGGGGGCGCCGGAGCGGGTGATGATGCACTGCTTCTCCGGCGACGCCGGGTTCGCCCGGCGGTGCCTCGACCGCGGCTTCTGGCTGAGCTTCCCCGGCACGGTCACGTTCAAGCCCAACGAGCCGCTGCGGGAGGCGCTCGACCTCACCCCGTCCGACCGCCTGCTGGTCGAGACCGACGCGCCCTACCTCACGCCGGTGCCGTTCCGGGGCCGGGCGAACGCGTCCTACCTGCTGCCGCACACCGTCGAGTTCGTGGCGCAGCGCCGCGGTGTCGACCTGACGGAGTTGTGTGGGGCGCTCGCGGCCAACGCGACCGCGGTGTTCGGGAGCTGGGGGAGCGATGGCTGAGCGACTGCTCGACCCGCGCACGATCCGCCGGCTCGCCGCCGAACTCGACCTGCGTCCCACCAAACAGCGGGGGCAGAACTTCGTCCACGACGCGAACACCGTCCGCCGGATCGTCGCCGCGGCCGGCCTGGCGCCGACCGACAGCGTGCTGGAGATCGGCCCGGGCCTGGGCTCGCTCACCTTGGGGCTGCTGGAGGCCGTCGCCCACGTCACCGCGATCGAGATCGAGTCGAGCCTGGCCCGGCGGTTGCCGGTGACAGCGGCCGAGCGGCTCCCCGAACTTGCCGGACGCCTCACCGTCCTCGAAGCGGACGCGCTCGCGGTGACGGCCCTGCCCGACCCCCAGCCGGACGCGGTCGTGGCGAACCTGCCCTACAACGTGTCGGTGCCGGTGCTGCTGCACGTGCTGGCGAGCTTCCCGACGGTCCGCGGCGGTCTGGTGATGGTGCAGGCGGAGGTGGCCGACCGGCTCGTCGCGCCGCCGGGGTCGCGGACCTACGGGGTGCCCTCGGCCAAGCTCGCCTGGTACTGCACCTCCCGCCGGATCGGCAGTGTGCCGCCCACCGTGTTCTGGCCGGTGCCGAACGTCGATTCGGGCCTCGTCGCACTGCACCGCCGGGAACCACCGGCCACGACGGCCACCCGGGAGGAGGTCTTCGCCGTGGTGGACGCGGCCTTCGGCCAGCGTCGCAAGATGCTGCGCGGGGCTCTGGCGAACCTGGCGGGCGGCGCTGAGCGGGCGGCCGCGGTGTTGGGTGCCGCCGGAGTCGACCCGCAGGCGCGCGGCGAGGTGTTGGGGATCACCGAGTTCGCGGCCATCGCGGAGGCACTGGTGGCCGTGGGATAGCCTCACGGCCATGGCATCCGCGTTGACCGAGTCCGAGGCCGTCCGGGTACGCGCCGCCGGCAAGATCAACCTCGCCCTGCGCAGCGGCCCCCGCCGTCCCGACGGCTACCACTCGCTGGCCACCGTGTTCCAGGCGGTGTCGATCTACGACGAACTGGAGGCGCGCTGGTCGCACGCCGGCGACTTCCGGGTGAGCGTCACCGGCGAGCAGTCGGCCCAGGTGCCGACCGGTCCGGGGAATCTGGCCGTCAAGGCCGCCCGGTTGCTGGCGCGGGAGGCCGGCACGGCCGAACTCGGTTGCGAACTCGCGATCCGCAAGGCGATCCCGGTCACCGGCGGCATGGCCGGCGGCTCGGCCGACGCGGCCGCTGCCCTGCTCGCCTGCTCGGTGCTGTGGGATCTCGATGTGTCGCCCGACGAGCTCGGGGTGCTCGGTGCCCGGCTGGGCGCCGACGTCCCGTTCTGCCTCACCGGCGGGACGGCCCTGGGCACCGACCGCGGCGACCAGCTCGCCCCGGTGCTCAGCCGCGGCACCTACCACTGGGTGCTGGCGCTGAACGCAGAGGAACTCTCCACCCCCGAGGTGTTCGGACGGTTCGACGCACTCGCACGCCCCGCAACCGGGCCCCTGGAGGTGCCCGCGGAACTCCTGAACGCGCTCATCGGCGGCGACCCCGTCGCACTGGGTCGCTGCCTGGTGAACGACCTCGAAGCGGCCGCGTTCAGCCTCCGTCCGCACCTGGAGCGGGTCCGGACGACCGGGCTCGAGCTCGGCGCGATCGGCGCGGTCGTCTCCGGCTCCGGGCCGACCGTCGCCTTCCTCGCCTCGGACGAGAACACCGCGATCGACCTCTCCGGGAAGCTCTCGGCGGCCGGGGTGTGCCGCGCCGTCAAGCGCGTCCAGGGCCCGGTGCCGGGGGTGCGACTGTTGAACTGAGCCTCGTCGCGCACTGGGTGGACCGTTCGTGCTCAGGTCGGCACGTTTCTGTCCACTATCCGGGGGCTGGTCGCTGTGCGGGGTCAGGGACGGGGCGCCGGACCGGTGATCAGCCGCGGATCCGGCCGCAGGCCGCTCATCCCGTACCAGATCAGGTTCACCAGGTGCGCGGCGACGACCGGCTTGGTGAGCCGGTGCTCGTCGCGGTTGTCGATCCACCACTGGCCGGCCAGGCCGACCAGCCCGACCAGCATCTGCGCGTACAGCGGGGCCGTGGTCGGCTCGAGGGTGCGCTTGCCGAACTCGTCGGCCAGTTGGTCCTCCACTCGGGAGGCGATGTCGGAGAGGATCGTCGCGAACGAGGTGTCGCCCGCCTCGGCGGAGGAGTCCCGCGAGAGGATCCGGAAGCCGTCGGGGTGGTCGTCGATGTAGTCCAGCAGGACGAGCGTGCCGAGCTCGATCATCGCCCGGGGGTTCACCCGGCTCGCCAGCGCCCCGCGGATCGCGTCGTGCAGCGTGCGGACCTCCCGGTCGACCACGACGGCGTAGAGCCCCTCCTTGCCGCCGAAGTGCTCGTACACCACCGGCTTGCTCACCTCGGCGTGGGCGGCGATCTCCTCGACGGAGGTGCCCTCCAGCCCCCGCTCGGCGAAGAGCGTGCGGGCGACGTCGATGAGTTGCTCCCGACGCTCGGCGCGGGTCATCCGCACCCGTCCGCGACGGGCCCGTCCGGCCCCGGGCTGCTGGCTCACCGGTCCAGTCTGGCGCCGCCCGGGCGGCTTGGGAAATCCGCACGCCGGGTCGGCCGTCCGGGCCCGGCGTGCGACGCCACCACCGCGGGCTCTAGAGTTGGAGCGGTCTCCCATTCCCCGGTTGGTCTGCCGGCAAGGCCCGCCTGACTTTGAATCAGGATTAGCGACGCAGGTTCGACTCCTGCCCGGGGAGCCAAGGGCAGCCCGCGGGACGGAGGAGCAACGTGGCAACACCCGACCAGCCCACCTACCCCGAACCGGTGGAGTTCTCAGCCTCGCCGCGCACCCGGCTGCTGATGCTCGGGCTCGGGCTGGTGGCGACGGCGGCCTCGACCGCCGTCATCGTCTGGCCACCCACCCGCGGCCGGATGGCGGGCGCCGGCTGGATCGCGTGGCTCGGGCTGCTGCTGTTCGGTGCCGCCACCCTCTACTTCGGCTACCGGCTGGTCCGTCGGCGGTCGGCGCTGCGGCTGGACGCCGATGGTCTGGTGGACACGTCCGGGCCGGCGTCTGTGGGGCGGGTCAGGTGGGATGAGGTCATCGAGGCCATCCCCATCAGGATCGGCGTCGCCTCGATGATCGGTGTGCAGGTGCGGGATCCCGACGCCGTCCTGGCCGGGGTCAACCCGGTCAAGCGCGCCTTGGGGGCCGCGAACGGCGACTTGGCGGGCACCCCGGTGTGGATCAACGCCCAAGGGCTGCCCGCCGACGAGGTCGCTGGCCTTGTCAACAGCTACCGGGCACAGTGGGCGAAGGCCCACGACCAGCCCCGCTGACCTGCTTCCCGGGACGAGACTGCGTCTGGCCCTGTGAGCCCACCAACCAGACTGGATAGGGTGAGCCGTGGCTGCCCGGCGGAGGCGTCCGGTCCCGACCGGTCCGACCGACAGCAGGCGGCGGAACCGACAGGGAGGTGCGCGTGTCCGAGGTAGCTGACGTGGGATCGTCCGACCGGGTCGCCGCGGTGGTCATCATGGCCGCCGGCGCCGGGACGCGGATGCGTTCGGCCAGGGCGAAGGTGCTGCACCCGCTGGCGGGTCGCTCCATGATCGCCTGGGCCGTCGAGGCCGCCAGCGCGCTCGAGCCCGAGCAGCTCGTGGTCGTGGTCGGCCACCAGCAGGAGCAGGTCGAGGCCCATGTGGCCGAGCTCGCCCCCCAGGCCCGGTTCGCGGTGCAGGAGCAGCCGCGCGGCACCGGCGACGCGGTCAGGGCCGCGCTCGGGGTGCTCCCCGGAGTGACCGGCGACGTGGTCGTCACCAGCGGGGACGTCCCGTTGCTGCAGGGTGACACGCTGCGCGACCTCGTCCAGGCCCACCGCGCGGGAGGCCACGCCGTGACCGTCCTGACGGCGGTCGTGCCCGACCCCACCGGCTACGGACGGGTCGTGCGGGACGGGGAACACGTGCGCCGAATCGTCGAGCAGCGGGACGCCGGCGAGGCCGAACTCGCCATCACCGAGATCAACGCCGGGGTGTACGTGTTCGACGCGGCCACGCTCGCCGAGGGCATCGCGAACCTGCAGGCCGGCAACGCCCAGGGCGAGCTGTACCTCACCGACGTGGTCGCCCACGCCGGCGCGACCGGCCGCACGGTCGGCGTCCAGGTGCTCGCCGACCACCTGCAGACCGAGGGCGTCAACGACCGGGTGCAGCTGGCCGAGCGCGCGGCCGAGCTGAACCGGCGCATCCTGCGCCGCTGGATGCTCGCCGGCGTGACCGTGGTCGACCCGGCCACCACCTGGGTGCACGCCGAGGTGGACCTCGCCGAGGACGTCACGCTGCTGCCGAACACCTCCCTGGAGGGTGCGACCTCGATCGGACGGGGCGCCACCATCGGCCCCGACACCACGCTCGTCTCGGTCGAGGTGGGCGAGGGCGCGAGCGTCCTCCGCACCCACGCCGAGCTGGCGGTGATCGGCCCGCGGGCGACCGTGGGGCCGTTCTCCTACCTCCGTCCGGGCACCGAACTGGGGGCGGGCAGCAAGGTCGGCGCATTCGTCGAGACCAAGAAGGCGATCGTGGGCGAGGGCGCGAAGGTGCCCCACCTGAGCTACTGCGGCGACGCGGTGATCGGCGCGGGCGCCAACATCGGGGCCGGCACGATCTTCGCCAACTACGACGGGGTGACCAAGAGCACCTCGACGGTGGGGGAGCACTCCTTCATCGGCAGTGACTCCGTGCTGGTGGCGCCGGTGCACATCGCCGACGGCGCCTACGTCGCGGCCGGCTCGACCATCACCGGCGACGTCGGCCCCGGCGAGCTCGCGGTCTCGCGCGGCCAGCAGCGCAACGTTCGCGGCTGGGTGGCCCGGAAGCGTGCGGGGACGGCGACGGCAGCCGCAGCCGAGGCGGCGCAGGCTGGGACGACGATCGAGGGGGAGCGCGCATGAGCGGCCTGAAGAAGCTCACCGAGAAGCACCTCATGCTGTGCACCGGACGGGCGTTCCCCGAACTGGCCGAGGAGATCGGCCGCCTGCTGGACGTCGACCTGGTGCCGACCCGGTCGCTCACCTACGCCAACTCGGAGATCTACGTCCGCTTCGAGGAGTCGGTGCGGGGAGCCGACGCGTTCGTGATCCAGAGCCACCCGGCGCCGGTGAACGAGTGGCTGATGGAACAGCTGATCATGATCGACGCCCTCAAGCGGGCCTCGGCCAAGCGGATCACCGTCGTCTCGCCGTTCTACCCCTACGGCCGGCAGGACAAGAAGCACGCCGGACGGGAGCCGATTTCCGCCCGTCTCGTCGCTGACCTGTACAAGACCGCCGGCGCCAACCGGCTGATGTCGATCGACCTGCACGCCGCCCAGATCCAGGGCTTCTTCGATGGCCCGGTCGACCACCTGCTCGCGCTCCCGGTGCTGGTGGAGTACATCCGCAAGCACTACGACCCCTCGGAGATGACCGTCATCTCCCCCGACGCCGGACGGGTGCGCCTGGCCGACATGTTCTCCGACGCGCTCGGCACGCCGCTGGCCATCATCCACAAGCGACGTGACCCGAACAAGGCCAACGAGGTGGCCGTTGGCGAGGTCGTCGGCGACGTGCGGGGACGGGTGTGCCTGCTCGTCGACGACATGATCGACACCGCCGGCACGATCTGCCAGGCCGCCGCGGCCCTGCACGAGCACGGCGCCAAGCGGGTGATCGCCGCCGCGACCCACCCGATCCTCTCGGGCCCGGCCGCCCGGCGGCTGAACGAGTCGGTCTTCGAGGAGGTCATCGTGACCAACACCCTCCCCATCCCCGAGTCGGTGAACATCCCCAAGCTGACCGTGCTCTCGATGGCCCCACTGATCGCGAAGGCGATCCAGGCCGTGTTCGAGGACGGCTCCGTGGCGTCCCTGTTCGACGCGACCTGAGACGGGCCGCCGAGGGCGGGATTTCTGCCCGCGCCGGGAGTATTGGTAGCATTCCGGGGTTACCTGGGCGAGGGGTTGCCACCCGTGATCGACGAGGTCCCTCCCTCGCGCCGGACGCCAGCAGACGAGGTTGAGGAGAAGAGCCAAGTGTCAGAGAACAAGATCGCAGCCGTCACCCGGACCGAATTCGGCAAAGGGGCTGCCCGCCGGGCGCGCCGGGACGGGCTGGTGCCCGCGGTGCTGTACGGCCATGGCAGCGATCCGGTGCACGTGTCCCTGCCGGGCCACGACATCACCCTCGCGCTGCGGCAGGCCAACGCGCTGCTGACGATCTCGATCGACGAGGGCAAGGACTTCTTCGCGCTGCCCAAGCAGGTGCAGAAGAACCCGGTTCGCGGCTCGATCGAGCACGTCGACCTGGTGATCGTGAAGCGCGGCGAGAAGGTGCACGTCGAGGTGCCGCTGGTCATCGTCGGTGACGATGCCTTCTCCGACGCGATCGTCACGATGGACCAGCAGAGCATCATGCTCGAGGTCGAGGCCACCCACATCCCCGCCTCCATCGAGATCGACGTGGCCGGCCTGGAGATCGGCGACTCGATCGTCGCCTCCCAGCTGAAGCTGCCCGAGGGCGCGGTCTTCCCGGGCTCGCCCGACGACCTGATCCTCGGCATCTCCGCCGCCCCGTCCGCCGTGGCAGCGGACGCCGCCGCCGCCGAGGCCGCCGAGGCTGCGGCGGGCGAAGAGGCCTGACCCTGACCTGGCTCGTGGTCGGGCTCGGCAACCCGGGCCCGACCTACGCCTGGCACCGGCACAACGTCGGCTACCTCGTGGTCGAGGAACTCGCGCGGCAGGCGCGGGCGTCCTTCACCGCGGCGCCCAAGTTGCGGGCCGACACCTGCCAGACCCGGCTGGCCGCCTCCGGCATCGGCGGAGTGGGCGCCGACGCGGTACCGCTGGTGCTCCTGAAGTCACGCAGCTACATGAACGAGAGCGGCCAGGCGGTCGCGAAGGCCGCCGCCTTCTACCAGGTCGAGCCGGCCACCATCGTCGTGGTGCACGACGAACTCGACCTCGATCCCGGACGGATCCGCCTCAAGCTCGGCGGCGGCGACAACGGCCACAACGGCCTGCGCTCGATCCGCCGCCACCTCGGCACCGGCGACTTCCACCGGGTGCGGGTCGGCATCGGCCGTCCGCCGGGCAACCAGGACGCGGCCGACTACGTGCTCTCGCCCGTCCCGTCCGCCCAGCGCGAGGAGTTCGGCGTGGACGTGGGCCGCGCCGCCGACGCCGTCCTGACCCTGATCGAGCAGGGCCTGCCGGCCGCCCAGAACCGCTTCAACTCCTGAGCTGTTCCTACACCGCACGGGGCCCCTGGACCCTTCGGACCACCCCCTTTGGGATCACGGTCTTGAACCATAAGGGGACGGTTCTCTTTCGGTTCACGGGTTCAGGAGCGTAGTCCGACGGTGATCGAAGCGGGTCGCAGGGACCGCGAGCTCCCTGTCTTCGGGGGCCGTCCCCCGCGCGTGAACCGTAAGGGAACCGTCCCCTTTCGAGCCGGGGTTCGGTTCGAGGGAACCGTCCCCCTTGGTTCGGGACGAAAGAGCCACCAGCGATTCACGCAGGCGCCCAACCGGGGTGGTCGGGTCGCCGACGGCACGGATGTCCCGCGGGATGGGCCAGCTGGAGGCCGCAAGCCGGGGGAGCCACGGGCCGGTACTGCCCTCGGGAGGCGGTGCGGCAGGCCCGGGTAGGGTACTCCGGTGATGCTGAGCGGACTCGTCGACCTTTTCGCGACGGAGCGGACGGTCGCGCGCGCCCTCAGCCTCGCCGATCGCAGCCCGGCGCTCGACATCGCGCTGCCCGAACCGGCGCGCGCCCTGCTCGTGGCCGCGCTCGCCTCCGCCTCGGCGCGGCCGGTGCTGCTGGTGACCTCCACCTTCCGGGAGGCGGAGGCGCTCACCGCGACGCTCGGCTCGCTGCTCACCCCCGACGACGTCGCCTACTACCCGGCCTGGGAGACACTCCCGCACGAGCGGCTGAGCCCCCGCTCCGACACCGTTGGACGTCGGCTCGCCGTGCTGCGCCGGCTGGTCGGCACCTCGACCGTCCCGATGCCGAAGGTCGTCGTCGCCCCCGTCCGGGCGCTGCTGCAGCCACAGGTCACCGGCCTGGGCGAGCTGTTGCCCGTCCGGTTGGTCGCGGGGGAGGACCAGGACATCACCGCCGTCACCCGCGCCCTGGTCGGGGCGGCGTACACCCGGGTCGACCTCGTCGAGCGGCCTGGCGAGTTCTGCGTCCGCGGCGGCATCATCGACATCTTCCCACCGACCCTGGAGCACCCCGTCCGGGTCGACTTCTTCGGTGACACCGTCGAGGAGATCCGTCCGTTCGCGGTCGCCGACCAGCGGTCGTTCGACGTGACCCTGCCCGAGGTCACGGCCACCCCCTGCCGGGAGTTGCTGATCACCGAGGACGTGAAGGCCCGCGCGGCCGTCCTCGCGGCCCGCTACGCCGGAGCCGAGGGCACGCTGGGGGAGCTGTTCGAGCGGATCGCCGCAGGGCACGCCGTGGACGGGATGGAGGCCCTCGCTCCCGTGCTGGTGGACGGCATGGAGCTGCTGGTCGACGTGATGCCCCCCACCACCCGGGTCGTGCTCAGCGACCCGGAGCGGATCCGCGCCCGCGCCCACGAGCTGTTCACCACCAGCGAGGAGTTCCTGCACGCGTCCTGGGCCGCGGCCGCGGGAGGCGGCAAGGAGCCGATCGACCTGGGGGCCTCGGCGTACCGCTCGCTCGGGGACGTCCGCGCCCATGCGATGAGCCTGGGCCAGTCGTGGTGGAGCCTGTCCCCGTTCGCCGCCGGCCCGGCGGAGGAGGACTTCGTCGTCCCCGATGCCGACCTCCCCGTCCTGACCGTGGACGCGCAGGAGGCGCCGGTCTGGCGCGGCGACACCGAGGCGGCCGTCGCGGCGGTCGCCGACTCGGTGCGGGCCGGCCACCACACCGTGCTGGTCGCCGACTCCCCGGGTCTCGCCCAGCGCATGGCCGAGGTGCTCGCCGACGCCGACCTTCCCGTGACCCGACCCGAGGGCGGCACGGCACCGGCGGCGGGGCTCGTCACCGTGCTGGTGGCGGAACTCCGCCACGGCTTCCTGCTGCCCGGCATCGGGCTGGACGTGTTCACCGCCGGCGACCTCTCCGGGCAGCGCGACACCGACAAGGCCGCTCGCAAGATGCCGGCCCGCCGCAAGAACCAGATCGACCCGCTCGAACTCGCCGCCGGCGACCCCGTCGTCCACTCCCAGCACGGGGTGGGCCGCTACGTCGAACTCGTGCAGCGGACGGTCGCCGGCGCGACCCGCGAGTACCTGGTGATCGAGTACGCGCCCGGCAAGAAGGGCCACCCCGGCGACCGGCTCTACGTGCCGATGGACCAGCTCCACCTCGTCACCCGCTACGTCGGCGGCGAGAGCCCCACCCTGGACCGGATGGGCGGGGCGGACTGGGCCAAGCGCACCTCCCGGGCGCGCAAGGCCGTCCGCGAGATCGCCGCGGAGTTGATCAAGCTCTACGCCGCCCGGCAGGCCACCCGGGGGCACGCGTTCAGCACCGACACCCCCTGGCAGCGCGAGCTGGAGGACGCCTTCGCCTACGTCGAGACCCCCGACCAGCTCTCCGCCGTCACCGAGGTGAAGGCCGACATGGAGCGGATCGTCCCGATGGACCGGCTGATCTGCGGCGACGTCGGCTACGGGAAGACCGAGATCGCCGTCCGGGCCGCGTTCAAGTCCGTGATGGACGGCAAGCAGGTCGCCGTCCTCGTGCCGACCACGCTGCTCGTGCAGCAGCACCACGCGACCTTCGCCGACCGCTACGCCGGCTTCCCGGTCACCGTCGCGGCCCTGAGCCGGTTCCAGTCCCCGGCCGAGAAGCGCCGCGTCGTGGACGGTCTCGCCGACGGCTCGATCGACGTGGTCGTGGGCACCCACCGGCTGTTCTCCGACCAGATCGCGTTCAAGGACCTCGGCCTGGTGATCATCGACGAGGAGCAGCGTTTCGGCGTCGAGCACAAGGAGGCGCTGAAGAAGCTCCGGCTCAACGTCGACGTGCTCGCGATGAGCGCCACCCCGATCCCGCGCACGCTGGAGATGGCGATCACCGGCATCCGCGAGATGAGCGTGATCGCGACCCCGCCCGAGGAGCGCCACCCCGTCCTCACTTTCGCGGGGCCCTACGACACCGGACAGGTGCGCGCCGCGATCCGTCGCGAACTCGCCCGCGAGGGCCAGGCGTTCTACATCCACAACCGGGTGAGCTCGATCGAGAAGACCGCCAAGCAACTCGCCGAGCTGGTGCCCGAGGCCCGGATCGCGGTCGCGCACGGCCAGATGAACGAGCACACCCTGGAGGCGGTGATGGTCGACTTCTGGGAGCGTCGCTTCGACGTGCTGGTCTGCACGACGATCGTCGAGGCCGGCCTGGACATCTCGACCGCGAACACCCTGCTGATCGAGCGGGCCGACCTGCTCGGCCTCAGCCAGCTCCACCAGCTGCGCGGACGGGTGGGGCGCGGCCGGGAACGCGGCTACGCCTACTTCCTCTACCCGCCGGAGAAGCCGCTCACCGAGACCGCCCACGACCGGCTGGCGACCATGGCGGCCCACACCGACCTCGGCGCGGGCATGGCGATCGCGCTGAAGGACCTGGAGATCCGGGGCGCCGGCAACCTGCTCGGCGGGGAGCAGTCGGGCCACATCGCCGACGTCGGCTTCGACCTGTACATCCGGCTGGTGGGCGAGGCGGTGGCCGAGTTCCGCGGCGAGGACAGCGAGCCCGAGCCCGAGATGCGGATCGAGCTGCCGGTCGAGGCCCACCTGCCGGAGGACTACATCGAGAGCGAGCGGCTGCGGCTGGAGATGTACAAGCGGCTCGCCCAGGTCACCGACACCGAGGGCCTCGACGCGGTGCGCGCCGAACTGCAGGACCGCTACGGCACCCCGCCGCAGCCGGTGCTCGACCTGCTCGCGGTCGCCGCGCTCCGGCTGGAGGCGCGCCGCCGCGGCGTCCACGAGATCGTCGCCCAGGGCACCAACATCCGGTTCGCGCCCGCCGACCTGCCCGATTCGGCCCAGCTGCGGCTGGCCCGGCTGCACCCGGGCAGCCAGGTGCGCAAGGCGTCGGGGTTCGCGCTGGTGCCGCGCCCGGTCACCCGTCCGATCTCCGGCCAGCCCATCACCGGCGCGCCCCTGCTGGCCTGGGCCGCCCAGGTCCTCGCAGACGTCTTCGCCGTCCCCGCCAAGGGCTAGGATCGTGAGTCGTCGCTGACGCAGGAGGAGAAGTCGAGATGAAGCTGGTCCGGGCGCTCGTCGCCGCGCTCGCCGCCGTCCTTGCGCTCGCGGGGTGCGCGCAGAACCCCAACAACGTCGCGGTGGTCAACGGCTCCGTCGTCACCAACGCCCAAGCCCTCGACCTCGCGACCGCCGTCGCCACCTACCAGGGCACGCCCGAGCGCGCCACCGAGCTGCTCTCGAGCGCGGTCGGCGTGCTGGTGCAGCTGGAGGTCGCCCAGCACGTCGGCGCCGCCGCCGGGATCACGATCACCGACGCCGAGCGCGCGGCCACGATGGAGAGCAGCGACGAGATGACGAAGCTGCTCGCCGACCCGGTGCTGGGCCCGTACCTCAACCGCAGCGCCGACGCTTCGATGATCCAGCAGAAGCTGGGCACCGACGCCTACCTGGCCGCGGCAGCTGCCGTCCCGGTGCAGCTCAACCCGCGGTTCGGCACCTGGGACCCCGAGCAGCAGGCGCTGAGCGGCGACAGCGGGTCGATCTCCACCCCGGCGGTCAGGTCCTGACCGCTGCGCCGCACCCCGAACTCGACCGCCTGGTCGGGGTGATGCACGCGCTGCGGTCCGGCTGCCCCTGGGACGCCGGCCAGACCCACCTCTCGCTGGTGCACTACCTGGTGGAGGAGACCTGCGAGGTCGTCGACGCGGTCGAGGCCGGCGACGACGCCGACCTGCTGGAGGAACTCGGCGACCTGCTGCTGCAGGTGCTGTTCCACTCCGAGATCGCCGCGGAGGAGGGACGGTTCACGGTCGAGGACGTGGCCCGCCGGATCGCCGACAAGCTGATCGCGCGGCACCCCTACGTGTTCACCGACGCCGCCGTCCCCGACGACCTGGTCGCCTCCTGGGAGCAGCGCAAGGCGGTGGAGAAGGGCCGCAGCTCGGCCCTGGACGGCATCCCGCAGCGGCTCTCCGCGCTGGCGCGGGCGCACAAGGTGATCGCCCGCACCACCAGCCACGGCCTGGCGCCTGCCAGCCTCGGGCTGGGCGACGCCACCGCGGGCCCGTCCGAAGCGGGCGAGGAGGTGCTCCGGCTGGTCGCGGCGATGACGGCGGCCGGCCTCGACCCCGAGCAGGAGGTCCGCGCCGCGCTCCGCGTCCTCGAGGCCCGAGTGGTCGTGGCCGAGGCCGGCCGGGCCTGAGAGGCCGTTCGTCGACGCCTCCCGGGCTGCCCGCGAGGGCGATCACCGATAGGGTGGAGCCCGTACACACGACCCCTGAAAGGCGACAACCGTGGCAGTGATCGATTCCGTAGAGGCGCGTCAGATCCTTGACTCGCGCGGCAACCCGACCATCGAGGTCCAGGTGGAGCTCGAGGACGGCTCCCAGGGCCTGGCGGCGGTGCCCTCGGGCGCCTCGACCGGTGCATTCGAGGCCGTCGAACTGCGGGACGGCGACGCCGCCCACTACGGCGGCAAGGGCGTCCTGAAGGCCGTCGAGAACGTGATCGAGCAGCTGGCTCCCGAGGTGCTGGGCATGGGGCCTCCGAGCAGCGCTCGCTCGACCAGGCGATGATCGAACTGGACGGCACCCCGAACAAGGCCACCCTGGGCGCGAACGCGATCCTGGGTGTCTCGCTGGCCGTGGCGCACGCCGCCGCCCAGTCCGCCGACCTCCCGCTCTACCGCTACCTCGGCGGCCCGACCGCGAACCTGCTGCCGGTGCCGATGATGAACATCCTCAACGGTGGCTCCCACGCCGACTCCAACGTCGACATCCAGGAGTTCATGATCGCCCCGATCGGCGCGGCGAGCTTCGCCGAGGCGCTCGAGATGGGCGCCGGCGTCTACCACGCCCTCAAGGCCGTCCTGAAGGGCCGTGGCCTGGCCACCGGACTGGGCGACGAGGGCGGCTTCGCGCCGAACCTGGAGAGCAACGCGGCCGCGCTGGACCTGATCATCGAGGCCATCGGCAACGCCGGCTTCACCCCGGGCAAGGACGTGGCGCTCGCGCTCGACGTGGCTGCTTCGGAGTTCTACAACGAGGACGGCACCTACGCCTTCGAGGGCGGCTCCAAGACCGCGGCCGAGATGACCGCCTACTACGCCGAACTCGTCGCCAAGTACCCGCTGGTCTCGATCGAGGACCCCCTCAACGAGGACGACTGGGACGGCTGGAAGACCATCACCGACGAGCTCGGCGACAAGGTGCAGCTGGTCGGCGACGACCTGTTCGTCACCAACGTGACCCGGCTTCAGAAGGGCATCGACACCGACACGGCGAACGCGCTGCTGGTGAAGGTGAACCAGATCGGCTCGCTCACCGAGACCATCGACGCGGTCAACCTGGCCCACCGCAACGGCTACTCCACGATGATGAGCCACCGCTCCGGCGAGACCGAGGACACCACCATCGCCGACCTGGCCGTGGCCCTGTCCTGCGGCCAGATCAAGACCGGCGCCCCGGCCCGCACCGAGCGCGTGGCGAAATACAACCAGCTGCTGCGGATCGAGGAGGACCTGGACGACGCCGCGCGCTACGCCGGGGCTTCCGCCTTCCCGCGGTTCAAGGCCTGAGCCATTTATCCTTGACCCGATGAAGGTCAGGGCACATGGCTCGCGGCACGCGTAGCCCGCACGCAACCAGTACCGGCCCCGGACGCAGGACGCGTCCGCGGGCCGGTACTCGCGCTCCGGCGTCCTCGGGCGTCCCGGAGCCGGCAGCGACCTTCCCGACCGCGGACGGGCCGGGTCTGGGCGCCCGGTTGCTGCACCGCGGCCGCGGCATCACCCGGCGGGCCCTGGTGCTGGTCGTGGTGGTGGTGCTGCTCGGGCTCTCCTACGTCTCCTCCTTGCGGATCTTCGTCGCCCAGCAGCACGACCTCGCGGTGGCCGACCAGCAGATCGCCGAGCGCTCCGCCGAGATCGCCCGGCTCGAATCCGAACTGGCGCGCTGGGACGACCCGGCTTACGTCAAGGCCCAGGCCAGGGACCGGCTCGGCTGGGTGCTGCCGGGCGAGACCGGCTACCGGGTGATCGGCGAGGACGGCAAGCCCCTCGGCGGCGGCGTCACGATCACGGCCGAGCAGGAACTTCCCACCGGCGAGCACCAGCCGGTGTGGTGGGACAGGCTGTGGGGATCGGTGCAGACCGCCGACGCCCCCAAGCGCAAGGTGGGCACCCCGTAGTGCCCGAACCCCTCAGCGAGCCGGACCGGGCCGCCGTGGCCGCCCAGCTCGGACGTGATCCGCGCGGCGTCATCGGTGTCGCGTGGCGCTGTGCCGGCGGGCATCCCGGGGTGGTGGCCACCGTCCCGAGGCTTGCGGACGGCACGCCCTTCCCGACCTTCTACTACCTCACCTGCAACCGCCTCGCCGCCGCGTGCTCCACGCTCGAGGCCGGCGGGGTGATGGCGGAGATGACCGCCCGACTCGGCACCGACCCCGACCTGGCCGAGCGCTACCGCCGCGCCCACGAGGCCTACCTCGCCGACCGGCTCGCCTGGGGCGAGGTGCCCGAGATCGCCGGCACCAGCGCGGGCGGCATGCCCGGGCGGGTCAAGTGCGTGCACGCGCTGCTCGCGCATGCGTTGGCCGCCGGCCCGGGGGTCAACCCGCTCGGCGACGAGGCGGTCGCGCTGCTGCGCGCCACCGGCGAACCGTGCCTGGCGACCCCTCCGGCGGGGTCGGCGTGAGCGGGCTGTTCGCCGCGATCGACTGCGGCACGAACTCCGTCCGGCTGCTGGTGGCCCGGGTCACCCCGGACGGCCGACTCGACGAGGTCGACCGTCGCCTGCACCTGACCCGGCTCGGCCAGGGTGTGGACGCCACCGGCCGGTTCGCTCCGGCGGCCCTGGAGCGCACGCTGGCCGCGATGGCCGACTTCGGCGCGCAGCTGGACGCCCTCGGCGTCACGGCCCGTCGGCTGGTCGCCACCTCCGCCGCCCGGGACGCAGCCAACTCGGCCGAGTTCTTCGACGGCGCGCTGGCGCGGCTGGGAGTGCCGGCCGAGATCATCAGCGGCGAGGAGGAGGCGTGGCTCTCCTACACGGGCGCGCTGCGGGCGCTCGGTCTCACCGGCCCGGCGCTGGTGATGGACATCGGCGGCGGCTCCACCGAGCTCGTCGCGGGCAGCGGCGACGCGATCGAGACGGCCGTCTCGCTGCCGATGGGGTCGGTGCGGCTGCGGGAGCGCTTCCTGGCCGGCGACCCGCCGCTGCCGGCCGAGGTCGCGGCCGCGTCCGGCTACGTCGACGACCTGCTGGACGGCTGCGGCGTCGACTTCTCCGGAGGCACCTGGGTCGGGGTCGGCGGCACGGCGACCAGCCTGTCGGCGCTCGCCCAGCACCTGCCCGTCTACGACCGGGCGCTCGTGCACGGCTCGGTGCTCTCCCCGGACGCCGTCCGCACCCTCACCACAGCCCTGCTGGCGATGCCGGTCGCGGACGTCCTCGCACTGCCGACCATGGTGCCCGGACGGGCGGACGTGATCTGCGCCGGCGTCCTGGTCTGCGAACGGATCGGACGGCGGGTGCCCGGGCCGCTGCTGGTCAGCGAGGCCGACATCCTCGACGGTATGGTGCTCTCGATGGCCGGCGTCGCGCGACCCGCGGACCAAGGACGGGGCGATGACTGAGCCAAGGCTGGGAGGGCGCCGCAAGCCCTCGATCTACGACGTGGCCGAGCTCGCCGGCGTCTCCCACCAGACCGTCTCCCGCGTGCTGAACGACCATCCCAACATCCGGCCCGCCACGCGGCAGCGGGTGCTCGACGCCATCCAGGCCGTGAACTACACCCGCAACTCGATCGCCCGGGCGCTGGCCACCAACCGCAGCATGCAGATCGGGGTGCTGGTCGAGAGCGCCGTCCACCACGGCCCCAACAGCACGCTGCACGCGATCGAGGCCGCGGCGCGTGCCGTCGGTTACTCGGTCATCGCAACGACCGTCGCCGAAGGCCCGGTCGGGTTGGGCCAGAGCCTCGACCACCTGCTGTCGAAGGGCGTCGAGGGGTTGTGCGTGATCGCCCCCCGGCTCTCGTCCATGAAGCTGTTGCCGGAACTGACGACCGGCCTGCCCACCGTGGTGATCAAGGCCGAGACCGACACCGGCGAGGAGCACCTGATCACCGCGGCGCTCGACCAGCGCGCCGGCGCCACCGCCGCCCTCGACCACCTCTACGGACTCGGCCACCGCCGGATCGCGCACGTCGCCGGACCGCTGGACTGGCTCGACGCGCGCGTCCGGGAGCGCACCTGGCGGGAGTACCTGCGGACGGCCGGGCTGCCCGCGACCCCGCCGATCGTCGGCGACTGGACCTCGGACGCCGGCTACCGCATCGGCCTGTCGTCGGCGGACCTGCTGGAGTCGACGGCCGTGTTCGTCGGCAACGACCAGATGGCCCTCGGCCTGGTGCACGGCCTCTTCGAGCGCGGCATCCGCGTGCCGGAGGACCTCAGCGTGGTCGGTTTCGACGACCTTCCCGACGCCGGTCACTTCCTGCCGCCGCTCACCACCGTCCGACAGGATTTCGACGCGCTCGGCAGGCTCGCGCTCGCCATGCTGGTGGCGGCGCTGGAGGGCAGCGAGCCGCCCGTGGAGCACACCGTGACACCCACCCTGGTGGTGCGCTCGTCCACCGCCCCGCCCCGGGACTGACGCGGCGCGGCTACACTCGCCACCGCCGGCCCCCATGGCCCAACCGGCAGAGGCAGGCGGCTTAAACCCGCCCCAGTATGGGTTCGAATCCCATTGGGGGCACCCAGTGAGTGCCATCTGATTGGGAGCTCCAGACGTGGCGGCGCACCCGAAGTGCCCAGCCGATCCGCGATCGCGCGCTCAGACTCTCGCCTTGAGCGAGTTCAACCACCCTGCGGGCGTCCAGGTCGGCGAACCCGGCGAGAGACGGGGCTGGCCGCTGCTGGATCACTCAGGATGCGCTGATCGACGACCCTTCGACAGGCTCAGGGACCTTCGGCTGGTAGGCGATCCCGTCCCCGGTTTCCACCCACCGGGGCGACCGCGTCCCGCAGCGCCTTGATGGCGCGGTGCTGGAGTACCCGGACGGATCCGGGGGAGCGGCCGAGGATCGCCGCGGTCTCCTCGGCACTGAACTGGTCCAGGACCCGGAGGATCACGACGGCCCGCTGGTCGGGGGTGAGGGTCGCCAGAATCTGCTCGACCGCGTCGCGGCGGGTGAGTGCTGCGTCGGCGGCCTCGTCCTGGCGACGGCGTTCGGCGACCGCGACGACCTCCTCCGACGGCAGTGGACGGCGACCGGCGCCCCTCCAGCTGTCGACCACCCGGTTGCGTGCGAGCAGGTAGGTCCAGGCGCGGAAGGAGGCCTCCTCCCCGACGAAGCCGGGCAGGTTCCGCACGATCTGCAGGAAGCACTCCCCGAGGCAGTCCTCCGGCTCGGCGGCTCCCAGCCCGGCGATGAAGCGAAGCAGGCCCGGCGCGAACTCCGCGTACAGCTCGGCCCACGCCCACTCCGCTCCCGAGCGGGCAGCAGAGAGGACGTCGTCGAACCGGTCGCCGAGGGCCATGTCAGGACGGCTCCGGGCGCGCGACACCGCGGGTCGGACCTGCCCAGGGCTGCCGATCCGCAGGCCGGAACCGGGCCGGGCGCTGAGACGTCGCGGTCCAGTGGTCGGGTGGGGGGTGGTTCACGACGGCCAGCAGGCACCTCCCGGGACGCCCGAGACGGTCATGTCCCCGCCCGGGCAGAGTTCGTCGAGCCGGTCTTCGACTTCCCCTTGGCCGGCGGGTCCGGCTTGGCCTTCTTCTCCTGGCCGGCTTTCGCCTGGTCGGACTTGCCGTTGTTGGACCTGGTGCGGGAGTCCTGGTCGGCCTTGGCCTGCGCGGACTTGCCCTGGTTCGTCTTCGGCTTGCCGGACTTGCCGTTGTTGGACGCGCCATCGGACGCCTCGTGGGCCGGCGCGGGCGACGCCGTGCTGGCCGCCCGGTCCGGCCGCGCCGCCGAGGGTCCCGGCTGTGGGGTGCGCGGGCCGGCGTCCGCGGTCGCGCCGGTCGACCCGGGGCCGGACGGGGACGGCGAGGAGGACTGCGCGGGCATCGTCCACGGCAACCCCGGCAGCAGCGCCAGGGGGTTACCGCCCGTTGCGGCAGCCACTCCGACGCCCGCCGTGAGGACGCCGAGCGAGCCCGCGACCAGGGTCACCACGGCCCGCCGCGCCCGCCGGGAACGGCGGGACGGCCGGGTGGCGGCGAGCTGTCGCGCCTCGGCGACCACGGCCTCCAGGTGTCGGTCGCGGACCCCCACCACGGCGGCGGGAGGGTAGGCCTCACGCAGGTCGGACAGGAGTGCGGCGACCTCCCGCAGCTCCGGATCGTCGCCGGGTTCCTCGCCGGCCAGCAGCCGCGAGACGTCGGACTCGTTCAACCCCATCTGCACCCCCTCCCAGATACCGCTCTGACACCCCGGGACGTTACGCGCCACCCCGGTCAATTCCGAACTGGTGGACGGTCGGGTGTAACACCACGGCCGCCTGTGACGGTTACCCGGGTGGACGGCGACGGCCGTCCACCCGTCGCTTGAACTACCGAAGTGAGGTAACCATGACTCGCCTGAAGTCGGTCCGGACGCTGGTGGGCGCCGCCCTGGCCGTCCTGCTCAGCACCTTCTCCCTGGCCCCGGCAAGCGCGGCGAGCGCCCCGGTGATCACCTGGCAGGGCCTGATCGCCGACGGCGCCAGCTTCGTCTACGGCCAGGTGCCCGCGGCGCCGTCCTGCACCGCGGTCGAGGACCTCAGCCCGGTCGACTGCACCGTCACCGGCTACGACACCAGCGTCGGTGTCCACGTCCTCACCGCGACGGCGGTCGCCTCCGACGACGTGACCGAGACGGTGGAGACCCGCACCTACACGGTGACCGCCTGGACGCTGAAGGGCTTCCTCAAGCCGGTGCGGACGGGCGTCGTCAACACGGTGAAGGGCGGCTCGACCGTGCCGTTCAAGTTCAAGGTCTTCGTCGATGGGGCGAAGGCGAAGTCGGTCGACGTCGTCGCCGCTTTCACCGCACAGCAGTACGACTGCACGACGCTGGCACCGATCGGTACTCCCGTCGCCGTCGCCCGTGACCACAAGGGCTTCCGGCTGAAGTTCCGCGACGGCGCCTTCCACCAGAACTGGAAGACCCCCAAGCTGGTGAAGGTCAAGGGCGTAAAGGGCAAGAAGCCGGTCGCGACCGGCGCCTGCTACTCGGTGACCCTCACCGCCCAGGACGCCTCGGTGCTCACGGCGAGCTTCCTGCTGAAGTAGGACGCTGCCGGAGTCGAGGCGGGGAGCCGCCCGAGGACAGCACGGCGCCGCCATGCCGATGCCGCCGTCCTCGGGCGGTTTCGTGTACCCGCCTCGATGGCGTTCGCCGGGCGTGTCGGCATCGAGCGATCTGCCGCCGGGGTCAGAGCCGCGGCGGGGCGGTGGTGCCGCGCACGATGAGTTCGGTCGGGATCAGGACGCGCCCCCCGACCGGGCGGGTCTTCGACCTCACCTGCTCCATCAGCAGCCGCACCAGTTCGCGCCCGATGGCATGGAAGTCCTGCTTCACCGTCGTCAGCGGGGGGAAGGAGTACTCGCTCAGCGCGATCGCGTCGAAGCCGACCACGGAGACGTCCTCCGGCACCCGACGACCCTGCTCGTGGAGCGCGCGGATCAGGCCGAAGGCCATCTCGTCGTTGGCGCAGTAGACGGCCGTGATGGCGGCGTCCTCCGCCACGTGCTGGCCCAGTTCGTACCCAGAGCGCGCCGACCAGTCGCCGCGCCACAGCCGCGGCGGCCGGATCCCTGCCTCCTCAAGGCAGCGTTGCCAGGTCCCCGCACGGACGGCTGCCGGTTCGGAGTCGGTTGGACCGGCGAGGTGGTGGACGGTGCGGTGCCCCAGCTCCAGCAGGTGGCCGACCGCGTCCTCGCTGCCCTGCACCTGGTCGGCGACCACTGAGGTGTACTGGCTGACCATGCGGGAGTCGGAGACCGCCACCGGCATCCCTGCCGGCAGCGAGAGCAGGGCGGGGTCGGCCTGCTCGGCCCGGATGATGACGAGCCCGTCGATCGCCTGGTGTGACAGCCGGAGCGCTGCGGTGCGCCAGTCGTCCAGCCGTGACTCGCGGACCGACAGCAGGGTGACCGAGTAGTCCTCGGCCTCGGCGGCCCGCACCACGGCTTCGGTGGTGAGTGCCTCGCCGGTGCGCTCGAACCGGTGGGCCAGCAGCCCGATCGTGCCGAAGGCGCCGTTGCGCAGCGCGCGGGCCGCCCGGTTGGGTGAGTACCCCAACTGGTCCATGGCCGCCACCACCCGCGCCCGGGTCTCCTCGCGGACGGGGTCGGCCCCGGTGGACACTCGTGAGACGGTCTGCGCCGACACTCCGGCCAGGCGCGCGACATCCTCGATCGAGGGGCCGGTCTTCCGCCGGCCGCGTCCGTTCGGGCTCGGCATGCGCTGATCGTAGCGCCCCCACATGGCAACGTCACCATTGGCTCAGTTCGATCTGGAACGGCGATGGAAGTCGTTATCAGAGCGTGACCTGAGATGTGCTGACGGCGACCGCGGATCCTGCTACGTTTACGTAAACATTCGTG
>Ga0073899_10001397_pt1 | contig 22065 bp, 19 predicted proteins | sample KloWWTmetaKNB5Ph_FD_88975 | JGI IMG/M metagenome (GOLD analysis project Ga0073899, IMG submission 88975) | Active sludge microbial communities from Klosterneuburg, Austria, studying microevolution and ecology of nitrifiers - Klosterneuburg... | ecosystem: Engineered > WWTP > Aerobic digester >... | reverse complement strand
GTCAATCTTCCCTGTCAATCTTCCCTGTCAATCTTCCCTGTCAATCTTCCCTGTCAATCTTCCCTGTCAATCTTCCCTGTCAATCTTCCCTGTCAATCTTCCCTGTCAATCTTCCCTGTTATTCTGATTGCATGTGCAAAATGCCTGTGGCATAGTACCATCATGATCGCTCAGCCCGATAACCTGCCCGACGATCAGATCGAAGTCTGGCAGCAGGCCGTCGAATATTTCCAGCGCGCCTACCGAATGCAGCTTCAGGGCGATCCAGCCGGCGCGATCCACGATTATAAAGCATCGATCCGCCTTTTCCCTACCGCAGAGGCTTACACTTTTCTCGGCTGGGTCTACGCGCATCTCGACCTCTACGATGAAGCGCTCACGGCCTGCAAGCTGGCTATCGAAGTTGACCCCGAATTTGGGAACCCGTATAACGACATCGGCGCCTATCTGATCGAACTTGATCGCGCAGAGGAGGCGCTTGCCTGGCTTGAACAAGCAATTGTCGCCCCACGCTACGAGGCGCGTGTCTTTGCCTTTTTCAATCTCGGCCGCGCCTACGAACAATTGGGCGATTGGCGCCAGGCGCTGGATCTTTATCAGCAAACGGCGCTGCGTTATCCCGGCTATCGCCCGGCAGGCAACGCCGCGCATCGCTTGCTGGGGCGCCTCAATTAAAGGATCGTTGTTTTTCTCAATCTCCCAATCTCCCAATCTCTGGATCGTTCACTTCTACATGATACCCACCCCCCGATGCCCGCACCCACAGGCGATCGCCTGCCGCCACCATCGCCGGCGTAGTGATCACGGCGCCGCCCGCGTGCTGAACGATGCTGTAGCCGCGCCCCAGGACGCGCAACGGGTTCAGCGCCTCTAGCTGTTGGGCCGCGGCCAGACGACGCTCGCGGCGCTGGCTTAGGATGCGGTTGGCGGCAAGGTGCAAACGCCGCTCACGTTCATCCAGCCGCTGGCGCTGCTGATCAAGCTGGCGCTGCGGGTGGATGCGATGGAGGCGGGCGTCCAACTGCCCGAGCGCGCGTCGCTCTTGCAGGATGCGCTGTCCCGCACGCTGCTGCAAAACGCGGATGCTTGCCAGCAACTGGTCGCGCAGATCGTCACGTGAAGGCACAGCCGCGGCCGCTGCGGCCGAAGGCGTCGGCGCGCGCAGGTCCGCGACAAAATCCACCATCGTGAAATCCGTTTCGTGGCCGACGCCCGCAATCGTCGGGATGTCGCTCCCCGCCAGCGCATAGACGACGCGTTCGTCGTTGAACGCCCACAAGTCCTCGATGCTGCCGCCCCCGCGCGCTACGATCAGAACGTCGATCTGAGCGACTTTGCGTGCGTAACGATTTGCCGCGTCGATAGCGGCCGCAATGCGCGGGGGGGCATCCGCGCCCTGCACCAGTGTCGGAAAGATCAGCACGTCCACCAACGGCCAGCGCGCCGACAGCACGCGCAGAATGTCGCGCAGCGCGGCCGCATCGGGGCTGGTCACAATCCCGATGCGAGAGGGCATGGCCGGCACAGGGCGTTTGCGCGCCTCGTCAAACAGGCCGGCCGCACGCAGACGCTCCCTGAGCGCTTCGAACTGGGCATACAGTTGCCCCTTGCCCGCCGGCTGCAAACGGTTGGCGTAGAGCTGATACGCGCCGCTTTCGGCATAAACGCCGACATAGCCGTGCGCGACCACCTGATCGCCTTCGCGGGGAAGCCAGCCATGCGCCAGGGCGTTGCCCTTCCACATGACCGCGTTGATCGTGGCGCCTTCGTCCTTCAACCGGAAATAAATGTGTCCGCTGGCTGCGCGCTTCCAGTTGCTGACTTCGCCGACGACCTGCACGTCGCGCAGCGCGTCATTTTGCTCGAAAAGCTGGACAATGTGAAACGTGAGTTTGGATACGGTGAGTGGCGTCATCATCGTCTTATCAAATTTTAACGAAAAAGGAATGTACCTGACTTTCAAAGGATGCTATACTTTGCATTGTATCACAGGTTATTAAGGCACTTTCTTTGCGGCAGCCATCGTAGATCGCCTGAGTCTTCTTGCGACACGCCCCGTTTTTTCCAGGGCAAAATGGTTTTGATCGTTCTTTTAAGGGTGACCCGATGCAAAATAACGATGCAACGATGCGTTGGCAGCGGCGACGCTTTTGCTTGCTGGCGCTCCTTGCGCCACTTCTGCTGCTCAGCTTGGGCGGCATTCTGCTTTCCAGCACACCGGCGCACAGCACACCGGCGCACGACCTACCGACCACGCCACCCCCGCCAGCGCCAATGCTGCACCCAATTAAACCGGCAGTTGTGCAGGATATAGAAGACGGGCAGAATGCAGAAGATGAGCAAGGTCCCGTGCGCGCTTATCTCAAGGTCGGGTTATTGGCCGATAAACCGGATGAAATGCCCTTGCAGGAATATTGTCCATCCGACGATGAAGTGGAGGCGGCAGCCGGCGAGATGCTTGCGTTCTGCTATCAATTTTCCAATGACAGTGAAATCACTTTCACGCACCATACGATCGTTGATAGCATCTTTGGAATCGTCCTGGAAAACGAACCCTTTGAACTCAAACCCAATGAAGGCGTGGGAACGTTCAAGACAATCGCCGCCAGCGCAACCCGCACCAACGTGATGACCTGGACCGCCTATGCCGAGAATGGCGACAGCGCCAGTGCGTTCGCCAGCGCCACCGTGATCGTGCCCACCCTGGTGACGACCGCCACCGTGGGCCAGACGCCGGGCGAATGCGCCGACGCTTCCCGGCTGGATCTGCTGTCCGCCGGTGAGGTCGAGTTCTGCTTCCGCGCGTACAATCCTACTCCCTATGATCTGATCGCACACCGCGCCATCGATACTGCCGGCAACGAGTTGACTTTGCCCGACGATTTGACGCTGGCGCCCGGTGAAACTTTCACAATTACCACCTCTGCGCTGGTGACGGAGCCGGTAGCGTACGGCGTGCTCTGGAGTGCACAAACGGACACGCGGCGGCTTCCGGTGACATCCACCGCAACCGCGACGGTGCGGACGCCTCACCTCCAGGTTATCCTCACGTTTGCCAAAAACAGCGGCGGCTGTCGCTATCAGTCCCTGACTGTCACCCCAGGGACGCAGGTCGTTTATTGCTATTCGGCGCTCAACGATGGCAGCGCCACTTTTCAAGCGCACCGTTTCACGGATGAGCCATTTGCATCCGATTTCTCCCTTCCTACGCCTAATCCACTCCTGCCCGATAAGACAATCATGGTTTTAATCACTCGCCCGGTGACGACGACCACCACCAGTTATGTCACCTGGTACGCCACGCTGGAAAATGGCGACATTGTGAGTAATACCACCCAAGGCGACGTCTTTGTCGTGCCACCGGCCACGATCGAGGTGAACGCTCGGTTTGACCCAGAAGACGGCAAGCCGCAGATCGGCATGTCCGACGTGGCAATCCGGCTGATCGACGCAGAGGGCGACAGCCAAACCCGCACGACTGGCGACGACGGCATCGCGCGCTTCGACGATTTGATCCCAGGCGTCTATACGCTGAGCGTCGTGACCAGTTCGCTGGACAGCAAGCTGCATCTGGTTTCACCTGTGACCCTCACCACGAGCGTTTCCGCCAGAGCCACGATTTCGCTCACCTACGTGCTCACAGGCGTGCTCCCCATAAAGCCGCTCTATATCCCGTTTGTCAGCAGGTAACCCGGCAGCCGGTTGACAATTCAAGCCTCGCAAGCCGAATAGCGAAAGGCTCGCGGCAGAAGGCAGGAGAAGCGTCGAGAAGGCTATGAAACTCTTTGCTTTTTCTCTGCTTGCTTTTTCTCTGTGATCTCTGCATGGCGTCCCTTTACAAACATGATTGGATAGATACAATTGTTTCCATTGTCTCACTTCGATGGAAACAATTGTGATGCTATCCATTTGCACATCGCTGAAGATGATCTTGACGGGTTGATGGCCGAAAGCAAGTAGAAAGGAACTATATTTTTATGACCCAGTATGCTTATTTTGAAGGAGAAATCTGCCCGATTGAGGACGCCAAGGTCAGCGTGATGACCCACGCCTTCAATTATGGCACCGGCTGGTTTGGCGGGCTGCGCGGCTATTGGAACCCCGAACACGAACAGTTGTATGTCTTTCGGATTCGCGACCACTATCGCCGCTTTTTGGACAGCGGCAAGATTTTGATGGCTGCGCTCGACCACAGCGTGGAGGAGTTGACCAACATCACGCTTGACCTGCTGCGTCGCGAAGCCTATCGCGAGGATTGCTACATCCGCCCCGTTGGTTACAAGGCCGATCCCATTATTGGCGTGCGGCTGCACAACCTGCACGACCAGGTGACCATCTTCAGCACGCCGTTTGGCCGCTATATTGAGGACGAGGAAGGCGCCCAGGTCTGCGTGAGCAGTTGGCGCCGCGTCGACGACACCGCGCTGCCGCCGCGCGGCAAGCTCGTCGGCAGCTATGTGAACAGCGCGCTCATCAAGAGCGAGGCCGTACTCAACGGCTTTGCCGAGGCCATCGTGCTCAATCAGGACGGCCACGTCGCAGAGGGCAGCGCCGAGAACGTCTTCCTCGTGCGTGGAGACGTGCTGATCACCCCGCCGGTCTATGCCAATGTGCTCGAAGGCATCACCCGCCGCACGGTGATGGACCTGGTGCAGCGCGAAATGGGCCTGCAAGTCGTGGAGCGGGAGATCGACCGCAGCGAGCTTTATGTGGCGGACGAGGCGTTCTTCTGCGGCACCGGCGTCCAGGTCGTCGCCATCGCCAGCGTGGATCATCGCCCGGTCGGCAGTGGACGCATCGGGCCGGTGACAAAGCAACTGCGCGAGATCTACTTCCGCGTGGTGCGCGGGCAGGAGCCAAAATATACGCACTGGTTGACGCCTGTCTATGCCGAGCGGCCCGCGGCATGGCAGGCAGCGGACGCGGCGCAAGCCGTGGCGGTGTGACGTGGTTGACCCCTTCGATGGAGCGCCGCACGCGGTCAAACAAGCCGTCACCCAGCAATTCAGCGCGGTCGCCGAGCACTATCGCACGAGCGCCGTCCATGCCGCCGGGGAAGACCTGGCGCACCTGGTCGCGGCCGCGGCCCTGCGCGGCCACGAACGGGTGCTCGACGCGGGCAGCGGCGCCGGCCACACCGCGCTGGCGCTGGCGCCGGGCGCAGCGCAGGTGACCGCCGTCGATCTCTCCGCGGCCATGCTGGCGCAGGGGCAGCGACTCGCCCAGGAGCGCGGGCAGGATAATATTACATTCGAAGTCGGCGATGTCGAGGCGCTCACCTTTGCCGCTGCCAGCTTCGACCTGGTGGCGTCGCGCTACAGCGCGCATCACTGGCCGCATCCTCAGCAGGCGCTGCGCGAGTTTCGCCGCGTGTTGCGCCCCGGCGGCCGCGTCCTGGTAAGCGACATCGTCTCCTACGACGACTTCGTGAGCGACACCCATTTGCAGGCCGTCGAACTGCTGCGCGACCCCTCGCACGTGCGCGACCACACGACCGCGCAGTGGCTGGCGATGCTGACGGAGGCCGGCTTTGCCGCGCAGGTGCGCTACACGTGGGCGCTGCGCCTGCAATTCGACGACTGGGTGACGCGTATGGCGACGCCTGCTGACGCCGTTGCCTTGCTGCGCACCCTGCTCAGCCACGCGCCCGCCGAGGTGCGCGCGCGGCTGAGGGTGGAGCCGGATTGTTCGTTCACGCTGCAAGGGGCGCTGATCGAGGGGCTACAAGTTTCTTACCTCTGACGCAGAGGCGCAGCGGGGCAGAGGTGCGCAGAGAAAATCGAGCAACGAAATGTGCTGTTGTCTCTGCGTTTGCTCTGCAAATTTGCGCCTCTGCGTCAAAATGGGCTTCGAGAGTATAGAGAGACTGAAATAGATGACGTATTTCCGCAAAACTGAGTTCTGGCGCGGGGTCAAGGCGACGATTCCCCTGGTCGTCGGCGCCGTGCCGTTTGGCATTATCTTTGGCGCGGCCGCGGTGAACAGCGGGTTGAGTGCAGGCGCGACCGCGGCGATGTCGGCTTTTGTCTTTGCAGGTTCGGCGCAATTCATCGCCGCGGGACTGGTGGCGAGCGGGGCCGGGGCGTTGATCATCATTTTGACCACCCTGGTGGTGAACCTGCGCCACAGCCTCTACAGCATCACATTGGCGCCGCACATGAAGCATCTGCCACAGCGCTGGCTCGTTCCGCTGGGCTTCTGGTTGACCGATGAAAGTTTTCTGGTCGTTGCCGAACGTTACAATGAACCGGACGCCTCGCCGTACAAGCATTGGTTTTTTCTTGGCTCGGCTGTCTTCATGTACACCAACTGGCAACTCTGCACCTGGATCGGCATCTTTGCAGGCCAGCGGCTGCCTGACCCCGCGAGTTGGGGGCTGGATTTTGCGCTGGTCGTGACCTTTATCGGCATGGTGGCGCCCGGTCTGCGCAGCCGGCCGCTGGTGGCGAGCGTGGTCACCGCTGGTCTCGCCGCGATTCTGCTGGCCGGGCTGCCCAACCGCCTGGGATTGATCGCGGCTGCGCTCGCGGGCATCGCCGCAGGGATGGCGGCCGAGCGGCTGGCGCCCGCGCCGGTAGCAACGGCTATACGCTAAGCAATGGCACGTTGATAACGCGGATTTGGCAGATTCTCGCTGATTTTCTTGTTTTTGATCCGCGTGGATCCGCCCAATCCGCGTTATCCGCGTGCTATTTTTGCATGAGGGAATTCTATGACATCGCGTGAACTCGTCCTCGTCGCGGGCATGGTCGCCGTGACTTTTCTGGCGCGCTGGCCGGTGCTGGCGCTGGTGAGCCGCGTCACCTTGCCGCAGGTCGTGCTGGACGGGTTGAAGTTTATCCCGCCGGCCGTGTTGGCGGCTATCATCGCGCCGGCGATGATCATGCCGGCCGGCGCCATCGACCTTAGCGCCAGCAACGCCTATCTGGTGGCGGGGGTGGCGTCGGGCGTGATCGCGTGGCGCACGCGCAACTTGCTGGCGACCATCGTGCTGGGCATGAGTTTCTTCTTGATCTGGCGGTGGCTCTGGTAGACTCTTGAGGGAGATTGCGAGATTGAGAGATTGGGAGATTGGGAGATTGAGAGATTGGGAGATTGAGAGATTGGGAGATTGAGAGATTGGGAGATTGAGCGTATGTTTACCAATGGCGTCGATCTTCATGTGGTGATGGCGGGGCCGGATGCGGGACCGCTGGTGATTTTGCTGCATGGGTTTCCTGAATTCTGGTATGGCTGGCGCAAGCAGATGCCGGCGCTGGCTGCAGCGGGCTATCATGTCTGGGCGCCGGATCAGCGTGGCTACAATCGTAGCGACAAACCCGCGGGCGTCGACGCCTATCACATCGACGCGCTGGCAAAAGATGTCGCCGGGTTGATCGAGGCGTCGGGGCGCGAGCAGGTCTATCTGGTCGGCCATGATTGGGGCGCGGCGGTGGCATGGTGGGTGGCAGGTCATTATCCGGCGCGCGTCAAGAAACTGGCGATCCTCAACGTGCCCCATCCGGCAGTCATGCGTCGCGCCGTGCTGGAGGATAGCGCACAGCGTAAGAAAAGCTGGTACATCTTTTACTTCCAACTCCCGTGGTTGCCGGAATGGAGCTTGCGCCAGCAGAATTACACAAACCTGGCGCGCACGCTGAAGGGCAGCAGCCGGCGCGGCGCGTTCACCGCCGATGACCTCATGGCGTATCGCCAGGCATGGTCGCAGCCCGGCGCCGTCACTGCGATGCTCAATTGGTACCGGGCGGCGGTGCGCCATCAGGCGCAGGCTGCCATGTTGGGTCGCATTCGCGTGCCAACGCTGATGATTTGGGGCGCCAAAGATATCGCGGTCGGGCGGTCGCTGGCGCAGCCAAGCATCGATCTCTGCGATGAGGGGCGGCTGGTTTTTCTGGAGGAGGCGAGCCATTGGGTGCAGCACGAAGAGCCGGCGCAAGTGAATCGGCTGCTGCTGGAATTCTTTGGAGCATCCTCTTGAGCAAACTTCACCCTGCAGTCGACCGCGGCTTTATCCGTCCGAACTATGGCGGCGGCAGCTTTGCCGACATCCCGGCCTTTGTTCAGCAGACGCTGACCGGTCGCCCAGACGCGCCTTTGCATCCCGATGGTTGGCAGGCGTCAAGTCACCGCTTCCGCCGCGTTGTCACGCTTTTTATCGATGCCTTCGGCTGGCGCTTCTTCGAGCGCTTTCAGGATCACCCGCTGCTGCGCCGCTTTGCCAACGCCGGCAGCGTTACCAGGCTGACTTCCCAGTTTCCTTCCACCACCAGCGCTCACGTGACAACGCTTTACACCGGCGTTCCGGTCGGTCAACACGGCGTCTACGAGTGGTTCTACTATGAGCCGCAAATGGACGCCATGATTGCGCCGCTGCTCTTCTCCTTTGCCGGCGACCAGGAGCGCGAAACGTTGCGCGAAGCGGGCATCACAGGCCAGTCCATCCTGCCGAGCGGGCAAGTGAGCCGAGCGCTGGCCGCAGAGGGAGTGCGCAGCTACCTGTTGCAGCCGCGCGAGTTCTTCAACTCCACATACTCCCAACAGATGGGGGACAGCGCGCGCATGATCCCTTACCTCACGCTGCCGGAGGGGTTGGCGACCATCACGCAGACGCTGCACAACGTCAGCGAACCGGTGTGGGTGGTCGGCTACTTTAGCGCGTTCGACGCCATCTGCCACCTCTACGGCCCCGACCGGCCGCAGACAGACGCCGAACTGGACGCAACCTTGACGATCATCGACCGTTGGGTGGCGCGCGATCTGCTCGGCAAGCTGGACGATACACTGCTGATGATCATCGCCGACCACGGCCAGGTCGAGACCGACCTGAGTAAAATTCTCTACATCGACCAGACGCCGGCGTTCGAGAAATTACGCCCGCTGCTGCGCACCAATCGACGCGGCGACATATTGGCGCCAGCCGGCTCTTGCCGCGATCTCTTCGTACACGCCAAAGACGAAAACCTTGAGGACGTCCAGGCGATGTTGGCGCGTCTCATCGGTGCGCGCGGCGAAGTGCGACGAGTAGATGCGCTGATCGAGCAGGGATACTTTGGAACAACCGCGGCGTCGGATCAATTCCGGGCGCGGGTGGGCAACCTGGTCGTGTTGCCTTACGCGGGCGAGAGCGTCTATTGGCTGGGCGACGGCCGCTTCAAGCAAAAATATTACGGGAACCATGGGGGATTGACGCCGCAGGAAATGGAAATTCCGTTTCTGTTGCTCTCTGTGGGATAGATTGCCTGGTGCGCTTTCCCCGATGATATACTGCTTGACGATCCATGAATCCGCGTAGTTGAATGCCGGGGTAATACGTCGGGCTGGCAGCCCAACCTACAGATTTGTTTTACAGGCAGAAAAGGATGGTAAACCATGCCGATCAGCACATCGTCGTTTGGCGACGAACGCGACAACTTCTACGAGCAAGGAAACAGCGCCAACAACTACGAGCGCGAGACGTTCGCCTTTGCGGGCGTTACGGCTGCACAGGCGGAGAATTACCTGAAGCGTCTCGGCGGCGGGGTGGAAGAGAAGCTACGCCGCCTCGAAGGGATCGGCTGGGTTGCTGAGATTGCAGAGACCGACGACGGCGTCGAGGTCACCTTTGCCGCGCACGACGAACTGTTGGACGACCTGATCCGCCGCTTCGAAGAATGGGTGGAGCGCGAGAGCGCATAACGTATGCCACGCACACCGACTGCACCCGCTTATAAGGCCACCGCCCGCGCCGGCAGCAATATCGCCTTTATCAAATACTGGGGCGTGGCCGACCCGCGGCTCAATCTGCCGCTGAACAACTCGATCAGCATGACGCTGGGTGCGTTGCATTCGACCACGACCGTCGAGTGGGACGTCGCAGGCGCCCTCAGCACGGATCAAGTCACGATCGATGGTGCGCACGCCGAAGGCAAAAAGGCGGAGCGGGTCAGTCAGCACCTCGACCTGATTCGCGACCTCGCTGGGGGGCGACGGCATCGTGCACGCGTCGCCAGCCGCAACAATTTCCCAATGGCATCAGGGATTGCGTCGTCGGCCAGCGCGTTTGCAGCGCTGACCGTGGCCGCGTGCGCCGCGCTCGACCTGTCATTTGACCGCACCAGGCTCTCGGCGCTTGCACGCCGCGGCAGCGGCTCGGCCAGCCGCAGTCTCTTCGGCGGCTATGTCGAATGGGAGCGTGGCCGCGATGACGAAACCAGCGCGGCGCATCAGATTTTTCCAGCCGAATATTGGAATCTGCGCGATGTCGTGGCGATCATCAGCACGGTGGAGAAGCCGGTCAGCAGCCAGAGCGGCCACGCGATGGCCCTGAGCAGCCCACTCAACGTAGGCCGGATCGACAGTTTATACGTGGCGCTGCAAGAGGTGCGCGCCGCGCTCTCGCTGCGCGATTTCAACCGCCTGGGCGCCGTGATCGAGCAAGACGCCCTGGCCATGCACGCGGTCATGATGACCAGCACGCCCAGCCTGCTCTACTGGCAGCCGGGCACGTTGGAAGTCTTGCACGCGGTGCGCCGCTGGCGCGAGGAAGATGGTTTCCCCGTTTATTTCACGATCGACGCCGGCCCCAATGTCCATCTGATCTGCGAACCGAGCTTCGAGCGTGAGCTGCTGAAGCGCCTGCAATCGCTCAGCGGCGTGCGTGCTGTGCTCACCAGCGGACCAGGCGATGAAGCGAAAGTCATCGACCAACACCTGTTTTAAGGTATGCGCATCATCGCGACGGGCGGCGCCTTCGACAAGCATTATGACGAATTGCGCGGCGAACTGACCTTCAAAGACAGCCATTTGTCGAGCATCCTCAAACAGGCGCGCGTCACCGCGCCGATTTTATTGGAGATCAATCAACTGATCGACAGCCTGCACATGCAGGAGGCCGACCGCCAGCATATCCTTACGTCGTGCCGCGCCGCGCCGGAAACAGAGATCGTCGTCATCCACGGCACCGACACGATGGCGCTCACCGCCCGCGTGCTGGGCGAGGCCGAGCTTTCCAAGCGCATTGTTCTCACCGGCGCCATGATCCCGTACGCGGTGCAAGGGTCGGACGCGCTCTTCAACCTGGGCTTTGCCTGCGCCGCGGCGCAATTGTTGCCGCACGGCGTCTATATCGCCATGAACGGGCAGGTCTTTGCGTGGGACAAGGTGCGCAAGAATCTCCAACTGGGCGTTTTTGAAGCTGCATAACGCTTGCGCCTGCTCTATAGACCACGGATTTGACGGATTAGACGGATTTTCACAGATTGCATCCGAAAACTATATGTCCCTATCCGTTCGATCCGTCTAATCCGCCCCATCCGTGGTCTATTTTTGCCGGGCTTGTAGCATGACGCCCACTGCAGGATCAGCAGGCGATCAGGTAGGCGCCGGTGACGGGGTTGCCGGTGCTGGGTCGAAACCAGTGGCGGCTGCCGTCGGCGAGTTCCAGGAGCAGTTCACTGGCAGGAATCGGAGGCGCAAACAGGTCACGCTCCCCGTCGCAAACGCGTAGGGCGATGCGCTGGCCGTCTTCCGCCCAGGTATAATGCACGCGCGCCAGCCAAATCCCAGCGGCATAGATGGCGCCTTCCCCAATTGTGATTTCCTGCTGCATGGTTTACCACCTTATGCTGAAAGGATTGTTCTTTTCTCAGCATAAGGCAGTACGCCGTAGCGCGCGATGCAGGCTGGCACAGCCTCGGTGTGTTCTCCATCACAGCCCCCCTCTTGCGCGGCCCCAAAATCTGCTGGGGCTGGGGACTATTCCGTCAGGCTGGACTTCGCTCCTCCCCTTTGGGGCGGCCGCATTAAGCAGGAGGCTCCAGCAGCAGCCGGTAGAGCATTGCTTTCTCCACCGCCGGCCGCGACCAGGGCATGAGGTGATAGACGCCTTCACGCCACATCATCACCTGATCGTCGTAGAGGCGGCTGAGCGGATGCCCGGACTGCCCGCCTGCAATCACGCTCTGCGCGCGATCCCAGGCGCCGACTTCGAGCACCTGGCGGTAGACGGGGATCGTCTGCACGAGGCCGGGCGGCAAAGACAAGGCAGCGCACGTCTGGTTGGGCGTGGTGGCGTCACCGCCGATCGGCAGGGGGCTGCGGTTGAAAAAGCCGCCGACCAACCGCGCCGCGCCCAACGGATGGGTGAAGCGCACCTGATGCGCCTTGCCCCACGCCCAGCGCAACATGCTGTCGCCGTAGACGCGGCGGATCATTTTCATGGTGCGCGTCAACGCCTCCTGCAGCAATTCAAGACGGTTCCGCTGGCGTTCCTGCGCAACCTCGGCATACCAAAAACTGCTGTCAAACTCATTGATAATTTGGAGCAGCCGCGTTTCAGCGCGCACGCGCAGGGGATGGTGCGGAAAGAGCGGCGCGTTGCTCTTGCCGAGATAGCCCTCGTACGCACTCCCCAATTTGTCGCCAAACGTCATGTCGAGCAGGTTGACCAGCAGGTAATGAAAGATCAGCGCGGCCGGGCTGTCGCTGTCCATGCGCCAATTCCACTTGCGCAGCGTCTGGAGGGCGACCTTTTCCCACGGGTCATCGCTGTACAGCAAGGTGAACCACGGGATAAACGCTTTGGCCAGCAGGCTGCCATTATCCTGTTGCAACTCCTCCATATCGCGCACGGTGAAGCGCTCTTTCTCGCCCAGCACCTGTTCAATACGTGCAGCGCGCCACCCTGGATCAAACTCGACGCCCAGAAAATGGGGATAGTCATCGCCGACCGGCTTGTTATTGGCGGTGACGATCATGCCTGACTCCGGGTTGTAGAGGCGCGGCAATTCAGCCGGCGCAATCCAGCCCTGCCACGTCATCGCCGGCTCCCAGCCTGGAGCCACTGTCAGGCCAAGATTCGCCGCGCGCTGCGGGATGCGCCCGGCCATCACATAGCCAATATTGCCGCGCACATCGGCGTAGGTGACGTTTTGCGGCGGCGAGGTCCACAGCGCCAGCGCATCCGTGAACTCTTCCCAGTTTTGACACTGGTTCAGCTTAAGCACGCTCGTCAATACCGTGCCGGCCGTGTGACCACTCCAACACAACGCCAGCGGCGTGCTCTCCAGCGCAGCATTGGCGCCGCCCGCCGCGCGCCGCACAAAGCCGTTGATGAGCGGGCCGTGGCGGGTGATGACGATGCGCTCGGTATGCGGCGCGGCGCGGCGCACAGTGATGGTCTCGTCGAGCACTTGGGCAAGTTCCCACTCAGCGCCATGTGCGAAGTAAAAGGGCTGGTCCGCGTGCAGCCGCTCTACAAATAGATCCTGCGTGTCGACCTGAGCGTTGGTCAGCCCCCAGGCCAGATGGGCGTTATGTCCCATAAAAACGCCAGGCATGCCGGGAAAAGTCATGCCGCTGACTTCAGTTTCAGGGCCAGTGAGATGCACTTCATAAACCAGCGCCGGCAATTGCACGGTGAGATGTGGATCGGCGCAGAGCAACGGGCGCCGGTTGAGGCTGTGTTTGGGCGCCAGCACCCAACTATTGCTGCCCTGTCCCACACTCTCGCCGCCCAGCCACTGGCGGATTTGCTCGTACTGGGTGAGCAACAAGCCGGCGACGCTCTGCAAACGCACCTGCTCGGCGCTGCCCACCCCTTCCAAAATCATGGGCGCGTCCGCCGGGTAGTCGGGTTCGAGGTCAGCGGCGGTGTAAACGTCCAGATGCTGGTTGAGCAGGAGGCGCGTCAGTTCGCTCTGCCAGTTGCCGCTCATGCTCCAGGCCAGCACCTTGGCCGCGCCCAAGGTGTCCACCACACGCCACGGTTCGACCGGTACGCGCAACAGGTTGTGCTCGGCGCTGACGCGGCCGGGGTGTTGCTCCAGGTAGTCGTTGACGCCTGCGGTGTACCAGGCAAGACGTTGTCGCGTCGCCTCGTCGAGCGCTGTTTCGTCGGCTTCGGACGCGCGTTGCAAGCCGATGATTCGGCAAAAGCGGTCGGCGTCGAGAGCTGGTTCGCCGAAAATTTCCGCCAACCGGCCCTGGGCGGTGCGTCGCGCCTGCTCCATCTGCCAGAAGCGATCTTGCGCGTGCGTCCACCCCAGGCTGCGGAACAGGTCAGCTTCGGTCTGCGCCAAGATGTGTGGGATGCCGTGCTTGTCGCGCAGCACCTCTACGGGTTGCTCGAGCAGCGCCGTCTTGACGACGCCCTCCAGTTTGGGAACAGGTCGCTGCATTCGCCACCAATACAGGTAGAGGAAGAGCGCGCCTGCCCCCATGACCAGCAGGAATAGCAGCACAAGTGTGATGACGATCAAGGTTGAAAATGTCATAGACTCGCCAGGGATAGGTCGCGCTCTCGACTTTGGGGCGCGCCGATGTATGATACCGCTGAGCGGCGCCTGCTACACAGACGCCAGGACAAAGTTAATTCAATTTCTATCGTAAAGTTCTCTTTTCAAGGATGGAGTGAGGTCGCTCTCTATGTCGGTAAATTTACGCTCACACGATAGCAGCCGCCCCTTGTGGATCGGCGTCACCTCGCGTCACGGCAGCCCGGAATGGCTCCAACAGAATGCGCGCAACTATCTGGCGATGATAGCCAGTTACCAGGCCATGCCCGTCGCCCTGACCCCAGACTATCCTGCGATCTTGCCGGACGGGAATCGCTTCGCACCAGAGACGGAAGGTCGCCTGTCGGAAGCCGTGCTTGACCATCTGGATGGACTGATTTTGTCGGGTGGGGGAGATGTTGCACCGCATTATTTCAAGCAGGCGCTGGATGGCGCGGAGGAAGCCACCATCGACGTCAAGCGGGACGAGTTGGAGATCGGGCTGGCGCAGGCCGCCCTGGCGCGCAACCTTCCGCTTTTTGCGATCTGCCGCGGCTGCCAGGTGTTGAATGTGGCGGCTGGCGGCGCCATGATCCAACATTTCGACGGACACCGCTCTCCCGCGGACGGCGCCACGCGCTTCCATGCCGTGCGCGTGGCGGATGAGAGCCGTCTGCGCGCTATCGTGGCAACGGATAGGTTCGATGTCAACACCTTTCATCATCAAGGTCTGGATCAGACGGCGCTGGCGCCTGGTTTTCGGTGGGCGGCGTTGGCAGAGCCTGACGCCTGGCTGGTCGAGGCGTATGAAAGCGCTACGCACGCGTGGGTCATCGGCGTGCAGTGGCACCCGGAACGCATCTTCGAGTTAGGCGACGCACACCGGCGTTTGTGGGAGAGTTTCATTGTCGCGTGTCGCAGCTATCGTAACCGTAAGTAGCGCGCCGGCTACATCTCAATGGTGAGGACAGCGCCGCGATCGGGGTTGTTGCCGGCATAAATGTGACCGCCATGCGCTTCGGCGACCATGCGGCAAAAGGCCAGCTCCAGCCCCAGCTCGGCTTTGCCTTGTTCCTTCATATGAACCGCCTGATATTGGTCGAACATGCGCACAAAATCTTCTGGCGGGATGCCACGTCCTTGATCAAACACGCTGAGACGAACGGCAGGCACGCCGCTCATCTCAGTCTCCGTTAAACCGGTGCGCGGATACTCGGCGGAGATGGTTACAATGCTCTGCGGAGGAGAGAATTTGAGCGCATTCGAGACCAGATTCTCGACGACGCGTTGAAAGAGCGCCACATCCGCAATCACGGGATAGGATTGCCCCTGCGTCCTGAGTTCTAGCGAAATGCCTTGCGCATCCGCATAAGGCGCCAATTTTTTCCGGACTTGCTCCAGTAGATGATCTACATACAGCGGGCTGCGTGATAGAGAAAGTTTGCCACGCTCCATCTTCGCTAACATCAGCATATCATCGAGAAAGCTGCTCATCTTCTGCGCTTCACTGGTTGCCATGTCCAAGTAACGGATGTATTCGGGGGAGACTCCACCCTTACGCTTCAACAACTGAAGGTAGAGCATGACAGCAGCTAAAGGATTGCGCAGATCATGAACAATCATGTACGAGAGCGCCTGACGCAACTCCAACATGCGTTCGAGCTGGTCGTACTGCATCTTGATGCGCAGCATCGTTCGCACGCGCGCCAGCAATTCAAGGCGTGAAACGGGTTTGGTCAGGAACTCGTCCGCCCCCACTTCCAGCCCGCGCACGCGATCCTGGACGGCGTCAAGCGCCGTGATCAGGATGACTGGAATATGTTGAAATGCGACCGATTGCTTCAACTCGCGGCAGACAGCGTAGCCATCCATTTCCGGCATCATCACGTCGAGGAGGATCACATCGGGCGCGAGTTCCGGCATCCGCCGCAGCAATTCTTTGCCGCTCGAAAGCGCTTGAATGTCAAGGTCTTCGGCGGTGAGCAGAGCGCACAATCCTTCCCGGCTGGATGACTCATCATCCACGACGATCACGCGCTTCTGGTGGATGACGCCGTCATTTCCCAAGATATCGGTGCTGTTCGAGACCACAGTCATGCCTGGTGTCCTTATTATTCGGTGGACGCTATTGGCGGCGATTGTTCGAAGCGATGCGGCGATCGCCAACGCGGACGTAAGCATTTCGTTAACTAATTTAGTTATATCATATTGTGGAAAAGTCAACAAGCGTTGAGCATAGCCAGTTTTTCCTGCGATTGCAGGAGTTACAAGAGTTGAGTATACTGCATCCCACCTTTCTCCACCCATTACTCCAACGCGCTTGACTCAAGATGCTTGTGACAAATACAAGGAGACGAACGATGAACGGCCTCATGATGAATTGGCAGTCGACGCTCGACAAGATTTTGGAGCATGGCAACCGTCTCTACCCACACAAGAAAATTACGACGATGCAGCCCGACGGCTCACTCTTTCGCTACACCTACGCCGACCTCTATCGCCGCGCCAAACGGATGGCCAAGGCGCTGGTGAAGCTCGGCGTCGCGCCGGGCGACCGCGTCGCCACCTTTGCCTGGAACGACTATCAGCATCTGGAGCTGTACTATGCCATTCCGGGCGCGGCCGCGGTCTGCCACACGCTCAACATTCGCCTCTTTCCCGACCAACTCGCCTACATCGTCAACCATGCCGAAGACAAGATCGTCTTTGTCGATGGCACGCTGATCCCGCTTTATCAAAAGGTGGCCTCAGAAACGCCGGACGTGCAGCATCATGTGCTCTTCAACGCCCCGCGCGAGGCCAAGGATGCGCTGCCCAACGTGCTCTTTTACGAGGATCTGATCGACGACAGCGACGAAGACTTTGCGTGGCTCTGCACCGACGAGAACCTGGCCATGGGTTTATGTTACACCAGCGGCACGACCGGCGAACCCAAGGGCGCGCTTTACTCACACCGTTCCATGTTCCTGCATACGATCGGCGAGAACGCGGCCAACGCGCTCGGCGTGCGCGAGTCCGATGTGGTGCTGCCGGTGGTGCCGCAGTTTCACGCCATGGCGTGGGGACTGCCCTATGCGTGCGTAGCGTCGGGCGCCGACATCGTCATGCCGGGGCCGCATCTGCGTCCGCAGCCGCTGGCCGATCTGATCGCCAACGAACGCGTCACGATCGCCGCGGGTGTGCCGACGATCTGGAACGCGCTCTACTACGAGTTAAAACAGAACCCGCGCGACATCTCCTGCTTGCGGGCGCTGGTCGTCGGCGGCTCGGCCATGCCGCGCTCGCTGATCGAAGCCTACGAGAGCCAACTGGGCGTCAACGTCATCCACGCCTGGGGCATGACCGAAATGTCGCCGCTCGGCACGGTGTCGATTCCGCTCAAGGCGCATGAGGCGCTAGGCGACGCCGGGCTTTGGGATGTCAAGGCGAAGCAAGGCTACCCGATCCTGGGCGTCGAACTGCGCATCGTCGACGAGATCGGGCGTGAACTGCCCTGGGACGGCAAGACAATGGGCGAGCTACAGGTGCGCGGCCCCTGGATCATCCGCCAATATTTCAAGCGCGAACCCACGCGCGATTACATCACCGAAGACGGTTGGTTCCGCACCGGCGACGTGGTCACGATCACGCCTGACGGCTATATGACGATCACCGACCGCACCAAGGATCTGGTCAAGAGCGGCGGGGAGTGGATCTCGACGGTCGAACTGGAAAGCGCCATCATCGGTCACCCCAAAGTGCTGGAGGCCGCGGTGATCGCCATCCCCGACGAAAAGTGGTCGGAGCGGCCCATGGCCTGCGTGGTGCGCACGCAGGAAGGCTGGGATCTGACGGACGAGGAATTGCAGGAATATCTGGGAGAACGCGTCGCCAAGTTCTGGGTGCCCGAACGCATCGTCTTTATCGACGAAGTGCCCAAGACCAGCGTCGGCAAGTTTGACAAGAAAGTGCTGCGTCGTCAATTTTCCGAAGGACAGTTGGGGTAAACAAAACAAGGTGACTGGCACTTTGGAAGTGCCAGTCACCTCAACCCTAAGAGACTGTTTGAAAAGCAAACCACAAAGAAGCGAAGCGCACCAAGGGGCACAAAGAAGAGCCTGGTAGCGTCCACCACAGACATCTTCGTGCCTCTTTGCGCCCTTTGTGACTTCGTGGTAGGGCTTTTCAAACAGCTTCTAAGGATTCACTGGTTTCTAAGCCGCACCGGCACATCGAAAAAGGCGCCGTCGTTCAGGATTGACTCAATGGCCTCACGCTCGCCGTGCGTTGCAAACGAAATGACGATATCCGCTCTTCCCGGACAAGTTTCTCGATCTACGTCCAGGAAAACATGTCCTGGGCTCACAGCGAGAATCTGCTCGACTGCATCGGCGTGCACAGCGACAGCCTGCTCTACTGATGCTGCGGACGGCAGTTGTTGGCAGGAAAGCCCATGATCCTTGTTATCCAGTACAATGTCGTTGTACAAAGCTGAACATGCCGCCAGCAAAGATGCAGCGGCAATCAGTGCGGCGCCAGACCAACCGTAGAGCCTCCGTTGTCTGGTCAACACTTTCTCCTCTTGCAAGCGCCTCTCGGCCTACAAAATCAGATGCCAGTCACTTTGAAAGTGGCTGGCATCTTGTTCTACCGCCGCAGCCGCCCGACGAGGCCCAGCACCGCCGCCCCGACTGCCGCGCCGAGCGCGCCGACGGTCAGCCAGCGTTTGTCGAAGCTGCCGGACTGCTTCACGCCCTTCGCCATGATGGGAATGTCTTGCAGCTTGCGTTGCGCTTCCGCACGCACGCCGGCAAAGAGCGCGGGGTCGTTGCGATATTGATCCGCCAAAGTGCGCCGCGCCGCCAGATCCGCGGGACTGATATAGTGGCCAAACGAACGCAGCGGCGCCAGCTTGAAGCCGTGCTTCAGCGACATTTTGTAGATTTCCTTGACGCGCTCCATCGTGATGTTGCGCCCCAAGGTGTAGTCCTCGAAGCGACCGTCCATCGCCAGGCAGGCCGTCTCGGCCAGACAGGCGTAGGAAGTCTTGGGCGGCAGCCCGATGTCATAGCCAAAGTCGACGTCGCCTGGAATGATCACTTCGCCGCTCTCGATCACGAGCACGTCGGGGCGCAGCGCGGCTTCCGCCGGGTTGATGTCCGGCGGGCGCGCCACATCGCAGATGACCGCGCCCGGCTTGCACTTGGTGATGTCGATCACGCGCTGCCCAAAAGCGGACGTCGCCGTAATCACCAGGTCACAGTCGGAGATCAGGTCGCCGGCGCGGGTGGCAATCGTGACCTCGGCGCCGGGCGTCTCCTCCTGGATGACGCGCTTGAGTTCGAGCAGCTTTTCCGGCTCGATGGAGACGAGCACGACGTTCTTGATGGCCTGCGCCACCAGCCGGGAACAGACCGAGGCGATCGCTCCCGTGGCGCCGACAATCATGACCTTGCCTTGCGTCAGGTCGGTGACGCCCATCTGCTTGACCGCTTGTTTGGCGGCCTCCAGCGTCATGGCGACGGTCAGGCTATTGCCGCTGGTGATGGCGATGTCCGCCTCGTGCGCGACGGTGATGCCGGCATCGCCCACCACGCTGGTAAACGCGCCCAGCCCCATGATGCGCGCGTTCTTGCGTTCGGCCATGCGCGCGGCCGCGTTCAATTGGCGATAGGTGAAGGCAGCGTCATGCTTCAGCATCATGCGCGGGGTCGCGCCCAGCGTGATCAGATGGCCCTCGATGCGCTGCCCCGTCGTTTCCGACACGCCGCCGACGATACGCGAGACATACATCGCCGGCATGTAGGCAGAGACTTCCTCGACCAGATCGTCGGGCAGATATTTTGTCCAGCGAAAAATCGGGTGCTTGTGGATAAAGCTGATATTGAGCGGATGAATCACAAAGGAGAAGCGGTTAATGCCCGCTTCTTCCGGCTGCAGATAGCGAATCCCCGGCGTCCACTGAATATCGGCCATCAGGTCGAGATAAGTGTCCTCACTGAGCGGCTGATTGGGGTCGCGCCGCAGCGCCACCAATACGGCCTCCACCGTGGCGGCTGACCAACGCCCGAGATTATCACCTGGATCGAGTGACGGCATCAGCGTGACGATGATGCTGACCCCACGACGGCGCAGATCGTCCACATCCGCCTGTTCCGCCCACTCGACGACCACGGTCTTATGCGCCAGGCGATCCGGTGCATAGCGGCGGATGGCGCCGATGTCCCCTGCAATCACGTCGGCCTTTTGGAATGGCTCCGCCGCGCGCACATGGCCCGGTGAACCAGGCAGCGGCATCAGGCGACGGAACGGTGCATCTTTGAGTTGCTCCAGCGTCGGCATAGCAGCTTGTTCGAGTGTGCTGCGCGCACCTACCAGCGGCACATCGGGCATGCCAAAGTAGACGATGGGGTCGGCATAGTGGATCGCCCTGGTGTGGCGCGCCAGCGCCTGCACCAGCCCCGAATGGTTGAGGCCAGGCGTCATCAGCACACGCTTTTCAGCAAAGATGCCTGGCTGGGCGCGGTCGGCCAAAATCACGGCCCAACGTTCCAGCCCCGGACGAATGCCGCCGCCGTCCACCACCGGCGTCTGGCTGGCCGCGCCGGGCAGGGTGGCGCCTACTTCGTGGCTGCGATGCACCGAACCCAGATGCAACTGAGAAGGCAAGCCCTCCAGCCCGATGGCGTCGACCTTGCCATCCTGCTCGGCGATCAGGGCACGCGCCTGTTCGACGTCGCCGTTGCACCCACGATGGTAAATTTCAAGCTCTTGGCCGAGGAAATGGACAACTTCATCGTACATGACGTCGTCCAAATGAATTACTGCAATTCGTTTCATGTCTAATCCCTCTATTTTGATGCCAGGAAGGGCGTGCACACCAGCACGCAATCAATTTCCTCAGCCAATCTAACCGAAGTGGCGTATCGTTTGCAGGTGCGCATGACACACATCGCAGGGGACGGATGTCCGCTAAGCGCGCGGCAACGCCCACAACTGCCGTGTCAACTCGGCGTGGCCGATATGCCGGCTCATGTGCTCGAAAGCGTGCTGGATGTCAAAGCGCACGGTCAAGATGCGATCGGGGTGCTGAGGATGTGGACGGCTGGCGTCCAGATCGTGCGGAGAGAGGCTGTCGAATAGAAGCTGCACATACGCCACCATGCGCCGGGTGCGGGCGCGCAAGTAAGCCGGATCGTGGTTGGCCGGGCCAAACTCGTCGCTGCCTTCGTCCCCATTCACCGCGTCCCACTCGATGCGCGCCATCGTCCATTCGGCGCGGCGCAGCAGATAGTAGGTCGAGGAGATGGCGTGAGCGATCAACCAGCCCAGGCTGCCTGCCGGCCCGCGCCACGGGCTGTGCTCAAAGGGCTTCCAGAGCAAGGCTTCGGCGGGTAAGTCGGCGAGCAGCAGATCGATATCGCCGGCCATATTGTCGAAAAATCGGCGGTAGGTGGCAAGTTCGGATGTGGCATTCATTTGCGTGGCTCGTCATTTCTTGGGTGTGGAGGGTGAATTGAATGCGCCAAGTGCGTGTCTTTCGACTGCTACTCTGCTGCCGCGGCGCAAGGTATTGTGAGTAGATTGGGTTTGCTTGTCAAATTGTCCGAGCGTGAGGGCGTCCCAAACGTCTGGCGGCCCGATTGGCATATTGGCAGGTCGGGCTGATAGCCCGACCTGCCAACTGCTGCTAGTTGACGCCACCCGGCGTGTTGACGCGGCGCCGTCGGGCTGATAGCCCGACCTACTACCAACACCGTCGCGTTGAACGCACTGTTCTTCTCAGCCACCCGGCGTGTTGACGCGGCGCCGTCGGGCTGATAGCCCGACCTAC
>Ga0073899_10001395_pt1 | contig 22095 bp, 21 predicted proteins | sample KloWWTmetaKNB5Ph_FD_88975 | JGI IMG/M metagenome (GOLD analysis project Ga0073899, IMG submission 88975) | Active sludge microbial communities from Klosterneuburg, Austria, studying microevolution and ecology of nitrifiers - Klosterneuburg... | ecosystem: Engineered > WWTP > Aerobic digester >... | reverse complement strand
TGCAGACCGGGCTGCGCCGCGTCTACGTGGCGCAGGAACCGGTCTTCGCCCCCGGCGTGACGGTGTTCGACGCGGTGGCCGAAGGCGTGGCCGAAGCGCGCGCGCTGCGCGAGCGCTTCGAGCGCCATGACCCGGCCGACGACCTGGACGCGGTACAGACCCGTCTGGAAGCGCTGGACGGCTGGACCTGGGAGCAGCGCGTTGCCGAATCCATGCAGCGCCTGCAGCTCGACGGCAGCGCGGCCGTGGAAGCCTTGTCCGGCGGCACCCGCAAGCGTGTCGCGCTGGCGCAGGCGCTGGTCGCCGAACCCGAGCTGCTGCTGCTCGACGAGCCCACCAACCACCTCGACATCGACGCCATCGAATGGCTGCAGGGGCTGCTGGTGGCCTGGCGCGGCGCGCTGGTCTTCGTCTCGCACGATCGCGCCTTCATCGACGGCGTGGCCACGCGCATCGTCGAACTCGACCGCGCCCGGCTACGGAGCTACCCGGGCTCGTTCGCCGCCTACGAGGCGACCAAGGCGCGTGAATTGGAAGACGAGGCCCTGGCCAATGTCCGCGCCGACAAGCTGCTGGCGCAGGAAGAGGTATGGGTGCGCCAGGGCGTGGAGGCGCGGCGCACGCGCAGCGTGGGCCGCGTCGGCCGGCTGCTGAAACTGCGCGAACAGCGCGCCGCACGGCGCAACGTGCTGGGCCAGGTGCGGCTGGAGCTGGACGCCGGCCTGCCACCCGGCAAGATCATTGCCGAGCTCAAGCATGTGAGCATGCACTTCGGTGAAATGGTCCTGATCGAGGACTTCTCGGCCACCATTCTGCGCGGCGACAAGGTCGGCTTGATCGGCCCCAACGGCTGCGGCAAGACGACTTTGCTGAAGTTGATCCTGGGTGAACTGCAGCCCACGCGCGGCAGCGTGCGCCAGGGCACGCGGCTGCAGGTGGCGTATTTCGACCAGATGCGCGCCGCGCTGGACCTGGACGCCACGCTGGGCGACACCATCAGCCCGGGCAGCGAATGGATCGAGATCGGCCAGCCGCCGAAGCTGACGCGAAAGCACGTGATGAGTTATCTGGGCGACTTCCTCTTCGCCCCCGAACGGGCCCGCGCGCCGGTGCGCACGCTCTCCGGTGGCGAACGCAACAGGCTGCTGCTGGCGCGGCTGTTTGCACTGCCGGCCAATGTGCTGGTGCTCGACGAGCCCACCAACGACCTGGACATCGACACGCTGGAACTGCTGGAGGAACTGCTGCAGTCCTACGACGGCACGGTCTTCCTGGTCAGCCACGACCGGCGCTTCCTGGACAACGTGGTCACCAGCACCATCGCCTGGGAAGGCGACCCGGCCTGGGGCGGCCGGCCGGGACTGTGGCGCGAATACGAAGGCGGCTACGAAGACTGGAAGCGGCAGCGCGAGCGCACGCGCGTGGCCGTGACCGCGCAGGCGGCGGCGCAGGCATCCAGGCCGGTGGCGACGGCGGCGCCGCCACGGCCGGCCGCCGCGCGCACCAAGCTCAGCTACAAGGAGCAGCGGGAACTGGAAGCACTGCCCGGGCGCATCGAGGCGCTGGAAGCCGAGCAGAAGACGCTCTTCGAGCGCCTGGCCGGCAGCGCGGTCTATACCGACGAGCCGCATCTCGTGGCCGGGCTGCAGGCCCGCCACGACGCGATCGAGGCCGAACTGATGGCCGCGCTGGAGCGCTGGGAAGAACTGGCGGCGCGTTAGCCGATTTGCTCGCCGCGGTTCTGGCGGAGCCTGAAGACCAGCATCAGGTTGTTCGCCGGCATGTCGAAGCGCTGCACCAGCGCCAGCCCGGCGCGCCGCGCTTCGTCGGCCACCTTGGCCAGCCGGCGCAGGCCCCACGCGGGGTCGCGCGAGCGCAGATCGGCGTCGAAGGCCAGGTTGCCGGGCGACGGGGTTTCGCCGTCGACGAAGAAGGGGCCGTAGACGACGAGTGCGCCGCGCGGCGCCAGCTGCCGTGCCGCGCCGGCCATCAGCGCGGTACAGGTGGACCAGGGCGCGATGTGCAGCAGGTTGGCGCAGAACACGGCGTCGAAGACCTCTGCCTTCGGCAGCGGCCACGGCTGCAGCATGACGTCCAGCGGCAGCGGCGGGCGCACCCCGGTCAGCCCGGCACAGCGCGCGGCGATGGCCGGCAGCGCGGCGGCCTCGGCTTCGGTCGGCTGCCAGGTCCAGCCCGGTTGCGCGGCGGCAAAGTGGGCGGCGTGCTGGCCGGTGCCGCTGGCCACTTCCAGCACGCTGGCCGCTGGCGGCAGCAAGCCGCACAAGACCTGCAGGATGGGCTCGCGGTTGCGCTCGGCCGCAGGGCTGTGCGGCAGGCCGGCCGGGTTCACGGCCGGGCCTGCTCTTCGGCTTCGATGAGCAGGCGCATCCGCTGCGCGCCGCCCAGCTGCATGAGCGCGCGCACGCGCAGCGGCTGCCCGGCGGCTTCGCCCTCGCTCGTGGGCCTGGAAATGATCTGCATGGCTGAAGCCTTCGGCTCTCCCCCCGAAACGCATTGTGGCCTGCGCATCGCAGCGCGACTCGTCGACCCGGTGCGTCAGCCCAGCAGTGCGATCGCGGCCAGCACGTGACAGCCGCTGCCCGCCAGCACCAGCAGATGCCAGACGAAATGGCCGAAGCGCAGCCGGTGGTCGGTCAGGTAGAACAAGGTGCCGACCGTGTAGGCGCAGCCGCCGGCGAGCAGCCAGGGCACCGTTGCGCCACCGACGCGCGAGGCCAGCGGCCCGAGCAGGGCCAGCGCCATCCAGCCGAGGGCGGCGTAGACCAGCGTCGAGGCCAGCCGGTGCTGCAGGCGGCCGCCCACCTTGCAGCCGGCACCGACGAGGGCCACGCCCCACACCCCGGCCAGCAGCGGCTCGCCCAGCCCGCCCTGCAGCGGACCGAGCGCGAACGGCGTGTAGCTGCCGGCGATGAAGACGAAGATGCTGGCATGGTCGAGCCGGCGCGCCCACTGCTTGGCGCGCCCGTGGGGCAGGCCGTGGTAGAGCATCGAGGCGGCGTAGACCAGCATCGCCGACAGGCAGAACACGGCGATGCCCACCGCCGCCAGCGCGCCACCGCGCTGCGCCGCGTGGTCCGACAGCAGCGGCCAGGCCGCGGCCGCGGCCACGAAGCCCGCGCCGTGGCTGAAGGCGTTGAGCCGCTCCTCGAGCGCCGACTGCCGGCGCCGGCGGCGCGGCTGCCGCACGATCGGCGACAGCGCCCGGGCCGCGCCGGCGGCCAGCGACATCGGCGCCTGGTCGGCGCCGTCGCTGCCCCGCGCCGGCGGGCGCGCAGCGGCCCCGTCGTCGTCGTCGCCCAGTTCGACGGCTCGCTCGGGAAATACGGACACGCCCATGGATCATTCTCGGCAGCGGCCCGGCACTCCGCACCCCCTGAACCAGGGGCCTCAGCCTGCTGTCGTGCGATGAGTCACGCCTTGCGGGGGACCGCCGCCCCAGGCGCTCGGGTTTTCAGGGCCCGCGGCCCAGGTCGACGAGCTCGCGATGGCCGAAGCCCCGGCTGTTGTCGATGAAGTGCATGTGCCGGGGCTGCAGCCCATACCAGTGCACCTTGGCCAAGGCGGCAACGATGACCGCGGGTGCGCTGGCGAGCCTGCCGACGAGCGGGAACTTGTCGGCATACCGCTGCCGCGCGAGCACGGCTTCGTCGCCGTGCACTTCGCTGGCCTGCCCCTCCAGCTGAATGCCCTTGATCCGAGTCCAGTCGTCGGTGTCCTCCTGCACCGTCGCCGCGCAGCGCGGGTCCAGCGTCAGGTTGCGGCAGTGGCGGCTGGACGGGGAGGAGAGGAAATACAGTGTCGAGCCGACGCTGACGTAGAAGACGGCCGCGGCCCAGGGTCCGTCCGGGCCGCAGGTGGCCAGGGTCATGACCCGGTGCTGTTCCAGGTAGCTCGAGAACGACTCCGGCAGGTCCGACGACATCAGGGCGACCCCTGTGCCTCCGCGCCCGCATCGGTATCGTGCAGGCGCTTGAGCCGGTAGGCCAGTTGCGGCCGCGTCAGGCCGAGCAGTCGTGCTGCCGCCGACAGGTTGCCGCGCGCCTTGTCGACCGCGGTTTCGATCAGTTTGGCCTCGAGCTGGTCGAGTGTCATGACGCCGTTGAAGACCGCCTGGCACAAGGCCGCGGTCGAACCGCCGGCATGCAGGTCCAGGCCGCCGTTCATGTCGAGCCCGAACTCCTGCGCCTCGCCGGCGGCATGGGCCGTGAACAGGTGCTCGACTTCGATGCCCGTGCCGCCCGGGGCCAGGATGACGCCACGCTCGACCATGTTCTGCAGTTCGCGGATATTGCCCGGCCACGGGTAGGACAGCAGCGCGCGCTTGGCCTTGTCGGTGAAGCCGCGCAGCTTCTTGCCGTGCAAGGCGCTGTACTTCGCCAGGAAGCGCTTGGCCAGCAGCGAGATGTCCTCCTTGCGCTCGCGCAGCGGCGGGATGTGCACCTGGTAGGCGTTGAGGCGGTAATACAGGTCGGAGCGGAAGCGTCCTTCCTTGACGCGCTGGCGCAGATCCTCGTGGGTGGCGGCAATGATCCTCACGTTGACCTTGCGTGTCTTGTGGTCGCCCAGGCGCTCGATCTCGCCGTCCTGCAGCACGCGCAGCAGCTTGCTCTGTGCCGGCAGCGGCAACTCGCCGATCTCGTCGAGAAACAGGCTGCCGCCGTCGGCGCGCTCGAAACGCCCGGGGCGGGCGACCTGCGCGCCGGTATAGGCGCCGCGCTCGGCGCCGAAGAGTTCGGACTCGACCAGCTCGTTCGGGATCGCGGCGCAGTTCAGCGCCACGAACGCACGTTCGCGGCGCGGCCCCTGGTCGTGCAGCGCACGCGCGAACATCTCCTTGCCGACGCCGGTCTCGCCCAGCAGCAGCACGGTGATCTGGCTCGCCGCCGCGGCCTTGAGCAAGGCGTAGGCGGCGGCGAAGCCGGGGGAGCTGCCGATCATGTCGGCCGGCAGCGTGTCCTTGCCGGCGATCGTGGATCGCAACTGCACGACCTGGGTCTGCAGGTCGATCAGCTGGTCGGCGATGGCCTCGGGCCGGAAGTAGCGCATGTGCGCGGCGGCATCGTCCCATTCCTCGACCGGCTTGCCGACGATGCGGCAGTTGCCGTGCCCCATGCCGACACATTCGACTTCCTTGTACAGGATCGGCCGGCCCATGAAGGCCGAGGTGTAGCCGCAGGCATAGCCGATCTGCGTCCAGCACACCGGCTCGGAATGGATGCCGTAGTGGTGGCGATGCCATTGGCCTTCCCAGGAGTTTTCCCACAGGAACTCGCCGTAGAAGCTGGCGCTGGCACGGTCGAGCTCGATGCGCACCGGCGTCACGCGCACGATGCCTTCCAGCGTGTGCAGCTGCGGCCCGGTCATGAAGGCCTCGAGGTCGCTGCAGTTCTCGGCCCGCGTGCGTGCCAGTTCGGCGTCGCGCAGCCCCGAGGCGTAGCCCATGCGGGTGAGCAGGCCGCGTGCGCGGTCCATGCCCAGCGAGTCGATCAACTCCTTCCGCAGCAGCGCCTGGGCCTCGGCGTGCACGAGCAGCATGCGGTGTTCGTGCAGCCAGATCTGCCCGGTCTCGGGGCAGAAGTGCACACGCGCGCGCAGGTCTTCGGCAGCCGCCTTGGCGACGCTGTGCAGCTTGGTGACCGGGACCGCCATGGTCGCTCACTCCCCGCCCGCGGGCGGTGCTGGCCGGGCGTGGTGGCGACGCGGCCGCGCCCCGGCAAAGGAACGCTTTTAGTTCCGTGATCGGGTCGTTGCTTTGATCTGGTCCAAGAAATCCGACGAACGCCCGGGCCGCGGCCGAAGCTGCAGGCGCTGCCGTGGGTTGACGAAATGATGAGCCCGGCGCGGCCGGGGCGCCGAAAAGTCATCAAATGATCAAGGCCAGCGTCGGGTGGCGCGACGACGCGTTGCAGCGGCACCGGCCCCGCTGACAGCCCTACCGGCTGCCGCAGTGCCAGGGCAGCGCTGCCCACGCTACGTCCACCCGCTGCGTCGTGCACGACAAGGCTGGCACGGCCCATGCATAGCGCTGTTCACGACCGCAGGACACGCCCCCACCGCGTGGCCGAGAAAGCGGCAACCACCGAAGACCGCAGGAGACAGCTCATGAAATTTCCCGTACCGCACGACGTGAAGGCCGCCACCATTCCCGGCACCGAAGGCTGGGAGCGGATGTACCCGTACCAGTACCAGTTCGTCACCGACGACCCGGTGCGCATCGGCTACGAGAAGGAGACTTTCTGGTTCTACGACGGCCTGCACTACCCCGAGCCGCTGTACCCCTTCGACACCATCTGGGACGAGGCCTGGTACCTGGCGCTGTCGCAGTTCAACAACCGCATCTTCATGGTGCCGCCGGTGCGCGGCGTGGACCACCGCATCATCAACGGCTACGTCTACATCTCGCCGGTGCCGGTGAAGGACGTGGAAGAGATCGGCCGCCGCGTGCCCAACTTCATGGAGCGCGCAGGCTACTACTACAAGAACTGGGACGCGCTGGAAGCCAAGTGGAAGGTGAAGATGGAGGCCACCATCCGCCAGCTCGAGGCGCTGCAGATCCCGCGCCTGGAAGAGATGGAGGAGATGGCCGTCGTCACCGACGCGCTCGGCGAGTCGCAGGGATACCACCTGCTGAAGAACTACGACGACCTCATCAACCTCGGCATCAAGTGCTGGCAGTACCACTTCGAGTTCCTGAACCTGGGTTATGCCGCCTACGTGTTCTTCCTCGACTTCGTGCAGAAGCTGTTCCCGAGCATCCCGCCGCAGCGCGTGACACAGATGATCTCGGGCATCGACGTCATCATGTACGAGCCCGACGAACAGCTGAAGAAGCTGGCGCGCCGGGCGGTCGAGCTCGGCGTCGACGAGGTCGTCACCTTCAGCCCCGAATGGACGGTGGTCGAGGCGGCGCTGAAGAAGCTGCCCAAGGGCGTGGAGTGGCTGACCTCGCTGAACCTGGCGCGCGAGCCCTGGTTCAACATCTCCACCGGCACCGGCTGGTTCCACCACGACCGCTCGTGGAACGACCAGATGAACGTGCCGCTGTCGGGCATCGCCACCTACATCGGCAAGGTCAGGCAGGGCGTGTCGATCGACCGCCCGACCGAGAAGGTGCGCGCCGAGCGCGACCGCATCACCGCCGAATACCGCGACCTGATCGAGAACGACGCCGACCGCAAGCAGTTCGACGAACTGCTGGGCTGCGCCAAGACCGTCTTCCCGTACGTCGAGAACCACCTCTTCTACGTCGAGCACTGGTTCCACTCGGTGTTCTGGAACAAGATGCGCGAGGTCGCCGCGATCATGAAGGAGCACGGCGTCATCGACGAGGTCGAGGACGTCTGGCTGCTGCGCCGCGACGAGGTCAAGTCGGCGCTGTGGGACATCGTCACCGCCTGGGCCACCGGCGTCACGCCGCGCGGCACGAAGACCTGGCCGCAGGAGATCGCCTGGCGCAAGGGCGTGATGCAGAAGTTCAAGGAATGGAGCCCGCCGCCAGCGATCGGCACCGCGCCCGAGGTGATCCAGGAACCGTTCACGATCGTGCTCTGGGGCGTGACCAACAAGTCGCTGGCCGACTGGGCGGCGGTGCAGGAGGTCAAGGACCCGGAGAGCATCACCGAGCTCAAGGGCTTCGCCGGCAGCCCCGGCATCATCGAGGGCAAGGCGCGCGTCTGCCGCACGGTGGCCGAGGTGGGCGAGTTGCTGGAGGGCGAGATCCTGGTCGCGCCCACCACCTCGCCGTCGTGGGCGCCGGCCTTCGCCAAGATCGGCGCCTGCATCACCGACGTCGGCGGCGTGATGAGCCATGCCGCCATCGTCTGCCGCGAATACGGCATGCCTGCGGTGGTGGGCACCGGGCACGCGACCAAGATCATCCGCACCGGCATGATGCTGCGCGTCGACGGCTCGACCGGCGCGATCACGATCGCGCGCTGAAGGGGAACCGGCGATGGGCAGCCTGGCCGGGGCCGATGTCGTCGCGCGGGCCACGCTGGCCCGCGTGGCGTCGCGCCCGCCGCTGGTGTGCTGGTTCGAGGACTGCCGCCGCGACGCGGTGCCGCTGGTCGGCGGCAAGTGCGCGTCGCTGGGCGAACTGATCAACGCCGGCGTGCGTGTGCCGCCCGGCTTTGCACTCACCACCGAGGGCTACCGGCGCTTCATGGCCGACAGCGGCATCGCCCGCGAACTGCGGGCGCTGCTCGCCGGCGCCGACGCGCAGGACCTGGCGGCGCTGGAATCGATCAGCGAGCGCATCCGCGGACTCGTCGAGGCGCAGCCGTTCGCGGTCGAGATCGAGGATCTGGTGGCCGAGTGCTACCGCAAGCTGTCGCTGCGCGCCTGCACGCCGGCGGTGCCGGTGGCCGTGCGATCGAGCGCCACCGCCGAGGACCTGGCCGGCGCCAGCTTCGCCGGCCAGCAGGACACCTACCTGTGGGTGCGCGGGGTCGACGAGGTGCTGCACCACATGCGCCGCTGCATCTCCAGCCTGTACACCGCGCGCGCCATCGCCTACCGCGCGAACAAGGGCTTCGACGACGACGGCCTGGCCATCAGCGTGGGCGTGCAGAAGATGGCCAACGCCTACACCGCCGGGGTGATGTTCACCATCCACCCCGCCAACGGCGACCGCTCGGTGATCGTCATCGACTCGAACTTCGGCTTCGGCGAGTCGGTGGTCTCGGGCGAGGTCACGCCGGACCACTTCGTGGTCAACAAGGTCACGCTGGACATCATCGAGCGCGTCGTCTCGCAAAAGCAGCTCTGCGTCACCGTCGACCCGAAGACGCAGACCGCACAGGCGATGGAAATCCCCTTCGAACGGCAGAAGGTGCAGTCGCTGATCGACGACGAGATCACCGAGCTGGCCTGGATGGGCAAGCGCATCGAGAAGCACTACGGCCAGCCGATGGACATCGAGTGGGCCGTCGACAAGGACCTGCCTGCGGGCGGCAACATCTTCATCCTCCAGGCGCGGCCCGAGACGGTCTGGAGCGCGAAGACGCAGACCGGGCGCGGCACCGCCGGCGGCTCGGCCATGGACTACATCCTCTCGGGCATGCTGGCCGGCAAGCGCGTCGGCTGACACGTCCGCACCCACCCCCTTTCCACTCACGAACAGACCACCGGAGCGAACATGGACGCCAGAACCGAAGTCAAGCCCATCGACGACCTGCGCAGCTATATCGCCGCGCTCGAAGCCCACGGCCAGGTCCACCACGTGACCGCCGAGGTGGACTGGAAATACGAGCTCTGCCACATCTCCAAGGTCAACGAGGAACAGAAGGGACCGGCGCTCCTCTACGAGAACGTCAAGGGCTACGACATCCCGGTCTTCACCAGCGCCTTCACGACCGCGCAGCGCCTGGCCATCGCGCTGGAGCAGGATCCGTCGCTGTCGATGAGCCAGCTGTCCAAGAAGTGGATGGAGCTGACGACCAAGCAGATGATCAAGCCGCGGCTGGTCGACAAGCCGCCGGTGATGGAAAACGTCATCACCGGCGACGCCATCGACATCGAGAAATTTCCCTCGCCCTGGTTCTATCCCGACGACGGCGGGCGCTTCTTCGTCACCTCGGGCTACCTGGTGACGCAGGACCCGGACACCGGCTGGACCAACCTGGGCACCTACCGTTCGCAGGTGCTGGGGCGCGACATCCTGGGCTCGCAGATCATCAAGGGCAAGCATGGCGACATGCACATGAAGAAATACGCCGATCGCGGCGAGCTGATGCCCGCCGCCGCCGTGGTCGGCTGCGACCCGGTGCTGTTCCTGGCCGCGTCGACGCTGGTCAGCGCGCAGGTCGACGAATACGACATCGCCGGCTCGCTGCGCGGCCGGCCGGTGCCGGTATTCAGGTCGGACGTCACCGGCCTCATGCTGCCGGCCAACGCCGAGATCATCGCCGAGGGCTTCATCGACCCCAACGAGCTGATGGAGGAAGGGCCGTTCGGCGAATACACCGGCTACTACTCGGGCAACAAGGGCAAGGACTATCCGAAGCCGGTGCTGCGCATCAAGCGCATCCTGCACCGCAACAACCCGGTCATGTGGTCGACCACGGTGGGCAAGCCGATCAACGACATCCACATGATCCAGTCGCTGAACCGCACCGCCACGCTGTGGCACGACCTGGAGACGATGAAGGTGCCGGGCATCCAGAGCGTCTACATCCCGCCCGAGGCCTGCGGCCGCTTCTGGGTCGTGGTGTCGGTCAAGCAGATGTACCCGGGGCACTCGAATCACGTCGGCAACGCGGTCATCGCCAGCACCACCGGGCACTACGGCGTGAAGGGGGTGATCACGGTCGACCACGATATCGAGGCCGACGACTGGGACCGCATCTGGTGGGCGCTGGCGACGCGCTTCGACCCCAAGCGCTCGGCGCAGATCATCGACCGCGGCCGCTCGACGCCGCTCGACCCCGGCCTGCCGATCGAGGCGCGCGACATCACCAGCCGCATCATCCTCGACGCCTGCACGCCTTACGAGTGGACCAACAAGCCGAACGAGATCTTCATGGACCGCGCGGTGCTGCAGAAGGTCTCGGACCGCTGGAACGAATACGGCTTCAGCGGCACCAGCCCGGTGGCCGGCATGGTCAACCGGCTGACGCGGCCCGAGGTGAAGAAGGCCAAGGGCGGGAAATAGCGCAGGGCATCGGCCAGGCAGCGGACTTTCGGGCGCGACACGACATGGACACACGCAAGGGCATCGTCATCGTCTGCAACCTGGACACGCGCGGCGAGGACATCGTCTTCGTCAAGCATCTGATCCAGGGCCGCGGCCACGAGGCCATCCTGCTCGACTTCAGCATGGAGGAACCGCCGCCGTTTCCCGGCGACATCCGCACCGAGGACGTGGCGCTGCGCGGCGGCCTGCCGATCGAGGTCGTGCGCGAGAAATACCGCAGCGACCGCGACGCCGCCACGAACAACCAGATCGCCGGTGCCGCCGCGATCGTCGACGACCTGCTGCGCCAGGGCCGCGTGCACGGCATCATCGGCATCGGCGGCGGCACGGCGACGCTGGTGGCCACGTCGGTCATGAAGCGGCTGCCCTTCGGCTTGCCGAAGCTGATGGCCTCGCCGATGGCCGCGCATCCGGCCTACATCGACAAGTACGTCGGCACGCGCGACATCACGATGCACCACACGGTGCTGGACATCGTGAAGATGAATCCGCTGCTCAAGGCGCAGATCGTCAATGCGGTGGGTGCCATCTGCGGCATGGTCGAGATGACCCAGGGCACGAAATTCGAGTTCGACAAGCCCTGCGTCGCGGTCTCGTCCTTCGGCTTCGGCGAGATGGCCGTGCAGTCGGCGCTGGCGATGCTCGAGGCCGCCGGCTTCACGCCGATCGTCTGCCACGCCCAAGGCAAGGGCGACCGTGCGATGGAGGAGATGATCCGCGACGGCGCCTTCCAAGGCGTGCTCGACCTGTGCATCGGCGGCGTGCTCGAACACCTGTTCAAGGGCAACCGCGACCCCGGCCCCGACCGACTGATGGCCGCCGTCGAGACCGGCATCCCGATGGTGCTGGCCCCCTGCGGCCTGGACATCCTGTCCTACGGCGGCCGCGCCGACATGCTCGAGAAGACGAAGGACCGCGTGCAGGTCGTGCAGGATGCGCTGCGCGTGCAGGTGCGCAGCACGGCCGACGAACTGCGCCAGGCGGCCGACGTGATCGCGCAGCGCCTGAACCGCGCGCGCGGACCGTGGACCTTCCTGGTGCCGCTGCAGGGCTGGTCGTCGCTGGACAAGCCTGGCCGGCCGATCCACGACCCGGCGGCCGACGCCGCCTTCGTCGCGCGGCTGAAGCAGCGGCTGGACGAGCCGGGCCGCGTCAAGGAAATCGACCTGCACCTGTATACGCCGGAATTTGCCCGTGCCGCGGTCGACGAATTCGTCGCTCTGTTCGCGCAGGCGAAGGCGCCGCAGCACGCCGCGGAGGTGCCGGCATGATCGTGCGCCACTGGATGCAGGCCGACCCGGTGGTGATCCCCGGCGACACGCTGGTGTCCGAGGCCAAGCGCATCCTGAGCGAGAACAACCTGCATGCCCTGCCGGTGGTCGACGACGGACGCCTGCGCGGGCTGGTGACGCGCGCCAACCTGCTGCGCATGGGCGCCTTCGTGCTGCGCACGCAGAACCCGGACGAATTCAACTATTTCGTCACGCGGCTGAGGGTGCGCGACATCATGGTGCGCAACCCGGCCACGGTGCTGGCCGACGACACCATGCAGCAGTGCCTGCTCAAGGGCCAGCAGCTCGGCGTGGCGCAGTTCCCGGTGCTCGATGGCGAACGTGTCGTCGGCATCATCTCGGCCAACGAGATCTTCCATCTCGCCGCGCACTGCCTGGGCGCGTGGGAGCGGCGCAGCGGCCTCACGCTGGCGCCGGTGCGGCTCGGCCCCGGTGTGCTCGGGCGCATCGCCGACGTCGCCGAAGCGGCGGGCGCGGTGCTGCAGGCGCTGTACCCGATCGGCCACCACGACGGCAACGCCGCGGCCGGCCCTGCCGAGTGCAAGGTCGTCGTGCGGCTGCACACCGACGACATGGCGGGCGTCGTGTGCGCCCTCGAGGCCGCAGGCTTCGGCGTGCTCGAATCGACCGATGTCGCGCCGGCGGCACTGGCCACCTGAAACGATCGGACCCCGTCCATGCCTGGCCATGATGCGTCGAGATTGCCGTTGATCGTGGCCATCACCGGCGCCACCGGGGTGATCTATGGGGTCGAACTGCTGCGCGTGCTGAAAGAGCTGGGCCAGCCCACGCACCTCATCCTGAGCGAGGCCGCCGGCATGAACCTGGCCATCGAGACCGACTGCTCGCTGGACGAGGTGCGCGCACTCGCCGATGTCGTCTACAACAACAAGGACGTCGGCGCGGCGGTGGCCAGCGGATCGTTCCGCACGCGCGGCATGATCGTCGCGCCGTGCACGGTGAAGACGCTGTCGGCGATCGCCAACTCGTTTACCTACAACCTGGTGGTGCGGGCGGCCGACGTGCAGCTCAAGGAAGGCCGCAAGCTCGTGCTGATGGTGCGCGAGACGCCGCTGCACAAGGGCCACCTGGACCTGATGGCGCGTGCCGCCGACTGCGGCGCCGTGATCCTGCCGCCGATGCCGGCCTTCTACCACCGGCCCAAGTCGATCATGGACCTGATCCACCAGAGCCTGGGCAAGGCGCTCGACCAGGTCGGCATCGAGCACGATCTGTTTCGGCGCTGGACCGGCCACGGCGAAGAGACGAGGGAGTCGCGACGGACGCCGGCTTGAATGCGAGCGCCGCAGCCGGGACCGTGGTCTATGCGATCGGTGACATCCATGGCCGCTTCGACCTGCTGCAGGCGCTCATGGCCGGGATCGAAGCCGACGCGGCGCGGCGGCCGGCCCGGCACCGGCAGCTGGTCTGCCTGGGCGACTACGTGAGCCGGGGCGCCGACTCCCGGCGCGTCGTCGAGACGCTGATCGCGGCCCCGCCGCCGGGTTTTACGCGCATCACGCTGCGTGGCAACCACGAGGATCTCTGGCTGCGTTTCCTCGACGGCGACCTCGATGCCGGGCGCCACTGGTTCGACTACGACGGCCTGGACACGCTGGCCGACTACGGCGTCGCCATCACCGACCGCAGCCGCCGCGACGACGCCACCGTGGCCGCCCTGCGCGATGCCTTCGACGCGCTGCTGCCGTCGGCCCACCGCGGCTTCCTGCGCTCGACCGAGGCCGGCCACCGTTGCGGCGACTATTTCTTCGCCCACGCCGGGGTGCGGCCGGGCGTGCCGCTGGACCGACAGGCGGCGCGCGACCTGATGTGGATCCGCTCGCCGTTCCTCGAATCGACCCTCGATCACGGCGCGGTCGTCGTGCACGGCCACAGCATCGCCGAAAACCCGCAGCTGCGGCCGAATCGCATCGGCATCGATACCGGGGCCTACCGCAGCGGTATCCTGACCTGCCTCGTGCTCGATGGCCGGAGCCGGCACTTCCTGCACACCGGATGAGCACCGTGAACACAGCCCCCGGAAAGCGCCCGCTGCCGAAGCCATCGAAAGCGCGCAGCACGCCGGCGGCACCAGGCCGCCGCAAGGCGAACCCGTTCTGGCGCTGGTCGCTGCGCGTCTACCGGGCCCCTGGCGTGCAGGAAGCCTGCCTGGCGCTGCAGGATCGCTGCGGTGCCGATGTCAACCTGCTGCTCTTCTGCGGCTGGGTCGGCCTGGCGGGGCGTGCGCTCGACCAGCGTCTGCTGCGGCAGGCCGCGGCCTGCGTCGGGCGCTGGCAGGCCGAGGTGGTCGCCCCGCTGCGCGCCGTGCGGCGAACGCTGAAGCACGGCGGCGCGAAGGCTTCGACCGCGGCGCCGGCCCTGGCGCTGCGGCGGCGCGTCGCGGCACTCGAGCTTCAGGCCGAGTCGGTCGAACAGACGCTGCTGTTCGAGCTGGCAGGCAGCTGGCCGCCACCGGCCAGGCCGAAGCGGCCGCCGATCGCGGTTGCCGCCAGCCTGGGGCGCTACCTGGCCAGCTTGCCCGGCGTGCCCCAGCCGCCCGGCCCGCGGCACCTGGCCACCCTCGTCGATGCGTGTTGCGCGACGCCTGCGACCCGGCGCTCTGCGGGCGATCCGGGCGCCGGCATCAACAAGCCTGCGCCGCCCGGCCGCCGTTGATCGCCGCCGGGTGCGTGCGGCTGACGATCAACGCCGCATGCAGGTACAGGCCATTGAGCAGACGTGTCGCGCGCTCGCGGTCGAAGCCGGGCCAGGAGGCGATCTCGGCCACGTTGCAGGGCCGCTGGCGCAGCTGTTCCACCGCCGCTTGCAGCGACCCGCTCAAGCCCAACCGGTGCAGTGCCGACCCCGGCGCCACGCGGTAGGCGGCCGGGCCGGCGATTTCAGGCAGCAGCGTCTCGCGCGCACCGCGCAGGGCCAGCTCCCACAGCAGCGGGCTCAGGGTCGCATAGTCCCCGGCTTCGCCGACGCGGTCGGTCTCGCCGCTGGACAGCGGGCGCAGCCGCGCCGGTTCCACGTGCAGCACGCGCAGGTCGCCCAGCTCCAGCGCCAGCAGCTGTTGCAGCGGCAGCTTGCAGTGCAGCGATCCGTCGGCGGCAAAGACGGTGAGGGCAATGACGCGGTAGTGGTACTGCAGGTGCAGCAACAAGGCGCGGCCATGGCGCACGGCGGCCGCCAGCACCTCCAGCGCTTCGAGCCCGGTGCCTTCGTCGGCGGCGGGGTCGAAGCGCATCAGGTCCTGCAGCAGCGAGGCGTTCAGCGAAGTCAGCAGCGTGCCGCCCGCCTCGGTTTCGGTGTCGTGCAGCGCAGCTTCCTGCAGGCGCTGGAATTGGCTCAGGTGCATGAGCTCGGCACCGTCGGCAGGCAGGGTCGATTCGAACATGGGTGGGTCTCGTGCGCGGCGCGCACCATGGCGTTGACGGTATTGGACCCGCGACTGCCGTGCGATACCGATTCCAGGTGTGACGGGATGTGTGCGCCCGCCGCATAGACTGCGGCGATGCATCAGCCCGCAACACGCCACCGGCGGACCGCGCCATGACCGAGGCCCGGCGCGGCTTTGCCCTGGGCGTGCTGGGCGTGGTGATCTTCGCCATGACCCTGCCCATGACGCGCCTGGCCGTGGGCGACGCGAGCGATCCGCAGTTGCCGCCCGCCTTCGTGACGGCCGGCCGCGCCGCCGTCGCCGGGCTGCTGAGTGCGCTGTACCTGCTGGCCGTGCGCGCACCGCCGCCGGCGCGCCGCCACTGGCCGGCGCTGACGGTCAGCGCCCTGGGCACGGTGGTGGGCTTTCCGCTCTTCCTGGCGCTGGCGCTGCGCCAGGTGGACGCCATGCATGCCGCGGTGGTCACCGGCGTCATGCCGTTGGGTACCGCGGTGGTGGCGGCACTGACGCTGCGGCAGCGGCCTTCGGCAGGCTTCTGGGCCTGCGCGGTGCTGGGCTGTGCGCTGGTGCTGGGTTTTGCCGCCTGGCAGGGCAGCGGGCGGCTGGCGCCGGCCGACGGCCTGCTGCTGCTGGCGGTGCTGTCCACCTCCATTGCCTACGTGGCCGGGGCGCAGGTGGCGGCGGTGCTGCCGGCGCAGCAGGTCATCGGCTGGGTGCTGGTGGGCTCGCTGCCATTCACGCTGCCGGCCGCGCTGTGGCTGTGGCCGGAGTCACCGGCGCGGCTGTCGGCCTGGCTGGGCTTCGGCTACACGGCGGTGTTCTCGATGTGGCTGGGCTTCTTCGCCTGGTACCGCGGCCTGGCGCTGGGCGGCGTGGTGCGCGTGAGCCAGACGCAGCTGCTGCAGCCTTTTCTGGCGCTGCTGTTCGCCGTGCCGGTGCTGGGCGAAAAGCTGGAGCCGCTGACGGTGCTGTTCTCGCTGGCCGTCATCGCGGTGGTCTTCCTGGGCCGGCGCATGCCGGTGCATCGGAGTGCGGCATGAGGATCCTGGGCGTGCTGCACGGCGCGCTGCCGGCCCGGCACGGGGCCCGCTTGAAATCTGCAATGGAGATGCCATGAAACGCCGCTTCCACCAGCTCGACGTCTTCACCGCCGTGCCGTTGAAGGGCAACCCGCTGGCCGTGGTGCACGACGCGCAGGGCCTGAACGACGAGACGATGGCCGCCTTCGCGCGCTGGACGAATCTGTCGGAAACCACTTTCCTGCTGCCGCCCACCGACGCCGCGGCCGACTACCGCGTGCGCATCTTCACCCCCGGCGGCGAGCTGCCCTTTGCCGGCCACCCCACGCTGGGCAGCTGCCACGCCTGGCTGGCGGCCGGCGGCGAGCCGCGCGCGGCGGGCGTCGTGGTGCAGGAATGCGGTGTCGGGCGGGTACGCGTCCGGCGCGGCGGCGGTGCCTCGGCGCCCGCGGGTGATGCCGCCGGGCGGCTGTTCTTCGCCGCGCCGCCGCTGCGGCGCAGTGGGCCGCTGGACGAAGCGCTGGTCCAGCGCATCACGGCCGCTCTGGGCGTGATGCGGCACGACGTTTTGCACCACCAGTGGGTCGACAACGGGCCCGGCTGGTGTGCCGTGATGCTGCGCTCGGCAGCGCAGGTGCTGGCCTGCCGGCCCGATGCGGCCTTGCTGGACGAGCTGCGGCTGGGTGTCGTGGGCCCGCACGAGGCTGGAAGCGAGGCCTTGTTCGAAGTGCGCGCCTTCGTGCCTTCGCTGGGCGTGGGCGAGGACCCGGTCACCGGCAGCCTGAACGCCGGCCTGGGGCAATGGCTCATCGGCGCCGGGCTGGCGCCACCGGCCTACCTGGCGGCGCAGGGCACGGTGCTCGGCCGTGCCGGGAAAGTGTTCATCGAACAGGCCGGCGACACGGTCTGGGTGGGCGGCGAAGTGGCCGGCTGCGTCGAAGGCACGGTGACGCTGTGACGCTGGCCGTCGACCATCTGGTGGTGGCCGCGGCCTCGCTGGCACAGGGCGCGGCCTGGTGCGAGGCCACGCTGGGCGTCACGCCCGGGCCCGGCGGCACGCATGTGCTGTTCGGCACCCACAACCGGCTGCTGAAGATCGCCACGCCGACCTTCCCGCTGGCGTATCTGGAGATCATCGCCGTCGATCCGGCCGCGCCGCCGCAGCGCCGCGCGCGCTGGTTCGGCCTGGACGAGCCGGCGCTGCAGCAGCGGTTGTCGGGGTCGCCCTGCCTGATCCACGCCGTGGCGCGCACCGAGACGCTGGGCGCGCAGCGCCGGGCCTTGCTGGCGGCCGGCCTGGACGCGGGCGAGCCCGTGCAGGCCAGCCGCGACACGCCGCACGGCCGGCTGGCCTGGCAGATCCTGGTGCGCAGCGACGGCCGCTTGCTGTGCGGCGGCGCGCTGCCCACGCTCATCCAGTGGGAAGGCATGCACCCGGCGGCACGGATGCCCGATGCCGGCCTGGCGCTGCAGGCGCTGACGCTGAACGGCGTGCCGGCCACCGCGCGTGAACTGCTTCAATTGCGTGGCGTCCAGGTGCAGTCCGGTCTGGGGCCGGCGCTCGTCGCCACGCTGGCCACGCCCCTGGGCATCGTCACCCTGGAGTCGCCATGACCGAAGAACTGTTCCGCGAGGACGCCACCCTGGCGCAGTGCGAGGCCACCGTGCTGGCCTGCGACGAAGCCGGTGTGGTGCTCGACCGCACGGTGTTCTACCCGCTGGGCGGTGGCCAGGCGGGTGATGCCGGAACGCTGACCGCGGCTTCGGGCGCCGTGTTGCCCATCGCCGACACGCGCAAGCACCCGGCGCGACCGGGCGACATTCTGCATGTGCCGGCGGCCGGCGCCGACCTGTCGGCGCTGCTGCCGGCGTTCGTGCCCGGCACACGCGTGGTGGCGACCATCGACGCCGAACGCCGCCGCGCCCACATGCGTTTCCACACCGCCACGCATCTGCTTTGCGCGCTGGTGCCGCACCCGGTGGACGGCTGCTCCATCACCGCCGGCTACGCGCGGCTGGACTTTCACATGAACGAGCCGCTGGACAAGCAAGCGCTCACTGACGGCATTGCCCGCCTGGTGGCCGAAGCGCACCCGGTGCGCCACCGCTGGATCGGCGAAGCCGAGCTCGACGCCAACCCGCAGCTGGTGCGCAGCATGAGCGTGCAACCACCGCGCGGCTCGGGGCGCGTGCGTGTGCTCGAGATCGAAGGCGTGGACCTGCAGCCCTGCGGCGGCACGCATGTGGCCAACACGGCCGAAGTCGGCCCCGTCATCGTCACGAAGATCGAGAAGAAGAGCGCGATGACCCGAAGGGTCGTGCTCGGCTTTGCCGAGCCAGCCGAAGGCTGATCGCGCTCTTCTGGGGAGCGCTCATGTGCGCGCAGTGCACGTGAGCGATCACCAAGAAATCAGCGATGACGCGACGCGTCATCCTCGGCTTTGCCGAGCCGTGCCCAGGCTGACCCCTACTTCGCCTGGTAGTCGTCGTGGCAGGCCTTGCAGCTCTGGCCCACGGCGCCCGCGGCGGCCTTGATCGCGTCCAGACTGCCGGTCTTGGCTGCGGCGTTGAGCTTGGCCACGTCCTCCTGCATCTTCAATGCGGCGGCGTCGAACCTCGCGCGCTGCTTCCAGATCTCGGACTTGGCGTTGGTCTCGCCCTTGTCGGACCCGTCGATGAAGGCCACGAAGGGCAGCTTGTCGATGGTGTCCAGCAGTGCGGCATCTTCCGCGGCCACCTTGGCGTCGAAGGGCATGCGTCCGTTGACCATGGCAAAGATGCGCCCGAGATGGTGGTTCTGGACCTGCATCACGCTCTGGCGGTACTTGATGGCCGCCTCGGCATTCTTGAATTGCGCCGCGGCGGGCAACGCGGTGGTCAGGCCGATGACGGCGGCCAGGATCAGACGGGTCATGCACGAATCTCCGAAAGGGGTTGAGTCGAAGCGCGTCGTCGACGACGGATGCGACACCGCAGTTTACGAACGAAGCCGCTGGCACACTTCCCGCCCCGCGGCATGCCCCCACACCAGCGCGAACCCGGTGCCCAGCTCAACCCAAGTCGCGGTATGGTTGCAGGCCCTGCGAACTCGCCCACGGCGACGCTCACCCGCCCGATGCCCGACCCTTACTTGCCCCTCGTGCGCGTCTGGGACCTGCCCACCCGGCTCTTCCATTGGGTGCTGGCGATCACGGTCGCCGGCTCGGTGCTCAGCGCCAAGATCGGCGGCAATGCGATGGTCTGGCATTTCCGATTCGGCTATGTCGTCTTCACCTTGCTGGCGTTTCGGCTGCTGTGGGGCTGGGTGGGGGGTCGCTGGTCGCGCTTCGCCAGCTTCGTCTACACGCCGGGCACGGTGTGGCGCTACCTGCGCGGCGAAACCCGGCCGGGCGAGCCGCTCGAGGTCGGCCACAACCCGCTGGGCAGCTTGTCGGTCTTGGCGCTGCTGGCCGTGCTCGCCGTGCAGGTGGGCACCGGCCTGGTGGCCGACGACGAGATCGCCAACCTGGGGCCGCTGAACCGCTTCGTGAGCAGCGACACCGGGCTGGCCGCCACGGGCTGGCACAAGCAATGGGGCCAGCGGCTGATCCTGGGCCTGGTGGCACTGCACATCGCAGCCATCGTTTTCCATCTGCTGCGTCGCAAGACCAACCTGGTGCGGCCCATGGTGCTGGGCGACAAGCCCGTGCCCGCCGGTACGCCGGCCAGCGCCGACGGCCCGCCGCAGCGGATGCTGGCGCTGGCGCTGCTGGTCGCCTGCGCCGGCCTCGTCAACTGGGTCGTGGGGCTCGGCTGAACCCGTGGACGGCACGCCGCAGATCACCCTGGCCACGGCCGACGAGCCCGAACTCGTCGAGGCTGCGCGGCAGCTGTTCCGCGAATATGCCCAGGCCATTGGCGTCGACCTGTGCTTCCAGGATTTCGACGCGGAAGTGGAAAACCTGCCGGGCGAATACGCCGCCCCCGCAGGCGCGTTGCTGGTGGCGCTGCTCGACGGCCAGCCCGCCGGCTGCGGCGCGCTGCGGCCGCTGCGCGACGTGGACTACCCCAACGCCTGCGAGATGAAACGCCTGTACGTGCCGCGCGCCTTCCGCCGCTTCGGCCTGGGCCGGCTGATCGCCCAGCAGCTCATCGACCTGGCCATGCAGGCGGGTTATTCGACGCTGCTGCTGGACACGCTGGACGACATGGAAGCGGCGCGCGGGCTGTATGACTCGCTGGGTTTCGAGTCGATCCCGCCCTACTACTACAACCCGATCCCGGGCGCGCATTACCTGAAGGTCGATCTCGACGCGACCGGCACCCGCTGGTAACCCCCGATGAGCCCCGCCGCCCCCCCTGGCAGCCCCGAATTCGAGGCGCTGCTGCACGCCATCCGCTTCCCGGGTGATGCCGACCCGCTGGAGACCCGCGAATGGCTGGACGCGCTGGCCACGCTGGTGCGCACCGGCGGGCCCGAGCGCGCACGCTTCGTGCTGAACGCGCTGCAGGACGAGGCGCGCCGCCATGCGCTGGCCTGGCAGCCGCAGCGCCAGACGCCGTATGTCAACACCATTTCCCTGCAGGACCAGGCACCGTTCCCGGGCCAGCTGGAAATCGAACAGAAGCTGGCAGCCATCATGCGCTGGAATGCGCTGGCGATGGTGGTGCGCGCCAACCAGCGCCAGGGCGAACTCGGCGGCCATATCTCCAGCTACGCTTCGGCGGCCGACCTGTTCGAAGTGGGCTTCAACCATTTCTTCCGCGCCCGCGTGGACGAGCCGGGCGGCCACGGCGGCGACCTGGTGTTCTTCCAGCCGCATTCGGCGCCGGGGGTCTATGCGCGCGCCTTTCTCGAAGGGCGCTTGAGCGAAGCCGACCTCGACCATTACCGCCAGGAGGTGGCGGCGCGCGCCCAGCGCCAGGCGGACGGCACGGCGCGCGGCTTGAGCTCCTACCCGCACCCCTGGCTGATGCCCGACTTCTGGCAGTTCCCGACCGGTTCCATGGGCCTGGGGCCACTGTCGGCGGTGTATCAGGCCCGGTTCATGCGCTACCTGGAACACCGCGGCCTGACCCCGCGCGGTGACCGTCGCATCTGGGGCTTCTTCGGCGACGGCGAGATGGACGAGCCCGAATCGCTGGCCGGCCTGAGCCTGGCGGCGCGCGAACATCTCGACAACCTGGTCTTCGTCGTCAACTGCAACCTGCAGCGGCTGGACGGCCCGGTGCGCGGCAACGGCCGCATCATCGACGAGCTGGAGACGGTATTCGCCGGTGCCGGCTGGCACGTCATCAAGCTGGTCTGGGGCAGCGACTGGGATCCGCTCTTCGCACGCGACCACACGCAGGCGCTGGTGCGCGCCTTCGCGCGCACGGTGGACGGCCAGTTCCAGACCTTCAGCGCGAACGATGGCGCCTACAACCGCGAGAAATTCTTCGGCCAGAGCCCGGAGCTGGAAGCGCTGGTCAACGCCATGACCGACAGCGAGATCGACCGCCTGCACCGCGGTGGTCACGACCTGGTGAAGATCCACGCCGCCTATGCCGCGGCCGTCGCCCACCGTGGCGCGCCGGTGGTCGTTCTGGCCAAGACCATGAAGGGCTACGGCATGGGCGCCAGCGGCCAGGGCCGAATGACCACGCACCAGCAGAAAAAGCTCGAAGGCGCCGACCTGCTGGATTTCG
>Ga0073899_10001394_pt1 | contig 22107 bp, 14 predicted proteins | sample KloWWTmetaKNB5Ph_FD_88975 | JGI IMG/M metagenome (GOLD analysis project Ga0073899, IMG submission 88975) | Active sludge microbial communities from Klosterneuburg, Austria, studying microevolution and ecology of nitrifiers - Klosterneuburg... | ecosystem: Engineered > WWTP > Aerobic digester >... | reverse complement strand
GCGACCAGGCGGTGCGCGAGCGCGGGGCCGGCCTGGCGCTGCCGCTGAGCTTCACGCGGGTGGGCGCGGCGGGGGAGCGGCGGCACGCGCTGATGCCGGTATATCAGGGCTGGCTCGACGTCCAGGCGCTGCGCGGCGGGGCGCTCGTGCAGGTGATGGTGGTGCAGAGCGGATCGACGGCGGGGACCAGCGCGCTGTTCCGGGTCGACCCGGGGCTGCTGCGCGAGCTGGCGATCCGCGAGGACGAGGAGATCGGCGATGAGGCGCGGGCGCTGCTGAGGGCCGGGGGCGAGTGGTCGACGTACACGTTGCAGCGCAACGGCGAGGCGGTGGCGCGGGTGATCGAGCGGCCGCTCGCGCCGGGCGGGCCGACGGTCGTGCTGGTCGCGGCCCCGCCGGCGGCCTTCGAGCAGGCGCCGCAGCTGTACGCGCGCATCGTCGCCGAGGCCGCGCTCACCGGCGAGTGAGCGGAGGATCGTCGGCGCGGTGCGTGAGCGGATCGTCGGCGCGCGACGGAAGGTGGACGCGAACAAGCCCGCAGGCCCCGGGGGGCGTGCGGGCTGGCAGCTTCGACGAAGGGCTCAGTCGCGGACCAGGTTGGTGTTGCTGGCGTGGACCAGCTCGACCCGGCTATGGACGCCGATCCTGCGGTAGATCTGGCGGACGTAGGTGCGAACGGTGCTAAAGGACAGGCCGGTGCGGCCGGCGATCTGCTTGTCGGTACATCCAGAGATCACGAGGCGGGCGATCTTCGCCAGGCGCGGCGGGAGCTGCGGCTCCGGGGTGTTGTTGGTCGACTCGAGGGCCTGGTTCGGCACCGCGAGGTAGTAGACCTGACCCTCGGCCTGCACGGCGGCGCGGCGCGGCCACTCCTTCGGGTCGGCGGGGATGCCCTCGCTCTCCTCGCCGGGCTTTCGATCGATGCTGCGCATCGCCGCGGCGTTCATACACACGATCGCGCCCTGCTCCGTGGTGACGACGGCGGGGCGGCGATAGCCCTGCAGCAGCTCGGTCAGGAGGTTGACCAGCGAGACCGGGCGGCTGGCGACGGGCTCATGCTCGGTCGCGGCCTTCGGCCAGGTCGCTGCAGGGGTTCGTGCTTCTGTTGGGGTCGTGTGGTTGTCGAGCTGCATGGCGAATCCGATGGTTTTGTCCCGATGATCTACGTCGTCGTCTGCAACGCCGAAAAACAATGTTTTACGACGACATCATCTCGATGTAGCCGGGGTAGTGTCCGCGCCGACGTCATCGATCCCAACTTCCTCACACGATCGCGTATACGCAGGAATTGGGCCCCCTGGCGGGGGGATCCAGGGGTCTGCAGCCGGGCCGGCGGCGACCGGGGGCTGCAGGCGTCACTCGGTCTCGATCTGGGCGCGCAGGGATCGGACCCACTTCTCGAGGTCGCTCATGGTCGTCTTGAGGAGCTCGGGGGACCGGGCCAGGCTGGCCATCTTGTCGGCGAGGGCCTCCTTGGCGCGGCGCAGTCGGGAGCGGATGGTGCCCTCGGGGAGGCCGAGCACCTGCGCGAGCTCGGGCGCGGCCATGTCCTCCCAGTAGTAGAGCTCGAGCACGAGCTGGTAATCGAGGGGGATCCGGCGCAGCGCCTCGAGCAGCAGCCGCTGCTCCTGCTGGTTGGCGACCACGCTGCTCGGCGAGGGGCTGTTCTCGTCGCGCGAGTCGTCGTCGAGGCCGTCGGGGGCGTCCTGCTCGCCGCCGCGGCGTCGCTCCCGGAAGTAGGCCCGCAGCACGTTGTGGGCCACGGCGAACAGGTAGGTGCGGAAGCTGGCTTGCTTCTGGAAGCGGTCGCGGCCCTCGACGCAGCCCAGGAAGGTCCGCTGGATCAGGTCATCGATGTTGTGATGGACCTTGTTGCTGAAGAACCGACAGACGGGATCGAAGTAGCGCTCAAATAGGGTGTTCCCGGCCCCGCGATCGCCAGTTCGCCACGCGTCCAGGAGTTCGAAGTCCGTCGCCAAGACCGGGCCGATACTATCACCGCCGGGGGCTCCCGGGCGGGGTCGTGATAGGATGGGCCATGGCGTGCGGCGGCGGCGGGACCGACGGATTGGGGCTCCAGCTCCAGGCTGCGCGAGCGCTCGAGCCGGGCCTGGAGGTCCAGCAGCTCAAGGCCCAGGTGCGGGCGCGGCTGTTCGGGACGAGCGAGGCGCCGCCGACCCTCGGGGGCTACAAGATCGGGCGCCTGATCGGTCGTGGCGGCATGGGGGCGGTCTACGAGGCCCAGGACGAGCGCGGCGAGGTCGTCGCGCTCAAGGCCCTGCGGGGCTGTGAGCCGAGCGCGCTGGCGCGGTTCAAGCACGAGTTTCGCGCGCTCTCCGACCTCGTGCATCCGAACCTGGCGCTGCTCCACTCGCTGGTCGTCGCCGACGATCAGGCGTTCTTGACGATGGAGCGGATCGAGGGGGTCGACTTCCTCGCCCATGTGGGCGCGGCGCCGGCGGGGCAGCGCGTGGCTCGCCTGCGGGGCGCGCTCGCGCAGCTGGTCGACGGGCTGGCGGCCCTGCACGCGGCCGGCAAGCTGCACCGCGACGTGAAGCCGTCGAATGTGCTGGTGACCGGCGAGGGGCGGGTGGTGATCCTCGACTTCGGGCTCGTGGAGGAGCTGGTCGGGCCGGCGCCCGAGCCCGGGGATCCGGTGGCCGGGACGCCGGCGTATATGGCGCCCGAGCTGCTGCGGGGCGGGGCGCCGAGCGCGGCCAGCGACTGGTACAGCGTCGGCGTGATGCTGTACGAGGCGCTGACCGGGGTGCTGCCCTTCGTCGGCGACAGCTTCGAGGTGCTGCGCGCCAAGTGCTCGCGGGACCCCGACCCGCCGCTGTTGCGGGCGCCCGCGGCGGACCCGGGGCTGGCGTGGTTGTGCCAGCGGCTGCTGGCGCGGCAGCCGGCGGAGCGGCCCGGATGGGCGGCGATCTCCGCGGCGCTGGTCGAGGTGGGGGCGCCGGGGGTGGCGCCGTTCGAGCGCGCGCTGTGGGTCGGCGCTGGTGGGTCGCGGACCGCGTTGGTCGGACGCAGCCGCGAGCTCGCGGTGCTGCGGCGGGCGCTCACCAGCGTGCAGGCGGGGCACCCGGGGGTGGCGCTGGTGCGAGGCGGGTCCGGGGTCGGCAAGACGGCGCTGGTGCAGGCGTTCCTGGCCGAGCTCGGGCCGGGCGCGCTGGTGCTGGGCGGCCGCTGCTACGAGCGCGAGAAGGTGCCGCACAACGCCTTCGACGGGCTGATCGAGGCGCTGACCCGGCACTTGTTGGGTCTGTCGAGCGAGCGGCGCGCGGAGGTGTCGGTGGCCGATCTGACGGCGCTGGCGCGGCTGTTTCCGGCGCTGCGACGACTGCCGGAGGTGGCCGCGGCGAGCGCACGCGGCGAGCCGGGGACCGACGAGTCGCGCGGGCGTGAGCGGGGTTATGCGGCGTTCAAGCGGCTGATCGGGTGGCTCGCGGGGCACGGTACGGTGGTGCTGGCGATCGACGATCTGCACTGGGCCGACGCCGACAGCGCCGCGCTGGTGGCCGAGCTGGTGGCCGTGCCGGCGCCGGTGTGTCTGCTGCTGGTCAGCTATCGGGTGACGGGGATCGGGCCGGCGCCGGTCGTGCAGGCGCTGGCGCAGCGGCTGCGCGGGGTGGCGCGCGTGTGGGAGCTGGCGCTCGAGCCCTTGACGCGGGAGGACGCCGAGGCGCTGGCTCAGGCGCTGCTCGGGCCGGGAGCGTTGGCGGCCAGCGCGGGGGCCATCGCGCGCGAATCGGCGGGCCTGCCCCTGTTCGTCCACGAGCTGGTGCACGACGTGCTCGCGGGTCTCTCGTCGGGGTCGAGCAGGCTCGAGGATGTGATTGCGACGCGAGTGGCTCGCCTGCCGGAGCCGGCGCGGGCGCTGCTCGAGCTGCTGACGGTGGCCGCGCGGCCGCTGCCGGGGGATGTGGTGATCGGGCTGCTCGATCGACCCGCGGCGGTGCGCGCGGCGCTGCACCAATTGTCGGTGACGCGTCTGGTCCGGACCAGTCGCAGCGCGCGGGGCGAGCTGATCGAGCTGTATCACGATCGCATCCGCGAGCCGGTGCTGGCGGGCCTCGACGCGGTGCGGCTGCGGGTCTGCCATGCGCGACTGGCCCAGACGCTGCTGGCGCTGCCGGAGGAGGCGCGCGGCGCCGCCGAGGTGCTCGCGCAGCACCTGCACGCGGCCGGCGACGCGGAGGGGGCGCGCGCGTACATGGCGGTCGCGGTGCGGGCCGCCAGCGAGGCGCTGGCCTTCGCGCGGGCGGCCGAGCTGTCGCTGGCGGCGATCGCGTTGTTGCCCTTCGGGGCGCACGACGATGCCCGGGCGCTGCGCATCGACGCCGCGCAGGCGCTGCTGTACGCGGGAGCCCACGCGGAGGGGGCGGCCCGCTTTCTCGAGGCCGCCGAGGGGGCGCCGCCGCTCGCGGCGCTGGGCCTGCGCAAGCGGGCCGCCGAGGCGCTGCTGCAGTGCGGCGCGCTGGCGCCGGGGCAGGCGCTGTTGCACGAGGTGCTGGTGGCGCTGGGGCGGCCGCTGCCGCGGACGCGTCTGCTGCGGGCCGTGCGGATCGCCGAGCAGACGCTGTCGTTACGGCGGCGGGGGCTCGAGTTCGTGCCGCGCACGGCGGCGTCGCTGCCGGCCGAGGACCTGCTGTATCTCGACACGCTGCGGACGGCGCGGCTGGCCGTAGCGAACGTCGATCCGGTGACAGCGCGGCTGTATCAGCTCGAGCACCTGGTGCAGTGCCTCGATGTCGGCGAGCCGGGGCGCATCGTCGAGTCGGTGGCCGCGCACGCGGCGTATCTCTCGCATCAGGGCGCATCGACGGCGCTCGCGGCGGGGCGGCTGATCGACCAGGCGCGGGCGATCGCGCGGCGATACGGGGTCGTGCAGCCCGCCTCGCTGGCGGCGTGCGCCGGGCTGGTCGCGTTCAACCGCGGGGCCTGGCGCGCCGCGTTGACGCAGTTCGAGGCGGCGCTGCCCGAGGGGGCGCCGACGAATGAGCCGCGGCAACCCGCCGCGGCGACGATGCTGTGGAGTCTGTGCGGGATGTGGGCGCTCAGCTGCAGCTTCTACCTCGGCGAGCTCGGTGCGCTGGCCGGGCGACGGGCGCGGTCGCTGCAGTTGTTGGGTGGAGCGGAGGACGCGGCGAACGAGGCGCGGCTGACGGTCAGCATGCAGGTGTTCACGGCGCTGGCGGCCGACGACCCCGGCCGTGCGGCGCAGGAGCTGGCGGCGGCGCTGCAGCGGTGGCCGCGGGCGGGCTTCGTGGTCGAGCGCGGGCACGCTTTCCTGGCGGCGCGGGCGATCGATCTGTACATCGGCGACGGCGCGCGGGCATGGGCTCGCGTCGACGAGGGGTGGCCGGCGTTCGTCCGGTCGTACCCGTACCAGGGGCAGCACGGGCGGGTGCTCGGCGAGTACTGGCGCGGGGCTGCGGCGCTGCTGGCTGCGGGCGAGCTGCGTGGCGACGCGGGGGAGCGCCTGCGCAAGGTCGCCGAGGCGGCGGCGCGGCGGATCCTCGGCGAGCGCGCCGGCTGGGCTGGGCCGCTGGCGCAGCTGCTGGGCGCTGGCGTCGCGTTCCAGCGCGGTCGCGGCGGTCCGGCCCTCGCCGCGCTGACGCTCGCGGTGGCCGGCTTCGAGGCGGCCGAGATGCGGCTGTGGGCCGCGGCCGCGCGCCATCAGGCGTGCCGCTTGAGCGGCGACGTGGCCGGCTGCGCGGTCCAGGAGCAGCAGCTGCGGGCCCAGGGCGCCGTGGCGCCGGCGCGGCTGGTGGCGGCGCTGGTGCCTGGCTTCGCGCCCTGAGCCCTTGCCAAGGCGCGAGAGATCCCTCTAACCTGCGCCGGCCATGTCGCTCGGAGCACTGCACGCCGCGCCCGGCGTCACGGTCCCGGCCGCGGCGCTGCGCTGGCGGGCCGTCCGGTCGTCCGGGCCCGGCGGGCAGAACGTCAACAAGGTCGCCTCGAAGGTCGAGCTGCGGGTGGCCGTGGCGAGCATCCATGGCCTGACCGAAAAGACAGGTGCGCGCCTGCGCCGGCTCGCGGGCGGCCGCCTCACCGGGGACGGCGAGCTCGTCGTCACCAGCGCGCTGACCCGCGACCAGGGCCGTAACCTCGACGACGCGGTCGCCAAGCTCCAGCACCTGCTCGAGCAGGCCCAGGCGCTGCCGCGGCCGCGGCGCGCGACCAGGCCCAGCTACGGCGCGGTGCAGCGCCGCCTCGGCGAGAAGAAGCACACCGCCGCTCGCAAGCGCGGCCGCAAGGTCGACGACCGCGAGGGCTGATGCGCGGCGCGGATGGCCCTGGGGACAGGCGCGGTGAGGATGGCTCTGGGGACAGGCGCGGCGCGGATGGCCCTGGGGACAGGCGCGGCGAGGATGGCCCTGGGGACAGATTGATGCGCGGCGCGGCGAGGGTGGCGCGGCTCGGCGCGCTGGTGTGGTGGGCCGGCTGCGCGGCGGAGCCGGAGCTCACGGGTGAGGCGCTGCGGGCGCAGGCGCAGGGGTTGTGGGAGTCGCGCTGCGCCAATTGTCACGGGCTCGCGGGTCGGGGTGACGGGCCGACGGGTCGTGCGCTGGACCCTCGGCCGCGCGACTTTCAGGACGCGGCCTGGCAGGCGGGAGCGGATGATGCGCGGCTGCGCCGGGTGATCGTCGAGGGTGGCGCGGCGGTCGGGCTGAGCGCCGAGATGGCGGCGAACGTCGACCTTGCCGGGCGCCCGGCGCTGGTCGGGGCGCTGGTGGCGATCGTGCGGGGCTTCGCCGCGGAGGCGCGGGAGGCCGGTCGTCAGCCTGGCCGCGAGGTCGCCCGCGACACGAAGTAGCTGCGCATGACGCCGCGGCCCTTGAGCTCGATCTCGCCGCGGGGCTCGAGGTGCCAGCGCTCGGGGTCGAGCAGCTTGCTGGTGGTCTCGCTGACCTGGACGTGCATCGGGGTGCTGGTGGTCTCCATGCGGCTGGCGATGTTGACGGTGTCGCCGTAGAGGCAAAAGTGCGGCATTCGGGTGCCGACGACCCCGCCGACGACCGGCCCGGAGTTGATCCCGACGCGGATCTGCAGCGGCTCGCTGTCGGGCAGCCGGATGTCGGCGACGGCGTCGATCATGTCGAGGGCGGCGGCGACCACCGCGTCGGCGTGGCGCGGGTCGGGCTTGGGGACCCCGCCGGCGATCATGTAACAGTCGCCGACGGTCTCGACCTTGTAGACCGGGTGGCGCTCGAGCAGCGCGTCGAAGCGGGTATAGAGCCGGCCGAGCAGGTCGAAGATCTCGCGGGCCGAGTGCGACGAGGCGGTCGCGGTGAAGTCGACGATGTCGCAGAACATCACGGTGACCGCCGGGAAGGCGTCGCCGTCGACGCGCCGGCCCTCGCGCAGGGCGTTGGCGACGCTGCGGGGGAGCATGCTGTAGAGCAGCTCGTCGCTGCGGCGCTTCTCCTCGGCGAGGGCGCGGGCGGAGTCCTGCAACTGGCGCTGGAGGGCGCGCAGGGACACGTGGGTGGCGACGCGGGCGAGCAGCTCCTCGAGGTGAAAGGGCTTGGTGACATAGTCGACGCCGCCGACCTCGAAGGCGCGGATCTTGTCGAGGACCTCGTCGCGGGCGCTCATGAAGATCACGGGGACGTCGCGGGTGTGGCTGTGGGCCTTGAGCTGCTGGCAGACGTCGTAGCCGGTCATGCCGGGCATGTTGATGTCGAGCAGGACCAGGTCGGGCGGGGCCGCGATCGCGGCTTGCAGCGCCTGCGGCCCGCTGGTGACGGGGCGGACCTTGTAGCCCTGGGCCGCGAGCATCTCGCTGAGGATCCGCAGGTTGACGAGGGTGTCGTCGACGACGAGGATGTCGCCGCGGACGCCGGTGCGAAGCGAATTCATGATTGACCTCCGGCGAGGGCAGCCCGGGTGAGCTCGATGATGCGGTCGTAGGTGAAGCGCTGGGCGAGGCCGGTGAGCGCCGCGGCGAGCTCGGGGGCCTCGCCCTGGACGCGCCCGATCAGGGCGAGGATCTCGTCGAGGTCGGCCTGGACGCTGGCGCGCTGCAGGGCGGCGAGCCAGGCGGGGGGCAGGCCGACGAGGACGCGGGGCTCGAGCGGCGGCGCGGCGTGCTCGGGGGCCTGCGGGTCCTCGTAGCAGAACTGCGCGCCGAGGTGCTCGGCGAGCTTGGCGAAGACCTCGGACATGCGGATCGGCTTGCGCACGAAGTCGTCGCAGCCGGCGGCGCGGGCGGTCTGCGGGTCCTCCTCGTAGGCGCTGGCGGTGAGGGCGATGATCACCGTGGGCTCGCTGTTCGGGCTGGCCGCGATCTGCTGCTTGATCCGCCGCGCGGCCTCGAGGCCGCTGATGCCCGGCATGCGCATGTCCATCCAGATCAGGTGCGGCCGCCAGCGCTCCCACAGGGCGATGGCCTCCTCGCCGGTCGCGGCCTCGCGGACCTCGAAGCCGACCCGCGCGAGCATGTGGACCAGCAGCTGGCGGCTCTGCCAGCGGTCCTCGACGACGAGCACGCGGAAGCTCGGCTGGCCCGGCGCGAGGCTCGAGACCCGGCGCTCGGCGGCCTCGGAGAGCTCGGGGGCGGCGTGGACCATGCCGACCGGGAGCTCGAGGCGCAGGCCCGGGTGCTCGATCTGGACGCCGTGCTCGAGGCAGCCGCCGAGCTGTTGCACGAGCTCGTCGGCGAGCTGGCGGTCGTCGTCGCCGGGGGCGAAGTCGGGGAGGCCGGGGGCCTCGAGGGTGCAGCGGAGGAGGCCGCTCGTGGGGTCGTCGGGGTCGCGGGTGCAGGCGACGCGCAGGTCGAGCGGGCCCGGGGACCTGGGGTGGCGGGCGAGGCGGATCGCGTGGCCGAGGAGGAGGAGCAGGAGCTGGCGCAGCAGGGGGGCGTCGGCGCGGACCAGGCGCGGGAGGCCGGGTTCGCGGACGATCGCTAGGACCAGGCCGCGACGCTCGGCCCGCAGGTAGAGCATGTCGCCGAGGTCCTCGAGCAGCTGGTGGAGGTCGAAGCTGGCGGTGTGCGGGGCCGCGCCGGGCTCGTGGCGCGAGAGCTCGAGCAGGTCGGAGATCAGCGCGAGCAGCTGCTCGCCGCTGCGATAGATGACCTCCGCGTGGGTCTGGTGCTCCGGGCCGAGGGTCCGGTCGTGGCGCAGCAGCTGGGCGAAGCCGAGGATCGCGTTCAGCGGGGTGCGCAGCTCATGGCTCATGTCGGCCAACACGCTGTGAACGGGTCGAGTCACGGGGCCTCCAGGCCCCGGATGGTACCCCCAAACCCGCCTCGCGTCGCCGCCTCAGTCGCGCTGGGCCCGCGCCTGCGCGCACAGGGCCTTGACCGAGTCCCAGCTCATGTAGGCGTAGCCGAGCAGCCACGGCAGGTTGGGCGCGTAGAAGAGGAAGAAGGTGTAGGGCGACTGGTAGCGCATGTCCGGGTAGCCGGTGACGTGGGCGCACCAGAAGTAGAGGACGACCGAGTAGGTCAGGTAGCTGCCGACCAGCAGCTGCAGGACGTGGCGGTAGTGCCGGCGACCGATGATCGCGACCATCAGCCAGACGTTGAGGAGCTGGGTGAAATAGACGTTGATGCCCTCGAGGCCGATCGCCAGCGCCGAGATGCGGTCGTAGTAGGCGCGGTCGGCGTCGCCGTAGATCTGGAACAGCCGGGCGAACAGCTCGTGCGGCGCGCGCTCGACCAGCTCGTCGCGAAACAGCAGCCAGTAGAGCTCGAGCGAGAAGGCGATACACAGGAAGAATGTGAGTAGGCCGAGGATGACGCGGTCACGGCGGGACATGGGACGCGAGTGTAGCGAGCGCGGCGACCGTCGTTTCGGGCGCCAAGGGCCGCGTGCTGCATGTCACTCGAGCCTGCGGCTTGCGCCGAAGTCGGCGGGGCGGCATCGTCCGGCGATGCGCGATGCGACCACGGTGATCACAGGCGCGACCGGGTTTTTGGGGCGTGAGATCGTCCTGCACCTACTGGCGAGCGAGCCGGAGGCCCACCTGACGCTGCTGGTGCGCGGTCGCGACGAGGGGGAGGCGCAGGCGCGGGGGCTCGCGCTGCTGACGGCGCAGCTGCGGGGCGAGGCGCTGGCGGACGCGACGCGGCGGGTGGAGGTGGTGCGCGCGGACCTCGAGCAGGAGCGGCTCGGGCTGACGCTGCGGGCGCACGACGAGCTGGTGGGGCGCACGGTGGGCGTGATCCACGGGGCGGCGTCGGTCAGCTTCAGCCTGCCGATCGCGGAGGCGCGGGCGATCAACGTCGACGGCACGCGGCGGATGCTGGACCTGGCCCGCAAGGCGCGGGCGCACCTCGACTATGTCGGCACCGCGTACGTGGCGGGCGAGCGCGAGGGGCTGATCTTCGAGTCGGAGCTCGAGCGGGGCCAGGGGTTTCGCAACACCTACGAGGCCTCGAAGTGCGAGGCGGAGCGGCTGGTCCAGGCCCGCGCGGCCGAGCAGTCGCTGACGATCTACCGCCCGAGCATCATCGTCGGCGACTCGCGCACCGGCCGGACCTCGAGCTTCAAGGTGCTGTACTGGCCGCTCAAGGTGTTCGCGCGGGGCTTTCGCGTGGTCCCGGGCCGCGCCGAGACGGCGGTGGACGTCGTGCCCTCGGACTTCGTGGTCCAGGCGCTCGCGCACCTGCGCCGCCAGCCGGGCCGCGAGGGGCAGGTCTATCACCTGTGCGCGGGGCCCGAGCGCAGCGCGACCCTCGGCGAGCTCGTGGGGCTGGCGGCGCGGTTCTTCAAGGTGCGCCGGCCGATCTTCGTCGAGCCGAAGCTGTTCGTGCGCGCGCGTCCGGTGATCGACCGCTTCACCTGGGGTCGACTGCGGAGGATCCTGATCGCCGGGCGCGTGTACACCCCGTACCTGGCGCTAAACCTCGCCTTCGACACCCAGAACGCCGACGCCGGCCTGCGCGGGACCGGCATCACGGTCCCCAGGGTCGAGGAGTACTTCAGCAACCTGTTTCGCTTCGCGGTCGAGACCGACTGGGGCAAGAAGCTGCCGGGCGGCGAGTAGGCCGGCCTCTTGCGCGGGCGATGGACACTGGTGCGCAGTGCCGCCTACGATGGCGGCGTGACATCGACCCGTCCCGTCCTCGCCGCGGCCCTCGCTCTCGTCGCTCAGCCGGTGCACGCGCAGGCGCCGGCGAACCTGGACCTGTCGATGGCGCGCCCGGTGGCCGCGCTCGAGTCGGTGGCGGGCGTGCTGGCGGTGGCGCACGACCCGGCGCGCGGGGTGCCGGCGTTGATGTGGACGCCGCTCGCCGAGGCGCCGCCGCGCTGGATGTCGGCCGAGGCGGCGGCGCGAATGCAGCTCGAGCGGCACGTGGGGGCGTACCGGGCGCCGCGGGAGGCCGTGGCGGCGGCGCGGCTGCTGTTCGTCCACGACACCGGGCGCGGCGGGGTGATCGTGGCGCTGCGCCAGCAGGTGGCCGGGGTCGATGTCTTCCACGGTGACATCAAGCTGCTGCTGGATCGCGATCATCGGCTGATCGGGATCTCCGGGTCGCCGCACCCGGCGGCGCGGCCGGAGTTGGCGCGGCGCTTCGAGCTCGCGCCGGCGGCCGCGGTCGCCCGGGCGCTGGCCGACCTGCACGGGGCCGACGCTCGCGCGGCGCGGCTGGTGCCGGCGGCGGGGTCGGCGGGCTGGCAGCGCTTCGCCCTGGCGGGGCGGGGCGGGCCGGCGCTCGCGGGCGACCTGCAGTTCCTCGCGCCGGCGCGGGTGCGGCCGGTGTACTTCCCGCGCGGCGAGGCGCTGGTGGCGGGGCAATTCGTCGAGCTGCAGACGGCGCTGCGCGGCGAGCAGGCGGTGATCCAGTACGTGGTGGGCGCCGATGGCGGGGTGCTGTACCGCCGCGACGCGACGGCGCACGAGGCGTTCAGGTACCGGGTGTGGGCCGACCCGGGCGCCGACCAGCGGCCGCTGGACGGTCCGACGGTCGACTTCTCGCCGCACCCGACGGGCGAGCCGGGCAAGGGGCCCGATGGCTTCATCGAGCCGCTGCTGGTGACGGCCGCGGCGTTCAACACCAACCCGGAGGGGGCGGCGGACCCGTGGTTGCCGGCGGGGGCGGTCGAGACGCGGGGCAACAACGTCGACGCCTATATCGACCACGTCACGCCGAACGGCCTCGAGCTCGCGGACGGCGAGTTTCGGGCGCAGGTGACCGCGCCGGGGGTCTTCGACTGGACCTACGACGTCGCCGCGGGTCCGCTGGCGACCCAGGACCAGTCGATGGCGGCGATCACCTCGCTGTTTTATGTCAACAATTGGCTGCACGATTGGTGGTACGACTCGGGCTTCAACGAGGCGACCGGCAACGCCCAGCACGACAACTTCGGGCGCGGCGGGGCCGGGGAGGACCCGCTGCTGGCCGAGGCCCAGGACGCGGCGGTGGATGGCGCGCGCAACAACGCCAACATGGCGACGCCGGCCGACGGCGCCTCGCCGCGCATGCAGATGTACCTGTGGACCGGCCTGCACAGCTGGGGGCTGCTCGAGCTGCTGCCGCAGAAGGTCGAGTTCCCGGTCAGCACGGCGAGCTTCGGTCCGGCCAACTTCGACGTCGTCGCGCCGCTGGTGCAGGTGGTGGACGGGGCCGGCGAGAGCCCGACGGACGGCTGCGAGCCGCCGGTCAGCGACCTGAAGGGGAAGCTGGCGCTGGTCGACCGCGGCAATTGCACCTTCGAGGTCAAGGTGGCGGGCGCGGAGGCGGCGGGCGCGGTCGGGGTCGTGATCGTCGACAACGTCGAGTCGGAGCAGCCGATCGCGCCGGGCAACGACCCGGCGATCAAGAACCCGGGCCTGCCGACGCAGGGCACGACGATGGCCGCGGGGGTCGCCCTCAAGGCGGCGATCAAGCAGGGGGTCCAGAGCGCGCGCATGTCGGCCAGCGCGAGCGTCGAGCGCGACGGCACGATCGACAACATGATCGTCGCGCACGAGTGGGGCCACTTCCTCCACCACCGCCTGGTCGAGTGCGGCAATCGGGCCTGCGCGGCCGAGAGCGAGGGCTGGGGCGACTTCAACGCGCTGCACCTGGCGCTGCGCGAGTACGACGACCTCGACGGAGCGTACGCCCTGAACACCTACGCCAACTTCGACGCGAGCGGCTACTTCGGGATCCGCCGGGTCGCGTACTCGGTCGACCCGGCCCACAACGCGCTCAGCTTCCGGCACGTCGCCGACGGCGAGGTGCTCCCGGACAGCCACCCGATCCGGGCGGGCGGGCCCAACAGCGAGGTCCACAACGCCGGCGAGGTGTGGGCGACGATGATGTGGGAGAGCTACATCGCGCTGCACAAGGCCCACGCCGATGACCTGAGCTTCAGCGAGCGTCGGCGCCTGATGTCCGACTACGTGGTCGCCGGCATGATGCTCGCGCCGCCGAGCCCGACCTTCATCGAGCAGCGCGACGCCCTGCTGATGGCGATCGCGGCGCGCAGCCACGACGACTTCATCACCGTGGCCAGCGCCTTCGCCAAGCGCGGCGCCGGCAGCTGCGCGATCGGCCCGGCCAAGAATTCGGGCGACTTCACCGGCGTCAAGGAGGCCTTCGACCTCGCGGCCAACGCCCTGCTGCTCGCGGTCGCGGTCGACGACGCGGGGGCCTCCTGCGACCAGGACGGGATCATCGACGTCGGCGAGCTCGGGCGCGTGGTCGTGGTCGTGTATAACGGCGGCGTGCTGCCCCTGCCGGCGGGCACGACGCTCGAGCTGGTCGACCCGGACCCGAGCCTGGTGCTGCCCAAGGGGGCGACGCTGGCGGTGCCGGAGCTGGCGCCGCTGGAGAAGGTCGAGCTGACCCTCGAGGTCGCGGTCGACCCCGCGCTGGCGACCCACAAGCCGGTGGCGCTGACCCTGCGGCTCACGGCGGCGGCCGGCTGCGAGGCGAGCGGCGACCGGGTGCACGCGGTCGAGGTGAACGCGGACCTGCAGGCGGCGGCGGCGGCGAGCGACGACGTCGAGGCCGAGCCCTCGGTGTGGGAGCACGACGGCGGCTCGGCGCCGATGGTCTGGACGCGGCGTCCGGAGCCCGCGGGCCACTTCTGGCACGCCGACGACGTGAGCTATCAGAGCGACACCCGCCTGGTCTCGCCGCCGCTCCACGTCTCGGAGACGACGCCGCTGGAGATCCGCTTCGAGCACAGCCACAGCTTCGAGACGTCGAAGGGCGTGCACTGGGACGGCGCGGTCGTCGAGATCTCGAGCGACGACGGCGAGACCTGGGCGGATCTCTCCACGCTCGCGGCGATCGGCTATGGCGGCGCGATCGCCAGCGAGGAGAACCCCCTCGACGGCCGCGAGGCCTTCGTCGGCACCAACCCCTCGTACCCCGACCGCGACACCGAGACCCTGATGCTCGGCGACCAGCTCGCCGGCCAGACCGTGCGCCTGCGCTTCCGCGTCGGCACCGACACGGCGGCCGGCGCGGACGGCTGGGACATCGACAACATCGCCTTCACCGGCATCGACAACACGCCCTTCCCGCGCTGGACCGCCGACGCCGGGGCCTGCGACGCGGTCGGCACCAGCGGCGGCGAGACCGGCGAGGGCAGCAGCGGCGAGGGCAGCAGCGGCCCGGTCCCGACCACCGGCGGCGACGGGGGCCCGCAGGGCGAGAGCAGCGGCTCGGAGACCGGGGACAGCGCGCCGGAGACCGGCGAGGACAGCGGCTGCGGCTGCGCCTCGGGGCGGCCCGGCCCGCTCGGCCTCGCGGCGCCGCTGCTGCTGCTGCTCGGCCTGCGCCGGCGGCGACGACCCGGCTGATCGGCTGATCGTCGCCACGGCGAGGGCGCCGAACTCTGGTGATATCGGCGATCTGTCGATCTCCGGGTCACATATCCAAATCGTCGATCCGCGCGCGTGGGGGTCGATCGCCGGGAATACCCCGGGGCTCGGTGACCCGGGCCCGGGCGATGGCGGCGCACCCTCGACCTCGGCGCCCCGGGCTTCGCCGGGATTGCGCCGCGATGTCCCGCGAAACCGCGTTCATTCGCCGCGGAGCCGGCACTGCCCGGCGCGCTGCCCATGGTGATGAATGAGCGGGGGCCACGGGCCCCTGGGCGACACGATCGCGGTGGACGGTATGGAGGAGGGGCTGGTGCACGAGCAAGATCACGAACGACTCCCCGCGCATGTGACACATGTTACACATGCGAACCTGGCGAAGCCGGCCGCAGCGGCCGCAGCGGTCACGAATGCCGCAGCGGCCGCAGCGGTCACGAATGCAGCAGCCGTCACGAATGCAGCACCGGTCACGAATGCAGCAGATACGCAGTGGCAGACTCCTGCGCGTCGGGTGGTCGTGCAGGGTCCCCATTGGCCAGGGCCGCCCTACGCCGTATCGGGCGGCCCAAAGCCCCCGAAGCCCGAGCCACGGCGACGCGGCAAGCTGCTACGTTACCGGTCTCCCGAGGCCTGACCGATGCGATCCGGTCGGTTCTTTACATAGTCCACTTCACAAATCGCTGCGGTTTATTGTCGGTGACGTGAAGTTTGTAGTTGCACGAACTGCTGCGCTTCTAGTAAGGGGCGAGGCTGATGCCCCGCCGCAGCCCCGCCGTCCTCCTCGTCACTCCCTTGCTCGTCGCGCTCGCCTGTAGCAGCGGCGACGAAGGCCGCGGTCAGACCGCGGGGAACTCGGGCGGCGTCACCGCGGTCACGTCGATCACCGGGGCCTCGGTCGGCGAGAGCGGGACGACGCTGGAGCCGACCGGGGGGGCCAGCAGCGGCGGCAACGAGGGCGGGGGCGCCAGCACCGGCGCGGCCGCCTCGACCGGCGCGGTCGACAGCAGCGGCGGGGCGAGCAGCTCGGGGGCGGTCTCCGGCGACACCACGACCGGCCCGGTCATGACGACCGGCAGCGACGAGGTCGGGAGCAGCACCGGAGAGTGCGCCGAGATCACCGAGAAGGCGATGAACAAGAAGCAGCCCGCGGACATCCTGTTCGTGATCGACAACTCGGGCAGCATGCAGGTCGAGGCCGCGAGCGTGAAGACCAACATGAACCAGTTCTCGGCCAAGATCGTCGCCAGCGGCATCGACGTGCACGTGGTGCTGATCTCCGAGCTCAGCGGCGACACCGGCATGTGCATCGACGCCCCTCTCGGCGCCGGCAACTGCCCGGTCAAGGACACCAAGCTGCCGACCTTCCTGCACATCGACGACGGCGTCGGCAGCACCAACGCGCTGGCCAAGCTGCTCGAGCATCACAAGACCTGGAAGGACTCGATGCGGCCCGACGCGGCGAAGCACATCGTCATCGTCTCCGACGACGACTCCGACATGGGCGCCAACGCCTTCGACGCCGCCTTCAAGGCGCTCGACCCGAGCTACGCCGACTACAAGCTGCACGCGATCGTCGGGGCCAAGGACGCGGGCGACGTGCTGTGGTGCATCCAGGACCCGGTCTGCTGCGCCTTCACGGCCAGCGCCGGCAAGGTCTACCTCGACCTGATCAACAAGACCGACGGCCTGTGGGGCGACCTGTGCAAGCAGGACTTCAAGCCGGTGTTCGACCTGCTCTCGACCGAGGTGGTCAAGAACGCCGGCCTCGCCTGCGAGTGGGCGATCCCCGCGCCGATGGGCGAGGACGTGATCGACTACAACAAGGTCAACGTCGACTTCAACGACGGCATGGGCAACGTCACCCCGATCGGCAAGGTCGACGGCCCGGACAGCTGCGGCGGCGTGCTCGACGGCTGGTACTACGACGACCCGGTCAAGCCGACCAAGATCCTCGTGTGCCCGCAGACCTGCGCGAAGATCCAGGGCGCCGCGAACGCGACCATGGCGATCAAGTTCGGCTGCGAGACGATCATCGCCCAGTGAGCTGATTCGGCGCGGCGGCGGCCCGTGGGCGGGATGTGACGCTCACTCGGCCGCACAGAAGCACTTGCACACGGGGTCGTTGGGGTCCTCGCATAGCTTCCAGCCGTGTGGCTCGTCGCCGCAGCTCTTGTTGAAGAAGACCTCGGTGCCGCCCGCACGGGGGCGACGGTAGGCGCGCTTGTTTGGGTCCCGTCCGCAGCTCAGGCAGCCGTCGCCGACGTAGTGGAACGCGATGCAGGCCCCTGAGGTGGCCCCGGGCGCGCACTGGCCGTCGCAGTGCAGCTGCGTGGGCTCCCAGTGGCAGGCGCCCCAGCTCGGCACGTCGAACACGTCGCAGGCGGCCTGGTTCGTCAGCGCCGCGCAGTGGGTGGGCAGGTTCTCCGCCAGCAGGGCTTCCGGCAGGCAGACGCGGCCGACGAGCTGCTGGCCCAGAGAGCAGCTGCAGGCGCCCTGCTGCTCGACGCAGGTCACGGGGCGCGCGTTGTCGATGAGCTCGCAGCCCTCGTCGGGCCCGCAGTCCGCGTCGCTGCTGCAGCTCGCGCGCGGGCAGCCGTGCTCGTCGAGCATCGATTGATGGCTGCCGCAGAACTGGCCCGCGCAGTCGATCGGCGCGGTGCAGGGCTGGCCGGTGAGCGGTGGACAGTCCAGCGGACCACCGGTCGTCTCATCGGTGCCGCCCTCGCTGCCCGTCCCCGTGGCCATCAGACAGGCCGCGGGATCGCCCGTGGATCCGCCCACGTCGGTCTCGCCGGTGCTCTGCGTGGCGCTCGTGCTGGACGTCGAGGTGCTCTGCGCGCCGCTCGTGCTGGACGTCGAGGTCGGGTCTTCGCTCGTCGGGGTCGTGCCGGTGTTCGTTGTGCCGGTGCTCGTCGAGCTCGTGCCGGTGCTCGTCGTGCCGGTGCTCGCGCCGCTCGATGCATCGACGGTGCCCGCGCCCGGTGAAGCGGGGCCGCAGGCGGTGAGCCCGAAAATAACCAGCAGCGTGCGGGTGGCGGCCACGCCCGCGAGGATGGCTTCACCACCGGCCGCACCGCAAGCGAGGATCGTCAGCGCCGTGCCCGTGCGCAGCGCCGGATGTCCGCCGGTGGTCGCGCCCTGCACCAACGATACGGCCCCCGCGAGCATTCGAGCATATCCTCCGTGACCAGTCGGGCGCGCTCGGGTTCAGAGCCGGCTCCAGCCCCACCATGTATAGTGATACTCTCGCTCGATCACGCGGTAGCGGGCGCCGCAATGCAGGCATGCGCAGGTGTAGAAATCCACGTAGTGGCCGTCCGCGAGGCGGGTCTCCAGGACCTGCACATGCCCGCGTTCGGCCTCCTGGCCCGGGTTGTTGAATTGGCTGCTCGGGTACAGGGCGCAGAGGCAGCCGCGCTGGTCGCGGACGTGCTCCAGGCGAGCGAGCGCGTCGTTGAGGTGCGCGGAGTTCGGGTGCAATGCGCCGCCCAAAGGGATGCCGGTCGTCGCCTCGCGGATCTCCGCGAGGTGGGCGGCGAGGTCGCCGAGCTGGGCGATGTCCCAGCTGCGCAGGACGGCGCCGGCGCCGGACCAGATGCGCGTGGGGTCGCCAGAGGTGAGGTCCTCAAGGAGATTCTGCATTCGCGACCAATCCTTCAGGTGAGCATTACGAAGATCGCCGGGCGCTCATTCGCCGAGGGCGTGCATGGCGAGCTGGATCTGCCGCTCGTGGGCCTGCGCCTCGTCGTGGACCCCGAGGCCGAGGTCGGCGGCGCGGCGCAGGAGGTCGGCGGCGCTGAGCAGACGATGCAGGGCGAGGGCTCGCTGATCCTCGAGCGCGCGCAGGCGATCGAGACCGACCAATAGCGCCTCGCGGGCGCCGGGCGGCTCGCCGCGGGCCTCGCTGGCGGCCAGGGCCCGGACCATCGCGCCCTCCTCGAGGCCGTGCAGCTCGCGATCGATCGCGCGCAGGTTCGCGACCTGGGCGTCGATGAGGTCGACGAGCGGGGTGAGGGGCGCGAGCACACGATCGAGCTCGGCCGCCTCGCCGCCGTTCGCCGCCCGGTGATCGACGAGGCGCTGGACGACCAGCGCGAGCTCGGCGATCGGCTCGCGCACGTCGGCCGCGAGGTCGTCGCGCAGGTGGGCGGCGAGGCGCCGGACCAGCGGGTCGGAGGCCGGCAGGGCCGCAGGCGCCGGTCGCAGCGACAGCAGGGCCTTCGGCGGGGCGGCCCTCCGGCGGCGCGCGACGAGCATGAACACGCCGGTCGCAACGACGGCGGTGCCGAGCAGGATGAGGCCGGCGATGGTGTTGCCGCCGATCAGCAGCGCGAGCGCGACCGCGGTCATGAGGCCGGCCATGAGCCCGCCGACGCGCCGCTGACGGCGGGGCAGCGAGTCATGGCCCGGGCGGACCCGGGTGGTGATCTTGAGGTCGGCGAGGCGCCGGCGCAGGGCATCGGCTGTCTCTTGGGACAGGTTGTCGAAGAGCCGGAGCGGCAGCGGGTGACGGCGGGCGAGCTCGGTCTTCGAGTACATGCGCCGGTCGCCGATCACGAGGTTGAGGGCGGGGACCTCGGCGCTGGCGAGGGCGCCGAGGGTCTGCTGGAGGCGGCGACTGAAGTCGGTGTCCTCGGTGGCCTTGGTCAGCTCGAGGGTGAAGGTCGGGGCGTCGTCGCTGGCGTGGGCGAAGCGCACGGCCTCCTTGCCGCAGCTGAGGCACAGGCGCTGGCCGAGGCGCAGGGCGGCGCCGCAGGCCTGGCAGACCACGCGGGCGAGCGGACCGGCGTCGCCGCTCTCCTGGCCGCGGAGGATCGACGCGACCGCGCGGGCGGTCGCGGGGCGCTGGCCGGGGTCGGCGGCGAGGCAGCGGAGGACCACGGACTCGAGGGCCGGCGGGACCTCGGCGCGGAGCTCGCGGAGGCCGGGCGGGGCGCGATCGGTGCTCAGCAGCGCAGCGCCGGCGCCGAAGGGCAGCGCGCCGGTGAGCGCCTGGAACAGCATCACGCCGAGGCGGTGCAGGTCGGCGCGCGGGTCGACGAGCGTGCGGCTGAGCTCCTCGGGGGCGACGTAGGGCGAGTCCTCGATCAGGAGCGAGGCGGCGGTGCGGGTCGAGAGGATGTCGACGCGGGCGAGGCCGACGTCGGTGAAGGTGACCCGGTGATCGTCGCCGAGCACGATGCAGCGGGGCGCGAGGTCGCGGACGATCACGCCGCGGTCGTGGAACGCGGCCAGGCGATCGGCGATCGCGGCCCCGATCGCGCTGACCTCGTCGATCGGCGCGGGGGCGCGGCGGGCGATCCACGCCGCGAAGGTCTCGCCCGGCGGATCGAGGCGCAGGCGCCAGGGCGGCGGCGCGGCGGGGTCGCGCGGATCCGGCGCGGGCCCGACCTCGAGCAGCGGCGCGAGGCCGGCGTCCCCGAGCGCGCCGAGGCGCTCGAGGTCGTGCACGTAGCGGCGGCGGATCGCCGGATCGGCGGCGAGCTCGGGCAACAGGCGGCCGAGGACCGCGAGCCGGCCGTCATCGAGGCGCACCCGCCAGCGCTGCTCGGAGCCGATGCGCTCGGGGCCGGCGAGCAGCGTCAGCGCGTGACGGGTGGCGACCGGGACTTCGTTCATGATCGCGCGATCTCCTCGAGGGCCTCGACCCGGATGCGCAGCTCGCCGAGGCGCTCGTCGACGCCGGCCGCCGCGAGCGCCTGACGGGCCCCCGCCCGCCGGGCCTGCAGCGCGTCGAGGGTCGCGGTCAGCTCGAGCAGGCGCGCCGACCAGGTGTCGCGCTCGAGCAGGCGCGCGCGCAGCTCGTCGCTGGCGCTGCGCAGGTCGAGGCGCGCGAGCTCCTGGTCGAGCGCGTCGAGGCGGCCGGCGGCGACCATCGCGGCGTCGATCGCCTGGGCCAGCTCGGCGGCGGCCTCCGCGTCGCCCGGGTGCGCCTCGGCGAGGGCGAGCGAGCGCAGCACCACGGCCCGCAGCGCGTGGCGATGACGGGCCGCGGCCAGCGCCGGGATGACCTTCTCGACCCGGCCGAGGGCGTCGGTGAGCGCCGGCGCGAGCGCGGTGCGGGGGCGCGGGAGGGCGCGGGTGATCGTCCGGGCGGAGCTCCAGAGGCTGGCGAAGGCCGCGATCACCAGGGCGATGGGGAGGACGATCAGCGCGTTGCCGGCCCACGCGCCGCCGGACGCGGCGACGATCGCCATCACCCGCAGGGTCAGCTTGCGGGCCTTCTTGCGCATCGCCGGCTCGCCGAGGGCGTTGCCGCGGCGGGCGCTGGCGCTGAGGCCGAGGCGAGCGAGGGCGGCGACCACCGCCTCGGCGCCATGGTGGTCGACGCCGGCGCAGAGCGTGAAGGGCAGCCGCGGGATGGTCCTGGCGAGCCGGGCGGCGTCGAGGTGGAGCCCGGGGTTGGCGCGGATCCAGGCGCAGAGGCGATCGCGGAGGTCGGTGTCGAGCTTGTCGCCGATCTCACCGGGCCCGAGGACCAGCACGGTGTGGCGGCCGCGACCGAGGGTGACGGTCGCCTCGCCGCAGGCCAGGCACAGGCCGAGGCCGGGCAGGAGCGGCTCGTCGCAGCCGTGGCAGCGGGCCCGGCCGGCCTCGTCGACGCGGGCGAGCGCGCGGCCGGGGGCGCCCTCGGCGAGCTCGACGAGCCGGCGGGCGACGGTGTCGGCGGCCTGGGGGCGGTCGCCGGGCGACTTGGCGAGCAGCTCGGTGATCAATGTACGTGTCCCCAGAGACATGCTCTCGGGGACAGCCGGGATCGGCGCCGAGCGGTGCTGATGCAGCAGGCCGATCGGGGTCGCCGCGGCGAAGGGCGGGCGTCCGGTCGCCATCTCGAAGAGGATGCAGCCGAGGGCGTAGATGTCCGAGCGCAGGTCGACGGCGAGCGGGTCGACGCACTCGGGCGCCATGTAATCGGGGGTGCCGACGACGGTCATCGCCTGGTGTTCGACGCCGGCGAGCGACGAGGCGCGGGCCATCCCGAAGTCGCCGATCTTCGGGGCCCGGCCGCCGGCGAGCAGGATGTTGCCGGGCTTGAGGTCGCGGTGGATGATGCCGGCCGCGTGCGCGTGGGCGAGGCCGCCGGCGATCCCGCGGCCGATCGCCAGGAGCTCGGCCTCGGGCAGCGGCGCGGCCCGGGCGATATGCTGGGCGAGCGTCGGCCCCTCGACCAGCTCCATCACCAGGGCCGGTCGACCGCCGACGGTGACGGTCTCGATCACGCGGACGAGGTTCGGGTGATCGAGGCGACGCAGCAGCGCGCCCTCCTGCACGAAGCGGGCGACCGCGTCGGGGTCCTGGCTCTGCGAGTCGTGGAGGAGCTTGCCGGCGTAG